>Ga0075015_100000958_pt1 | contig 10578 bp, 10 predicted proteins | sample AleBraG_ABR_2013_FD_71476 | JGI IMG/M metagenome (GOLD analysis project Ga0075015, IMG submission 71476) | Freshwater sediment microbial communities in response to fracking from Pennsylvania, USA - Alex Branch Run_MetaG_ABR_2013 | ecosystem: Environmental > Aquatic > Freshwater > Creek >...
GTCGGGCACGGTGGCGGCTGACCCTAACGCCTGACCGGGAGGCCAGCGGTGGCCAGCGTGCGCCCCATGCTCAACCCGAGCCTGACGCCTGTGTGGCGCGACGGCGACACTCTGCAGTTCGGTGTGGACGCGGCCAGCGCTGTGGTGGTCGCGGGCGTGACACCGGCTCGGGCGGCCCTGCTGCGCCGGCTGGACGGGTCGGTCACCGACGCCCAGTTCCTCGCTGGGGCACGGGCGGACGGCGTCGCCCGGGAGGCGCAGGAGCTGCTGGAGGTGTTGGCGACCAGCGGTGTCCTCGTCGACGGCGGCGCTGACCTTCGGCCGTTGTCCGCGCTGTCAGTCGCTGAGCGTGACCGACTGGCCCCCGACCTTGCCTCGTTGGCTTGTGCCGGCGCCGGGCCTGACTGGCAGCGGCAGCCGGCCGCGCACGAGGTCCTGGCCCGCAGAAAGTCCGCGGTGGTGGAGATCCGCGGCGCCGGCAGGGTCGGGGCGACCGTTGTGGGCCTGCTCGCTGCCGCCGGCATCGGCCGCCTGGACGTCCAGGACCGGCGCCCGATGCGGCCGGCCGACTGCGCCCCGGGCGGCGCCTCGAGCTGGACCGTGCCCGCCACGCGGGCGCAGGCCGCGGTGGCGGCGGTCGGCGCCACGCTGTCGGCGTCCGCCGCTACCGGAGTCTGGCACCGGCAGCCGGCGACAGCCGCCAGCAGCGGAGCCTTCGACTTGGTTGTGCTGTGCCCGGACGGGCCGGTGGTCGACCCGGGACAGCAGCAGCGACTGGCAGCCGGCGGTGAACCTCACCTGCTGGCCACCACGTACGAGCGGGTCGGTGTGGTGGGTCCCTTGGTGGTCCCTGGGCGCACCCCGTGCCTTCGCTGCCTGGACCTTCACCGCGTCGACCGGGACCGCGGCTGGCCGATGGTGTCGGCACAGCTAGCCGCACCCGGCCGCGGCCTCGGCTCGCCGCCGGGCGCTGTCGCCTGCGACGTGGTGCTGGCGACGGCCGTCGCCGCCTGGGCCGCGATGACAGCGTTGACATTCATCGACTGCCCTGATCGGCGGTCCGAGCTGTTCGGGGCAATGCTCGAGCTGCGGCCGCCACTGGACCGGGTGCGTCGCCGCAGCTGGAAACACCACCCCGAGTGCGGTTGCGGCTGGGCCCGGCCTGACCAGCAAGGGGCAGGCTGACAGGGCGCCGGGCCGCACCTTTCGGGGCCCCTGGTCCACCGGGCGATCTCGCCCGTTGCCCGGCGTGGGCGCGCCGCTGCCGCGCCGACCGGCCGCATCGGCCGGGCCGGGTGACAATGGGCGGGTGACCGACCTTCCCCGCAGAGCCGTGACGCGGACGGCCAAGCTGGCGGCGCTGCCCTTGGGCTTCGCCGGACGCACCGCGCTCGGCTTCGGAAAGCGAGTCGGTGGGCGCCCAGCCGAGGCCGTCGCGGCCGAGATCCAGCAGCGGACCGCCGAGCAGGTCTTCCGGGTCCTGGGAGAGCTCAAGGGGGGTGCGATGAAGTTCGGGCAGGCGATGTCGATCTACGAGGCGGCGCTGCCCGAGGAGTTCGCCGGCCCGTACCGTGCAACGTTGACCCGACTGCAGGACGCGGCGCCGCCGATGGCCGCCAAGACGGTCCACCAGGTGATGGCGGCGAGCCTGGGCCGGCAGTGGAGACGCAAGTTCACCTCGTTCGACTCGACCCCGGCCGCGTCGGCGTCGATAGGCCAGGTGCACAAGGCCGTGTGGTCCGACGGCCGCGAGGTAGCGGTCAAAGTCCAGTACCCAGGCGCCGGACCTGCCCTGACCGCGGACCTTGACCAGATCTCGCGTTTGGGACGGCTGTTCGGCGCGATGGTCCCAGGCATGGACATGAAACCCCTGCTGGCCGAGCTGCGTGAGCGAGTCGTGGAGGAGCTGGACTACCGACTTGAAGCGCAGGCTCAGCACGGCTTCGCAGTCGCCTACGCCGACGACGAGGACTTCGTCGTGCCCGATGTGGTGGCCCAGGCGGAGACGGTGCTGGTGACCGAGTGGATCGACGGCGAGTCGCTGTCACGGGTGATCGTGGACGGGACCAGTCAGCAGCGCGACGACCTGGGAACCAAGTACCTGCGGTTCCTGTTCTCCGGGCCGGCGCGCGCCGGGATGCTGCACGCCGACCCGCACCCGGGCAACTACCGGGTGATGGCGGACGGCCGCCTCGGGGTTTTGGACTTCGGCGCCGTGGCCCGGTTTCCCGACGGGCTGCCCGCCTCGATCGGGCGGCTGCTGCGCAACGCGCTCGACGGGGACGCCGACACCGTGATGGAAGGCCTGCGCGAGGAAGGCTTCGTGCGCCCAGGCAGCAAGCTCGACCCGCAGGTCCTCGTCGACTACCTGAGCCCGTTCATCGAGCCCGCCGAGACCGAGCGCTTCCGGTTCAGCCGGGACTGGATGCGCGGGCAGTTCGTGAGGATCAACGACCCACGGCAGGAGAACTGGTCGGTCGGGCTGAAGCTGAACCTGCCCCCGGAGTACCTGCTGGTCCACCGGGTATGGCTGGGTGGCCTCGGTGTGCTGTGCCAGCTCGACGCGCAGGTGCCGATGCGGGCGGAGCTGGAGCGGTGGCTTCCCGGGTACGCGCGCCCCGTCTGAGGCGGCACCTGCGCCCCGCGGTGGCATGTGTCTGTCGTGGCGCCGGCGCGGCCGCGCCCCACCTCGCGCGGCCGCGCCCTGGCGCTGCCTGAACTGCCGCAGCGCTCAGCCGCGGAAGTCAGCGACAGCGAGTACGAGCTCGGCACGTCGTGCCGCTCGCTGAGCCCGGCGGTCCTGCCGTTGCAGGCGCCGCTGGGCGACAAGTGCGTGCACGCGCCGGGCGCGTGCACCCTCGAGCTGGCGCTGGGCTTGGTGCGCCCGAGCCAGCTCCTGATGCAGCAATGTCATGGCAGTTCTCCTGGTCAGGTTGGAGGAAGTCATCACGTCGCGTCGCGCCACGTCGCGGGAGGTCAGTGACATCAGGCCGCGACCTCGTCCTTGCGTGGGCGTCCACGGGGACGCTTGCGCGCCACCACAACGCCCGCGACGAACAGCTCGCCGCCCCACACACCCCAGGGCTCGCGCCGCTCGAGGGCACCGGCGATGCAGACCCGGCGCACCGGGCACCCCGCGCACAACGCCTTCGCCCGCTCGACATCTTCGGGGCTCTCCGCGAAGAAGAGCTCGGGGTTGGTCGTGCGGCAGGGGATCGCGGCGCCGCGGTGCTCGAAGTCGGCGATCAGGTCGAGCAACATCGGAAGTCACCTCCTGGGATGGTGGAGTTGTTTCGTCGGACGTTCCGGGGTCTTCCGGAGGACAAACAAAAGAGCCGCGGATCCCGGGTCTCGGGTCCGCGGCTCGAAGGTGCAGCCGGTCTGTTGCTGCTAGACCGGGGGGCTCCAAGCTCGGGTTCCGAAGTCACGGGTAAGTTCGGTTCCGTCATTCATCAGGTCAGCGGTGCCGATGGCGCTGGGGTGCGAGAACTCGCGCACACCGGCGGGCAAGAAGGCATCCACACCGCTGTAGGCGCGCCCGAAGGCGACCACGCCGGTGGTCGTCAGCCGAGCCTGCTTCGTGGTGTCGATCATCACCCTGGTCACCTCCTCCTGTTGGTCCATCCTGCGGCGCGAGAACGTGTCCCCGCCCTGACTTTCCGTGTCGGCGAGATTAGCAGCGCCCTACACCGTCAGTGCAAATCATTTATCGGCCCGGGCGTCGATCGTGGCCGAAACGTGCCCGGCGTCAGGTCAGTGGGATGGGTCCGGGCCGCAGGTGAGCACAGCCAGGACGTCCGCGCCGTACCTGTCGAGCTTGACCGTCCCCACCCCGTTGATCGTCGACAGCGCGCCCAAGGTGTCCGGTGCCTGCTCGGCGATCGCCTCCAGCGTCGCGTCCGTGAAGACCACGTAGGCAGGCACAGAGTCAGCCTTCGACCGCTCCAGCCGCCACGCCCTCAACCGCTCGAAGACCGCCTCGTCATAGGCCGGCGGGCAGTCCGCGCAGCGGCCGCGGGTGCGGTCGGCGGCCGCGGTCAACGGGCGCCCACAGCCCGCACAGACCGTCGGCAGCGGGCCGCGCGCGCGCCGGCCCCGGCCGGCGCCCGAGGAGCCGACCCGCCCCGTGGAGACGACCTGGCGTGGGTCGGCGGGCCGCAGCCCGTCGAGGAACCGGGACGGCCGGCGCGATCCGCGTCCCCCGGGCGAGCGCGCCGCCGCCCACGACAGGTGCAGGTGCTCGCGGGCCCGGGTCACTCCCACATACAGCAGCCGGCGCTCCTCCTCGACGGCGGCCGCAGTGTCGGCGAAGCTGATCGGCAGGGTGCCTTCCACCAGGCCCACGAGGAACACCGCATCCCACTCCAGGCCCTTCGCCGAGTGAAGCGACGACAGCGTGACCCCGACCACGGTCGGGGCATGCTGGGCGGCGGCGCGTTCCTCAAGCTCGGCGACCAGGTCGCCCAAGGCAACGCCCGGCCGGTCGCGGACCATCTGCTCGGTCAGCGCCAGCAGGGCCGCCAGGGACTCCCACGTCTCCCGGGTGGCCCCCGAGCCGGCCGGGGGCGCTGCGGTCCAGCCGGCGGCCCCCAGGACGGCGCGGACGGTCTCCACCAGATCCACGCCGGCGTCGCCTGCGCCCGGGTCACTGGACGCACCCCCGCGGGCGGCGCCCCGCAGCAGCACGACGGCCTTGCGCACTTCGGGTCGTTCGAAGAACCGCTCGGCGCCGCGCAGCAGGTACGGGATACCGGCGTCTGCCAGTGCCTGCTCGAAAACCTCGGACTGTGCGTTGATCCGGTACAGCACGGCGATCTCGCTCGCCGGGGTTCCTGCCCTGATCAGGTCCGCGGCCTTGCCGGCGACCGCGGCAGCCTCGGCGGGCTCGTCCGGGTGCGAGTCGAACGTGGGGGCCGGTCCAGCGGGGCGCTGCGCCACCAGCTGCAGGCGCGCGGCCGCGGCTCGAGGGTCGATGGATCCGGCTCGCGCCAGCAGGGTGTTGGCCAAAGCGACCACCTGAGGGGTCGACCGGTAGTCCCGCACCAGACGCACCACCTGCGCCTGCGGGTATGCCGCGGGGAAGGACAGCAGGTACTGCGGTGTCGCACCGGTGAAGCTGTAGATCGTCTGGCTGGCGTCCCCCACGACGCACAGCTGGTCCGAGCCGCCCAGCCACAGGTCCAGCAGAGCCTGCTGCAGCGGGTTGACGTCCTGGTACTCGTCGACCACCAGATGCCGGTACTGGCCGCGTACCTGGGCCGCCACATCGGGGCGGTCCTCCAGGATGCCGACGGTCAGCAGCAGCACATCCTCGAAGTCGATGCTGCCCCTGGCTCGCTTGACCTCCTCGTAGGCGGCATAGAGCCTGGCCATCTCCGCGGCGGAAAGGTCGCCGGCCGGCGTGCGGGCGGCGCGGGCCGCAGCAGCCACGTAGTCGTCCGGCGGGGTGCGGGTGGCCTTGGCCCACTCGACCTCCGCGGCCACGTCACGGATCGCGGGGCCGGGAAGGGACAGTCGTGACCGTCCTGCTGCCTCGGCCAGCAGGCCTGCCTTGCTGGCCGTCAGCCGAGGCAGCTCGCCGCCGACGACCTTCGGCCAGAAGAACGACAGCTGGCGAAGGGCGGCGCTGTGGAACGTGCGGGCCTGCACGCCGCCGACGCCCAGCTGACGCAGCCGCCCGCGCATCTCACCGGCGGCCCGGGCGGTGAACGTCACGGCCAGCACCTGCCCGGGGGCGTAGACCCCGGCATGCACCCCGTAGGCGATGCGATGGGTGATGGCTCTGGTCTTGCCTGTCCCGGCGCCGGCCAGCACACACACCGGGCCATGCAGCGCGGTCGCTACGGCACGCTGCTCAGGGTCCAGCGCCGCCAGCACGGCGTCCGCGGAGGCAGGGGGAAGCGACGTCATGACCCGGCCATCCTCGCAGGCCACCCCGACCGACCGGGTGGCCCTGGGAACAACTCTGGCATCGTTGACGGTTCTACCAGCGCGAGGATGTAGCTGGTGCCCCGGCGGGGGCCGGAACAGCGGAGAGGCGACAGACCGTGACCACCCCCACCACGATCACCATGTTCAGCACCCCGTGGTGCGGCTACTGCCATCGGCTCATGGGTCAGCTGGACCGTGAGGGCATCGGCTACACAGTGGTCGACATCGCGCAGGATCCCGCCGCCGCCGACCTGGTGATGACGATCAACCACGGTAACCAGACTGTCCCCACCGTGTTGTTCAGCGACGGGTCGGCCCTGACCAACCCCAGCGTGGCCCAGATCAAGTCCAAGCTCGGCAGCTGACCACACCGGCGGCGCCCCGGGCGCCTGACCAGCGGTGGAGCGGCTAGCCGGCCGGCTTCTGCTGGACCGCCCAGGCGTTGCCGTCGGGGTCGGCGAAGAACACGAAGCTGTTCCAGTCGCCACCGGGGCCCTCGACCATCGCGCCGGCCTCGAAGTGCTTGACGGTGCTGACCTCAACGCCCCTGCCCGCCAGCTCGGCGCGGGCGGCCACGACGTCGGAGACGACGAGCTGCAGGCCCTTCACCGACCCGGGAGCAGAGTCCACCATCCCCTTGCCGAAGGTCACCGAGCAGGCTGAGCCGGGCGGGGTCACCTGCACCACCCGAACCGTGTCCCCGTCGCGGTGGTCCACGTCGAGGACGAAGCCGGCCTGCCGGGTGTAGAAGTCCTTCGCGCGGTCGACGTCCGACACCGGGATCACCACGACCTCCAGCTTCCAGTCCATCGGCAGCTCTCCTTCGGTCAGGCGTGCAGCGTCGAGGCGTAGTCGGGCACGTAGTTGTTGGGGTCACGCGGGGGACGAATGTAGCCGGTCGACGGCGGCCGCTCGGGCAGGTCCAACGGCACCCGCTGGACCTGGCGGTAGTCCATCGTGCTGAGCAGGTGGTGGATCATGTTCAGCCGGGCCCGCCGCTTGTCGTCGCTCTCGACGACCCACCAGGGCGCCTCGGGGATGTCGGTGTGCACCAGCATCGTGTCCTTGGCCCGGGAGTAGTCCTCCCAGCGCAGGATCGACTCCAGGTCCATGGAGGACAGCTTCCAGCGGCGCATCGGGTCTTCGAGCCTGGACTGGAACCGGGCCTCCTGCTCGACATCTCCGACTGAGAACCAGTACTTGCGCAGCAGCACCCCCTCCTCCACGAGCAGCCGCTCGAAGATCGGGCACTGGTGCAGGAACCGCTGGTACTCGTCGTTGCTGCAGTACCCCATCACCCGTTCGACGCCGGCCCGGTTGTACCAGGACCGGTCGAACAGGACTATCTCTCCGGCCGCCGGCAGCTGGGCGACGTACCGCTGGAAGTACCACTGGGTCCGCTCGCGGTCGCTGGGCGCGGGCAACGCCGCGATCCGCGCCACCCGAGGGTTGAGGTACTGGGTGACACGCTTGATGGTGCTGCCCTTGCCGGCGGCGTCGCGACCCTCGAACACCACCACCACCCGCTTGCCCTCCGCCCGCACCCACTCCTGGAGGGTCACCAGCTCGGCCTGCAGGGCGAACAGCTCCTTCTCGTACAGCTTTCGGGGCACCCGCCCCACATGGTCGCCGAGCCCGATCCGCTCGGCCGAGGGACCCTCGGCGGCCTGGGCTGCCTGCGAGCGCGCCTGGTCGCGGTGGTGGTGTTTGGACATGCCCGCAGCGTAGGCCGCCCCCGACACGGTCGGGTGCAAACCCCCGGACCGTGCCTGAGGCCACCGCCGGGGGCTACTGCCAGCTCAGCTGGGGGTCCGGGAGCTCACGTCCGTACCAGTGCTCGATCAGGCGCCGCGCGATCGACAGGCCAGGTGGCAGCCCGAGGGAACCGTCGGCGGAACCGGTCTCGATCTGTTCTCGGGTGAACCAGCGGACCTCGGCCAGCTCCTGCCCGTCGGCGACGGGCACTGCATCGGGGTCCAGGGCGCGCGCTGTGAAGCCGAGCATCAGCGACGCCGGGAACGGCCAGGGCTGGCTCCCCAGGTAGGTGACGGCCCCGATCGCGACAGCGGACTCCTCGAAGACCTCGCGGATCACCGCCGCCTCGGCGGACTCCCCCGGCTCGACGAAACCGGCGAGGGTCGAAAAGCGTCGCCCCGCCCAGCGGGCCGAGCTGCCGAGCAGGCAGCGCTGTCCGGCGGCGTCGGTTACCAGGACGATGATCGCCGGATCGGTGCGCGGGTAGTGCTCCGACTCGTCCACCGGGCAGCGGCGCACGTAGCCGGCCGCCACTACCTGGGTCAGGCTTCCGCACCGCGGGCAGTGGGTGTGGGTGGCATGCCAGTTGTCCAGCCCCACCGCGAGCACGAGCAGGCCGGCGTCGCGGTCGCCCAGGACCGAGCCGACCTCGCGCAGCCCGGCCGGTGCCGCAGCCGAACCGAACGGTGCCCTCAGCTCGGCGGTCTCGGACACCGCGAAGTACGCGGCGCTGTCGTCGACACCGAGCAGGTAATGCGGCCCGTCGCCTACCTGGTCGGGTGTGAAGTAGACGATCGAGCCGGCGTCGACCAGGGTGCGGCCGTGGTGGATGCGCAGCACCTGGGTCGTCGGGTCAGCCCAGGCGCGGGCCAGCCACGCGTCGTCGGTGCGGTACAGGGCGGCACGGTCGGTGGCTGAGCGCGCCAGGGCCAGCCGCCCGTGCAGCGGACCCCCGGTGGTGGACGTCAACGCTGGCCTGCTGCGCGGGACTTCACGGCACCTGGCCCGCTTGTGACCCCCGACGGAAACAGACGCGACAGGTCGTCCCACAGGTAGGCGACGGCCTCGGCGCCCTTGAGCAGCAGCGGGATCTCCACCTTCTCGTTCGGCGCGTGGATGCGGTCGTCGGGCAGCCCCACGCCGAGGAAGACCACCGGCGCGGCGGTGACCTCGGCGAGGTCGGCCTCGGGTCCCGAGCCGCCCTCGCGGGTGTAGAGCGCCTCGACGCCGAAGGCCCGGGACATCGAACGCTGGACCGCCTGCAGGGCCGGGTCGTCCAGCGGCGTCAGGCAGGCACGGACTCCGTCCCCGTAGAAGTGGACCTCGCTGGTGACACCGGCCGGGGTGTGCGCAGCCACCCAGGACCGGACCAGCTCGGCGACGTGCCCGGGGTCTTGTCCGGCGACCAGACGGAACGAGACCTTGGCGTGGGCGTGGGCGGGAATGATCGTCTTGTGGCCGGGGCCGGTGTAGCCGCCCCACATTCCGTTGACCTCCGCGGTGGGCCTGGCCCAGATGCGCTCAAGGGTGGTGAAGCCGCCCTCCCCCCAGCTCGCGGTCGACTGGGCGTCGGACAGGAAGGCTGCCTCGTCGAACGGTAACCGGGCCATCAGCTCGCGCTCGCGGGGGCCGAGGTCGGCGACCGCGTCGTAGAAGCCGGGGATGGTGACGTGCCCGTCGTCGTCGTGCATCCGCCCGAGCAGCCGAGACAGCTCGGTGAGCGGGTTGGGGACCGCGCCGCCGAACGACCCGGAGTGCAGGTCCCCGGCCGGTCCGAAGAAGTCGATCTGGCCGTTGACCAGGCCGCGCATCCCGACGCAGATGGACGGCACGTCCGCGGACCAGATGCCGGTGTCGCTGACCACAACCACATCGCAGGTCAGGCGGTCGACGTTCCGGCGAAGCAGGTCGGGGAAGTTCGGCGACCCCGACTCCTCCTCCCCTTCCACCAAGATCTTGAGGTTGACCGCGGGCGAGCCTCGTCCGGTGACCGCAAGGTGTGCCCGCAGCCCCAGCAGGTGCATCAGCATCTGGCCTTTGTCGTCGGCCGTGCCGCGCCCGCGCAGCAGGTCACCGTCGCGGGTGGGCTCGAAGGGGGGTGTCGTCCACAGATCGAGCGGGTCGACCGGCTGAACGTCGTGGTGCCCGTAGACCAGCACGGTCAGCGCTGACGGGTCGTCGGACGGCCAGTGGGCGAACACCGCCGGCAGTCCGGCGGTCGGCCACACCTCGACGGTGGGGAAGCCGGCGCCGGTCAGCTCGGCCGCGAGCCAGTCGGCGGACCTGGCTACATCGGCCGCGTTCGCCGGGTCGCCGCTGATCGACGGGATCCGCAGCCACTGCACCAGAGCAGCCAGGTAGTCCTCGGCGTGGTCGCGGACATGCGCCCGGATATCGGGGTCGGGATCGGTCATGGCCCGACTGTACGACCCGGGGGCGGCTCGCCTAGCGTCACGGACATGGCTGTGCTGCGGGTGGCGACATTCAACGTTCTGCATGGCATGGCCACCACGTCCGGTGCGAGCGACCCTGACCTGCTGGCCGCCGCCGTGCGCCAGGTCGACGCCGACGTGATCGGGCTTCAGGAGGTGGACCGCGGGGCCGAGCGAAGCAGGGGCGTCGACCAGAGCGGGCTGGTGGCCGACGCTCTGGACGCGCCGTGGCACCGGTTCGTGCCGACCGTGCACGGCACCCCGTCATCGACGCGGACCTGGACCCCGTCCAGCGCCGTCGACGGGCAGGACACCGTGGGCCCCACCTACGGGATCGCACTGGTCTCACGGCTGCCGGTGCGTTCCTGGTGGGTCAAGCGCTTCGGCGCGTCACCTCTGCCGCTGCCGCTGCCGATTGCGTCGGCGCGAACTGGCCGGCCGAGGCTGCTGATCATCCCCG
>Ga0075015_100000959_pt1 | contig 10576 bp, 9 predicted proteins | sample AleBraG_ABR_2013_FD_71476 | JGI IMG/M metagenome (GOLD analysis project Ga0075015, IMG submission 71476) | Freshwater sediment microbial communities in response to fracking from Pennsylvania, USA - Alex Branch Run_MetaG_ABR_2013 | ecosystem: Environmental > Aquatic > Freshwater > Creek >...
GGGTCGAGACGTTGTAGGGCAGGTTGCCGCACAGGCGCAGCCGCGGCCCCGTACCGCGCAGTGTGTGGAAATCGAATTCGAGCGCGTCGCCGGCGTGGATCACGAGCTCGCCGTGGCCGCGCGCCTGCTCGAGCAGCCGCGGGATCAGGTCGCGGTCGAGCTCGATGGCCTCGAGCCGCGGCACGCGCTCGAGCAGCGGCAGCGTGATCGCGCCGCGGCCGGGCCCGATCTCGACGAGCCGCTCGCCGGGCCGCGGGTCGATGGCCGCGACGATTCGCGCGATGACGCCCGGGTCGTGCAGGAAGTGCTGGGCGAAGCGCTTGCGCGGGCGCGTCACGCGCGCGCGCACTCGAGCGCGAGTTCGAGCGCGGCGACGAGGCTGCCCGGGTCGGCGCGGCCGGTGCCCGCGAGGTCGAGCGCGGTGCCGTGGTCGACCGAGGTGCGCAGGATCGGCAGGCCGAGCGTGACGTTCACGCCGTGCCCGAAGCCCGCGTACTTGAGCACGGGCAGCCCCTGATCGTGGTACATCGCGAGCACGGCGTCCGCGTCGGCCAGCTGGCGCGGCGTGAACGCGGTATCGGCGGGCACCGGGCCGCGCGCCGCGATGCCGAGCGCGACCGCGCGTGCGATCGCCGGCGCGATCGTGGCCGCGTCCTCGTGGCCGAGGTGTCCGTCCTCGCCGGCGTGCGGATTGAGCCCGCAGACGAGGATCCGTGGCCGGACCAGCCCGAAACGCTCGCCGAGGCCGGCCGCGAGCACGCGCAGCGTGGCGAGCAGCGTGTCGGTCGTGAGCGCGTCGGGCACGGCGCGCAGGGGCAGGTGCGTGGTGGCGAGCGCGACCCGCAGGCGCCCGGCCACGAGCAGCATGACCGGGTGCGGCGCACCCGTGAGCTCCGCCAGGAACTCCGTGTGGCCGCGAAACGGCACGCCGGCGTCGTTGATCACGCCCTTGTGCACGGGCGCGGTCACCATCGCGGCGAACTCACCGTCGAGGCAGCCGCGCGCGGCGCGGCGCAGCAGCTCGAGCACGTACGGCACGTTGCGCACGTCGAGCTGGCCGGCGACGGCGGTGGCGGCCAGCGGCGTCGGCAGCACCTGCAGCGTGCCGTGCTCGTGCGGCCCGGCGAGCGCCGCCTCGAGCGCGCGCACGCGCACGCGCAGCCCGAGCTCGGCCGCGCGCGCGGCGAGCAGCGCCGGATCGCCCGCCACCAGCAGCCGGCACGGCCAGTCGCGCTCGGCCAGCGCGAGGCACAGGTCCGGCCCGATGCCGGCCGGCTCGCCCGACGTGACGATGACCGTCTTCAAGGGGCCGCTCCCGAATTCAAGCGCCACCGCGCGTGCGGGCGGCCGGCGTCGCGCCGAGCGGCGGCCGGCTCAGCCGCGGTAGTCCACGAAGGCCTCGTCGCGCAGCCGCCGCAGCCACAGCTCGGTTTCCTCGTCGGCCTTGCTCGCGCGGATCTGCTCGAAGGCGCGCCGCCGCTGCTCCTCGCTGCTCACGTCCTGCGTCCGCCGGCCGAGCATCTGGGCGATGTGCCAGCCGTACTGCGTGCGGAACGGCTGGCTGATCTCGTCCGTGGCGAGCCGCTCGAGCGCCTGCTCGAACTCCGGTACGAAGGTGCCGGCCGGCGTCCAGCCGAGGTCGCCGCCTTCCGCGCCGGATCCCGGGTCCTCCGACACGGCCTTGGCGATCGCGCCGAAGTCCTCCGCGCCCGACGCGATGCGGTCGCGAATCGTCTGCAGTCGGCCGCGCACGGTCTCGTCGTCCTGCAGCTCGTTCGGCTTCATGAGGATGTGGCGGGCGTGCAGCTGTTCGACGATGAGCGGCTTCTCGTCGCTGCGCGAGGCGTTGAGCCGGATGATGTGGAAGCCGGACGGCGTCCGCACCGGGTGCGACACCTCGCCGGGCTTCATGCGCGTGACGACCTCGGCCATGAAGGCAGGCAGCTCGCTGCCCTTGCGCCAGCCGATCGCGCCGCGCTCGAGCGCCGACTGTGCCTGCGAATAGGCGACTGCGAGCTGGCCGAAGTCCTCGCCCGCGGCCGCGCGCTGATAGACCTCCGCGGCGCGCTTCTCGATCTGCTCGAGCTGACCCGGTGAGGCCGCCTCCGGCAGCGACAGCAGGATGTGGGCGACGTCGTACTGGACGGCACCGGTCTTCTCGGCGGCCTGGCGCGCGAGGAACTGGTCGAGCTCGCGCGGGCTCACGTAGATGTGCGCGAACACGTCGCGCTGCCGCAGCAGCGACAGCGTCATCTCGTGCCGCATTTGCTCGCGATACTCCGCGTACACGATGCCCTCGGAGGCGAGCACGTCGGGCAGCTGGCCGAACTCGATCTTGTTCTGCTCCGCAACGCCGCGCAGGGCGTTGTTGAGTGCCTCGTCGGTCACGCGCAGGCCGAGCTTCTGCGCGCGCTGCAGCTGGATCTCCTGCAGGATCAGGCGCTCCGTGATCTGCTGGCGCAGCACCGAGGGCGCCGGCAGCGGCGTTCCCTGCGCGCGCAGGCGCTGCGTGATGGCCGTGACCTGCAAGTCGACCTGGCTCTGCAGCACGACGCCGTCGTTGACGACCACCGCGATGCGGTCGAGCAGCTCGCCGCGCCCGCCGAGCTCGCGCGTCTGCGCGCTCGCGACGCCGACCGGCAGCGCGAGCAGTGCGCACAGCCAGGTGCCGGCGGCCGCGGCGGCCCGCGCGCTGCGCCCGGCCAAGGGCCGCGGCGCGCCCGCCGCACCGCGCTGCGCGCGGCCGGCCAGGCGGTCGAGGACGGGTTGGGTGGTCATCGCAGCGATCGCTCTACAGGGTGGATACCGGTGCCGGCGCGACGGCGGCCGGCGAGTATCCCCGAATCGAGCGTTCCAGGAAAGCGCCGGCCTGTTCTCCGACCCCTGACAGGCCGTTCAGTTCCAGCTGCAGCGACACGGAGGTGTCGCGCTGGCCGGTGCTGCTGATGACGTAGCGCCGGCCAACGACGCGCATGTGCCAGCAGCAGGAGCGGTATTCGAAGCCGCCGAAGGTCTCGATGGCCGCCTTGTCCTTGAGTGAATAGACGTGCCGCGCGTACAGGTTCCAGGCGTCGGCGACCGGCCAGGCGAAGGATCCGTCGACCTGCTCGAGCAGCCCGCGCCGGAAGCGGTAGCCGAGGTTCGCGACGCGCTCGGGCGCCGGCTGGTACTGCAGCCGGACCTCGCTGAGCTCGGAACGCTGCGCGTGCGGGTCCCACTGCTGCCCGAGCTGGACGTTCCAGTTGCGATAGGCCGCGACCGCCAGCTGGCCCACGATGTCCGACGAGCCCGTGGCAACGGCCGCCTCGGTCGCGAGCCGCACGCGCGGCGGCGTGAAGTAGTAGGTCTGGCCCAGCGTGGCGCTGATCCACTCGCGGCCCGACTCGAGGTCGACGAGCCGCGTCGTGGCGCCGACCGCGACCTGCTTCGCGTCGCCGAGGCGGTCGCCGCCGACGTAGCGCTGCGAGCGAAACAGCTGCACGACGTTGAGGTCCGGCAGGCCAGTGTCGAAGATCGGCAGGTTGTCCTGGTTGCGGTACGGAATATAGGTATAGAGCACGCGCGGCTCGATGGTCTGCAGCCGCTGGCCGCTGACGCGCTCGAACGTCAGCCCGGCGTCGAGCGTCGCGATCGGCGCGGCGCGGCTCGGCGAGCTGCCGGCGGTGCCGGCATCCTGCAGGGCATAGCGCGTCACGTCGAAGCCGAGCGCCGGCACGAGGAACACTCCGGGCCGGCGCAGGGCCCAGCTGAGGGTCGGCTCGAGGTCGAAGCGCGAGCCCGTGACGCCGGTGCTGCGCGCGAAGTTGACGGCCTCGCCGCGCAGGTTGAAGCCGAGGCCGCTGGCCGCGAGCCAGCGACCGTTGAGCGCGAGCTGCGGCGCGCGCGCGTACGGCCGGTCGACCGGCGCAATCGAGGTGTCGATGGTCTGGAAGTCCTCGACCAGCCCGATGATGCGCCAGTTGCGGTCGAGGTAGGTCAGCTGCGCGAGGCGCTGCAGGTAGGTCACGCTCGTGCCGGCGGGGTCGCGGCCGAAGTCCTCGAAGTAGTTCGAGTCGCTGGCCTGCGCGAGCGTGGTGTCGAAACGCAGGTGCCCGCTGAACTCGGTCCGATCCGTGAACCGCAGGTAGCTCCGGTCACGGTGCGCCGCGCTGTCGGAGGGCACCCAGTCCGACTGGAATACGCCGCGCGAGTCGCCGGTCAGGAAGCGGAACTCGCTGCCGAGCGTCGCGCCGCGCCGCGACAGGTAGCCGGGCGTCAGCGTGGCGTCGTAGTTCGGCGCGAGATCCAGGTAGTACGGCGCACCGAGCTCGAAGCCGTTGCGGCTCGAGGTGCCGAAGCTCGGGAACAGGAAGCCCGTCTTGCGCGCGTCGCCGACCGGAAAGGAGATCACCGGGAGATACAGGATCGGCACGCCCTTGAACTCGACCTCGACGTTGCGGCCGACGCCCTGCTGCGCCTGCTGGTCGATCCGGATATGGTCGGCGCGCAGCAGCCAGTCGTGCCGGCCGACCGGGCAGGCCGTGTACTCGACGTGCTCGAGGTCGAGCTTGCCGTCCGGCGCGAGCCGGATCGACCCGGCCCGCCCGCGCGCGGGCCGCGCCGGCAGCTCGAACTGTGCGGCGCCGAAGCGGCCGCCGTCGGCCGAGCTCCAGTTGCCCGACTCGCCGGCCAGGCGCAGCAGCGGGTCGCGGTATTCGACGCTGCCTTCGACCGCGAAGGACCCAGTCGCGGCGTCGTAGCGCGCGTCGTGCGCCGTCAGCAGCCGGTTGCCCTGGCGCACGCTGACCTTGCCGGACAGCACCGCGTCGCCGCCGGGCGTCACCGTGGCGCCGTCGCTCAGCACTTCGACGCGCGTGGGGTCCTTGAGCGGCGGCAGGTCGCTCACGAGCGGGGCGGGCGCAGGACAGCGCTGCGCGCGCGCAACGGCCGGCCAGCCCGCTGCGAGCAGCGCCGCCGCCGGCAGCAGCCGCGCTGCGCGACGCACAAGTCGCATCCCGCTGCTGGCCGCGGGGCGTCGGACGGGCGCTCGGTGCAACGTTGGGTCCAGGTCGCGGGCGACGATGTCGTCGGGCTGGGCGGGCGGCGGCCATTATAATAGGAGGTTCATGCCAGACCACAGCGAACCCGCGCAGGACGCGCGCCGCGCGCAGCTCGAAGACTGGCTGCGGCGCGATCTCAGGCTCGCGCTCGCGGGCGTCGTGCCGGCATCGGCGGACGCGAGCTTCCGGCGCTATTTCCGCGCCCGTGCCGGCGGGCACAGCTACATCGTCATGGATGCGCCGCCGGGGCGCGAGGACCTCGGCCCGTTCGTGAGCGTCGCCGCGGCCCTCGGCAGCATCGGCGTGAACGTGCCGGTCGTGCTCGAGGCGGATCGCGAGCGCGGCTTCCTGCTGCTGACGGACCTCGGCTCGACGCTCTACCTCGCGGCGCTGGCCGCGCCCGCCGAAGTCGATGCGCTGTATCGCGACGCGACCGCGACGCTGCTGCTGATCCAGTCGCGCGGGCTCGCGGCGGCGGCGACCCTCGCACCCTATGACGTCGCTCAGCTCGAGCGCGAGCTGCAGCTGTTCCCGGAGTGGTTCCTCGGGCGCCATCTCGGCGCGCCGCCGGACGCGGCCGAGCGCGCGCTGCTCGCACGCACGGCGGCGCTGCTGATCGACGCCGCGCTCGAGCAGCCGCAGGTGTTCGTGCACCGCGACTACCACTCGCGCAACCTCATGCGCACGGCCGTGCGCAACCCGGGTGTGCTCGACTTCCAGGACGCGGTGCGCGGCGCGATCACCTACGACCTCGTCTCGCTCTTCAAGGATTGCTACGTGGCCTGGCCGCGCGCGCGCGTGCTCGGCTGGGTGCACGACTACCGCCGCCGCGCGCTCGCGGCGGGGCTCGCGATACCGGGCAGCGAGGCCGACTTCGTCCGCTGGTTCGACCTCATGGGCCTGCAGCGGCACCTCAAGGTGCTCGGGATCTTCGCGCGCCTGTGGTATCGCGACGCCAAGGCGTCGTACCTGCGTGACCTGCCGCTCGTGCTCGATTACGTGCTCGCGGCGACGCCGCAGTACGGCGAGCTCGCCGAGCTCGACCGCTTTCTGCGCGCGGCCGTCGTGCCGCGCTTCGCCGCCGCGCAGGCGCGGGCGCTCGCTTGAGCGCCGCGGAGGAGGGGACCGCGCGGCCGCTGCGGCGCGCGATGCTGCTCGAGGCGGGCCGCGGCGAGCGCATGCGGCCGCTGACGCTCGCGGTGCCCAAGCCGCTGTTGCCTGCCGGCGGCCGGCCGCTCATCGAGTGGCATATCGAGCGGCTCGTGCGCGCGGGCGTCACCGAGATCGGCATCAACACGTCCTGGCTCGGCGAGCGGCTGCGCGCCGCGCTCGGCGACGGGTCGCGATTCGGCGCGCGGATCCGCTGGTTCGACGAAGGACCCGAGCCGCTCGAGGCCGCCGGCGGCATCGTCAATGCGCTCGCGCTATTTGGCGAGGAGCCGTTCGCGGTCGTCAACGCCGACGTCTGGACCGACTACGCGCTGCCGCCGCCCGCGCCGCCGGCCGGCCGGCTCGCGCACCTCGTGCTCGTGCCCAACCCGCCCTATCATCCGCGCGGCGATTTCGGCCTCGAGTGCGGCGAGCTGCGGCTCGACGGGCCGGTGCGCCATACCTTCGCCGGGCTCGCGAGCTACGAGCCGCGGCTGTTCGCCGCGCTGCCGGCGGGCCGACGCGCGCTCAAGCCCGTGCTCGACGGCGCGATCGCCGCCGGTCTCGTGACGGGCGAGCTGTACGCCGGGCGCTGGGCCGACGTCGGCACGCCCGAGCGGCTTGCGGCGCTCGATGCGAGCCTCGGGGCCGACGCGGGGCGCGGCGCGTAGAATAGACGCGTCGAGGCAGCCGGACGCTCCAGGTGGCCGATCTGAAGGGTATTCCCGTCGTGGCCGTGCGCAGCGGCGAGAAGTACGTGACGCCGCAGGGCTTCACGGCGATTCGCGACGGCATCAAGGCGGCCGCCGCCGCGGCACCGCTCACGGTCGGCCGCAAGCCGCCGTGGCTGCGCGCGCCGCTGCCGGCCGGTGCGCGCTTCGAGGCCGTGCGTCACGTGGTGCGCGAGCAGCGCCTCGCGACGGTCTGCGAGGAAGCGAAGTGCCCGAACATCGGCGAGTGCTGGAACGCCGGTACCGCCACGATCATGCTCATGGGCGCGGTGTGCACGCGCGCCTGCCGATTCTGCGCGGTCGACACGGGTAACCCGCGCGGCTGGCTCGACGCCGAGGAGCCGGCGAACGCCGCGCGCACGGTCGAGCTCATGGGCCTCAAGTATGTCGTGCTGACCTCGGTCAACCGCGACGACCTGCCGGACGGCGGCGCCGCGCACTACGCTGCCTGCGTGCGCGCGATCAAGCAGCGCACGCCCGCGACCGCTGTCGAGGCGCTCACGCCGGACTTCCAGGGCGTGCCGGCGGACGTGGAGACCGTCCTCGACAGCGGGATCGAGGTGTACGCCCAGAACGTCGAGACCGTGCGGCGCCTGACGCACCCCGTGCGCGACCCGCGCGCCGGCTACGAGCAGACGCTCGGCGTGCTCGCGCACGCCAAGCGCTACCGGCCCGCGGTCCTCACCAAGACGAGCCTCATGCTCGGGCTCGGCGAGACGGACCATGAGATACGGCAGTGCCTCGGCGACCTGCGGGCGGCGCGCGTCGACCTGCTCACGCTCGGCCAGTATCTGCGGCCGACTGCGCATCACCTGGACGTGCAGCGCTTCGTGACGCCGGCGGAATTCCAGGCGTGGCGCGCCACGGCGCTCGAGCTCGGGTTCCTCGAGTGCGTGTCAGGCCCGCTCGTGCGTTCGAGCTACCGCGCGGAGCGGGCGCTCGAGAGGAACAACGCAGGCTTAGGGTGAGCGCACTCGCTCGCTGGCTCGGGCGCGCCGACTACGAGCCGACCTGGCGCGCGATGCAGCGCTACACCGACGAGCGCGACGCGGCGTGGCGCGACGAGCTGTGGTTCCTCGAGCATCCGCGCGTCTACACGCTCGGCCTGAACGCCGATGCCGGGCACGTGCTCGCGCCGGGCGGCATCCCGGTGGTCCAGATCGACCGCGGCGGGCAGGTCACCTACCACGGTCCCGGCCAGCTCGTGGTCTATCCGCTGCTCGACCTGCGGCGCCTCGGGCTCGGCATCCGCGACCTCGTCACGGCGCTCGAGTCGGCAGTCGTCGGCTTCGCGGCGGAGCTCGGCATCGCGGCGGCGCCGCGCCGCGACGCGCCGGGCGTGTACGTCGCGGGTCGCAAGCTCGCGAGCCTGGGCCTGAGGATCCGGCGCGGCTGCAGCTATCACGGCCTGGCACTGAACGTCGCGATGGACCTCGAGCCGTTCACGCGCATCAATCCGTGTGGCCACGCCGGGCTCGAGGTCGTCGACCTCGCCTCGCTCGGCGTGGCGCTCGGCACGGCGCGCGCGGCCGAGCGCCTCGCGCCGCACCTGTGGCGCGCCCTGCGGCTGCTGCCCGGCCCGTCCTGGGAGCCGGCCCCGGACAGCGCTGGTCAGGAGGCGGCAGCGCAGCTCGCGGGCTGAGTTGGCCCGCCATGAGGAGGCGGGCCATGATGTCTAGGCCGGGTGGCCCGCGCGGGCGGCCGCCCGGCCGGGTCGGTCGCCTGTCGTCACGCGCGCCCGCGCGAGAGCCGCGGGATGAGACGCGCCCCAGCCGCCTCGCGCGGGCCGGTGTTCGGCGCCGCTGGTCGCAGCGCCTTCGGCCAGCCTCCGATCAGGCCCGGGATAGACGCGTCGATGCCACCGAGTGCATACGTGCGGCAGCACAGCTCGCGCGACAGCGCCGCGCGATCGCCGTGCTGCGACAGTGCGTCGTAGGGAATCGGCTTGCCAACGATCATCCGTATCGGATTCCTGAGGCGGCGCATGTTCTCGCCGATCAGCATGCCCCAGCGCAGCGTCAGGCTGATGTGGCTGACGATCTGGAACAGCCGGCCGTTCTGCCCCGCGAACCAGACCGGTAACACGGGGCATCGCGTCCGTGTGAGCAGCTGCGCGGCAAACGTATGCCATGCAACGTCCAGCGCGGGTGCCCGGCCCCATCGGTCGGGCGAGGTCGATATACCGCCCGCCGGAAAGATGATCAGCACGCCACCGTGCTCGAGCGTGCGGCGCGATTCGGTTCGCGCCGCGACGTTGACTTGTTGCGCCTGCCGGGATCCCGCAAAGTCGAGAGGGATTGCGTGGCGGCCCATCTCGGGAACGTATCGGCCGCCGTTGAGCATGATCTTGAAGTCCTGCCGGACCTGGCTGACGAGCCAGCACAGGAGCAGGCCGTCGGCGATTCCGAAGGGGTGATTCGCGACCACCATCAACGGTCCGTTGCGCGGGATGTCTGCGAATGCCTGCGGATCGAGGTCTATCTGGATGCCGAACAGGCGAACGGCATCGCGCCAGAAGCTGCCGTCCGGGCGCGCCTGGGACCGGTAGGCGTCGAAGTGTTGCTGCAAGCGCCGCTGGCCCGACAGCATCTCGAGCGTTCGTACCAACGTCCGTCGCGACCGGTTCAAAGTCGTGTCGGACATGGAGTACGGCTTCTCACGGAACATCGTGTCGTCGCTATGTCATCTTCTGTAACTGGATTGGCGACGCGACGAGGGGCGCTGGCGGCGTGATCGGTCGATCCGGCGGTGCCGCGGCATCTGCTCGAGTCCTGCAGCCCTGCAACATCAGGATTAGGCACGACATTTGCTACGATTTCGTGAAGGCGCGCGGCGCCACCGAACGTCCGAAAAGAGCTACCGCCGGTGTCCCGAGCCCTGCTGGCCAGCGTCGAACGCCGCCGACAGTCCCTCGGGAGAGCTTTCGCGGCTGGTCCACGCGAGGTCGCGGGCCGCTCGGCGGGCGAAACAGCGGCACCACTCGATACAGCGAATGAGCCGTCCACGTGTGCTGCGGCGAGCAGGAGCGAACGCCGGCGCATCTTGACCGCACCGTTACTATTCGATATCTTTCGAATCATGAAATCGCAAGAGGCAATTGCCAGCCTCGCGGCATTGGCCCAGGAGTCCCGGCTGGCCATTTTCCGGCTGCTCGTCAGACGCGGCCCCGAGGGATACACGCCAACGCAGCTCAGCGAGAAACTCAGTGTGTCGCCGCCCACGCTGTCGTTTCACCTGAAGGAGCTGCAACGAGCGCGTCTGGTGGATGTTCGACGCGACGGTCGATTTCTCTACTACCGCCCAAGCTTGTCGCACATGAACCGGCTGGTCGCATTCCTGACCGAGAACTGCTGCGTGCTGGCCGAGCAGGGCTGCAACCCTGAATGTGCTCCGGCCGTTGTCGAGGCCGCTCTACCTAGGAAGAGACGTGCATGAAGCGTTTCCACGTGAATGTGTCGGTCAAAGACCTCGCTGACAGCGTTCGTTTCTACACGGCGCTCTTTGCGACCGAGCCAACCGTCCGGAAGGATGATTACGCGAAATGGATGCTCGATGATCCGAGGATCAATTTTGCGATCTCCCAGCGAGGACAGCCAGCGGGCGTCAACCACCTTGGCTTCCAGGTGGATTCGGCTGAGGAGCTGACCGGCATGCGAG
>Ga0075015_100000961_pt1 | contig 10573 bp, 8 predicted proteins | sample AleBraG_ABR_2013_FD_71476 | JGI IMG/M metagenome (GOLD analysis project Ga0075015, IMG submission 71476) | Freshwater sediment microbial communities in response to fracking from Pennsylvania, USA - Alex Branch Run_MetaG_ABR_2013 | ecosystem: Environmental > Aquatic > Freshwater > Creek >...
CGATCCTGCCCGATGCGGCCACCACGGCCACCTTCGGCCCACCGGTGCCGAGATCGACGGCCAGGACGCAGGCCTCGCCCCTGCTCCCCACGGTCACGCCCTGGCCACCCAGATCGTCGCCGTCCGGACGTCGTCCCCGTCGTCCAGTTCGATCACCGTCCCCGCCCCTCCGTCGGCGGACGGCCCGAACGTCACGGTCCGGGCCAGCACCTCGCGGCCGATGACGTCGGAGTACGGCTCCAGGTCGTCGAGTCCGTGGAGGTGGAGGTGGATCCAGTCGGAGACCTCCAGCCCGGACGCCTTGCGCAGATCCTGGACGTTCCGGATGACCTCACGGACGAGGCCGCGGCGTCGCAGGTCCTCGTCGAGGGCCAGGTCGAGGGCGAGTACCTCGACGCCGTCCCGCGACACGGCGAACCCGGGCTGGGCCCGCACCCGGAGCTCGACCTCGTCCCCCACCAGTTCGAGCGGCCCGTCGGCCAACTCCACCACCACCGGACGCCCGGCGGCCAGCTCCACCGCCGCCAGGGCGCCGTCGACCGAGGTCATGGCGGCCCGCAGCTCCTGGACCCGCTTGCCGATGCGGGGCCCGAGCAGTTTGAAGTTGGGAACCAGCTCGTAGGCGAGGACGTCACCGAGCTCGTCGGTCGCCTCCACCCGGTCGACGTTCAACTCGTCCTCGACCACGCCCGGTGGCAGGGTGGGGCTGCCCGGTGGCAGGTAGACCAGGGCCCGGGCCAGAGGCTGGCGCACCTTGACCCCGGCCTCGGAGCGGGCCGCTCGGCCGAGTGACGACAGCCGGCGGGCGAGGGCCATCCCGTCCTCCAGCCCCGGGTCGACCCGGTCGGTGGCCGCGGTGGGCCAGTCGGCAAGATGGACCGAGTCGGCCTCATCGGCGCCGGTCAGGTCGCGCCACATCCGGTCGGCCAGGAACGGTGTCATCGGGGCGAGGATGCGGGCCAGCGTGACCAGGACCTCGTGGAGGGTGGCCTGGGCTCCCAACGAGTCGGCCGGATCGGCGTCCGGATCCGTCCGCCAGAATCGGCGACGGCTGCGGCGCACGTACCAGTTCGAGATGTCGTCGATCAGCTCCGCCATGGCGGTGGCGGCCGGGAACGGCTCGTAGCCGTCGAGGGACTCGGTGGCGCGGGCCACGGTGGAATGCAGCCGCGACAGCATCCACCGGTCGAGCATCGAGCGGTCGCCCGCGGCCGGGACGGACGGGTCGGCGGGGTCGAATCCGTTGAGGGTGGCGTACATGGTGAAGAAGGCCCACGTGTTCCACAGGGTGAGAAGGGCGTCGCGCATCGAGGCGTCGATGACCTCGAAGCTCACCCGGGTGGGTGTCCAGGGCGACCCCTGCGAGAACATCCACCACCGCAGGGGATCAGCACCGCGGGTGGTCAGGATCTCCCACGGGTCGATGACGTTTCCGACCGACTTCGACATCTTGCGCCCGTCGGCGTCGACGATGTGACCCAGGCAGAGGACGTTGCGGTACGGCGTGGCCCCGCGCACCAGGGTGTTGACGGCCAGCAACGAGTAGAACCAGCCCCGGGTCTGATCGATGGCCTCGCAGATGAAGTCGGCCGGGAACACGAACGAGTCGGCCGATCCGGGTGCTCCGGGGTAGCCCCACTGGGCGGTCGGCATCGAGCCCGAGTCGAACCAGGCGTCGATGACCGGCTCCACCCGGCGCATGACCGGCGCGTCGGGCCCGTCCCCGCAGTCCGGGCAGGGGAACGTGACCTCGTCGATGGTCGGGCGGTGGGGGTCGACGCCCGAGACGTCGGACCCGGTCCGTTCCGAGAGCTCGGCCAGCGAGCCGACGCACACCGTGTGCCCCTCGTCGCACCGCCACACCGGGAGCGGCGTGCCCCAGTACCGGTCGCGGGACAGGGCCCAGTCGACGTTGTTGGCCAGCCACTCCCCCATCCGGCCGTCCCGGATGTGCTCGGGGTGCCATCCGATGGACTGGTTCTGGGTCACCAGGTCGGCCTTGCGCGCCGAGGTCCGGATGTACCAGGAAGGCTTGCCCCAGTAGATCAATGCGGTGTTGCACCGCCAGCAGTGTGGGTACGGGTGCAGGTGGGGTTGGCGGCGGAACAGGAGGCCGGCGGCCTCGAGGCGATCGTTGACCGTGCCGTTGGTGTCCCGCACCATCTGCCCCTCCAGCCAGCGGACGGCATCGGTGAAGCGACCGTCCGGCCCGACCGGGTTGATGGTCGGGAGGTCCGCGGAACGCCCGACCTGACGGTCCACCTCCCCGAAGGCCGGAGCCAGGTGCACGACGCCGGTCCCCTCGTCGGCCTCGACGAAATCACCGGCGACCACCCGCCAGCCGATCCGGCCCGCGTCGGCCGGTGCCGTCCCCACGTCGTCGAAGGGACGGCGGTAGTGGAGGCCCACCAGCGCGGCGCCGGGCACGAGTGCGTCGGCCGTCGCCCCGTCGCCGAACACCTGCTCGACCAGCGACGCCGCCACCACCGCGTCACCGACCACCGCGTACTCGAGCCCGGGGCCGACGGCCGCCCCGGTATTGGACAGCAGGGTCCAGGGTGTGGTGGTCCAGGCGATGAGGGCGAGGCCCTCGATCGAGGCCCGGCCCAGCATGGTGGCCAGTCCGGCCGCGGCCGGACCCTCGTCGGTCAACGGCAGCCGCACGTAGGCCGACTCGTCCTCGACCTCCCGGTAGACGTCGGGCTGGCCGAGCTCGTGGCTGCTCAGTGCCGTGCCGCAGCGCGGGCAGTAGGGGACGACCTTGATGTCCTCGTAGAGCAGCCCCTGGTCCCAGAGGCTCTTCAGATTGGCCCACACCGACTCCACGTACTCCGGCGAGAACGTCCAGTAGGCGTCGTCGATGTCGATCCAGTAGCCGATGCGCTCCGTGAGGGTCTTCCACTCGCCCACGTAGTTCCGGACCGACTCCCGGCACAGCCGGGTGAACTCGGCGATCCCGACCTCGTCCTCGATCTGGCGCTTGGCCGTCAGGCCCAGCTGCTTCTCCACCTCCACCTCGACCGGCAGCCCGTGGGTGTCCCAGCCCGCCTTGCGGGGGACCGCATAGCCCCGCATGGTCCGGTACCGACAGAACAGGTCCTTGTACACGCGGGCCCAGACGTGGTGGAGGCCCGGTCGGCCGTTGGCCGTTGGCGGGCCCTCGTAGAACACCCAGGGCTCGGCGCCGGCGCGCAGCTCCACCGACCGCTCGAAGATCCGGTGCGCGCCCCACCGGGCCAGCTCCTCTGCTTCGAGGGCGGTGAAATCGGCTTCGACGGGTACCGGGCGGAACACGGGGCAATTCCTTCTGGTGGGACGGGTCGGACGGGTGTGGATGCTCGGTCGACGGGTCCGTCGGGACCGGTGCCGCCGATGGGGAGTGGAGTGCGGACCAGATACTACGGGGGGCGCGACCGGGTAACGGACCCGAGGGATCGTCGGCGCCCACCGGACGGCGGGCTCCGCCAGACTGGGGGGATGCGCCGGCCATTCACCCTCGAGGGCACCCACGTCCGCCTGGAGCCGCTGCACCCCCGTCACATCGACGACCTGCTGGTGGCGGCCGGTGGCGACCGCTCCTCGTTCGGCTACACCTGGGTGCCCGCCGACCGTCCGGCCATGACCGCCTACATCGACCAGGCGACGGCTCACGCCGAGGCCGGCGACCAGGTCCCGTTCGCCACCCGGTCACTGGCCCTCGACCGGATCGTCGGGAGCACCCGCTTCTACGACCTGGAGCAGTGGGACTGGCCGACCATCGGGGACGGCGCCGCTCCCGCGCCGGGCGGGGTCGCACTCGACCTGGTCAGCATCGGCCACACCTGGCTCGGCCCGGCGGCCCAGCGGACCCCGGTCAATTCCGAGGCCAAGCTGCTGATGCTGGACCATGCCTTCACCACCTGGGGAGTGCGCGCCGTCCGCCTCCAGACCGACGCCCGCAACCGACCATCCCGGGCGGCGATCGCCCGCCTCGGGTGCACCCTCGACGGGGTGTTGCGCGCCCATCGTCCGGCCAGCGACGGGACCGTGCGGGACTCGGCGGTGTTCTCGATGCTGTCGACCGAATGGCCCGATGCGCGCCGACGCCTGGTGGAGCGGCTCGCCCTCTGAGGCACCCCCGGACGGGTCGCATGGCCGACCCGTCCCGACCTTTACGATCGTCCCATGCCCGAGCCGACCTCTTCTCCTCCGGTAACAGCCGCCGATGCGGCGGTGCACCCCCGATCGTCGGACACGGTGATCCTGGTCGTGGTGTGCCTGGCCCAGTTCATGGTGGTCCTCGACGTGTCCATCGTGAACGTGGCCCTCCCGGCCATCCAGCGTGACCTCCACTTCAGTGCGGTGGGCCTCCAGTGGGTGGTGACCGGCTACGCCCTGACCTTCGGCGGCCTGCTCCTGCTCGGTGGGCGACTGGCCGACCTGTTCGGCCGACGGCGGATCTTCCTCCTGGGCCTCGTGCTGTTCACCGGGGCCAGCCTGCTCGGCGGGTTCGCCACCAATCAGGCCACCCTGATCGCGGCCCGCTGTCTCCAGGGGGTCGGCGCCGCCGTACTCTCCCCCGCCACCCTCACCATCCTCACCGTGACGTTCCGGGATCAGCGGGCCCGGGCCAAGGCCTTCGGCGTGTGGAGCGCGGTGGCCGCCGGCGGCGGGGCCGCTGGAGCCCTGTTCGGGGGGATCCTGACCCAGTACCTGTCGTGGCGATGGATCCTGTTCGTCAACGTCCCCATCGGCATCGCCCTGTTCGTGGCGGCCCGGGTGCGCCTCCACGAGTCCCGGGCCGAGGGCCCGCGCCAGCCCCTCGACGTGGCCGGAGCGGTCACCGTCACCGGTGGCCTCTTCCTGCTCGTCTACGCCATCTCCCACACCGACGCGGTGCCGTGGACGGGCACGTCCACCCTGGTCGTCCTGGGTGCCTCGGCCCTCTGCTTCCTGGCCTTCCTGGTCATCGAGGCACGGGTGGCGGCCCATCCCCTCGTTCCGCTGCGGCTGTTCCGGGTCCGGTCGGTGACCGGGGCCAACCTGGTCATGTTCTGCTTCGGGGTCGGCATGTTCGCCATGTGGTTCTTCCTGTCCCTCTACCTCCAGCAGGTCCTGGGCTACAGCCCGGTGGTAACCGGGCTGACCTTCCTCCCCCAGACGGTGGCCATCGCCACCGGGGCCACGCTGAGCGGCCGTATCGCCCCCCGTCTCGGACCGCGCAACGTGCTGATGATCGGCGCCGGCCTCGCCTCGGCCGGCCTGTTCTGGCTGTCCTTCATCCAGGCCGGGGACAGCTACTGGACCGGAGCCTGCGGCGGCGGCATCCTGGCCACCTTCGGGATGGGCCTCGCCTTCACCCCGATCGCCCTCCTGGCCACCGGTGGCGTACCCCACGAGGAGGCGGGCCTGGCCTCGGGCCTGGTCAACTGCAGTCGCCAGATCGGCGCATCGGTGGGCCTGGCCGCCCTGACCACCCTGGCCGCCTCGCGCACGGCCACCCTCCTCGGCCACCCGGCCGCCCTGCACCACCAGTCCGGTGGGCACGACGCGGTGGCCGTGGCCCTCACCGAGGGCTACGCCCGGGCGTTCCTCATCGCCGCCGTGGCGGTCCTGGCCGGTGGCCTGCTCGGACTGATCATCCCCGCGCCGCGGCGGGGGGCCGACGCCGCCCGGTCAGCCGATCAGGCCACGGCACCCGTGGCGGTCGAGGGCTGAGGGCCGGCCGGGGGGCCGGCCACGGGCGACGGGCCGCCCCGGCGGAACGAGCGGGGCCACAGCCGGCGCTGCACCACCACGTCGAGTTCGGCGGCGAACGCGGTGAGCAGGGTGCCGAGCCCGATCCACCACACCAGCACGATCACGCTGGCAAACGTCCCGTACAGGGTGCGGTAGTGCCGCAACTCGTGGGTGACCAGCTGGGTACCCGCGAACTGCAGGAGCGTCCAGCCGATCCCGGCCACCAGGGCGCCGCGCCACAGGGTGCGACCCGGGTCGGGCACCGACAGGAGGATGGCGAACCCGGCCCAGAACATGGCCACGTTGACGGCCAGCGAAGCGGCCAGACCGACCAGCGCCGAGGCCGGACCCAACCCTCCGAAACTGCCGATCCCGGACAGGGCGCCGCCGGCCACGAATCCCACCCCCAGGATGACGAGGAAGGCGACGGCCCGCGGCAGCCACCGCCAGTAGGGCGGGAGATCCTGGCGGGGAACCTCCCACACCGTGGCCATCAGGACCTGGGCGTTGCGGCTGAGCCGCAGGCAGCCGTAGACGAGCCACACCAGCACCACGGCCAGGAACGCGGCGTTGCGACCGGTCAGCCCGTTGACGTTGGCCCGTAGCTCGGACCCGATCTCGGGGAATTGCCGGAGGGCGGCGTCGATGACCTCCTGCTGCACCGTCTTGTGGCCCACCAACAGCACCTCGACCAGGGTGAGCAGCACCAGGAGCAGCGGGAACACGGCCAGGAAGGCCGAATAGGCCAGGAGGTTGGCGAGCCGGCCCGCCCCGTCACGGTCCCACTTGACATAGGTGGCCGATGCCACCGCCGTGACCCGGTGGCGCTGCAGGAGGGCGTCGAGCCGATCGAGCCGGCCCGGGCGGGTCGGGGCCACCGGGTCGCTCACCCGGTCACCAGTCCCGACCGCCCGTGGGACCCGAGCTCGGCCAGGAGGGCGGCGGCATCGTCCGGGCCCAAGGGTACGTAGGTCGGTCCCGCCCCGGCCGGCCCAGGGCGGCGGCGGTACAGCAGGTCGTGCCCACGCCACCAGCCCTCGCGGCGCAGCGGCTCCTTGGTCACTTTGCCGCTGGCCGTCATGGGCAGCGCCGCGGTCACCCGAAGGAAGGTCGGTGCCCACTTGGTCCCGAGGTCGTCCTGCGCACCGAGGAAGTCGGCGAAGGAATCCGGGTCGAAGGTCCGCCCGGGTAGGAGCTCGATGGCGGCCATCACCTGGTCGCCGGACCGGGGATCGGGCACCGGATAGACGGCCACCGCGGCCGCGTCGGCGAAGCGCACCAGGACCCGTTCGATGGGTCCGGCCGTCAGGTTCTCCGAGTCGACCCGGAGCCAGTCGCCGCCCCGGCCGGCGAACCAGAACCATCCTTCGGCGTCGCGGTAGGCCAGGTCGCCGGTCCAGTACCAGCCATCGCGCACCCGTTGGCCCGTCGCCTCGGTGTCGTCGTAGTAGCCCTCGAACCGCCCGGTGCCGGAGCGGTTGACGATCTCGCCCACCGCCGCGCCGGCATTGACCAGGACCCCGGACCCGTCGAACTCGGCCGGCGGGCACTCGTCCCCGGTGGTCGGGTCCACCACCACCACGTCCTCGGTGGGCAGGCCCAGCGAACCCACCGGCGTGCCCGGGACCCGGTTGATGGCCACGCCGCCCTCGCTCGAACCGTAGCCCTCGGTCAGTGCACACCCGAAGCGGTCCTGGAACGCGGCGTGGTCGGCCACCGACGCCTCGGTACCGAATCCCCGACGCAGCGTGCAGGTGGCGTCGTCGGCGGACGGCTCGGTGGCCAGCACATAGGCCAGCGCCTTGCCGACGTAGGTGAAGGTGGTGGCCCCGTACCGCCGCACGTCGGGCAGGAAGCCCGACGCGCTGAAGCGCCGGGCCAGCGCCACCGTCGCCCCCACGGCCAGGGTCGGTCCCCACAGCACCATCAGGGCGTTCCCGTGGAACAGCGGCATGGCGCAGTAGGCCACGTCGTCGCGCTCGTAGCCGTAGGCCTCGGCCGACCGGAGTGCGATGGAGGCCAGGCGACCCTGGGTGCACCGCACGGCCTTCGGTACCCCGGTCGTCCCCGAGGTGAAGAGGAGCAGGAAGAGGGCGGACGGCGACGGTGTCGAAGCTGCCACCACCTCGTCGGCCCGTACCGCGGCGTGGGCGGCCACCCGGTCGGCGTAGGCGACGGTGTCGACCCGGAGCACCCGGTCAGGCGGCACGCCGGTGTCGAGGCCGTCGAGCAGCTCCGCACCGTCGGCGTCGGTGACCAGGACCCGACAGTCCGTGCGGCGGATGTCGCCGGCCAGGGCCGCGCCCCGGCGGGTCGGATTGATCCCGACGACCACCGCCCCGGACAGGGCCGCCGCCCCCAGCCAGAACAGGTACTCGGGCACGTTGCCGAGCAGCACCCCGACATGGGGCGGCTCGACGTCGCCGAGCGACCGCAGCAGCCCGGCCCGCGCCGCGCTGGCGGCCACCGATTCGGCCCAGGTCCACGACCCGTCGCCGCACACCACGGCCGGGTGGTCGTCGGCCACCCGGGCCACCAGGAGCTCGGCCACGCTGGGCGTCCCCGCCGGGTACCCGTCGAAGGTCACCGACCCGTCTCGATGTACAGGCTCTGCACGGCACGCCCGATCCGGCCCCCGGTGTCCCAGAGGGTGGACTCGGCACTTCCGGTCCCCGGAGGGCCGAACCGGGTGCGCGCGTCCAGGCAGATCCACTCTCCTCGCGGGGGTCGCTCGAGGTGGACCGACAGGTCGGGATTGATGAAGACGCTGGTGGCGAAGTCCAGCTCGGCGGCGATCCCGTTGCCGAAGTCGGACACGGCCACGGCACGTTGCTCGGGGCTCGGCTCCTCACCCGCCACCACGGGAACCAGCAGCCGGAACCAGGCGGTGGCGGGCCCCGGTCGATCGAAGTGGCCGGCGACATAGCGGATCCCCACCCCGCCGTTGTGGAAGCCGCGCGAGCGGTCCAGCGACGACGCCACCTCGATCCCGGCGTCCGGCGGGTCGGGCGCGGGATCCTCGGGCTGCGACGGCTCCGGCGCCACCAGGGACGGATCGACCCGGATGCGGACGGCCCGACCCCAGGCCACCTCGACACCACCCTGCTCCACCACGGTGTCGATGACCTGGACTCGTCGGCCCGGGCGGGCCACGGCACCTGTCACCGTCAACGGTGCGGTCCCCACCGGTCGGAGCAGCTCCACGGTCAGCCGGGTCATGCGCAGCCCGTCGTCGACCGGGGTGCTCCGCTCGGTCTCCCGGGCCAAGGCGGCGGCCACGGGCCCGCCGTGCAGGGAATCGGGGGACCAGGGCCCCCTCGCCCGTTCGGTGGGGACCAGACGCGCACCGTCCGGCACGAAGAGGGCGTCGACGTCGTCCGTGTCGTGGGCCGGGCCGCTCATGGTCGTGACGCTAGCGGTGGAGCACCGGTGCGAGCGCGCCTACCATCGGTCCGCCTCCGGCCCGACGGGCCGCAGGGCCGGCACCCCGACCGTCCGTCACCGGACCAGACTTGAAGGAGCACCATGGCTGAGCGCACTGCAGAGATCGACGTCGACGGCACCCCGGACGACGTCTGGGCCCTGGTGGGTGACTTCGGTGGGATCGCCGGGTGGATGCCCGGCATGGAGTCGTGCCGGGTCGAGGGGGAGAACCGCATCCTCGACACCATGGGCATGACCATCACCGAGCGGCTGGTCTCCCGCGACGACGCCACCAGGGCCATCACCTACGGCATCGTCGACGGGGTGCCGGTGGAGTCCCACCAGGCCACCATCACCGTGACCGCGGCCGGCTCCGGTAGCCACGTCACCTGGGTGGTCGACGCCGCCCCCGACGAGATGGCCGACCTGATGCAGGGCGTGTACCAGGGCTCCCTCGAGGCCCTGAAGGCCCACGTCGAGGGATGACGACCGCGACACCGCCGACCGGGGGCACCAATTATCGGGTGGAGGCGACAACCCGGGCCCCGGTCGACGTGGTGTGGCCGCTGGTCGGCGAGGCACGGCGGTGGCGTGAGTGGTCCTTCCTGACCAGCACCGGGCTGGAGCACGAGGCAAGCCCCGTGCCCGACGGCGTGGGGGCGGTGCGTCGATTCACCCGTCTCGGGATCGGCTCACGCGAGGAGGTCGTGGCGTGGGACCCGCCCGACCACCTCGCCTACCGCATCCTGAGCGGCTTCCCGGTGCGGAACTACCGGGCCGACGTCACCCTCACCCCGGACGGCACCGGGACCCGGATCGAGTGGGTCGGGGCCTACGACCCGAAGTGGCCGGGGACGGCGCGCCTCCTGGCCAAGGTGCTGCCGGCCATGATGCAGCGCTTCGCCGACGACCTGGCCGCCCACGCCGACGACCTCGCCGCCGACACCGCGTCGTAGGGTCGGCCACGCCGCCGCCGGACACCGTCACGACGAGACACCGTCATGACGACACTCCATTACGAATTGACGGCCGCCACCAGTCGGGAGGCCCGCCGGCCGACCTCGTCCCGGGCCCGCTCGACGTCCACCGTGCGGTGCCGGCCCGCCGCCACCACCTGCTGGCCGCCGACCCACACGTCGGTCACCAGGCGGCTCGACGCCGACCACACCAGGTGCTCGATCAGCATGGCGTCGTCGAACAGCGGGACGAACGCCGGGTCGTCGAGGGAGACGGCCATCATGTCGGCCTTGGCCCCGGGAGCCAGGACCCCGAGATCCGGCCGGCCGAGGGCCCGGCCAGCGCCCCGGGTGGCGAGGTCGAGTGCGTCGGCCGCCGGAAGGGCCCCGGCATCGCCCTGGCGGAGCCGGGCCAGCATGGCGGCCAGGCGCATCTCCTCCCACAGGTCGAGGTCGTTGTTGGAGGCGGGACCGTC
>Ga0075015_100000965_pt1 | contig 10563 bp, 15 predicted proteins | sample AleBraG_ABR_2013_FD_71476 | JGI IMG/M metagenome (GOLD analysis project Ga0075015, IMG submission 71476) | Freshwater sediment microbial communities in response to fracking from Pennsylvania, USA - Alex Branch Run_MetaG_ABR_2013 | ecosystem: Environmental > Aquatic > Freshwater > Creek >...
CCGCAGGCGATCGCCGACAACCACGCCGGCCACGCCCGCGGCAAGGCGGTGGTGAGCGTCCTCGCGTCCTGAGCCGGGGCAGGCAGGGCGGCGCCGACGGGGAGTCGGCTCGCGACCGCCGGCGCCGCCCTGCCTGCCCCGGCTCAGGACTCGAGGACGCTCACCACCGCCTTGCCGCGGGCGTGGCCGGCGTGGTTGTCGGCGATCGCCTGCGGGGCCTCGTCCAGCGGGTAGACCCGGCCGACCGCTGGCCTCACGGCACCGGCGTCGATGAGCCCGGTCAAGACGTCGAGGTCGGCCGCGTCTTCCTTGGCGGTCACCGGCCGCAGCGTCTGCCCACCGAACAGCGACGTGAGCGGTGCACCGAGCTGGCGCTCGAATCCGCCGAAGACCGCCCCGGTGCCGGACTCGCCGCCGACGATCGCGGCGACACCGGTCGGGGACAGCGCGCGGCGCAGCAGCGAGAGCGGACGGTTGCCGGCGGTGTCGATGATCGCGTCGAACACAGCACCACGGGCGTCGACCTCCTCGACGGCGTAGTCGATGACGTCGACCGCGCCGAGCGACCGGACGAGCTCCGCGTTGGCCGCCGAGCAGACACCGGTGACGAGTGCGCCGTGCGCCACGGCGATCTGCACCGCGAAGGACCCGACGCCGCCGCCGGCACCGATGACGAGCACCTGCTGGCCCGACCCCACGCGGGCGACGTCGCGCAGCGCCTGGAGCGCGGTGAGGCCGGAGATCGGCACGGTCGCCGCCTGCTCGAAGGTGAGCGAGACGGGCTTGTGGGCGAGCCGCACCTCCCGTGACACGGCGAGCTCGGCGAAGGAGCCGGTCTCGCACGTGCCGTAGACCTCGTCGCCCACGACGAAGCGCGTCACGTCGCTGCCCACCGCCTCGACCACGCCCGACACGTCGCGACCGCGGACCCGGACCTTGGGTGCGCGCAGCCCGAAGCCGAGCGCGCGCACGAGGTACGGGCGACCGGTCATGAGGTGCCAGACTCCGGGGTCGACGCCGCCGGCGTGCACCCGCACCAGCACGTCGGTCGGTCCGACGGCGGGCACGTCGACATCGTCGAGCCTGAGCACGCCGACGTCGCCGTAGGTGTCCTGGACGATGGCCTTCACTGAGATCACTCCGATGGGTCGGGGTACTGGAACACGTCGTCGAGCGGGACGCCGAGGACGCGGGCGATCTGGAACGCGACCTCGAGCGAGGGGGAGTACTTCCCCTGCTCGATCGCGATGACGGTCTGGCGCGTGACGCCGATGCGCTCCGCGAGGTCCGCCTGGGTCATCTCGCCGTGCGCGAAGCGCAGGGTGCGGATCGAGTTCGTGACGCGCGTCGGCTTCACCACGTCTGGAACCCCCCGCGGTAGCCGGCGATCTTCGTCGCGGAGCCGAGGACGGCCGAGAGCACGAAGCCGAGGTAGATCACGTTGGCGACCCAGAACGAGTCGGCCTCGAGCATGGCCAGACCCATGCCCGCCAGCGCGCCGATGACGAGGAAGGACTGCCCGGTGAGGTCGCCGATCCGGGCGATCTCCTTGTCGCGGGCGTCGGCCTGGTACTCGCTGCGCGGGGTGCCAATCGAGGTCACGATGTCGAGCAGGACGTTGGCGGCGATGGCCAGCACGATCGAGGCGATCAGCGCGGCGGCGTAGGCCACCTCGGTGATCGGTGCGCCGTGGGCACGGGTGAGCACGACGGCGACGTAGGCCGTGTAGGCGACCACCGTGACGACGAGCATGATCCAGGCACGCTTCTCCTGGTGGGCCATGGCCATTCCTCCGATGTCGAATACTCTTGACATGACGGAAAGTAAAGAAGATCAGACGCGATGTCAAATCTGATTTACATCGCACGCGGGACCCATCCCACCCGCGTCGGCCTCGGGGAGCCCGGGAGGCAATACTCCGGGGCAGGACTCCAGCGCCCGGAGCGAGCATGCGCGGGACGCCGACACGCGAGAGGAACGAGCCATGGGCCGGCTGGCGCAGACCGAGGGACTCAGCGAGGACCAGAGCGCGATCCTCGAGGCGGTGCACGAGTTCGTCGAGAAGGAGATCATCCCCGCGGCGCAGGAGCTCGAGCACGCCGACGAGTACCCGACGGACATCGTCGAGGGCATGAAGGACATGGGGATCTTCGGGCTGATGATCCCCGAGGTGTACGGCGGTCTCGGTGAGTCGCTGCTGACCTATGCGCTGTGCGTGGAGGAGATCGCCCGCGGCTGGATGAGCGTGTCCGGCATCGTGAACACGCACTTCATCGTGGCCTACATGCTCATGCAGCACGGCACCGAGGAGCAGAAGGCGCACTTCCTGCCGAGGATGGCCACCGGCGAGGTCCGCGGGTCGTTCTCGATGAGCGAGCCGCACTGCGGCAGCGACGTCTCCGCGATCACGTCCAAGGCGGTCCGTGCCGGCGACGACTTCGTCCTCACCGGGCAGAAGATGTGGCTCACCAACGGCGGCAGCTCCACGTTGACCGCCGTCCTGGTGCGCACCGACGCCGAGGCTGCCGACGACGCGTCGGTCTACAAGAGGATGACGACGTTCCTCATCGAGAAGCCCGCGGGCTTCGGCGAGGTCCTGCCCGGTCTCAGCATCCCGGGAAAGATCGACAAGATGGGCTACAAGGGCGTCGACACCACCGAGCTCATCATGGACGGGCTGCGCATCCCCGCCGACCGGGTCCTCGGAGGCGAGCCGGGCAAGGGCTTCTACCAGATGATGGACGGCGTCGAGGTCGGCCGCGTCAACGTCGCCGCCCGCGCCTGCGGGCTCGCGCTGCGCGCCTTCGAGCTCGGCATCGACTACGCCCAGCAGCGGCACACCTTCGGCAAGCAGATCGCCGACCACCAGGCCGTGCAGTTCCGCCTCGCCGACATGGCCGTGAAGGTCGAGGCCGCGCACCAGATGATGGTGAAGGCCGCGCGCAAGAAGGACGCCGGCGAGCGCAACGACCTCGAGGCCGGCATGGCCAAGTATCTCGCGAGCGAGTACTGCAAGGAGGTCGTCGAGGACTCCTTCCGCATCCACGGCGGCTACGGCTACGCCAAGGAATACGAGATCGAGCGGCTCTACCGCGAGGCCCCCATGCTCCTCATCGGCGAAGGAACCGCCGACATCCAGCGGATGATCATCGGTCGCCGCCTGCTCGAGGACTACAAGCGCCGCTGAGCGGCCCCGCCTAGGGTGGAGGGCATGAGCCCTCCGATGGGGCCGCGCACCGCGGCGATGGACGTCACGCGTCGACCCGTCCTGACGTCGTTCGACGACTACGTGGGCGCGCAGAAGGCCGTCGACACGTTGTCGGACAACGGGTTCCCCGTGCAGAACGTCGCGATCGTCGGTGTCGACGTCCGCATCGTCGAGTCGGTGCTCGGGCGGCTCACCTGGGGTCGGGCCGCCATGTCGGGCATGTTCACCGGCGCCTGGTTCGGCATGGCGATCGGCCTGTTCGTGGGGCTGTTCAGCGGAACCTCCGACGGGTTGGTCCCGCTCCTCGGCCTCGGCCTGCTGTACGGCGCCGCCTTCGGCATCGTGTGGGGTCTCGTCTCGCACGCGCTCACCGGAGGCAAGCGCGACTTCGTCTCGCGTCAGCAGCTGATGGCCTCGCGCTACGACGTGCTGTGCGAGCAGGCCGTGATCGGCGAGGCTCGTCGGATCCTCGGCCTCGCAGGCACGTGGCCGCCCGATCCGCCCGAGCCCACGGCCACCGCGCCCGCGCAGTCCGCGATCGGCGAGGTCGTGCAGCAGTCGGGCGACGCGGTCGCCGAGGCCACCGACGGCCTGCCGCCCTCGACCGCGTGACGTCGTGGCCCACGAGTTCGAGGACCGCCCCGGGCTCTCGGCCGCGTTCGCGCGCCAGCACCACGCAGCGACCCGCAACGGGTCCCCGATGTATGCCGACCTGTGCCGCTCCGCGTCGCTCGACCTCGCGGGACCCGGCCGGCTCGCCGACCTGCTGGCTCCGTGGGCCGAGGCGCGCGCGGGCGACCTGCTGCCGCTGCGGGTGCTCGGTGCCGCGCACCGGCTGGTGCTCGAGCGGGCCGCACCGCGACTCGCCCTGTGGTTCCCCTCCGTCGGCGGCACGGCGCCGACCGACGCCGCAGGACGCGTGGCGTGCTACCGGGCCTGGGTCGACGCGCTCGACGAGCACGCCGACCGGCTGCCGGTGCTGTTGGCTTCCCCGCCGCAGACCAACGATCCCGGACGCGCGGCCGCGCTCGCGGGGGCGCTGCAGCTCGTGGCGGCGGCGTACGACCACCCCATCCGGGTGCACGAGCTCGGCGCGTCGGCGGGGCTGACCCTGCTCGCGGATCGCGTGCGGGTCACCTGGTCGGGTGGCGGGGTCGGGCCGCTCGGCTCGCCGCTGCGGCTCGACGACGCGTGGGACGGCGACCCGCTGCCCCCCGACGACGTCGAGCCGCGGGTGGTCGAGCGGGTCGGCTGCGACCTCGATCCGGTCGACGTGAGCACCACCGACGGTCGACTGCACCTCACGTCGTTCGTGTGGCCGGACCAGGCGGAGCGGCTCGACCGCCTCCGGGCGGCGTATCGCCTCGCCGAGGAGGTGCCGGTCACGCTGGTGCGCTCCGACCTCGTCGAGCACCTGCGACGCCTTCACCCCGAGCCCGGCAGTGTCCTGGTGGTGTGGCACTCGTCGACCTGGTTCTACCTCTCGGCCGAGCAGCGCGCCGAGGCCGAACACACCTTCGGCGAGCTCGGTGCGGCCGCGTCACCCGACGCGCCGGTCGTGCACGTGGCGCGCGAGTACCTGGGCGACCGTTTCTCCGCATCCCACGCTCTCGTGCTGCGCTGGTGGCCGGTTCCGGCGAGCCAGGCCGCGCACGTCGCCGGCGGGGGGAACCCGGTGCAGTACGCGGACTCGCCGGCGCACGGGCTTCCCGTGACGTGGTCGACGCCGGCGCCGGCACCCTCCTCCTGATCGGGTGATTCGCGCGGATCCCGTGCCCGCACACCCGGCCGCGTCTAGGGTCGTGGGGCCACGGCGGCGCGGCCTCGCGCACGTCGACACCCGAACCAGGAGACCCGACATGTCCGACGAGACCACACCGGCCGCTACCGAAGACACCGCGCCCGCGGCGGCCGACGCCATCGCACCGGCCGCTGCCGAAGACGAAGACCTCACGGTCGACGCCACCGCCATCACCGACGGCGCCTACACCTTGTTCGTCGCCGACTTCAACGACACCGAGACCGCCTGGGAGGCCTACGAGCTCCTCAAGGAGGTCGAGGACGGCAAGACCGTCGAGATCGAGGGCGTTCTCGTCATCAAGCGGGAGGCCGACGGCCAGGTCGAGGTCCAGAAGGCCACCGACCACAGCACGCGTCGCGGCCTCGGCTGGGGTGTGGTGGGCGGTGTCGTCCTCGGTGTCCTGTTCCCGCCGTCGATCATCGGCAGCGCCGTGGTCCTCGGCGCCGGCGGCGCCGCGGTCGGCAAGCTGCGCGAGGTGCACCACAAGAACGAGCTCGAGGCTGAGCTCGCCGACGCGATCGAGCCCGGTCACTCGGGCATCCTCGCGCTGGTCTCCGACCCGGGCGTGATCGAGATCCGCAAGGCCCTCGACAAGGCCAACCGCATCGTCGAGAAGGCCGTCGACGACGTCCTCGCCGACGACATCAAGGCGGCCGCCAAGGACTCCGAGGACGAGGCCGCGCCCGAGGCGTGATGCCGTGACGTAGCGGTTGTCCTCGCCCGGCCACCCCTTGACTCGGTGCCGGGCGAGGAGAACCGTCCTCTCCGGAGGACACATGCCCGAGCCCGTGTGCGTGCGTTGCCGGGGACCGCTGAGGAGCCCCGAGACCGCCGGCCAGTGGACCTGCGACGCGCACGGCGTCGTGGAGCCGCTGCATCCCGCGCGCCCGGCCGAGGCGCACCACCTCGCCGATGCAGCCTCCTCCTCGGGCGTCCCCGTGTGGGTGCCCTGGCCGATGCCGTCGGGCTGGGCCGTGAGCGGTGTACGCCGCACCGGTGGCACCGGGACGTCGCGGGCCGTCGCCGTCGCGCTCATCGGGCCCGGCCTCACGGCGCGTCAGGTCGAGCTCGTCATCGTCGCCGAGGAACCCGGTGTCGGGCTGGGAGCCTCGTACGCCGGTCTCGACACCACCGACCCGGGTCCTGAGCTGGCCTCGCTCCCGCGCGACACCAAGGTCACGGCCGGAGGGCATCCCACGCCGCTCTGGTCGCTCCCGGTCTCCGACCGCGCCGCCTACGTCGGCGAGGCGGGCGGACGGTGGCTGTGGGCCGTCACCTGGCCGGTCGAGGAGTGGATGGTCGTGCACGACGACCTCCGGCTCGTCGACGTCCGCGACCCGGCGAACCGCACGCTCCTGCTCGAGCTGCCGACGGCACTGCTCGCGCCTCGCCTCGCCGGCTGAGCCCCGCGGCCCGGCCCGGCGCGGGCACCGGTCTCGCGTAGATTGACGGCCCATGTCCTCGTGGATCGATCTCAAGCTGCTGGGATCGGTCTACCTCACGCTCTTCGTGATCATGGACCCGCCGGGGATCATCCCGATCTTCCTGGCGCTCACCGCGCGACGTGGCGCGACGGCGATGGCACGGCTCGCACTCCAGGCCGCGCTCACCTCGTTCGGCGTCATCGTCCTGTTCGCGGTCTTCGGCGACCGCATCCTGGCGTTCCTCGGGATCACCCTGCCGGCGATGCAGGCGTCCGGCGGACTGCTCCTGCTCATCGTGTCGTTGGAGCTGCTCACCGGGAAGACGGACGAGCCGGAGGAGGTCGACAACGTCAACGTCGCCATGGTGCCGCTCGGCACCCCGCTGCTCGCCGGCCCCGGCGCGATCGTCGCGACCATCCTGTTCGTGCGCCAGTCCGACACCGCGCCCGCGGTGGTGGCGCTGGTGGTCGGCATCGTCGCGATCCACGTGACGATCTACCTGGTGATGCGCTACTCCGTGGTCCTCGCCCGGATCCTGCGCCCCACCGGGATCCTCGTGCTCACCCGCATCGCCGGACTGCTCGTCGCGGCCATCGCCGTGCAGCTCATCGCCAACGGCGTCTTCGGCTTCATCGCGGCGCAGGGGTCGTGAGGATGCAGGACACCCTCGACGGCATGCCGCGCAAGCTGTTCACCTGCACGCCGACGAGGCTCGACACCTGGCTGTCGTGCCCGCGGAGGTACCGCTTCAGCTACCTCGACCGCCGGCAGAAGGGGCTGCCCTGGGCGCACAACAGCGTCGGGTCCTCGGTGCACAACGCGCTTCGCGACTGGTGGTCGCTCCCGGTCGATCGCCGTACGGCGGGCTCGGCCGAGGAGATCGTCGCGCGCGGCTGGCTCACCGACGGGTTCCGCGACGACGCCCAGTCCGCGCAGTGGCGCGACCGCGCGGCGGCGATGACCGCGTGCTACGTGGACACGCTCGACCCGACCGAGGAGCCCGCGGGCGTCGAGCGCACCGTGGCCACCGCCACGCACGGCATGGCGCTGTCCGGACGCGTCGACCGCATCGACCGGCGCCCCAGCGACGACGGCGGCGAGGAGCTCGTCGTCGTCGACTACAAGACCGGACGCCGGACCCTCGACGTCGACGACGCGAAGTCGTCCCTGGCGCTCGCGGTCTACGTCGTCGCCACGAGGCGCACGATGCGGACCCGCTCGCGACGCGTCGAGCTGCATCACCTGCCGAGCGGGAGCATCGCCGCGTACGACCACAGCGAGGAGTCGCTCGAGCGTCATCTCGGTCGCGCCCAGGCGATCGCGGAGGAGGCGTCGGCCGCGCAGTCGCTCTGGCACGAGCAGCTCTCCGCGCGCGCCGAGGACGCAGCCGACGGCGACGCCGCCGCGATCGAGGCGATCGACGCCGCGTTCCCGGCGTCGCCCGGGTCCCTGTGCTCCTGGTGCGACTTCCGCCGGCACTGCCCGTCCGGGCGCGAGGCCTCCAGCGACCGCGCCCCGTGGGACGGGCTGGCCGAGCAGCCATGAGGCAGACTTCGGCGGTGGCCGAGGATCCCGAGCACCTGCACCTCGGTCCGCTCGAGGTGCGTCTCGAGCGGGTCGTCTACGCGACCGTGGTGCTCATGTCCGTGCTCGCCGTCTACGACGGCTGGGCCGGGCTCACCAGCTTCCTCGGGGTGGCCGTCGTGATCGTCGCGCCGCTGGTGGCGCTGGCGGTCGCGCACCTGTTCTCCGAGGGGATCGAGGAGCACTATCGAGTGCAGCGGCCGTTGACCGCCGCCGAGTGGGGAAGCCTCGCGCGCGGACAGCTGACGATCCTGCTCGCTGCCGTCCCGCCGCTGCTCGTCCTCGGGCTCGGGTGGGTCAGCCCCTTCGACGAGCGGCGCACGATCGCTGCGGTCCTGTGGACCGGCGTCGCCACGCTCGCGGTGCTCACGTGGGTGGCGGCCCATCGCGCCGGGATCCGCGGCGTGCGCCTGGTGGTCGCGGGGCTCGGCGGGGGAGCGGTCGGGCTGTTCGTGATCTCGCTGCAGATCCTGCTCAAGCCGCACTGACCGGGCCGGGGCGACCCTCACTGGGTGTGTCGGGCTTCTGGCTGCACCGCTGGTGCGGTGACCTGGGGTGACACCCCATCGGTGCGCGGCCCCAGTCAGACGTCGATCGAGAGCCGGATGGTCACGACGTCACCGACGTCGACACCCTCCGCGTCGCGCACCTTGTCCTTCAGCGGCACGATGTAGCGGCCGTCCTTGGGGAACAGCGACGTCGTCCACTCCGTGGCGCCGAGCTCGGCGCGGACCGGGATCATGCCCCAGCCGTAGGTGACGGCGGCCGCGGTCGCCGTCAGGGCTGCCGCGACGTCGTCGTCGACCGTGACGAAGTGGTACGGCGAGGGTCCCCGCCAGAACCACACCTCGCCGGTAACGTCCAGGAGCACCCGGTCAGCATAGGAGCGAGGACACATGCCGAGGACGGAACTCTCCGGTGCGCCCGCTCGTCGACCGACCGTGACCGACATCGAACGCGAAGCACTGCTCGCCCAGCTCAACGACTACGCCGGCCGACCTGTCGTCGGTGCCCAGGCGATCCTCGACGAGGTGGAGCTCGGCGCGCGTGTCGCCGAGACCTTCGCCACGACGCCCACCCGCTGATCGCAGCCGTGGCGCGCGGACGCGCGCGCGTCGTCAGACCTTGTCGGTCGCTCGTTCGCCGAGGATGCCCTGCGGCCGGAAGACCATCACGAGGATCAGCACCCCGAACACGACCGACTGCGACCAGCCCTGGCCGAACCCGTGCGGCAGCCCGTCGTTGAGCGCCTGGATCTGGCCGATGAGGAACCCGCCGAGGACTGCGCCGGGGAGGTTCCCGACACCGCCGAGCACGGCGGCGGTGAACGCGATGAGGCCGAACTGGTAGCCGTCGACATAGTTGGTGTTGCCGAACGTCGCGAAGTACAGCAGGCCGGCCGCGCCCGCCAGGGCCCCGCCGAGCCCGAACGTGAACGCGATCGTCCGGTCGACGTTCACGCCCATCAGCCGCGCGGCGTCGGCGTCCTGCGACGTCGCGCGCATCGCGCGACCCTGCCGGGTGCGCGACACGACGTAGGTCAGCCCCGCGAGCAGCGGGATGGTGACCCCGGCCACCACGAGGGTCGACCAGTCGATCGTCACCGGCCCGACCACCAGGCCGCCGTTGGGCACCACGGTGGGCCAGATGCGCTGCCCGGACCCGTTGAGCTGCAGCCCGAGCCACTGCAGGACGAAGCTCAGCCCGACGGCGGCGATGAGCGAGGCCAGGCGGGGCGCGGTGCGCAGACGACGGAAGACGACGCGCTCGGCCGAGACGTTGATGCCCGCGCACGCGACCATCACCACCGCCATCACGGCCACGGTGACCGCCCAGCCGCGTGGCCCCGGCGACGTGACGCCGAGGCGTTCCTCGAGCAGGATCGAGGTGAACACCGACGCGAGCATGAACAGGTCGCCGTGGGCGAAGTTGATGAGGCCGACGATCCCGTAGACCAGGGTGTACCCGAGCGCCACCAGGGCGTACAACGCTCCCACCCGCAGGCCGGCCACGGCGACGTCGACGAACTGCAGCGGGGCCGACACGAAGTTCCACACCAGCCACGCGCCGACGGCGACGACCAGCACGAGGCCCGCTCCCCGCCCGAGTCGCTCCCTGAGGAGCAGCACGGGGCGGGAGTCGGCCGCCTCGACGGCGGTGAGAGTCACGACGCTTCCCGTCCTTGCGCTGGTGTGCTCGGACCTTAACGCGCCGCGGTTCGCAGCACCCGCAGTAGCCTTCCGGCCATGGCGGAGAAGGTCACCGGTCCGGCGTCGTACTTCCCCTCGATCGAGACGACGTACGGCCAGCCCATCGACCACTGGATGAGTCAGCTCGACACGGTCGCCGACCGCGCGCACATGGAGCAGGTCGCGTGGCTCAAGTCCGAGCATGGGCTCGGCCACGGCCACGCCAACGCGATCGTGCACGTCTGGCGGGCGAAGAACCTCTGACCGCGCACGTCAGCGTTCCAGGACGGCGACCACGGTCGTGTGTGTGGCGTCGGCGTCGATCTCGAGGCTCGCGCAGAGCGCGCGCACGATCAC
>Ga0075015_100000966_pt1 | contig 10556 bp, 6 predicted proteins | sample AleBraG_ABR_2013_FD_71476 | JGI IMG/M metagenome (GOLD analysis project Ga0075015, IMG submission 71476) | Freshwater sediment microbial communities in response to fracking from Pennsylvania, USA - Alex Branch Run_MetaG_ABR_2013 | ecosystem: Environmental > Aquatic > Freshwater > Creek >...
TGGTGCTTGGTTTCGTCGTGCTCGATATCGCGGGAGAAGAGAATTTTCGCGCCATTATGCAGGATCTGGAAGAATATCTTCGGAGCATCGCGCCCGTTAAGCGGACAGTCGGGAACCAGTGGACCTGCCGTGCCGCCCCCACCGGCTTGATTTGGGTGGGCCCCCGTGCGTGTGACTTCGTGCCCTTTGCACCTTATCGTACTGCTAAACTTCTCCTACTTCCTTGTGAATTCAATTCGAGGCGCCATGCGCATTCTGATCCCATTTGTTATGGTCGTACTGATACTGATGATGGTGACGACGATGAGCATCCCCGCAATATCCCAGACCCTGCCTGCCCCGCAGTCCATCACCGACCCGAAGCAGATCATGTCCAAGCCCGATGCCCGCGTGGAAAAGAATCTTTCCATCGAAAAGCTTTACATGACGCGCCAGGTAGGAGGCGCGACCTGGTCGCCGGATGGCAAGACCGTCGCCTTCGTCAGCAACCTGAGCGGTCGCAATAATCTTTGGCTGGTGCCGTCGGAAGGTGGATGGCCGATGCAACTCACGGTGAGTAATGAGCGCCAGACCAATCCCGCCTGGTCGCCGGATGGCAAGTGGATCGCCTACATGTCCGATTACGACGGCGACGAGCAGTGGGACATTTTTCTGGTGTCGCCCAAGTCCGGACAGGTGGTCAACGTCACCAATACCCGCGAAATCGCAGAGCAGAGTCCCGCCTGGTCGCCCGACGGCCGCTATCTCGCTTATATGGTCAAGCCGAGAACGTCGTCCGTGTTCGAGATCGATGTTTACGATACGGTCTTGCGCGACGTAAGGCACCTCACCACTGGCACGGCCAAAGACCGTATGAACGTCACGCCCATCTGGTCGGCGGACGGCAAGTTCATTGTCTATACCCAAGAGCAAGCCAAGGGCACCGATTCGAATGTATTTCTAGTCGAGATTGCTAGCGCGGAAAGCACGCTGCTCACACATCATGATGGCGAGAAGACCTTCGAGGCCAACGACGTCTCGCCGGATGGAAAACAAGTTCTGGTCACCTCGAATGCCGCGAATGGATTCGAAAACGTAGGTTTGCTCGACATCGCAACCAAGAAGATCCACTGGCTGACCCAGGACAAATGGGAGATTCAGGGCGCGAGCATCTCTCCCGATGGAAAGTCGCTGACTTACACCGCCAACGTGGACGGCAACTTGGACATCTATGTCTACGGCATCGCCGCTGGAAAGGCGCACACGCTGCCCCTCCCCAAAGGACTAAACTGGCCGTCGGGTGGGCCTTCGCCCTTCACGCGCGACAACGCGCGGCTGCTCTACGCGCACATGGGTCCAACGGCGCCCGCCGATTTGTGGGTCTACAGCATGGTTGATGGCAAATCACACCAGCTCACCTATTCGCTCGTGGGCGGCGTGCGCGCCGAAGACATGGTCGAGCCCTACCTCGTGCATTACCCGAGCAAGGATGGCAAGTGGACAATCTCCGCCTTCGTCTATGTGCCCTACAACCTGCCGCGCAACGGCGAGCATCCCGCGATCGTTTACGTTCATGGCGGTCCGACAGCCCAGACGCTGAATACGTTCAACCGCTTTGTGCAGTACATGGCGAACCAGGGTTACCTGGTAATCGCGCCCAACTATCGCGGATCGTCTGGCTACGGTAAAGAATTCCAGGATGCCAATCTATTCGATATGGGCGGCGGCGATCTGCAGGATGTCCTCGCGGCCGCTGACTGGATCAAACAGACCGGCTACGTCGATCCGAAGAAACTTATTCTGATGGGCGGCAGCTACGGAGGCTACATCACGATGATGGGTGTCACCAAGGCTTCGGAAGTGTGGGCGGCGGGCGTTCCGATTGTGCCTTTCGTGAACTGGTTCACCGAGATTCAGAATGAAGATCCCGTGTTGCAGCAGTCCGACCTCGCAACCATGGGCGATCTTGTGAAGAACAAGGCGCTCTATGAGGATCGTTCGCCCATAAATTTCGTGAATCAGATCAAGGCGCCCTTGTACCTGCTGGCGGGCGGAAACGATCCTCGTTGCCCTAAGGAAGAAGCGCAGCAGGTGGTCGATGCGGTCAAGAAACGCGGCGGCGTGGTCGAATACAAAGTCTATGAGAACGAAGGCCACGGCTTCGCCAAAGTCGAAAACCAGATTGATGCCTACAAGCGCGTGGCTGATTTTCTGAAGGCGCACGTTCCGCCGGCGGATTGCAGCTGCACGCTGAACGAGTAAGGTAGGTCTCAGTCTTCGGCTGCGGCGGGCCGCATGCTTACCATTTACAACAACGATTGTTGTTACTCTCGGCCATCACCGCACATCACGATGTGACCCAGTTCACAGACATCGTTCCACCTTCATGCTAATAAGTCTCTATGGGCGCAACGGCAAAACCGCGTTGTGCGATTGTCTTCCTGATGATTCTCACTCTAGGTGTGTCTCTGGGTTTGCCGGCGGAGGATGTCCTGGACGCCGTCTACGATGAATCAGAGCCCTTGCCTTACGAAAATATTCCTCTGGTCCCAATCGTGCGGTCGCCGGCGGCTGTCCGGACAACTCAGTCACAGCTGAGTTCCTTGCACATTAAATCTGAAGCTCCATTCCCCTTCCCCGCCGCACGTGTCCGCGACACAGTCGCCAATCGACGCGCCGATGCACGCATCTCATTGGCAATACTCTGTACTCTGCTCTGCTAGCAACATTTATTTCGCCTCGCTGAAGGACCGTTCCCCATATCTTGCGGCCTTAGCAGGAGAAAAATAGGTATGGAATTCCTCGCCTCTCCGAAGAGCAGTTCCCGCCTGTTGAGACGCACACCCCCTGAGGCGAAACGGCTCAGTTCCCGGGAAACGCATTTCTATAAGACAAATTGTCAAGGATAAGGAGAAACTATATGCGCATTCTTCGAATCGTTGTGTTGAGCCTGCTGGCCATCGGAGTTGCGATGGCTCAGGCGGCTCCAGACAATCCATCCCAGTGCAAACAACTACCGTCAGTGCAGATAAGTAAGATCGGCCACCCGATCTGGAAGCCCGTCGATTTCCACGTCTTCACGGCCGCTATGGGGACGGCGGACGACAACTACGCCGAGTTCGGGCAGAACCAGGTCAACCTCCTGTTTCCGCTCAGGCACCAGTCCTGCAACGAGCTGGGTATCGGTCCTGGCGTTCCCCACCATCCTCCCTACACACAAGAAATGGAAGCGGGGCTGGATATCATGAACTTTAAGGACTCCCAATTCTTCCAGGTCGCCGACTTCTCTCCACCGAACGCGGTGTGGGCCGCGTGGATGACGGTGCCGAACTTCGGTAAGACCGGTTCCTCGCCTGACTTCCAATCGGGCCCGATGATTCCAAACAAGCTTTTTCCAATCCACGTCGCGGGGGAGACCTTCCGCAACAACCAGCTCTGGGACCCGTATCTCGGGAGCTTCGATGTGCCGGCGCTGACGACCCAACTTAGCTGCCCGTTCTCCGTTGACGGGCACAGCCACTTTCCTGTTTTCTACGCGGACAATTCGAGTTTTGGGCCAGGCGGGCCCATTCCGGGACACTACGAGTACCGAATCACAATGATGGACGCGACCGGGAATGGTTGGTCCATCACCGTGGACTTCAGGGTTCAGTAATAAAGCCCGCGTATTTATTGGCTTTGGGCGGCACGACTGAAGCCGTGCCCTCCCCAAAGCGATTTGCGAGATAGCTTCTAGCGTTTCTGTCTTAAAGCCAGAAGATGGCGTCAGCCTTCTCCTCGCAACAGGCGAGTCAGAGCGCAACAATCAAATCGAAAGCAGGAGGTTTCTATGCCTATTAACGGAATTTTTCTAGTTCTTCTTATGACTTTTTCGCTGATTAGTTCCACATCAGCCCAGCAAAAACCAGCTCACCCGGGGCCACCGGTATGCTACTCGGTCACCGATCTGGGAGATGTTTATGACGACGGATACAAATACATCGGCCTCAACGCACAAGGCTCAGTTGTCGGAGCCACACTCCGATGGGGCGAGCCTATACAGGGCTTTGAATACAACAGAGGTCGTGTCAAACGGCTCCCGACGCTCGGAGGTGGCTCCGCGGATCCTCGCGAAATCAATGCAAGCGGGCAAATTGTCGGCGGCTCAACACTTCCCAATGGCCTGTGGCATGCCGTGCTGTGGAATCACGGCAAACCAATTGACCTCCCTACTTTGGGCGGAGGCAGTAGTTTCGCCATAGGCGTAAATGATCATGGAGACGTAGCTGGGAGTTCGGCAGTGCTTTCCCTCTATGACTACCACGCAGCCGCTTGGTTCAAGGGCAAGGTCGTGAACCTCTCGATGGACGGGGAGATCGGGAGCTACGCCAACGGCATTAACAATCTGGGTCAGGTCGCGGGTTCTACCAACTACCCCGACGGAACATGGCACGGCTTCATCTGGAAAGATGGCGCGCGAACCGAGTTGCCGCTTCCGGGTGGCAGCGTGAATCCAGCTTTCATCAATAACGCAGGCACTGTCTGTGGGGGCGCCAGCTTTCCTACGGGGTACCATGCCTTCGTCTACGATGGCAACGACTTGATCGATCTCGACCCGACGTCCCAGTGGTGGTGGGGTTACACCAATGGCCTGAATGACGGCGGGCATGCCGTCGGAGTTGTCGGTGGTGCACTCGGCGCTCATGCGTTCCTGCGGAGAAATGCGGACGAGGGCATGCTTGATCTGAACAGCACCATTCCACCCGACAGTGGGCTGACGTTAGAAGCAGCACACACCATCAACGCACGAGAACAGATCACGGCTCGCGCCTCGATGCCGGACGGCACGCATGCGGTTCTGCTCACGCCCATGGCGTGCAGTAATCACTGCGCTGCCGCTCCCAGCAATATGATGGCCTGGTGGACGGGTGATGGGAACGCCAAGGACGTCGCGGGCGGTAGCCACGGCACACTGCGGGCAGGCCCCAGTGTTAGACCGGGAGCGGTTGGTACCTACAAGCCTGGAGCCGTTGGCATGGCATTCAGCCTTAAAGGTGGCGGATACGTGGACGTGCCTGACGCCACCAACTTGAACTTCACCGATGCCATGACCGTGGATGCGTGGGCCAATGCAAACTCCTTCCAACCCATTTCCGCAGTAGTCAAGAAATCAGACTCTTCGCAGGCGAACGGCTATGCCTTGGAGATGTCCGATTCCCGGATGGTGTTTTACGTTTTCCTGAGCACGGTCGGATGGCGGTGGGCAATGTCGGCCACTTCATTTGCGCCCAACAAGTGGTACCACGTTGCGGGTACCTACGATGGCTCGGACCTTCGTCTCTATGTCAATGGCGTCCTGGAGGACCAGTTCAGTCTTTCCGACACGATTACGATTTCGACCAGCAACTTGAATATCGGCCGCGATCCGAGTAATCCTGCCGATACCTCCAGGTTCTGGGACGGCATGATCGATGAGGTCCAGTTGTTCAATCGCGCGCTTTCGCCGGCAGAAATCCTGACCATCTATCAGGCGGGGCGGAAGGGTGTGTGCAAGCCGTAACATCGCGTTGCAAAAACAAGATTTCCGGCGACGCCCTGTCGCCTCTGGGCAGAACGGAGTTGGTTTACGGCCGTCGCACCCCATCCTTGCGCATAGAACGAGCAAGGATGGGGCAGCCGCGATCCCTTGCCCACAGTCTTGGGATCGCTACGGACGCACCGCTTCCGCGTGGCGTTTCTTAGCTGCTTCCATGCGCAGCATCGCCATGTACAGCACGATCCCGACGTTGACGGCGACAATCAGCAAGCGAATCCAGTCGGGCCGGCGCAACAGATCGGCTACCTCGAACGGGATGTAGATGGAGCCCGAAGCAATGGCGAGCCACTCCGCCCAGGGGCGGACGTACCACAAGCCGTAGGCCTCGACGAAGCGCAGGATCGAGTACACGGCGGCGACTACGGCGATTTTCCAGAGGCGGACGTCGCTCAAGCGGTACACGAGATCGATAAAGACGCCAACGAAGTGGCGATGGGGATTCACGTGGAGGAATTCCAGGAAGCTCTCGGCGATTCCCCAAATATCTTTGTGCCGCATGGAGAACACACCCAGGCCCGCGAGAACGACGATGACACCTTTCGTAAACTCAACCGTAGCGACGGTGCGCACACCTTTGATGTGTGCGGGATCGTCGATTCTGGGATGCGGAATTCGGGGATGCATTCGGTAAGAATTCTTTATCCAGCGCGGACGCTGGCGCGCAGTTCCTCCACGATCTCAAGCGCGGCTTTATGGGCTGCTTCGCTCTGGGTCACCTCGAATGAAATCGCACCGACGCGGGCGTGTCCGCCGCCGCCGTAGCGCTCGCACACCCGGGCGAGATTGACCGTCGGCTCGCGTTTTGACCACGGGTTCGACCCTACCGAAACTTTTACGCGGAACGAACTCTTGCTCAAGCCGATGCTGTAGATCGAGTCGGGGTGCAGATAGTACGGAATGAATTTGTTGTAGCCTTCGAGGTCGAGATCGGTGATGTCGAAAAAAATCGTGCCGTCTTTTTCTTTCGCGCGCTGCCGCAGAATCTCGATGGAACGCTGGTGGCGTTCGAGTAACGGGGGAAGAACGGCGGCGACGAATGGCTCCTCCAGAATCTCGGCTAGCGGTTTGTAGGCGAGCAGCGGAATTATGGTCTTGACGAAGTTGCGATCGGCGGAGGCTTCGATGGCCATGGTCAGCTTCATGGCCGGAGCTTTCATCTCCACCGCCGACTTCGCGTCTTCGTACATGGCGCCGTCGACAATGTCGGTCCAGTGGACCAGCTCTGCCACCGAATGCGGATCGAAGCCGAAGTGTTCTTTCGCGATCATGGCAATGAAACTGGTGCAAGACTTGAATGCCGGATCGTAGAACTTGCGGTTGCTTTGTTCCTGCTCGAAGTGGGCGGCATCGGCTGGAGAAAGAAAAGCGCTCTCGTGGTGATCGAACCACCATGTGATCTTGGGCGAACTGGAATACTTGAAATCTACAATCGCATTCTCATCGCCATCGAACTGCTTCTCGTCGAAAAGAGAGCCGGCGCGATGCAGCAGGCCGGAATAGACGAAGTCCACATCGCTGCGGATTCGTTCCCGGTAGAAGCGCGAGAACAGGGCGGCCGAGGAAGCCCCGTCAAAACACTTGTCGTGATAAAAAACGCGGACTCGCAAATCTGGTTTCCCTTACTCCGATTCTCCGGGCGTGAAGTGAAAAACAATTAGAGTTGCTGGTTTGGAGATTTATGTCAAGGCGGATCTTGGGTGGCGCCTGGATTTTCCATAATGGAACAGGAAACAATGTGACGGATCAGAGGCATTTTGTAATTTTGCAATCGGGTAAATTGGTCATTTGGAAACCAGCAGAAAGAGCCTTGCCTTGAGATTACGGAATTACCGGATTACCAAATTACAAGATCCTCACTTCTTCCGGCGCCGTATCTTGAAGTCGAAACTGACCACTCCGTTCTGGTCGCGTAGCGCCACGATCGAAATAGTCCGCGTTATGTTGTACTCCACCTGGATGATCTGCTGGTTGGAAACCGAGACGTTGGTACTGTAGGTCAGTGTGACATTGCTCGCCACTTGTTGCTCAACGGTAACTTGCGGCCCTCGAACCACGTTGGTTTCGCTGGCCAGTCCCTGGGGATCGACTTTGACGCGACTCGCTCCGAACAAACGCTGCAGCCGGCTGTTGACCGTGCTGTTGAGGGCCTGATTGATCAGGAGATTCGAGGCCTCTCCGCCAAACCCAAAGGACCCGCTGGATCCCGCGGCGGCCGATTCCTCCCGCGTGCGGCCAAGTGCCAACAGGGCGATGACGTCGGCTTCCGGGAGCTGCGGCTCGGACTGCCACGTGATCTTCACGCCGCCGTTGACGCTGGCGTCACCGCGGAATTGCACCGTGATGTCGTAATCGCGCACGCGCGTGGTGGCCTGCAGATCGATAATGGGCTGCGTCCGGGCCGGATTCGCGAAAGTAACATCGCCGCGCTCGAGCTTGTATTTGGTCCCATTGAAGGAGATTTCACCTTCCAGAACTTCCGCCCTTCCCAGAATAGCCGGGCGCTCGGCAGTGCCGCGCACTCTGAGGTCCGCATTACCGGAGAGTCTGGCAATGGCGGTTTGCATCTGCAGTTCCGGAGTGGTCACGACGTGAACATCGAGCTTCAGACGGCTTTGGAGACTGTCCGTGTGGGTGAAGACGGCACCTTGCTTGCTTCTCTCGATGTAGGCGCCGAAGTCGAATCCTGGGGTGACGGCGAGCTTGGTGACCACCACATCCCCGCTCAGCAGAGCGGAATTCGTGTTGCCGGTCAGCCGGAGGTCCGCGTCGGCGGTGGAACTGACCCCCGGAGGGTAACGCAGCCGAACCCCATGCGCCGTCGCCCCAAGATCGAGTTGGAGTACGCCCCCTTGATAGGTCGCGGATCCGGTCAAGGCGATGGTGCCGCCGCCGGTGGTGCCGCTTAGCTTGTCGATCTGGATACGGCTGCGATCGAACAGCAAGACGCCGTTCAGATCGCTGAGGCCGCTGGGGAAATCGTTGTGACTGACGAAAGTGTTCTTCACTTCCAGGCGTCCTTGCAGCACGGGCTGCGCGAGCGGACCATTGGCGTTGAGATTTACGCCCAGAGTGCCGCGCGCCAGAATTTTGGGATTGAGAGATTGCAAGAGTGTCAAATTGATCGAACCGTCCAGGCGAAGGTCGAGTTCCTTCGTTCCGTTCAAATGCGCGCTGCCGTGTGCCGTGAAATCGGTTCCACTGCCTCCCAGATGAAGGCTCTCCACCCTCAGCAATTGATCCGCGACCTCGAAGCGAATGGGCTCGACACTTTGTATCTGCACGTGCCCGATCTCTGCGGTGAGGGACTGCAGTTCGGCGGTTGCTTTCAAATCCCGGGGAGTGCGCAGCGGGCCACGAACGTGGAGCGTTCCTTCCAGAGACGAGTGTCCCGTGACCTTTCCCGGCAAGTAAGCGCGAAGCAGCGAATCGGCATCGAGATGATGGAAGGCCAGATTCAGGTCCGCGGGAAAGTCATGTTCCAGGCCGACCGTCCCCAGAATGGTCAAATCCGATTTCTCGAAGTCCGAGTGCGCTTTCAGATCGAGCTGGCGTCCATGGGTGACCGCGTCTACGTAGAAATCGCCGGCGCGCTCCTTGTCCAAAGCCAGGTCCTTTAAATGGACGTGCGCTTCGAGCGTAGGCTCATCCAGAGTGCCGCTGGCGCGCACCGTGAAATCGGCAATGCCCTCCGCCGTGAAACGGCTGGTCTGCAAGCGCGGGAACCGGGCGAGATCAAGATTACGTCCGGTGAGATTCAAACGAAACTCGTTTTTCGCATTTTTCATGCCGACCGCCGCGCTCCCGGAGAGTGCAGCATCGTACGCAGTGGTTTCGATGTTGTTGAACTGCAGCTCGCCATCGGCGAGGCGGAGATCGCTCTTCAATAAAGGGACGCTGGTTCCGTACACCGTGCCATTGCGAAGCTCGAAGTGTCCATCGCCGTGGGGATTGGCGCGCGTGCCCGAAACGGTGGCGGACATATCCACCGTGCCGGCAAAGGGCTGAGTGATGCCGGCCAATTGAACAGCCTCCGAGACGTCGGCGCTGCGGATCTCAAAGTGCAACGTAAAAGGATCGTTGTCCCCAAATGCACTGTTCGTGAGCGTGGCGCTGGCATCGAAGCGCGCGGTGGTGTGGCCATGAATGAGCGACCCGTTGCGAGCAGCGAAATGATTGCTCGAATACTGGACGGCGGTGGACAGTGCGTCCCAGTGAAGCACTTGAGAAGAAACGCGTCCGGTCGGCGGCACAGTGGTGTCAAAATCGTAGACTTCGAGATTTCCGTTGATGGAGATCTCAGAGAGTTTGCCGCTGGCGCTGCCCGCCAGACTTGCCCAGCCGTGAACGGCAAAGGGCAAATCCGGCGATCCGTATGCAGCCTGGAGCAGCGGCGTCCACTCTTTCACGTTGTGGCTGGTGAACGAGAAGCGCAGGGATGAGGACGAGTTGGCGGCCAGATTGCCCGAGGCGGTGATTTCAGAGCCCGATGTTGTCAGGTGAAGTTGACCCACTTCCAGTTCGTCTCTCGATCCGCGATAGATACCATCAATCTGTCCGCGTACCGGAATCTCGATCGCGGTGGGCGTTAGCGGCGGAGCAATGCCCAGATTCAGGTGCGTCTCGGCGTCTCGAATCGAGCCCACCCAGAGCATCTCGACGTTGCCGCTCGCCTTTCCGGAAAGGGCGAGGCGATCCAGCGGAAGTTTTTTCGAGCTCAGTATTTGCAGGCCCGGAAGCAGCGGGAAGCCCGCCAATTGCAGCCGCACCGAGCCACGCTGAAGGCTTCCCGGCTGGATTCGTCCGATCACGTGGCGGCGCCCCGGGGCCGGCAACGGTTCGACAGAGGTCTGCCAGTTCGTTACATCGGCATCGCCCAGCAGGTCGCCGCCGAGCAGGTTTGCCTTGATGGAGGAAACGTGGAACCGATCCGGGGTAACGGAGAATCCTGCGGCGATGCGGCCATTCCGCATCGACACCTTCCCGTTCGACCATTCGATGTCTT
>Ga0075015_100000971_pt1 | contig 10541 bp, 7 predicted proteins | sample AleBraG_ABR_2013_FD_71476 | JGI IMG/M metagenome (GOLD analysis project Ga0075015, IMG submission 71476) | Freshwater sediment microbial communities in response to fracking from Pennsylvania, USA - Alex Branch Run_MetaG_ABR_2013 | ecosystem: Environmental > Aquatic > Freshwater > Creek >...
CCGAAAACTCCGTCCCGCACCATGCCAAGGACCATCATCTCGGTAGAGCCATAACAGCAGTTTTCGAGAATGACGCAATGCTTGCGAGTCGCCTCGGAAGTATCGACGAGGTCCCAGCACTCCTTGAGCGTTGTACATGCAGGAACTTCGACGGCAGCATGCTTGCCATTCTTCATGGCGCTGAGCGCCATGGGAACGTGCCAGTTCCACGGGGTCGCGATATAGACGATGTCGAGATCGAGTTGGGTTAAATTTTTGAAATCCAATTCGCCCTTGCTGAACCCGGCGGGTTCTGCCTGGCCCGCTTTGGTGACCGCCTTCTGCGCTCGCGCCACTTTTTCGGGAACGAGATCGCAGATCGCCCTGACCTCTACGTTTTCGATGGCGAGTAAATCCTGCAGCAAGCTGGAACCGCGTCCCCCGACACCGATGATGCCCAGGCGCACGCGCTTTCTTGCCTCAAACGGGACACCGATCATCGAAGAGTTCGTATTTTGGGGGGTGCTGGCGGCCAGGTCAGAACTCAAAATATCAGTCGCAATTAGGAGTCCCGCACCGCCGAGAGCAGTGCGATGCATGAAACTTCGCCTCGTAATATCTTTAGTTTCTTTATCCGTTGGCATGTGTTGACCTCCTGACTGAAAAGGGTCGAATTGTGAGTGTACTCGCTATCTGCATTCGTCCAACAGACGGTCCCCCATAGACATAGAAAAGCACTCGTGATTTCTTTTGCGCCCCCCAGTGTCTGGGCGGATTTTGGCCCGCATCACGCGAAAGGTGGTGACTCGCTGACCCACGAAATCAGGTCCATTACACCAATATAGAAAAGGCGCCCATTTGTGCGGAAACGAGCGCTGCTATGAGTCAAGAGAAGTGTATCGGGATGGACATGCATCAGGCCACCATTTCGGTTGCCGTCATGAACGGTGGGACAAGCTGATCATGGAGTGAGCGACGCAGTCTGTCGCGGCCTCGGATTGCCCGGAGCCTGCTGCCTTATTGAGACCTCTTGGTGGCGGACCACAAGGAGGCGTAACGTGGATCGGTCCACGGATTCGGGCCCAGGGCATGCAGATCAATATCGACGGTCTTTCCCACCCGAAGGATGAACGTACTCGGGTCCTTCATCCCCCACTTTACGTAGGGCACCGCAAAGTGGACGGTCAGGCTCCAGTGGTCCGGGACGAGTTCGACCTGCGCTGGCACGGTGATCTCATGTTCGGCGCCGTGGATGCCGAACATGCCGTGAACCTGCACCTGCGAAGTTCCAGGCACGACGACTTTTCCCTCGACCCGGTCGGGTCGAAAAGTCACTTCCGGGAAACGGGCGCTTTCTAGTATGTCCTTGTGCATCTTCCCGTCTCGGCTTGCGCTGTCGCTATTTCCGCTGGCCGCGTCCACGATGATCTCTCCGCTGATTGCGTTCGTGTCGGGAGCAAATTGGATCTGACCGGCTTTCAGTTTGAAGCTGCCGTGCACCGTGTGCAGCACATCGGCGAGAGTGAAAGTCATCGTGGTCTGCGCAGGGACAAAGTTCAGGGTAGCTTCCTGCGTCTGTCCTGCGGCGAGCAGGCAAATGAAAATCAGGATAATTGCGTTGCCCGTGATTCTCACGGAGCAGGAAGTCTTACGCACTCAACACCCGCCATCCCAGGCACAGGCCGTTCGCGGCAAAGTCCACGGGTGACAGTGCGCCGACGTGCATGGCCAGCATGCGGGCGAACAGCCGCGGATCAGAACCGAAGGCGCGCATCACTCGCTGACGAAATGAAGTTTTCCAGTCGAGAGTGAGCATGAGCCGGGCCATTAGAGCCGGACGCCTGGCCAGCTCCCGATGCACTTCTTGATAACGTTCCAGGCTGCCGGCCGCGAAACACTCCGCGAGAACCGCTGCCTGGCGGAACGATAGGCAGAGGCCTTCACCGGTAATCGCATCGACCGTGCCGGAGGCGTCGCCGACCAAGGCAACGCGCCCTCGATAAACGCGCTTTAACTTGCGAGTTGAAGAAATCGCACCCCGCTCTAAAGTTGACGGTTCCGCGGCGCTCAGTCGCGAGACAAGCTCTGGAAATGCCGGCAACGCCGCGTCCAAGCGCAAATGCGGGTCGCGGGAGATCAATGCCACGCAGACTTCGTCCCCCTCGACCGGCGTGACGTAAATCTGGCACCTCGGTCCCCAATGCAGTTCCATGCAGTCGCTCCACGGGGAAACTCGGTAATGCCGGCGGAATGCAAAACGGGTTCGATCGTAGCAGTAGCGGTCGAGACCGGCCCAGTGTCGGACCAGCGAGTGACCTCCATCCGCACCCACCACCCAGCGACAGCGCACAATCTGCTCGCTCAGAAGCACACCCTCCGAATGCAAGCCCGTGACCGGAGTGTGCCACAGCAGGGAAACACCCGCAGCCTCTGCCCTTGCGACCATGATGCTGTGCAGTACGGTCCGCCTTACGCCTTGGCCGACACCGTTCGGGAAACTTGCGTCCACGCTCAGACCACTGCTGACAAAGCGGATCCCTCGAAAAGGGTGGCCGATCTCCGCTGGAATGCTGATCCCTAAGTGTTCGAGTGCTGCGCGACCATCAGGCATCAATCCTTCACCGCACGGTTTGTTGATGGGTGGTTCTGCACCGTCCGCCACCACCACATCGAATCCACGCTTACGCGCCGCGAGGGCTGTTGCCAAGCCGGCAGGTCCACCACCGATCACGAAAACGTCTGTTGTTTTCACCATTGCAGTTATAAGAGTTCAGAACAGAGACCAGACCACATCGCTGACCGGCGCATCAATTCTGCAGCGCCCTAAGCACAACTGTCTGGGAGTAATCGTGTCTATTCAGGCGCTGATCGCCCTCCGCGCCAAGCCAAGGGCTTCTGACCAAAACGAACCGGGATGGTGGGCAAGCTCAACGACATCGCGGACCGCCGACACGAATTCAGTGATCTGCGGTGGAGCGACCACCAGAGGAGGAGCGACCTTTAGCACCATGAAATCGTTCCCGCAAATCTGCGTGAGTACACCACCGTTGCGGAAGAGACGCATGACCAGGATCTGTCCGAACATGGCGGGATGGATTTTGGCAAACGCCTCAAAAGGAGCTCGCAGCGCAAAGCGTTGAGGCGCCTGGAACTCAATACCAAGCAGGAGACCCTTGCCACGAACATCTTTGACCATCTCGTAACCAGAGAGAGCGTCGGTCAGTTGCTGCTGTAGCTCCATGCCCAATTGCGTAGCCCGGTCACCGAGTTTCACGCTTTCGAGTACATCAAGAGTTGCCAGTCCGGCGCGCATTGAAAGGCTGTTCTCGCTGAAGGTGGAGGCGTGAACCATCGATCGTTTGAAGGAACTGAAGACTGAACTATGCACGGCGTCCGACATCAGCACCGCACTCACCGGGATCAGCCCGCCGCTTAAGGCTTTGGCGAGGACGACAAGGTCTGGCGTGATGCCAAAATGATGTGACGCTAGAAACGGCCCAGTGCGAAACATCCCCGTCTGCACTTCGTCCACAACCAGAAGGGATCCGTAGCGCCGGCACAAATCCTGCGCATCTATGAGGTAGTCCGGCCCCGGGACGCGAATGCCACCTTCCGCCTGAATGGGTTCCACAAAAAAAGCGGCGTAGCGTCTGGTCGCCAGTTCCTTTTCGAGGGACCTGAGGTCGCCAAATGGCACAATCCCGGTCTCGGGGAGAAGCGGCCCAAAACCCTTACGCCAATACTCGCCATTCATCAACGATAGCGCACCGCAGGTCAGGCCATGGAAGGCGCGATCGCAAGCGAGCAGTCCCACGCGGCCTGTGTGCGCTCGCGCGAACTTGATCGCTGTTTCGACGCCTTCGCTTCCCGAACTCGCGAAGAAAACCTTGGAGAGCTCTCCGCCGGCCAGTTTGCAAAGGCGCGTCGCCAATTCTCCCGCCAGTTCGGGGACGTTACTTTGCAGCATTACAGGACCCGACTTGTCCAATTCATCTTTGAGAGCAGCCACTATCGCGGGATGGTTGTGCCCTGCGTTATGGACACAGTAGCCGGAAAGAAAATCGAGGATTCGAAGGCCATCCGTGGTGAACAACTCCGTTCCCACGCAGCGTTCATAGCTGAGGTTCATTTCGAGCAGGCTGAGCAGCTTGACCCAGTGAGGATTCACGTGGTCCGCGTAACTATCTGTGGTGAGGCGTTCAGCTATTGGCATCGGTAACAGGCCCGACTTCTGGTGCGTGCGCAAAGCGCTTCTTGCAGCGCCAACCCTACAAAACAGTTCATAACTTATGCGTGTGATGCGACAGGTTGCGGTCTTGGTTGCCAACTGCTCGAAATGCCGTCATCCGTGCGACAGCCGTCGAGCTTCGGAAGCAACTGTCACGGAGGGATCGAACCGGATGCAAATGCCGATCCTAAACATGGGATGCGACCTGCTTTTGCCAATCGAAAGATCGTGATACGCGAACACCGGTCCCAGTCGGTATTCGGCAGTATGCACGTAAAGCAACACCTACCCAAGGAGGTAAGTTACACTCACGTTATGCCCGCTTCCTTTCGGATCCTTCGCCGCAGTTCGTGTCTGGTCGTGCTCTTGCTTGTGTCCGGGTGCAACACGCTGAATCCTCTTTGCGGGAGCGCCCGCCCCGTACCGATCCTCAACTCCATTTCTCCAACAACAGTAGTGTTTTCACAGCTGCCGCCCAGTTTCGTCATCACTGCGTCCGGCAGCCATTTCGTTTCCTCCTCCGTTGTGGTTTTCAATGGCGCCAGTGTGGCCACCGTCGTGATCAGCAGTTCTCAGCTCACTGCCACCATTACATCCTCCATGATCGCGGCTCCGGGAAGTTTTAACGTTGCAGTGCAGACCCCCGCTGGCAATAGCGGCAACCTCGGCTGTTCCAGCGGCGGCACCAGCGGCCAGCAAGTCCTGACCGTCAACTGACGACCAGCAACCCCAATCACTTTGCCGTGCTGCCTCACGCATACCTTCCCCTTAGAGCGGGCCTACCCTGGACGGCAATCGGTTCAGGCGCTAATTACTCCTAATTGGCGAGCCCAGAGCAGAAACAGCTCTTGACACGCGAGCGACGCTTCCTTATTGTCGGTATGTTCAGGCGAGTCGGCCTGGATGTACTGCAATCTCATGCAGAGTGGCTGAGGGTAACGGGCCCGAGGAAGCCACGACAACCGGATCAGGAACCAACCTGATCAGATGGTGCCAATTCCCGCCCGGTTCGCGGGGGACATGAGATGTAGTAAGTGCTCTGCCTCGTCCCCTCAATCCCGGATGAGGCATTCGTGTTTTTGGAGCGCGCAGGGCCCAGCGCAGCTCGCGGGAGATTCTCATGTCAGGGCGCATTTACTTCGACCATTCTGCAACCACTCCACTGGATCCCCGAGTATTCAACGCCATGGTGCCATTTCTCAAGGGTGGTTTTGGGAATCCATCCAGTCAGCACAGTGAAGGCCGCGAGGCCCGCAAAGCAGTTGACACCGCTCGGGCACAAGTGGCGGCACTCCTCGGAGCAGATCCATCCGAGATTGTGTTCACCGCCAGCGGCACCGAGGCGGACAACCTTGCCATTATCGGCGCGACGCTGGCAAGGAACACGCCGGGGCACATTGTGACTAGCGCGATCGAGCATCCTGCAGTGCTTGAACCTTGCCACTTTCTGGAACGCCGCGGCACCGATGTTACTTGCCTTCCGGTGAACGGTTCCGGGCTTGTCGAACCAGAGTACTTGCACCGGGCCCTGCGTCCCGAAACGCACCTGGTTTCCATCATGGCGGCAAACAACGTGGTCGGGACCCTTCAACCGCTGGAGGAACTTGCGCACATCGCTAAGAAGCGCGGCACCCTCTTTCACACCGATGCCGTGCAGGCTGCAGGAAAGATTTCACTTGACGTGAAACACGTGCCCGCCGACTTGGTCTCGCTTTCTGCGCACAAGCTATATGGTCCGAAGGGCATAGGTGCGCTCTATGTGCAGCGGGGAGTCCAGTTGTCCGCTGTAGTTCTTGGCGGTGGGCAGGAACGTGGGTTGCGCTCCGCCACTGAGAACGTGGCAGCTATCGTCGGTTTTGGAGCGGCAGCGGAAATTGCGCAGAACGAAATCGCCTCGGAGCGTACCAGACTGCAGAATTTGTGCGCTCGGATCTTGCAAGGGCTGACGGAAGCAGTATCCCAAGCCTACCTTATCGGTCATCCCCAGAAGCGCCTGCCCGGTCATCTCTGTCTGGGTTTCGCGGGACGAGAGGGAGAAATCGGCAAGCTATTGCAGGCCCTCGATGATGCCGGGGTCGCGGTTTCCGGTGGGAGTGCGTGCAGTGCTGATCATGCAAGCGAGCCTTCCCGCGTGCTTTTGGCGATGGGTTTCGATCCAGAGCGCGCGCGAGGCCTACTTCGCATCACTCTAGGTCGGTTCAATACTACTCATGAAGTGGAGCGCTTTCTTCAGATCTTACCTCGTGCGGTTGCCGCTCTGGGTGGGTTCGCGTCCGTGACGCCCGCACGCCGCTGCGTCGTCTCGCAATTAGAAGCCGTTTCTCGCTGAAAGCAGGTCAGAAGCAGCCAGCCTCGCTCGGATGGTGGTGGCTGACGCTTCATAATGAGCGAATTTCATACCACTTCAAAATTTCTCCCAGAAGCACAACCACGTTCTGGCGCACTTGCCTCTCCGTCCGCGCTGCATGCCAGGAATCTTGTGCTTCCAGCTCCAGACGACAAGTTTGACCGAGAGCCCTGCTTCGAAAGTAGTTGAGCGTATTATGTCCTTGTTTACCCAACGTCAATGAGCACCCAACGTGCGGGAGGACAATAGATGGTCCCTGAACTCGAGCAGGAATCACAATCCATAGTTGAGTACTCGAAACTCCAACCTGATACTCTCCCGGCGAGGAGAGTCTTGTTCACACAATCCTCCTCGTTCATTCATCATTCCTCCGTGGCATTCAGACTTTCTTCGCAAAGGGCGTCGATTCTTATGCGTTCGCTTGTTGTCGGCTGCACCCTGATCGTAATGGCTATCACTGTGCCGATGGCTGCTGCACAGAAAGTCGACTTGTCAATTGACGCATCCAAAACCGGCGCGAAGATAGACCGCAATGTTTTCGGGCAGTTCGCCGAGCACCTTGGACACGGCGTTTATGAAGGCATTTGGGTTGGGCCGGATTCCAGAATCCCGAATACACGCGGGATTCGCAACGATGTTGTTGGCGCCTTGAAAGCAATAAAGGTACCCAACGTTCGCTGGCCCGGTGGCTGCTTTGCCGATGAATACCACTGGCGCAAGGGGATCGGCCCACAACGATCAGTGACCCTCAACCCCAACTGGGGCGGAGTGACCGAGGCGAACACGTTTGGAACGCATGAGTTCATGGACTTCCTCGATCAGATTGGCGCAGAGGCGTACGTCTCCGTCAATGTCGGCTCCGGTACTCCCCAGGAGGCAGCCGAGTGGCTGGAATACATGACGGCCGCAGCACCGACGACGCTGGCGAAAGAACGTGCCGCCAACGGGCATCCGGCTCCCTACAAGGTCGCCCTTCTCGGCATCGGAAACGAAAGCTGGGATTGCGGCGGCAACATGACGCCCGACTACTACCTGAGCCAGATGAAGGTCTACAGCCGCTTCGTGCGCAACTTCAATCCTGAGCAGCAGGACAAACACCAGATGCTGAAGATCGCCGTGGGTCCGGGCGGCGGTGAGCCGCGATGGACCGAATGGACCGAGGCCGTCATGAAGGCTTATCAGCAGCACACCTGGAGCTGGGACATCAACGGTCTTTCCATGCACAACTACACGGTGGGTCACTGGCCACCTTCCTATACATCCGTGGGTTTTGGTGAAACCGAGTACAGTCAAATCCTCAAGTTCACTTTGGAGATGGACGGTCTTATCAGCAAGCATTCAGCAATCATGGATAAGTATGACCCGGACAAGAAGGTGGCCCTCGTTGTGGACGAATGGGGCGCCTGGTATGCGCCATTACCTGGCAGCAACCCGGGGTTCCTGGTCCAGCAGAACAGCCTGCGTGACGCCATCCTAGCGGCCCTCAACCTGAACATCCTTGCCCGCCACGCCGATCGCGTGCGCGGGGCCAACATCGCGCAGATGATCAATGTGCTGCAGGCAATGATCATCACGGACAAAGAGAAGATGGTCCTGACTCCAACTTACTACGTATTCAAAATGTATATACCGTTTCAGGGCGCCACGTTCGTACCGGTAACTTTCGACGGCGGTTGGTACACGCATGGGGACGTCGCCTTGCCGCGCGTGGACGCGATCGCGGCAAAGGATGCGAACGGCAAATTGTGGTTAGGGATTACCAATCTCGATCCGAATCAGCCGGTCGAAATCGAGGCAAGTCTGGCCGGTATCACAGCCAAATCAGCAGCCGGAGAAACTCTGACCGCACCGAAGGTGGACAGCGTCAACACCTTCGACACACCTAATACCGTAGTGCCGAAACCTGTTTCAGCGAAAGTTCAAGGCGGCAAGCTGGCTCTCAAATTGGAGCCCAAGTCTGTAACCGTTGTCTCCGTTGAGCCGTGACACACTGGAAACGGAGGTTCTGGATATCTTGAAGCCTGTCTATAATCCCTGAGGGCTGGAGGGCGAAATGGTCAGGGCTGCGGTCGTTGCGGTATTTGTACTGGCGCTGTCGGTGAACTGCCTGGCTCAGGAGCACCAGCATGGGAATGGCGAGAAGTTGGGGACGGTGCACTTTGCAACATCGTGCAGCGAAGTGGCGCAGAAGGAATTCAATCGGGCGGTTGCGCTGCTGCATTCCTTTGAGTTCAGCCGTGCCATAGAAGGGTTCAACGCGGTTCTAGGAGAGGACGCGACATGCGGAATCGCATACTGGGGAACCGCGCTCAGCGATTGGAGTAATCCATTTGCACCGGGAATGAAAGACCAGGGCCAGTTGCAGGCAGGACGGGAGAGCGCGAAACGCGGCAAGACCGTGGGCGCAAAGACGGAGCGGGAACGGGCATATCTTGCGGCGGTGGGCAAGTTGTACAGCGACTACGAGGGCACGCCGCAACGAGCGCGTTTGATCGCCTATCGCGACGCTATGGGAGAAGTCGCAGCGAAGTATCCAGAAGACCATGAGGCGCAAATCTTCTACGCGTTGGCGATTGCGGCTTCGGAAGACCCCGCGGACAAGACGTACGCGGGGCGACTCAAGGCGGGGGCGATACTCGAAAAACTGTTCGAGGAGGAGCCGACGCATCCTGGACTGGCACATTACATTATCCATACGTATGACGTACCAGCCTTAGCGGGGCGCGGGCTGGTGGCGGCGCGACGTTACTCGGAAATTGCGCCAGACGCGCCGCATGCGCTGCACATGCCATCGCATACCTTTACCCGCACAGGGTACTGGCAAGAGTCCATCGACAGCAACATAGCGGCGGCGGCCGCGGCGCGGCGCGAGGGTCAGACGGCAGAAGAGTTGCACGCCAGCGACTATGAAATCTACGCCTGCCTGCAAACGGGGCAGGACGAGGCGGCGCGGCGGATTCTGGATTCCTTGCCGGAGATCGCATCACGCTTCGATCCGAAGGCGGTGTTGAACGGCGCCGGCGGCCCATCGGTTGGGTATTTTGCGCTGGCGGCGATTCCGGCGCGTTACGCGCTGGAACGTCAGGAGTGGAAGCAAGCTGCGCAGCTCACACCACGAGAGACACCGTTTCCTCACACCGAGGCAATCACTTGGTTCGCCCGCGGACTGGGCGCTGGACATCTGGGGCAAGCGCAGGCTGCGCGCGAATCTGTGGCCGCGCTGAAGCAGATCCGCGAGCGACTGTTGAAGGCGGGCGAAAACTACTGGGCGCTGCAAGTGGAAATTCAGGAACTTGAGGTCGAAGCATGGGCGGCGCTCGCGGAGGGTAAGAAAGAGGAAGCACTGCGACGGATGAAGTCGGCAGCGGGACTGGAAGATGGGACAGAAAAAAGCGCGGTGACGCCCGGGCCGCTCGCTCCGGCACGCGAACTACTCGGCGAGATGTTTCTCGAAATGATAGAGCCGGAGCAGGCACTAGAGCAATTCGAAGCTACGCTGACGAAAGAGCCGGGGCGATTGCGAGCGCTCTATGGGGCAGGGCGTGCTGCGCAGTTAAGCGGAAGGCACGAAGCGAGTCAAAAGTATTTTGGCGAACTCTTGAAGGTTTGCGCACACGCGGACAAGCCAGGAAGGGCGGAGATCCTGGAGGCACAGAGGGCGATTTCGCGGAAATAGCGTCGCGCCTAAAGCCCAGGGCTTGAGTTAGGCGGCCGCTATTGCCACGCATCCGTATTCCAAAAGCATTGCCCAACCAGGAAGCGCGCCCCACGGACGCGCGAGCGCGCAAGGGTCATTGAACGTAGGTGGGGATAGTGCTCACAGTCCAGAGGATGATTAGCAGCGTCGAGTAAAGCGGAAAGTCTGCACGGACGGGGTTCTGGGGCCGGTGCCTCCGCGCATACAATACCCCGATGAGAGACCTGAAAAATCGAGTTGCTCTTGTGACTGGTGGCAGTCGCGGAATCGGTGCGGGAATCGCCATAGCA
>Ga0075015_100000972_pt1 | contig 10540 bp, 12 predicted proteins | sample AleBraG_ABR_2013_FD_71476 | JGI IMG/M metagenome (GOLD analysis project Ga0075015, IMG submission 71476) | Freshwater sediment microbial communities in response to fracking from Pennsylvania, USA - Alex Branch Run_MetaG_ABR_2013 | ecosystem: Environmental > Aquatic > Freshwater > Creek >...
GTTCAAGACGGGCAGACTTTCGGCTTCGTGCAAGACGACTACCAATTTCTCAACCCTTTCGCCGAGGGCATCAAGGGGCAGCAGGATGCCGGGCTGTTCGCGCTGCCACCCCCTCCCTTGCCCTCCCCCGCAAGCGGGGGAGGGGACGCGCCGCAGGCTGTGCGGAGTTCTTGGGCCGGGCGGTGAAGCATTTGATTTTGATAGGATTTCATGAATGAGTTCGTTTCCACGAAATGCCTGGCGGCGACCTCATGACCGGTCGCAATAGGTATTATTGTAAGGTATTCCAGCTGAGCGCGGCACAATGGCTTTCAGATGCAGCAGACGCGTTATTTTCGTCCGGAGGCTCGCCCGGCGAAACGGACGACTCTTCGGCAGTCGGATGAAGAGCGGCCATGCTCCGATACCGCCGACACCGTCGGAAATGACCCGAACGGAACTAAGTTACTGCGCTTTTCGTGCTCTACACAACTAAGGCGATACTTCATATGGAGCTTCCAACTTGACTCGGCCTACTTCAAGGGGTTGTCAAAGTCTGTTCACGATTTTTACTTTAAAATCTTCTCTAATATTTGCTCGATTCGGTTGGCCACCGTTCTCGCTGTTCTGCCAACTTGTTTTCGGAATGAGTCAAGGCTGCCCGCCACTCCGGCCGCAGCTCCGAGCACATCGGCACCTACAACACCGTAGGCGTTGATATTCGGAATGAAAGATGGAAAGAAGAATGAAGAAATGTTTATGTACAAAACAATTAGAACGATTGCAGCACACAAACGTCCACCGATAACGGCATTAATATCTCGCAAGGAAAGAGATTCATAATCTGACTCTTTCCACGTAGATTCCGAGAGCGGGAATTCAAGGGACGTGAACAACTTTTCCGCAATAGCCTGTACATGAATCGAAAACACTCCATCCCAAGAGGGAAACTCGCCAAAAATAAATCTTCGTGTTGTTTCAAAGTCAAAAGGAATGGGACCTAGGTATCTTGTCTTAAAGAATGAAGTGCTTGCACTCGCAACCTGCGTGGGATCAGCGAATGCCTTGTTAATGACGAATCCCACCATGCGGCCACGGGTGCGCCGAGTCTTTCTATTTCCGATGTACTTAGTCAAAACCCTAGTGAGGTGCTGAGAGGCTTGTATCGCCGCCGCGTCTGTTTCTGATACTAACAGAACGCCGTCCACATTCCTGCAAACATCCAGGGAATCCGCGTCAATACCCCCCCCCGACAGTCAATTATAATTATATCACAATCCATATTGGTTAGCCGCTTAATGAGCAATCCGATATTGTTACCGTAGTTGCGAGGCGTCGCTTCGACGATATCAGTGTGATTTCCTACCGGCAAAAAGCGAATATGCCGAGTTGTTGAGACAACTTGAAGCACCTCCTCGATAGCCCTAAATCCGGGTCCAATTTCCTGTTCGACCGCTCCGTCATCTGCTTCATTGGGCGATGGACTGACCGAGCTCAGTTTGCTTTTGCGAGTAAGGAGTTCGGTTAATCCTGATTGGATCGACCGGACATAATGTAGCCCAAGGTAGTACGATAACCCACCCGTACCAATGTCACCGTCGACAAGAATAACTTTTTTTCCGGCGCGATCCAAAGCGAGCGCAAGCGCCGTGGCAAACAATGTTTTCCCGCTCCCGCCCTTGCCGCTTACAATAGCTAACGAGGCTCCGCCTCAGACCGACGAGACATGTTGCGACTGCAAAACTTGACTCATCTGCACCATATTTCGGTCGTTCAAGAATCTAGTGACTTGAACAGATCGTCCGAACTGTCTGACACCGCGCTCATTTCCGACTCCTCCCTGGACCTCGGTTCTGGGCAGGTTGATTTCGCTCTTCTGACATTTCTTCACCGCCGTTTGAAGGAACGGTTGGATCAGAACTCAGACTCTCAGCATTTGCCTTTGCTTTGATTTCTTTCATTAGGGCTTTGATTTTTTTCTGTTCTTCCGCTCGCGAGGGTCGAACAGTCGTGCACAACCAGAGTGTAACTGACCACGCGACAGTGATAATCGCACTTGCGAAGCAAAGTGTGTGAAATTGCCCCGGATTGATGCCGAACTGAATTGCTGCGTACCGGTAGAAAGCCTCGCCTCCAGAAAATGCAACTATACCAAACGTGATCAAGAAGCCGGCAAGGCCAAGAATTACCTCATCGTTCCGCGCTTCAAGGCGAAGGAACCACAAGGAGATCTTGAATATGATCCCGGTGACGCCACGCATTGGAAAAACTGATGCAAGAAAATGACCGGACAAGATGACCGCGGCAGGGAGTAAAACAGCCCACGAAAAGATGTAGCCGACGATACTTGTGAAGTTGTCTAACTGGTCTTGAAGATTGCCACGAGGGATGGCTCCGCTGTTTTTCTCAGTTTGTGCTAGGGCTTCACGCATGCCACCCACCCCTATTAGATGAAGCATAAAATGCTACTCTAGCGGGACGCTTCACGCAATGATCCGCGCCGGGGTATATATGACTATTTTTGTTACTCGGCCCGAATCGCTAGCTACGAACAACCGGTCCCCGGCAATCCACGTTAGCTTCATTCAATTGCTGCGTGACTGCTTGTGGCCCTTCACATCGTTTGCCGCAATGCAGCATGCAAACGCGATCCGAGGTGAAGCGGACCGTGGCCTCCCGCTTCGACCCTCATAGGGCCGCCGTGAAAGGGGTTGAGAGTCGCTTGAGGAACACAGGCTATATGCCGCAATCAAGCCCCGATCAGAGCCATCGGCGCAGGATGGCCGGAACGGGCGCCCGCATTTCGCGAGCGTCGGCGGCGTCGCCCGATGGATGCCAGCCGCCGGAGCGGTTGCAAGATGCCGCCACATGGCTCGCCATCAGGTTCGGCCTCCCTGGCGCCCTTAGGCGAGGTAGACTATGTTGGCGACGGAGAGGTATTCTACATGACCCGACACGTACCCTACGATGAATTCCGCAAGGACCCGGCCAAGTACATGGATGAGGTAGGCGGTGAGCCACTTCACATTGACCGCGAAGCCGGTTCGGTTGTGATGATTGCGGAGGATGAATTCGAGGGCTGGAGAGAAACAATCCACCTCCTCAGCAGCCCTGCTAACGCCAATCGATTGCTTTCAGCTCTCGCTCAGGCCGAAGCTGGTGAGCTTAAAGAGCATGAGCTTGTTGAAGAGTGAGGCTACTGTGGTCCGATGAAGGGTGGGAAGATTATCTGCAATGGCAGCAGAATGATCTCAAAATTCTCGGAAAAATCAATGATCTGATTAAGGATATTCGACGTAGTCCGTTTAAGGGGATCGGTAAGCCTGAACCTTTGAAGGAACGATTCACCGGGTGGTGGTCGCGGCGGATCACAGACGAGCATCGATTAATTTATCGAGTGACCGGAAAACCAGGTGAGCAGGTTCTAGAAATCTTGCAGTGCCGCAGGCATTATTGAGCGCGAGGCCGTCGGTTGCTGTCCCCTGCTGCGGCCCAGTTCAACGTCTTCGAAGTTCGAAGCATAGCGTGCGGAGCGTGTAGTGTAGCAGGATGGGTTGAGCTCCTTAGCGCTTGTCGAGGCTCAACCCATCCCGTCCTACCGATCTGATTGGTTTCATGGAAATCGATCTGCTAACCCGCCGGCGTGATTAACCCGATCGCCGCGCTCCGCGAATCCATCAGGATCGCGATGCGGCTGACGCCGGGGATGTCGAACGGCTCGCGCATCGCCTTGCCGCCGGCCGCGGTTGCTTTCTTCAACCGCCCGTCGACGAACCCCTCGGCTAAGGAATTTGCAAGATCGATGTTGAAAAGAATATCCGACAGGCTGTCGCGTTCGATTTCAGAAAGCATAGATCGCGTCGGCGGTAGCCTTGGGTCGGACACGGGGTTTCAGACTTTCGCGGCTGACGACATCGACCGGACGGTCGAACATGTCGGCGATAAAATCCTTCACCCCGGCATAGTCGAATATCGTCACGACGATTGCGGGATCGAGATCGACCAAGATGTCGATATCGCTATCGGGGCGGTCATCACCGCGCGCGACGGAACCGAACAGCGCGGCATGAGCGACGCCTTGCGCGCGCAAATCGGCTTCGTGCTCCTTCAGTTTCTCTATGATCTCGTCGCGTTTCATAGACTGCATCGTACGGCAAAGCGGGTTAAAAACACGCTCTCTTTTGCGCGTCATTTATGTGTAAAAAAATCCTTTACTCCCCAGATGGGAGGAGGTCTTCGGAGTGCAATTTTTAGACCCGGCCTTGCCCCTACAGCGGTTCCCGGCCGATTTGAATCGGAACTCGCCCCTTCTCCGCCGTCACCCGCGGGCTTGACCCCCGGGTCCATCCGCTTCGCCTGGATCTTGCGAAGATGATGGATGCGCGGGTCAAGCCCGCGCATTCACCGATGCTGACACACACGCAACCGACGTGATAGTCGTATTCTTTAGGCCGACTTTTCCGACTCTGACAACCCATTCGACGATAGTTCCGAGTTCGCCGTAGAGGGTGGCGTCAAGTTGGCGGGGCTTGGGGCCGGGCTTGAGGACGATGCGCTCGATGAGACCGCGCAGCGCATCTGCCGCCTCATGGCGGTCTTCGGGATGGTTGAGCGCATCGGCAAGGCGCGCAACCTTGCGGCGGTAAATGTCAGCGACGTTAGGGTGGATATCCGGGAGGTCAACCGGCGAGCGCGCCATGCGCTCGGTGATTTTGTCGTGCTTGGCCTCCAACTCCCGCAGGCGGTCGGATAGCATCCGGGAATAGCCGCCATCCTCAATGGCGCTGACGATCTCCCGGAGTTTACGCTCGATGTCGGCCAGCGCCCGGCGGTCGGCATCGCCAGCGGTCCTTCGCTCGCGATTGAGCCGGTTGGTCTCGACTGCGTAGGCCCTCATGGCTTCGGCGGCCACTTCCGGCTCCATGAGTTTGTTACGCAGACCGTCAAGGACACGGGTTTCCAGGGCTTTGCGGGCGATCGTGCGGCTCTTGTGACAACGGCCCGTTCTGATGTGCGTCATGCATGCGTAGCGGTCCTGCCCGCGGCGAGCGAAGGAGCCTCCGCAGCATCCGCAGACAAGCAAACCCGACAGCAAGGTACGCGGGCGGTGGGTGGCGTTGAGTGCCTGTGCGACGGCCTCGCGCGAGGCCGTGACGATCTTGCGTGCCCACAGTCCGCCATCCGGTCCGGGAATGCCCGCGCGGTTGAGATCGAGGGCAATGCGGCGCGGGCTGCGGCCGGCGGCAAATTCCCGGAACACCCGGCGGATGACAGTGGCTTCTGTTTCGACGATTTCGCGTTCGCCGCGGATCGGCTCGCCGGAAGTGTTGGACATCTTCACCACGCGGTACCCAATGCAGTTGCCGCCAGCATTCTTTCCGGCCTCGACGCGTCCACGAATACCGCGATGGGTCTTGGCAGCGAGGTCCTTCAGAAACAGGGCGTTCATGGTGCCCTTGAGGCCGATGTGAAGCTCGCTGATGTCACCCTCCGCGACGGTGACGAGCTTTACGCTTGCGAACCGCAATCGCTTAAAGACAGCCGCCAGGTCCTCCTGATCGCGCGAGATGCGGTCGAGAGCTTCGGCCAATACCACGTCGAAGCCATGCTTCAGAGCATCCTGCATCACCTCCAGGATACCGTCCCGCAGCAGGGAGTCTCCTGACACCGCGCGATCGAAGTAGGTGTCCACGACCGTCCATCCCTGCTTTTGCGCATATTCGCTGCACAGCCGAAGCTGGTCCTCGATGGAGGCATCGCGTTGGCTGTCGGAGGAATAACGGGCGTAGAGCGCAACGCGTGTCATGGTTTCCGGTCTCCTCGATCAATCCTCGCTGGCCTTGGGCGGCGGCTGGTTGTCATTCGCGGCCTCGGCCTGGCGCCTCTCATACTCTTCCCGGGCGATCCGACGTCCAATGAGCCGGGCAATGGCGATGATGCGTGGGCGCATCGGGCTACCCACAACCGCGGTGTTGTCGTTCGCAGTCGGTGTTTCGAACGGGTTATCGGTCGAGCGGCTATTGTCGTCCTTCATCGCCAGCCCCTAATCAAGAACAAATTGATCGAGAGCTGGAATTGGGATCGAGGTGGCGTGGCGTCAATGCAATTCTGTCAATCAAATCATCGCGTTAGAGCGAGCTTTAGCGAACCGATGACGCCTCCAGCAAACGTCGTCGCAGTTTCGGAAAGGTGAGGAAGGAAAAATATTTTTTGACGCTGGCACGTGCCGGGGCGTCGCACTCATTACCGTATGCTCCTCGGAAAATCTCCAAGAGCGGCCACGAGTCCGACCGCCCCAGCGTGCCTCGTTTATCGGCGCGCTCCATGCCGTCGCCCCAATCAATATGTAAGTTGAAGGTCCCAAGATGTGTTCGGAAACCCCTGCGTGCAGTAGCGTGAAAATCGGATAAGCGCGATCACGCAGTTTGATGGACTTGTGTGCAGGGCATTTGAGGGGCAGGCGTGCGACACGGCTATGCCGGCTTGGCCGAACTTCCCAGTTCCCGTTCCCGCTGTAGGGATGCCGGGAAGCGGAACTGGGAATTCGGCGCTGGGCGCGAGTCTTGTCCTGATTGTCGGTGGTGTCGCTGTCAATTGCCGGCGAGGCGGTACCCTTCGTCGGTTTTGGCGACGCGGCCGGCGGCAGTGAGGGCGGCGAGGCGCTCGTACAAGGCGCCGGCGCGGACGCGGCAGCTCCTGCCCAAGCTCGGCGAACCGCATGGCACCGGCGATGTTGGCAAGTGCTGCGGCGATGCACTCGTCGAGCGGGCCTTGGCCCGATGCGGCCGGCGCCGCGGAGTCGGGAGGAGCGACGACCTCCAATGCGAGGGCGGGTCCGCGCTGCGCAAGCGCGATGACGATGGGTGTCAGCGACGGCGCGGCCCGATGTTCGACGGTCAGCGTCAGGTCATCGCCATCGCGGCACAGATAGAGGTTGAAATCGCCCCAGGCGTGGAACTCGGATGAGCCACGCAGCGCCTGCCCGGCGCGGGCGTTGCCGGCGCCTTTCCTGGCATAATGGACGACGAGCACGGCGACGCCATATCGACGCCGCAGTTCGCGCAGATAGCGTCTACGGCCTCGGCGGCTGCGCGGTGATGGCGTATGATCTGGACGTTGTGCTGCGGCCAGTCCTGGCGTGCGGTGCGCGACAAAGTGGCGGGCGGAGCCGATACGCCGCTGCATGCCGCGTGATTCAGCCGCACAACTGACCCGGAGGAGATTGTCGCCGTTGCTGAATTTTTCCTTACGCAGCCTTTTGCGCGCATTGGTGCGACCGTGAACGTGAAGAGCCGTTTGACTGGCGATCTCGGCCCGATCGACACCATCGCGGGCGTGCTCAAAAACCGCATCGTGGACATTGCAAAATGGACGCAGCTTACGGAAGTGCGTGTCGTCTTTGAATCTTCCGATTGCGCCGACTGTCACATCGAGGCAGCGTTCGGGGACTTCCGAATCGAGGAAAACGGCAAGGCAATTTCGGTCGAATGCTATTTCATGCCCAAGGCCGCGCATGGCCGCTCCGCCGTTGTCCGTCCCTTCATTGGGGGATCGCAAAAGGGAATGCCCGGAAAGGCGCAGCGATTCTTTTTGCGGGACCGCCACTCCTTCAGCCAATCGACGAACGGAACAAGAACATGAGCCAATAGAGTAGAATTGCGACGGTCCATCCATCACCTTTGAAGGCCCTACGCCCGTCAAACTCGGTGTCTCTCTTCCCTTCTCAACTTCAAGTAATTAAACTCATAGCCTCCCTGCCGATCGGACCCCGCTACGAATTGCGGTGCTGTTTTACCATTGGTGTCCGTTCTCAGGGAAATCGGCGCTGGTGGAGACGCCGGGCGGCACTACTTTTGGGGGGGGCGTTTGGACGATTTGAAGCGAGTCGGCCCCCGGCGCGGCGGTTGCGCCGTTGTCAGCCTGGAACAGGCTGACACTCAATCACCAGCGACTGTAGTAGACCTACCGCGGCTGTATTCTACCTGCCGTGGTCACATGATTGTCGGCAAAACTGAAGCATTCCTCCAGACTGCGGCTGTTTCGCATCTCCACGGCAAGGTCAATCTGATTTTGACATCTCCGCCGTTTCCGCTCGTTCGAAAAAAGCGATACGGGAATGAGTCCGGCGAGCGGTATGTTTCCTGGCTGTCGGAACTGGCGCCGCAGCTGGCGGACCTATTAGCGCCCAATGGTTCAATTGTCGTTGAGGTAGGAAACGCCTGGACCAAGGGCTCTCCGACAATGTCCACGCTTCCACTCGAAGCGTTACTCTCGTTTAAGAAAGCAGGGGGCTTGCATCTTTGCCAACACATTATCTGTCACAATCCTGCGCGCCTCCCGAGCCCTGCCGCTTGGGTGAACGTACGAAGAATTCGTTTGAAGGACTCCTTCACTCATGTTTGGTGGATGTCGCGCACAGAAACGCCGAAAGCTGACAATCGAAACGTGTTGCTCCCCTACGGGAAGGACATGCAACGACTCCTAAAATCGAAGAAATACAACGCTGGGAAGCGTCCATCCGGTCACGTTATATCAGAAACCGGATTTCTCACGAATCATAGCGGCGCAATTTCACCAAATGTGATTGATCTCTCTCCCGATGATCTCAAGCTGCCAACGGCTCTTCTAAAGTTTTCCAACACGGCATGGGATGCGAAATATCGAAGCTACTGTGAGAGGCAGAAAATACAGAGCCACCCCGCACGCATGCAATCGGATTTGGCCGCTTTTTTTATTCAGTTTCTTACAGAACCAGGCGACCTCGTTTTTGATCCGTTTGCAGGTTCCAACACCACCGGTGCTGTTGCCGAGGCACTCGGGCGCCGCTGGATAAGTGTAGAAGCTAACGAAGAATATGCACGCGGGTCAAAGGGGCGGTTTAAGAAATTCCAGCGAACACCGGCAGACCCTACAAAAGTTAACGATACTGTTAAGCGAAAGGGTGACAGATCCGCACGCTTTTGATGCCTACAGCCATGCGGAACGGCGCAAACGAAGTACAAAATGAACAAACAGGCGCGAGATAGTAATTCAGAACCCCAAGCAGCGTTCCATCGCGGCTTGTCTCAGCTGCACTTCAAAACCGAATACAGGTCGCTCAAGGAAGATCCGGCCACCTTGTTCTATCGACCATGTCTGCTGAATTCCACGAGTTACAAACGAGCTGTAGGCTACTTCAGATCGTCCGTGTACCTTGTCGTCGGCACGAGCGTGGTGGAGTTTGCCAGGAGGGGTGGATGGATCAAACTTATTTGCTCCCCCGATCTTGCGCTCGACGACGTCGACGGTATCGCTGCAGGTTATGCCAAACGAAGCGAAATCATTGAGCAACGCCTACTTTCCGATATCGACAAGCTTCTTGCCGAGCCCAGCACGTCGTATCAAACGCAAATTCTTGCTACGCTCATCGCGATCGGACAGCTCGATTTAAAGCTGGCGCTTCGAGCCGACCGAAAGGGCATCTATCATGAAAAAATTGGTATCTTTAAAGACACGACCGGAAACAGTGTCAGCTTCAAAGGCTCAGCAAATGAAACCTGGAGCGGCTGGCATCCGTACGGAAATTTTGAATCTATTGAAGTCTTCTGCAGTTGGCGAGGGGGATTGGAGGCAGCGCGCGTTGACAGACACGACAGTCACTTTGATAGTCTGTGGTCCGGCAACGACCCAGATGTTGAGGTCTTTCCGTTCCCATCCGTCGCCGTCGAGTACCTGAAAAAGGCAGCCCTCAGAGGTCTCGAAGCTGTGGAAGACATCTCCGCCATTGAGAGTTCACCGAACCGCACGGCCTTGCCGCACCAGTCAGCCGCTTTGGCAGCGTGGGAACAAGCCGGCCGCCGCGGCATTTTGGAGCACGCGACTGGGAGCGGCAAAACATTCACTGCAATCCTCGCGATTAAGCAACATATCGAACAAGGCCAGGTTTCTATCGTGCTCGTTCCGAGCCGGCTGTTGCTCAAGCAATGGACAGAGGAGTTACGGGCCGAACTTCCGAAGGCAGCTCTGCTGTTGGCGGGTGCTGGAAACAATAAATGGAAGACGCCCGAGCGCCTGCAGGGCATGACAAGCGACGATTTGACTCTTGGCGGCCGCATCGTTCTTGCCACAATGCAGACAGCGTCATCCAGACAATTTAGAGATAATATCATCCAGGGAAATCATCTTCTTCTAGTCGCGGACGAAGTGCACCAAATAGGCAGCGTCAACAATTCGAATTTTTTTTCCGTCGATACCGGGGCGCGCCTTGGACTGAGTGCAACGCCACATCGCTATGGTGACCCCGAGGGTACGCGCCGAATACTTGACTACTTTGGTGGCATCGCGCCGCCCCCGGTCACGCTATTGGATGCAATTAGGGCCGGGCGCTTGGTGCCCTACGAGTACTACCCGCATTCAATAACGCTAACTGCTGGGGAAGCTGCCGAATGGAAAGAGATTTCGCACGACATTAGAGCGGATTCCGGTCATATGGAAGCATATCCGGCGTGCTTGAGATAGTTGGCGCATTCTTGCCCCTTGAGGGACAAGAGGAAGGAGCGAATTGCTTGATGGACTCCTGGAA
>Ga0075015_100000973_pt1 | contig 10534 bp, 12 predicted proteins | sample AleBraG_ABR_2013_FD_71476 | JGI IMG/M metagenome (GOLD analysis project Ga0075015, IMG submission 71476) | Freshwater sediment microbial communities in response to fracking from Pennsylvania, USA - Alex Branch Run_MetaG_ABR_2013 | ecosystem: Environmental > Aquatic > Freshwater > Creek >...
CTGCCGAGGCCGTTATCGCGGGGAAGTCGATGCAGCGTACTGTCTTCTCCGGACCAGGGGTTGTCCGCGCGATGCTGGAAGCGGACGATGGGCAAGGTCCGCGAAGGAAAATCAGTGACGAAAAGACATAAACCCCGTGAGATATTAAGCAAAGATGCGCCAAGTCGAGGGATAGGCAGCGAGCGGCAGGCGGATTTCGGATTGTGCGCGGGAAATCGGCATAACTGAAGTAACTTACTATCGGTGGCAAAACAGGTACGGCGGTCTCGAAAACGATATGGCCGAGCATCTGACCGAGTTGGAGGCCGAGATCGGGCGGCTGGGACGGGCAGTGTCGGATTTGACGCTGGACAAGCTCATCATAGTGGAGGCAACGACGGGGAATCCGAGATTATGCCTTGCAGGGAGCCCAGACAGTTCGGGAGTCATCCGGGGAATCCCGGATAACCCGATTTCCTTGCGCTGTGCTCTCCGAAGCGCTGGAATGGTGGATGCAGACAGAGAATGACCCAGGACAAAGGGTCATCACAGACCGAGAGAGTGAGCATGCGGAGAAGAATGTTCAGATGGATGAAAATCGCTGGAGGGGTGCTTGGCGTGGCGCTCCTGACGTTTCTTGCGGTCCGCATCTACGATACGCAAAGGGGGTTGCCGCTCGAGCCCTGGCACACCTACGTGCCAAATGAATTACGTGCCGAAAAACTTGGTGGTGCGGACTGGGCACAGTATCTAGCAGCTGAAGGTGCCATTTTTGAGGGCGTCCGACGCGAGGTTTCTCAGAAGCTCGAGGAAGGCGCTCATGTCCCGGCCAATAGATATTTCGAAGGTAGTCCGGTCTATCCCGCTCACTTTACGCAGGACTTCAATCGCTCATTCGTTCTCGAACCCGAGGGTAAACCGGTCGGTGCCGTGGTGCTTTTGCATGGTTTGACGGACTCTCCTTATAGTCAACGTCATATCGCGCGATTCTACCGTGACCACGGTTTTGTGGCGATCGTTCCGCGGCTGCCGGCGCACGGCACCGTTCCCGGGGCCCTGACCGATGTCGTGTGGGAAGACTGGGTGGCGGCGACGCGGCTCTCGGTCCGCGAAGCGCGCAGTCGCGTGGATCCGTCGGCGCCGCTGCATTTGGTGGGCTTCTCCAATGGAGGCGCACTGGCTTTGATATACGCGCTCGATTCTCTCGGTGACGAGAAATTGTCCAAGCCGGATCGAATTGTATTGATCTCGCCAATGGTGGGCATCACGAGCTTCGCGCGTTTTGCCGGTCTGGCGGGCCTGCCGGCAATCTTGCCAGCCTTCGCCAAGGCCGCATGGCTCGGGATTGTGCCCGAGTTCAACCCCTTCAAATACAACTCGTTTCCCGTTAACGGCGCGCGTCAGTCGCATCGTTTGACACGCGCCCTGCAGGAGCGGATCGCGCGCTACGGCGGCGAAGGCAAGCTGGAACAATTGCCCCCGATCCTCACCTTCCAGTCACTGATCGACTTCACCGTAAGCACTCGGGCCATTATATCTGCGCTATATGCCCATCTTCCTGCGAATGGCAGTGAGCTGGTATTGTTCGACATCAACCGTGCCGCCAAATTCGGACCTTTGCTACGTCGCAGCGCCGACACGGCACTCGCACGCATCATCCCGAATGGCCCGCAACGCTATCGCCTCACTGTCGTCACCAACTCCGACGACATGAGCGGCGACATGATCGAGCGGGTCACCGAGGCAGGCAGTGGCGATCAGAAGTCACGTCCGCTCGGATTGTCGTATCCGTCGGGATTTTTTTCACTCTCGCACGTCGCACTGCCGTTTCCGATCACCGACTCCCTGTACGGGACCACTCCGGATCCGTCCGAAAACTTCGGCGAAAATCTCGGCACTCTGGCGCCGCGCGGGGAGCGAAACGTCTTGATCGCCAGCCTGGATTCGCTGATGCGGGCGTCGTCCAATCCCTTCTTCCCCTATTTGATTGACCGCATCGGGGAGGGGATTCCTGCCGCAGGAAACAGTCCTCCGTCCGCTCGATTACAGGAATGATTCCTGTCGCGAAACAGGGATGAGGACCAAACCTGCTGGGGACGATCGGGGAAAAAAGGGGTCAAATAGAGTGATATCTGTCATGGATCGGGGTGGCGAGTGACTGTGTTGATCTGCAGAGTTCGCTTGTTGACTGCAACTGCCATAGCGTCCGCGATTTTTTGTAGCGGGTGCAGTAGTCAATTGGCGCAGGGCGCGTTGGTACCGGTCGCGCAGGTTGAGGCGCAAGGAATCTCGCTTGTCCCGGTGCTTGTCGCGACAACGCGAAGCCGCTCGACAGCCGATGCCGGCGAAATGTTCAACAGCAGGCCTGCGGAAGATGTGTCGCACGCTTCGGTCACTGTTTCAATTCCTCCCGATATATTGCGAAGGACCGGCGAGGTGCAGTGGCCCACCTCCGTGCAGGGCGATCCTCGGCAAAGTTTTGTGGCGGTTTCTGCGAACTTTCTGGACAGGCCATCCTTTGTCTCTGATCTTTCGGCCGCCGCCAAACGCAATGCGCGCGGCAAGGTACTGGTCTTTGTTCACGGCTTCAACAACCGGTTCGATCGGGCCGTCTTCCGATTCGCCCAAATCACCCACGATTCCAAAGCCCCCGCCGTTCCCGTCCTGTTTTCCTGGCCCTCGCGTGGCGTTCCAGGACTACGCGCCTACCGGGCGGACCTTGAAAGCGCGAACGCCTCCAGCGAGGCCCTCGAGCAGTTGCTCGACACGATCGGAAAAAATGCAAATGTGCAGGAAGTGACGATCCTGTGCCACTCGATGGGGTGCTCCCCCACGCTCGAAGCGCTCCACGCCAGGGCGTTGCGCGCCGGCAGGATCGGAAACAAGGTCAGGAACGTGATGCTTGTCGCGCCCGATCTCGACGCCGATCTGTTCCGTACTCAAATTCGGGAAATGGGGAGCGCCAGACCTCGTTTTGCTTTGTTCGTGTCCAAGGACGACATCGCCCTCAAATTGTCCGCGTCAATCTGGGGGGGGGCAACCCGGCTCGGTCAGGTCAATCCCGATCAGGAGCCGTACAAGACCGAATTTCGACGCGAGGGCATTTTGGTTCTCGATTTGACAGGCATGCGCGGTCGTGCGCACTCGCGGGCGTTTCGAGAGGTCACCTCGGTCATGGGCATGGTCGAACAACGGTTCGCCGAAGGCCAGCAGATGACGGACGTTAGCTCCGAGTCCGAAGACGCCAGTCAATGATATTCCGGTTAAGACTGGCGACTAGGCCAAGATCGACCGGATTGGAACCGACCATGAAGATCTTTAAAGGCCGCCATTAGCCGGATGATCCGCTTGTTCATGTTGATATTGGAGAAAAGAACTATCGTTGGCAAGATGATGGCCTCCCAAGCGTTCTGCGAAGCGATTGCCCGTGAGGTGGACGGATTCCGCTTTGGAACCGTCGTATGAACCTCCGTCTATACACACCTCTCCCTAGCTAGTCTTTCAGAAACGCACGATGCCCGGGCCGCATCGGCGGCGGCCTGCGGTCTCCGACGATATTTCCAATAATTACTTTCTACCATCACTAGCATAGCGTTTTGCTCGCTGTTAATGAGAGGATTAGTTCTAAAAAAGCGATTGGAGAAAACAATGGTGACACTGCGTCGGATACCAATTTCGGTATTCTTACTGGGACTAGCTATGACGGCACCGCTGGCGGATGCACTCGCGCAACCTGTTTTGGGCGGCGCAATTGTCGGAGGTGCCATAGGTGGCCGCCGAGGCGCAGCTGTTGGCGCAGTAACCGGTGCAGCCGTAGGAGCGCACAGGCGTTATTGGCACGGTCATTATGGTCATTGGCGCGGACATAATTTTTATTATTGGCACCATGGTAATTGCTGGGTTCGTACATCAAGCGGCAGATCACATGTGGTGTCGTCTCGATATTGCCGCTGATGCTCGTTGACTGCCATTCGTGTATTCGCACACCCATCTACGTCGGCGTGCGAATACACGACGCCAAGACCGGCGTTTCAGGTGACCGAGTTTAAGCTATTGAAGGGCCCAACGGCGTGGAGATTGTCAGGGCTTCCGTGGCCTCAACTATGGCTGCGGCCGTGGGCGCTGTTTATACAGGCCGGAGTAGGTCGATAGTGCAATCGCTGTTGGCTGAGATGTCCTTCAAGCTAGCCCAACGTTTCGCTTCCTTCGCCTCAGGCATCTAACGGGCGGAGGATTTTCTGTTGCCGCTTTGGCTCGAACCGTAATCCTCGTCAGGAGCGAGGCTGGATGTTGCAAGTTCGCCGGCGCGAACACGGGCAAAGTGATAAAATTGATCCGCTCACTTCGACACCATGTGCCGAGTAGGCATCACGGTGCTTGCAGGCGCAGCTTGGCCGGTTGGCCGCGTCGAATTCGCCATACCCCTTCAGGTTCAGATATCCCTGCATGTTTCCGATCGGGAAAATATACCCGATCTGGGGGCCAACGCCGAGCACCCGCGACCTGACGCCTACCTGAATGGGGTGTGGGCCGGTGTCGTCGGAGATCTGCTGATAAGCATAGCCGACAAGGCCGACAAAAAGCTGTTTGGAGAGAAACTGCGACGCGCCCCAATCGAAATGGAAGTCGACGCCGCTCTGAACCTGCGTGCTGGTATTTTTAAAATTATAGGTAAAGCCGGCAACGCCCGAGAATTCATGTCCCGTCGCCGGGTTGAGATAGGTATAGCCGCCGCCATCGATGGCGCCATGACCGAGGCCGATGTTGGCGAGACGGCTTGTATCGTAGGCGCCGACGGGAATATCGCCGGTCACATAGGTCATCCAGTTATGAACGCCCGAGTTCCACTTCAGCGAGGCCACAGGATACAAGTCGCCGAACCCTACCAGCGAATCTGAGATACCGCCCGTGCGACTGACAGCAAACGAACCGGCCCCAACCGTCAGCGTCCCGTCGATGCCGACGCTGTTTCTGCCGAATATCCCCATGACGCCAATGGCCAATTGTCCACTCAGCACCGGTGTCGCGAAGGTGTACGTCGGAGAAAACAACACGAGATCGGCTTGGGCATTCAGATTCACATTCCAGTTGACATTGACGTTCGCCGGGAACTTGCCGATCTGGATTTCTTTCGCTGCCGCGATGTTTCCCGAGGCTCCAACAGAAGTGTGATAGCCAATCGCGCCCATAGACCAGCCCGGCGTCTGGGGAACCGCCGCGAGGCTGCTATATAGTCCGGCAGCCAGAACGAAACACCAGGAAATAAGCTGGGCGAACACTCCAGCCAAATTCTATACACGCCATCCTTCGGCTCATTGAGGCGACAAGGGAGATAGGAGATTGGAGAAGATCGCCATTAACAACTTTATCGCCAAATCCATCAAATGGTTTCTTATCGTGTTCGGACTGGGCACGTGTGCGGTACTGCCGATTGCCTTGGACGTCAATTTCGTGACACCGATTCTCGGCGGCCGTGTCGACTATACGCCGTCCAGCGTTCCAATAATGCGCCACTGGGGGATTATGGTCTTTGGCATCGGCATGCTAATGGTGGTAGCGGCGTTCCGTCCGTGGCTGCGCTTCGAAACTATGTTGTTTAGCACTGTCGAGAAGGCCTTCATGGTCTTTCTGTTCCTCAGTAATCTCAGCCAGCCTTGGATGATGGGTTACGTGGGCCCCGCTTTGATCAATTCGGCGATCGTCTTGTACAGCATATTTTATTTCATTAGCGATGAGGGGCGGCCTCAGCGATGGATCGTGAAGCGCGCACTGGATTTATAAATGACGCTTCTCGTTTAAGTTGGGTTTCTCCGACTTCCGAACTGTCTTGGAGATTCGTGGTTTTCGGAACTCCCTGCAGGGATTAAGCCCAATCAGGATAGGCGCTGTTTTACCTCGGGCAATCCAATCCACGATTAGGGCCTGATCTGGCCATTTTTACTGGCATTTGGACGCACTCCGGCCTTGCCGATCTTGAACGCATGACGATCGAGCGTCTCGCGCAGGCGCTGTCCCGTGGCTGTTGCCGTAATTCCACGATTAGCCGCAGTACATCCTGGAACAATGCCTCGGCACCGCGACGAACCAGCTCGTGCTCGAGGTTGATGATCCGGTCCAGCCGCGCCCGGAACAGATCGTTCGATCCAGTCGCCTAGTGCTTCCTTGGCCGCATCGTCCCCTCCGATGCACCACAGAATGCGTTCTTCTCAGGTCCACATCGTTAGGCCCTGAGCCAGAACATCCAGTCGAGGACTCGCCGAGCGCGCGTGCCGTATGGCGGCTGCAGCGCGAACTGGATAGATGAGATTCGCCCCTGCTGGAACACGGGCCTGAGTTTCGAAAATGTGAGAAAACCCTCGTAGCCATGGTAGTGCCCCATGCCGCTCGCGCCGACCCCGCCGAAAGGGAGGTCGTGTTGTCCCACCTGCAGGATCGCCTCGTTCACTCCGACGCTTCCAGAGATGATGCAGTTGATGTAACGTTCGGCGAGGCGCTTGTCGTTCGTAAACGGATAGAACGCCAGCGGCCGCTCGTGTCCGTTCACGTACTTAATGACTTCGTCCGGGTCACGATAAGGCTTGATCGGAAGCAGCGGCCCAAAGATCTCTTCCTGCAAAATTGTCATGTCGTCGGCCGCGTCAAGAATGATGTGCGGCGCAAATTTGCGCCGGCCAACGTCCGGCTTCTGGTCGGGGGCGAGGTTGACGACGGTCGCCCCCTTTTCACGTGCATCTTCAAGCATCGCGGTGAGCCGATCGTAGGCACGCTGGTTGATGATCGCGGTGTAGTCGGGACTGTTGAGATCGGGATACCGCTCGGCGACTAAACGGCGGGCAATGGCGACGAACTCGTCAGTCTTGTCTTGGGGCAAGAACAGGTAGTCAATATTGACGCAAACTTGGCCAGCGTTTATGCACTTCGCCCATAGGATGCGTTCGGCGGCGGTAGCGATTGGGAAATCCGGGGCGACTACGGCGGGTGCTTTGCCTCCTAGCTCCAGTGTCACCGGGCACAGGTTAGCGGCGGCCGAGGCCATGATGGCCCGACCTGTCGTGCTTGAGCCAGTGAAAACAAGGTGGTCGAACGGGAGCCTTGAGAAGGCGGGGCCCCGTCCGCCGCACTCGAAAAAGGCAAGCTTCTCTAGCGGAAAATAGCGGGGACTGAGCTCGACGAGCAGCCGAGAGAGATGCACCGAGTTCTCCGACATCTTGACCATGGCGCGGTTACCGGCGGCCAGGATGTCGACGAGCGGCCCGAACGAGAGCTGGATTGGAAAATTCCAAGGGACTATGACGCCGACCACGCCTAGAGGTTGCGGGATGACGCGATTTTTTGCCCCTGGGTAGACGAGCCAATCGATTGACCGCTTCTGCGGGCGCATCCACTTGCCGACGTGGGCAATCGCGCTCCGGACGCCCTCGCGCACGGGGAAGAGTTCGAACAGCCGCGTTTCGACCGCTGAACGCACGCCAAAGTCGGCGTTAATTGCCAATACGATCTCAGTTTCGTTTTCCGTGAGCATTTTGCGCAGTGTTTCCAAGTCACTACGCCGGCGCTGGACGCTTGGGTAGGGGTCATTGAGATAGGCTTCGCGTTGGCGCGCGAGGCATTCGGTGAATTCTGTAGAGATTTCCATGGCCAAAACCTCTTCATTCTGCATTCCCGTTCCTAGGTCCGGAATTGTTAACCACCGGACGGTGCGCGGCGTTTTGGTCCCCGCGTTTGGTCGCGTGTCACAGAGTCCGCCGGGGTTAGGGATGTAACGGCTTTTCCCGAATGCCCACAGGGTGCCGCCCTGCTACCAGACTGACCACGCCGTCGCAGTCGGCATTCGACATGTACTTTGGGACTGGATAGGTACCGTGCGCCTCGGCGAGCGCCCGTCGCACCAACTCCGGGATATCTGTGACAGCGACGCGGTCGAGCGTCGTGGGGATTCCCACCAGAGTATTCAGCCGGCGGATCTCGGCGATGAAAGCCCGAGCGCGCGTGCGTTCGTTGTCGTCCGTGCCCACAAGCCCGCAGGCTCGACCAAGCTCCGCCAGGGGACGCGTGGCCGCGTCAAGGTAGAAGTCCAGCACGTAGGGCAGAACGACCGCGTTCACGAGCCCATGAGGCAGGTGATAGAACGCGCCAATCTGGTGCGAAATGGCGTGAACGTACCCCACGCTCGCCTTGGTGAAAGCCAAGCCGGCGAGGCAGGAAGCTACCGCGAGAGATTGACGCGCAGCGATGTCCCGCCCGTCCTCGTACACTCGGGGCAGGTCGCGGACGATAACACGCGTGGCAGCCAACGACATTGCACGGGTTGCCGGCGTGCCCAGCGTCGACAGATACGATTCGATTGCGTGGGTGAGTGCGTCCATGCCTGTGGCCGCAGTGACCCCGGGCGGCAGACCAACCATGAGGTTCGGGTCGAGCGCGATGGCTACCGGAACAAGCTTGTTGTCGACGATCGCGAATTTGCGCTTCGCCGCTGGGTCGGAAATGACAGAGACAACCGTGACCTCAGATCCCGTGCCCGCCGTGGTTGGGATGGCGAAGAACGGAGCCACCGCGTTACGCACTTTGAAATAACCGTCGAGCGCGTCTGGACTGCAGCCTTTTGCGCCGCAAGCGATGATAGCCTTCGCCGCGTCGATCGGCGAGCCCCCGCCCACCGCGAGCACCGCGTCCGCGCGCGACTCGCGGAGCCGGGCAACGCCGTCCATCACGACGTCGATGGTCGGATCTGGCTCGACATCGGAGAATACGTGCGCCTTGATGCCCGCCTCCTCCAATGCGACCAGCACCGGATCCACGATCTTGAGTCCGAGGAGTACCGCGTCAGTCACCACCAGTACAGATCGCGCGCCGCGGTCAGCGATCATTTGGACGAGCTCGGTGGACGACCCCGGCCCGGTAAACATGAAAGGCGTCGGCGCTGGCAAGAGCCTCGTCGCCATTCCCAACGCGCGAACGCGCAGCCGCGCGATGCTATGGTTCACGTTCCAGCCCTTTTTTCGAGGTTAGTGGCTGCCGCATGTTTGCTGTCAAACCTCGATCGAGTCCAGACTTAAAAGCGGCGCTAGCGACGGCTCCCTGCCTGGCGCAGCAGCATCATGAACAGATTGATGAAGTTAAGGTATAGCGATAGCGCACCTGTCACGGCCTTGCGCCCCGCGGAAGTAGAATCGTCGTTCAAATCGTACATCCCCTTGATCCGCTGGGTATCGTAGGCCGTGAGACCCGCAAAGACGCCGACGCCGATAATGGAAATTATCTAAGCTAGCCCGCTCGATCTCAGAAACAGATTGGCCAGGCTTGCGATAATGACACCGATCAGGCCCATGAAGAGGAAAGTTCCGAATCCCGACAAGTTTCGCTGGGTAGTGTAACCCCAGATGCTGAGCGCGCCGAAGGCCGCCGCCGAGATAAAGAACACCCGCGTGATCGAGGACTGCGTGTAGATGTGCAAGATCGTCGACAATGAAATCCCGACAAGGTCCGCATAGAGGAAAAACAATCCTCGCGCAGCTTCCACTGACAACGTGTTGATCCGAGCACTGATAAAGAACACTAGTCCCAGCGGCGCCAGCGTGAACACCCACATCAGAGGACTTTCAAGCAATTCAGGGCCAGTGAACTGGTAGGTCAAAAACGCGGTAACGCCGGTCAAGCCAACGCCTGCGGCCATGTAATTATATACGCGCAGCATGAAAGGGCGAAGGCCGACGTCAATCGCCGTAGCGCCGTTTGCGGAGAAGCCGGGTGCAGCTGCATTTTGATCGCAGTTCGACATGGGTCGCATCCCTTTTTGATGCGCCGGAGATTTTTCCCGCGTTTGCGCGTTGCGTGACTCAACACAAGGCTGGTCATGGCGGGCCCTCTTGCGCTAACCCAGCAAAGTCATTTCCGACTTTAGAAGGTCAAGATGAGCACCCTCGCCTCGCCTCGACACGCCCGCGAGCCAACGTCGCACCAGCGAAGCAGGTGACACCCGCTCGATCGCAACGGCAGTTTTATCTTAAGAGGACCAAGGACCGATTGCAGGGGCCCAGAATCCCATCACCATGCCGTGCGTCTCAAAATGCGCCGTCATTTGCCCTGGAAGGCGGTGTGCCTCGATCACAGTCCCGGGTATTCCCGAAAGAGATTGGTGAACCGAACGGCTTCCGATTCAATCGCGGGACGCCGCGTCGCAATCAGCGGAATGCCAGCCCTTGCCGCCGATTGGAAGTCGCTGGGGCTGCAGTCGAATTCCTGCCGGAACGCCCGGCTGAAGCTCGACGCGTCCTCGAAACAGAGTTCCTCCGCGATGGCCGCGATCGGACGTTGGTCCGCCGGATCGAACAACAACGCGCAGATGCGCAGCAGTCGTTGACGCTTGATATAGCGAGCAACACCGCCCGTTCCTTCGAACAGACGATAGAGCCGGGACCGGGACAGCCCTACCCGGATTCCAATGTCAGATTTGATCCACTAGCATTGTCATGGCTGGCTTTCTCCATGTCGCTCCTGGCGGAATGAGATTCAATGGACCAGAGCTTGGGGCTTGGTACGCGGCTGAGGATAT
>Ga0075015_100000974_pt1 | contig 10522 bp, 9 predicted proteins | sample AleBraG_ABR_2013_FD_71476 | JGI IMG/M metagenome (GOLD analysis project Ga0075015, IMG submission 71476) | Freshwater sediment microbial communities in response to fracking from Pennsylvania, USA - Alex Branch Run_MetaG_ABR_2013 | ecosystem: Environmental > Aquatic > Freshwater > Creek >...
AGATACGACTTCGCCGCGGACTTCGCGGCGACGAGCCGGTTCACGCCGTCAGCCGTGACGCCGGTGCCCATGCTGCCGCTCGTGTCGATCACCAGCATGGTGCGCCGCTGTGGGGCGTCAGACTGAGCGATCGGTGTCGCGACCACGCCCTGGATGACTTGCCCGTCGATCGACGCCGTCACGGTCGAGGGGTCGATCGTCTCGCCGGGCGCCAGACCGTTGGCCTGGAAGACCACCTGAAGGTGCCCACCCGCAGTGGGTGTGACCGACGTGATCTGGCCCGTGGCGCCGGCCGCTGCGGCTGGCGCCACCGAAAGCAGGGTCGCCGCCAGGGCGGCCGCGCCTACGGCGACGAATGTCGGCAGGCGTGAGGAGGAGCCGGTCACGGAAGTCAGCTCCCGAACTTCTCGAAGGCGAAGATCGCGGGGTCGACGGTGACGCCGTGCTCCTTGAGCTTGTCCAGGAACTTGGGGCGCAGTCCGGTGGAGCGCAGGCGCCCTAGCGGCTGTCCCCCCTCGCCGTAGCCCGCGCTGTGGTCGAAGAGGAAGATGTCCTGCAGGGTGATGACGTCACCTTCCATCCCGACGACCTCGGTCACGTGGGTGATGCGACGCGATCCGTCACGGAAGCGCGACTGGTGCACCATCAGGTCGAACGCGCCGGCGGCCTGCTCCCGGATGGCCTTGAGCGGCAGCTCCGCGCCGGCCATGAGCACCATCGTCTCGATTCGCGCGAGGGTGTCGCGCGGGCTGTTGGAGTGAGCGGTCGTGATGGAGCCGTCGTGGCCGGTGTTCATCGCCTGCAGCATGTCGAGCGCCGCGGCGTCGCGGACCTCACCCACCACGATGCGGTCGGGGCGCATGCGAAGGGCGTTGCGGACCAGGTCGCGGATCTTGACCTCGCCCCTCCCCTCGATGTTGGGAGGCCGCGACTCCAGCCGGACCACGTGCTCCTGGTGCAGCTGCAGCTCTGCGGCGTCCTCGATGGTGATGATGCGCTCGTCGTCAGGGATGAACGAGGACAGCACGTTGAGCGTCGTGGTCTTCCCGGCTCCCGTGCCACCGGAGACGATGATGTTGAGGCGCCCTTCGACGCACTGCGCGAGGAACTCGATCACCGGCGTGGTGACCGACCCGAACGAGACGAGGTCCTCAGCTTCGTACGCGTCCGTGGCGAACTTGCGGATCGTGAGAGTCGGCCCGTCGATCGACAGGGGCGGCACGACGGCATTGACGCGGCTGCCATCGGGAAGGCGCGCGTCGACCATGGGGGAGGATTCGTCCACCCGACGTCCGACACGAGCCACGATCTTGTCGATGGTGCGCCGCAGGTGCGCGTCGTCGTTGAAGCGACCCTCGGCGGGGAACAGCTTCCCGCCCCGCTCCACGTAGATCGTGGTGGGGCCGTTGACCATCACCTCGGTGACCTCGGGGTCGCGCAGGAAGGGTTCGAGCGGTCCGTAGCCGAGGATGTCGTCGGCGATCTCCTGGGCGAGCCTGGCGCGGTCGGTGACGGTGAGTGGGGTCTCCTCCTGGGCGAGCACCTCCTGCAGCGTCGTGCGCACCTTGCCCTCGAGCTCGTCCTCGGTGAGACGTGAGTCGTAGAGCTGCGGACCGAGACTCTCCAGCAGGCTGGCGTGGACGGTCCGCTTGAGCTCGGCGAATGGGTCGATGGCGGCCGGGCGGCGAGATCGGGAAGCGGTCGGGTCGCTGGCGGCTTCGGGCGCGGTCCCCGAACGTCCCCGGCGTGCCATCGCGAGGCGGTCGGCGAGGCTCACGGTCTACCTCCTCCACCGGCGCGTGGTGCGCCGATCAGTGCGCATCTGCGCGGGGATGGCGTCGTCACCTGAGGCGACGACGTACTCGTCGATGAACTGGCGGATCGCCATGCTCACCGGGTTCTTCGGCTCGTCGGACACGATCGCGACGCCCCGGTTCGTCGAGGCGGGGACATCCCTGCTCGACGGGATCTGGGCGACGATCGGCGCCTTGAGCGTCTTCTCGACCTCGGAGAGCGCGAGGCCGACCTTGGAGTCCGAGCGGTTGAGCACGATCTTGAGCTTCTCGCGCGGGAACCCGATCAGGTCGAGGGTCTCCAGGGTGAGCTTCAGGTTCTTCAACGCGGGGATGTCGAGGGTGGCGAGAAGCGCGACGACGTCGCTGCGGTCGAAGGCCGCCAGCACGTTGTCGTCCAGGGCCGGCGGCGTGTCGATGACGACGTAGTCGAACTCCTGCTTGAGCAGGTCGACGATGCGCACCACGAGCGCGGTGTCGATGCTGTCCGCAGCGCTGGGCTCCATCGGTGCGACGAGCGCCTGAAGGCCCGAACGGTGGGTGGTGAGCAGCGACAGCAGCGCCGGGCCGTCAAGGTCCTCACCGATCGGCACGGCGTCTGCGATGGTGTGCGTCGGGAACAGCTGCAGCGCGATCGCGACGTCACCGAAGGCGAGGTCGAGGTCGAGGAGCGCGACCGTGCCCTTGCCGGCGTCCGCCAACGCCGCCCCGAGGTTGGTGGCGAGGGTGGTCTTGCCACACCCGCCCTTCGCCGAGAAGACGGTGACGACCCGCCCTCCGCGACGATCAACGTCCGCGCCGTCCGGTCGCTCGATCTGCTCGCGGAGCCGCACAGCGATCTCGCGCTGTCGGCGTACCGCGGTCGCCAGGCCCGCGAGATCGCGCTCCTGCACGACTTCGCGGACGCCGGAGCGCAACGCGTCGGAGAGGACCGCGGTGTCGATACGGCGACGCACCATCACGACGCCGAGGCTGGGGCGTCGCAGCCGCATCTCTTCCGCGAGGGCGAAGACGTCCTGCTGATCCACGCTCGGTCCGAGCACGACACAGTCCTCGAAGACGTTGAGGTCGAGGTGTGCCTTGAGCGCATCGAGTCCAGGAAGGATCGACGACTCCGGGCCGAGAGCACCCTTGATCGATTCGGCGCCCAGAGGGTCGAACTCGACGATCGCGGTCATCCCGGTTCCTTGTCCTTGTGCTGATGTTCGGGGATCACGAACAGGATCACTTGAACAGGTTGGTCTCCGTCGTCCCGGGGTTGGCGGGATCGACCTTCGAGTTCTTGTCGAGCAGACCGAACGTGAGGCCCGTGTACGACGAGCCCGGCGTCTTCGTGACGAAGAGGATCTTCTCGAACTGGTCCTGGGTCACGGCGAGGGTCAGGATCGCCGGAGGAATCTGCTCCGTGGCGCTCGACGTCGAGCCGGTCGCCGCGGCGACGGCGGTGGCGGGGCCGACGGCAAGGACCTGGATCTTCGGCAGGAGGACCCGGGCCGTGGGGACGCCGCCGGCCGCTCCAGCGCCCTTCTCCGTTCCGGTCGTGAAGATGGCCACGAACGAGCCCGGAGTGACGAAGCCCGCGACGCGCTCCGGGTCACCGAGCTGCACCTGCATGGCCAGAGTGCCCGGGGGCAGGGATAGTCCGGCGGTCTGAGCCGTCGCAGCCCATTGCTGGGAGATGATCTGCTGCCCCGGGAAGATGGGGACGACGGCCACGAGGTTGGCGAGAGGCGTCGCGTCGGACAACGCGCCCGTCACGACGTTGGCGGTGGGGACCTGCTGCTGCTCGAAGGCCCCGTTGGACGACGCGGTGGCACCCGAGGTGCCGACAGCGATGTCGGACTTGGCCACGAGCACCGTCACCAGGCTCTGACCGGCCTTGGCGTTGGTGTCCGCGCGCTGCGCGTAGAGGAAGACGAGGACCGTGCCGAGGGCGGCCACCACGAGGGCGGCGATGAGTAGGACCGTGCGTCGACCCATGGAAACCTCAAGCGAATCGCGACCGCGGACGCGGCAGGACCGGCACCGGACGGACCCCAAGCTTCGGTCTGGCGGCCCCCCGGTGGGAGTCGTCCGGTGTCGGCCGACTCCGCCACTTACCGTAGCGGTCGGTCACAGAAAGGGAATGCCTCCACGCCGGGAAGGGACGTTCGGCGCGGCGAGTCGTCCGTTCGGATGACTCTGCGTGATCGGTGGGCGCGAATCGTCCGTCGCGGTTCGTGACGAGCGCACGTCGGGTGACAGGCAGTCAGTGGGTCAGCCTGCCGCGACCGTGGCCACGACGTGGGCCCGCGTGGTCACGTCGTCCCAGAGCCGCCTCGTCCCGAGCCAGGAGAAGGCCGCCCAGCACAGCAGCCCCGTCGTCACCAGGACGGGGACCTGCCACTGGTGCGCGAATGTCGACACCGAGAACACGAGTCCCACGGTTGTCGTGACGACCGCCAGACGGGCCGAGTAGATGGCCATCGTCCCGGGAGGCGCCGGGGTGTCGCGCGGGCCCCGCAGTTCGGCCCGGTGCGGGCGCGTCACCGACAGCCGCATGCAGGTCGCCACGACGAGGGCGACGCAGCTGATGGCCGCACCCGCGACGCAGAGCAGGTCCTGGGAGTCCGGGGCGCTGCTGGCGCGGAGCCCCGCCCCGCAGAGCACCAGGACCACCGAGCCGCCGACGACCTCGGCCACCACCCGCGCCTTGCTCGCGAGCACCAGTCCCGGGTCGTGCGGCAGCGTCGAGATCCACAGGGCGCCCGAACCGTCGAGCGAGAGGGCGTTGACGCCGAACAGCAGCGCGGCGCCGGAGGCCACCAGTGGCGGGAGCAGTGCGATCGAGGACCAGGGGAGACTGGCGACCGCCGCTGCCGCGACGGGAAGCACGAGCAGCACGAGGAGCCCGCGACGCAACGGAGCCGAGCGCCAGACCGATGCGCGGTCGACCTGGTGCAGCGCTCGCGCGGAGGTCGCCGCGGGCGGCCTGCGACGCACGGGGCGCGCCAGCGGACCGTCGATCCCGAGGTCGGCGGGGCGTCGCAGCGCCCAGCCGGCGATGCGCACCGTCACCTGGTAGCCCACGAAGGTCGCCAGCAGGAGGACGCCGACCACGGGAGCCGTGCCCGTCGCGTCGAGGTCGACCGCGCGGAACTGGGCGCTCAGCACCGTACGCGTCGGTGCCGAGTCGAGCAGCGAGCCTCCACGGTCGGTGAGCACGACCCAGGCGGCCGCCGACAGCGCGGCGCCGAGCAGGACCCAGGTCGAGATGCGGCCGCGCCGCGATCGGCGCACGCCGACCAACGCCCAGCCGAGCGCCTGCCCGGTCGCCGTGCAGGCAGCCATGAAGACGAGCAGCACCCCGATGGGTGGCATGGGGCCGCCGGGGCCTCGAACTGCGTACGCCGTGGCCGAGAGCAGGATCAGCACCTGGAAGTACCAGGCGATGTTCAGCGGTGTGAGCACGAGGGAGATCCGCACCAGGGTCGGGACTCGTACGGGGTAGGCCACGAGCTCAGCCTCGGGGATCAGCTCCAGGCCGCCCCCGGCTGAGAGGGGGGCGATGATGCAGAACAGGCCGAAGGCGAGCATCGCGCTGGGCAGCAGCGCTGCGATCTCGCCGGTCCGGTCGGCTGATGACGTGCCCCCCGGGAGGTCCCCGGCCGAGATGCTCGTGCCGGTGAGGTGCCCGAGTCGGGCGTTCGCCGTGGCGACCACCGCGAGAACGAGGAGGCCGAGGCATCCCGCACCGAGGACCGCGAGGCCGACGCGCAGGCGGCGGGACCGGACCATCTGCCACCGCAACGACAGAAGCGGGCGCACCTGCCCGGGACGCCTCATCTCAGGAGCTCCCGGTACCGCGCGGCCCCGGCCTCTCCTGACAGCTCGGACGCGGGCGACGCCGCCACCATCCTGCCGCTGCGCAGCACGACTGCCTCGTCGCAGGCCTGCACGGCGAGCTCGAGCAGGTGGGTCGAGACCAGGACCGCGGCCCCGCGCATCCGGGCGCGGCGTATCTCCTCGAGGGTTGCCTCGACCCCCAGCGGGTCCACACCGTCGAACGGCTCGTCGAGCAGCAGCACGGCCGGCTCGTGGAAGGCGGCCAGCAGCACCGACAGGCGGCGCCCCATCCCGTGGGAGAACCCGGACGTGACGCGGTCGGCCGCTCCGGCCAGGTCGAAACGGTCCAGCAGGTCGCGGGCGCGTGCCTCCCACTGCGGGCCCATCCCGCGCAGCCGGGCGGCGAGCTGGAGGTGCTCCCAGGGTGTGGCGCGGGGGATGAGGCCTCCCACGTCCGGGCAGTAGCCGACGACCTCGCGCGCCCGCCGGGGTTCGCGCGCGGCGTCGATGCCGCCGACGTGCACCGCGCCGCTCGAGGGGGGCAGCACGCCGCCGAGCACCCGCAGGGTCGTCGACTTCCCGGCGCCGTTGCGGCCGACCAGGGCGACGGCGCCACCGGCCGGCACGAGCAGGTCGAGGCCGTCGACCGCGTGCACCTGCCCGAACGTCACGACGAGGCCCCGGACGTCCACGGGGACGCCCGAGGGGATGCTGGGGCTGCTCACGACGCACCATCCTCCCCTCTCGCGCGCGCGAGTGCGAGGCGGGTGGTCGTCGCGGTGGACCTCGCTGCGCCGGACGGGTGGGCGTCGGGGCCGTGCGCGACCACGTCCGGCTCAGCCGTAGAGGGCCTCGACGTCGGCGGCGAACTCGTTCATCACGACGGCGCGCTTGAGCTTCAGCGACGGCGTGAGCTGTCCGGTCTCCTCGGTCCAGTCGACCGGCAGGATCCGGAACCGGCGGATGGACTCGGCCTGCGAGACCGCCTTGTTCGCGTCGTCGACCGCGTGCTGGACGGACGTGACGAGGTCGGGGTCGTCGAGCAGGGCCGCGAGCGGCGCGTCCGGATCCTTGCCGTGCTCGGCCTTCCAGACCGGGAGGGAGTCCGGGTCGATGGTGACGAGCGCGGCGATGTAGGGGCGGGCGTCGCCGACGACCATGCACTGGCTGACGATCCAGTGGCTGCGCAGCCGGTCCTCGAGGACCGCCGGTGCCACGTTCTTGCCCCCGGCCGTGACCAGCAGCTCCTTCTTGCGTCCGGTGATGGACAGGTAGCCGTCCTCGTCGATGGCACCGAGGTCGCCGCTGTGGAACCACCCCTCGGCCTCGAGCACCTCGGCGGACGCCGTCGGGTTGTTCCAGTAGCCGTCGAAGAGGTGCCGGCCGGCGAGCAGCACCTCGCCGTCGTCCGCGATGCGCACGGCGGCACCGGGGAACGGTCGACCGACCGTCCCGATCCTGATCAGGTCCGGTCGGTTGACGGTGGTGGCGCCGGCCGTCTCGGTCAGGCCGTAGCCCTCGAGGATCGTGACGTCGATGCCTCGGAAGAAGTGGCCCAGGCGCGCGCCCAGCGGTGCCCCGCCCGACACGGCCCAGCGGACCTGGCCGCCCATGGCCGCGCGCAGCTTGGAGTACACCAGGCGCGAGAACAGGGCGTGCTGGGCGGTGAGCCAGAGACCGGGGCCGCCGGAGTCCAGCGCCTCGCTGTAGGCGATCGCGACCGTGGCGGCGCGGACGAAGATCGGGCCCCTGCCGCCCTCGATGGCCTTCTGCCGCGAGCTGTTGTAGATCTTCTCGAAGACGCGCGGCACCGCCAGCAGGAACGTGGGCCGGAACTCCGCGAGGTCCGGCAGCAGGTTCTTCACGTCCGGGCTGTGACCGAGCCGGACGCCGGCGCTGATGCACGCGATCTGGATGATGCGCCCGAACACGTGGGCGAGGGGGAGGAACAGCAGCGTCGAGCAGTCGGGGTCGGTGAAGATCTCCGGCACCGACGCGACGACGTTCTCCGCCTCGAAGGCGAAGCTGAGGTGGCTCAGCGAGCAGCCCTTCGGACGACCGGTGGTGCCGGAGGTGTAGATGATGGTGGCGAGGTCGCTGGCCGCGACCGACGTGCGTCGACGCTCGAGCTCGTCCTCGTCGACGGCCGCGCCCGACTCGCGCAGCGCGTCGAGGTCGCCTCGGTCCATGACGAGCAGGCGCAGGGTGGGTGAGAGCCGGTCGGCGACCTCGGCATAGGTGGCGGCGTTGCGCTCGCTCTCCACGACCACGGCCACCGCGCCGGAGTCCGACAGGATCCACTCGACCTGCTCGGCCGAGCTCGTCTCGTAGATCGGGACCGTCACGCCTCCGGCGAACCAGACGGCGTAGTCGACCAGGGTCCACTCGTAGCGGGTCCGCGACATCAGGCCGACCCGGTCCCCCGCGCCGACTCCCGCGGCCACGAACCCCTGGGCGAGGCGGCGCACCTCGGCGAGGAACTGCCCCGCCGTGACGTCGGTCCAGGCGCCCTCGACCCGGCGCGAGAGCAGGACCGCGTCGGGATGCTCGCAGCCGTGGCGCACGACGTCGTCGGAGAGCCGGGTCGCGACGGGCGTGGCCACCAGGGCTGTCTCGCGGATCTCGCGCATGCGGGTCGGCTCCTCCTCGAGCGGCGGTGTGCGGTCACCGTAGGCGCGCCGCGGGCCCGAGGCGACCGATCTCGCCCGCGAGTCGCGCGCGTGCCAGGATCCGGGCGTGCCCACCGTCGACCTCGTGGACGAGACCTACGTCGTCGCCGACCGCGCGAGACTCGCCGCCGTCGTCGCCGACACCGGTCGATGGGCGCAGTGGTGGCCCGAGCTCACCGTGACGGTGTTCATGGACCGGGGCCTCGACGGCATCCGCTGGTCGGTCGCCGGTCGCTGGGTCGGCTCGCTGGAGATCTGGCTGGAGGCGGTGGGCGACGGGGTGATCGTCCACCACTACGCGCGCCTCGACCCCGTCGACCTCGCCACGGGGGTCGCGCGCCCGCTGCCCCACGACGCGGCCGGCTGGCGCCGAGCGGCCCGGGCTCGGGCTCGCCGGGCGCGGGCCTGGAAGCGCTCGGTGTGGGCGCTCAAGGACGAGCTCGAGCGCGGTCGTCCGGTCGGGGCGGCCCGGGAGCCGGCCACCGGCGCGGGGCCGGCGTCGGGGACGCCGGCGCCGACGCGCCGCTCCCGGGACGGCGGGTGAGTCAAGGACCGCCGGCGGGCTGCCGATGCTCTGGACGTGCCGATCCAGACACGCTGCCCCTCGTGCGCCGCCGCCGTCCCGTCGAACGCGGCCTGGTGCTCGCTGTGCCATGCCGACCTGCGCCCGGCGCCCGAGCCGGTCGCGGTGGCCGTCGCGGCCGCCCGGAGCGCCGGTCCCGCCGGTGGCGCGGACGGTCCCGCCGCTGCTGCGCCGTCCGGTCGGCACGCGGCGCCCGTCCGGCCCGTGTCGGCACGGTCGACGTCGTCCGGCGGCCGCCATGCCGCCCGCCGCAGCCCCGTCACGTCGCCCGCCGGCCCTGCGCTGCCGCCGCCCGTCCTCGACGACCTCGCGATCCCGGTGGGTGAGGAGGTCACCGCGGACCAGGTCGACGCGCTCGCGGAGCAGATGCTGCACCAGCTGGCGGCCACCGAGCCGCGCGACCGGCTGCTGGACCCCCGCCAGCTCCCCGGCGGGGTATGGGCCTTCTCGGCCGCCTGCGCGCTCGGCGCGGTGGTGCTGTTCGTGATCGTCGCGACCGTCCTGGGCCTGGTCCTCAACCGCTGAGCAGGCCCGACGTGACGGCCGGACCTGCGCCGCACCCCGGCGCTGCCTAGTGTCGTGACGTGCGCATCCATGTCGTGAGCGACGTCCACGGGAGCACCGAGGCGCTCGCTCGCGCGGCCGACGGGGCCGACGCGCTCGTCTGTCTCGGTGACCTCGTGCTCTACCTGGACTACACCGACTCCTCGCAGGGCATCTTCGCCGACCTGTTCGGCGCCGAGAACACCGCGCGGTTCATCGAGCTGCGCACGGCAGGACGCTTCGCGGAGGCGCGGGCCTGGACCGCGGACCTGTGGGAGGAGGTGATGGCGCGCGAGGGTGGTGACCGTCGGTCGCTGATGGACTCGCGCGTGCACGCGCAGTACGCCGAGCTGTTCGCGGCGATGCCGGTGCCGTCCTACCTCACCTACGGCAACGTCGACATCCCCTCCTTCTGGCCCGACCATCTGCGCCCCGGCCAGACGGTGCTCGACGGCGAGGTCGCCGAGATCGGGGGCCTGCGCTTCGGCTTCGTCGGCGGCGGCCTCCTCAGCCCGATGAACACCCCGTACGAGCTGGATCCGGAGACGTTCGCGGCGAAGGTGGCGTCGGTGGGCGAGGTCGACGTGCTGTGCGCGCACATCCCGCCCGCGGTGCCCGAGCTCTGCTACGACGTCGTGGCCCGCCGGTTCGAGTACGGCAGTGCGGCCATCCTCGAGCACGTCCGGCAGACCCAGCCGCGGATGGTGCTCTTCGGCCACGTCCACCAGCCGCTGGCGCGGCGCGCGCGCATCGGTCGCACCGAGTGCGTCAACGTCGGGCACTTCCGCGGCTCCGGTCGGCCGTTCTCGCTCGCCTGGTGACCCCCGCCAGCCTGCGGGCGCGGCCGAGTCCCACCGAGTAGGGTCCGGCGCATGGCCGATCGGACCGAGTCGAGCATCGTCGTCAACGCCACCCCGGCGCAGGTGATGGCCGTCATCGCCGACCTCGCGAGCTACCCCGAGTGGAGCGACGGGGTGAAGTCCGTCGAGGTCCTCACCGAGTACGAGGACGGCCGGCCGGCCGACGCGCACTTCGTCGTCGACGCGGGAGCGATCAAGGACTCCTACTCCCTCGAGTACGACTGGGACGAGGACCGCTCGGTCACCTGG
>Ga0075015_100000978_pt1 | contig 10501 bp, 8 predicted proteins | sample AleBraG_ABR_2013_FD_71476 | JGI IMG/M metagenome (GOLD analysis project Ga0075015, IMG submission 71476) | Freshwater sediment microbial communities in response to fracking from Pennsylvania, USA - Alex Branch Run_MetaG_ABR_2013 | ecosystem: Environmental > Aquatic > Freshwater > Creek >...
GCCCGGGAGAGCATCGCGGAGCTGCGCTACTACCGCGAGGCCGTGATGGTCGGCGGCGCCGGCCCGAGCACCGACGAGGCCCGCGGGATCGCCGCGCGGCATGCCGTCGACCACTCCGACGCGCCCGTGTGGGTCACGCCGCCCGAGGCCTGACCAGCCCCTCGCCGTGACTCCGATCACGCGAGCGACCGTGACCGGCTCACCGGCGTACGGAGCACCGGCTGCGCTTCGGTACACTCTTGCCCGGCCGCAGCTCCGTGCGACAGGAACGTCGCCCAACGCCGCGGCCATGGTGGGTGTAGCTCAGCTGGTAGAGCACCTGGTTGTGGTCCCGGTGGTCGCGGGTTCAAGTCCCGTCACTCACCCCACAGACGAAGGGGCCTGGGGTTGATCCCCCGGGCCCCTTCGTCTGTGTTCGGACGAGCGAGCCGCGGCTTGGGAGCAGGTCGCTAGGGCGAGCACCGGCCCACGTCACTCACCCCACGCGAAGGGCGCCCGGACCTCGGCCTGGTCCGCTTCGTCGCTCGTGATGGCCCGCGTCGCGGCCGACCGCCTCAGTCCGAGACGGAGATGACCAGCTTGCCCCGCACGTGGCCCTCGCGACTGCGCGCGAAGGCGGCGGGCAGCTCCTCGAGCGGCAGGACGTCGGCGACGGGCACGCGCAGCTGCCCGGCGTCGGCGATCCGACCGAGCTCGGCCAGGCCCTCCGCCGATGGCCGCACCCAGAACCACGAGCCTCCGGTCTCCAGCACCGACGCGTCGGCGATGGAGGCGTGGCGTCCGGCGTCGGCTAGCACGGCCATCGTGACGTCGCGGACCCCACCGACGAAGTCAGTGACGACGTCGACACCGTCCGGGGCGACCTCTCGGATGCGCTCTGCGACGCCGTCGCCGTAGGCGATGGGAGTGGCTCCGAGTTCGGAGAGGAACTCGTGGTTGGCCGCCGACGCAGTGGCGATCACGCGGGCGCCACGCGCCTTCGCGACCTGGACGGCGAGGGCGCCGACGCCGCCGGCCCCGCCGTGTACCAGGACGGTATCCGCGGCGGAGACGAGCAGCCGGTCGAGCGTCTGCAGCGCCGTGAGGCCGGCGAGCGGGAGGCCACCCGCCTCGTCCCAGCTGAGCGCCGGGGACTTGCCGGCCACGCCGCGCACGCTCATAGTCACGAGCTCGGCGAAGGTGCCGCCGTGGACGACGTCCTTGCGCGCGTAGGCCACGACCTCGTCGCCGACCTCGAACTCCGGGGTGTCGATGCCGACCGATTCGACAGTGCCCGCGACGTCCCAGCCGGGGACGACCGGGAAGACGGCGTCCATCAGGCCGTCGAGACCGCCGGACATCACCTTCCAGTCGACCGGGTTCACCCCCGCGCGCCGCACCCGGATGCGGACCTCGCCGGGGCCCACCTTGGGGTCGGGCAGCTCACTCAGGGTCAGGGCGGCGTCGGATCCGTACGCGTCGTAGGCCATTGCTCTCATGCCTGCACGCTAGTCCCGGCACGGCTCCTGGCCGGATCGTTCGAGGCGTTCGGATCCTCACGTTCGTCACGGGACTACGCAGCGCGGCTCCGTCGCAGGGCCGAGCTTCTCCGGGTGGCGCAGCCGTCGCGCGTGATGCCCGGCCGCACCGTCACCGACCCGTAAGGGACAGGCCTCGACGTCGCCCCTGCGCCATGGTTGCCTCGACACCTCGGCGTACCCACCCGACATCGCTGTGGAGGACCACCATGCTGCCCGAGCCGGTTCGAACGTTCATCGACGCGGAGATCGCCGCGACCACGGTCGACTACTCCGACCTGCGCGCGGTCTTCCTCAACGGGTCGCTGAAGCGATCACCTGAGGTCAGCCACACCGACGCACTGATCGAGATCAGCGCCCACATCCTCCGCGCGGTGGGTGCCCGGGTCGACGTGGTGCGCACGGTCGACCACGTCATCCCGCCGGGTGTCTACCCGGACATGCGGGAGCGGGGCTGGCCGGTCGACGACTTCCCGGACATCTACCGGGAACTCATCGAGCCGGCGCATATCGTCGTGCTGGCGACGCCGATCTGGCTCGGCGATCAGTCGTCGATGACCCGCCTCGTGATCGAGCGGCTCTACGGCTGGTCTAGCGACCTGAACGAGTTCAGCCAATGGTCGTACTACGGCAAGACCGGCGGCGTGCTCGTCACCGGCAACGAGGACGGCGGCAAGCACTGCGCGGCGCAGATGCTGTATGCGCTGTCGCACATCGGGTTCACGATCCCCCCGCAGGCAGATGCCTACTGGGTCGGCGAGGCTGGCCCGGGACCGTCGTACCTCGACGACAACCAAGGCGCGCGCAACCACTGGACCACCCGCAACACCGTCTTCGCGACGTGGAACATGCTCCACTCGGCACGGCGGCTGGTCGACGGCGGCGGGGTCCCCGCTCACGGGAACAGAACCGCCAACTGGGATCTCAGCGATCCCGCGCACCCGAACCCGGAGTATCGGGTCTGAGCGGACTACCGGATCGCGGCAGATGGCCGCAGCCGCGTAGCCGCGTAGCCGCGTAGCTGCGATGAGGAGCCCACGCGGAGGCACGGGCGCTGACGTCAGGCTCGCTCGGGAGCTCGGGCAGGCAGTAGACACGGTGGATTGCGTTGCGGATGCCGATGTCCCCGGCGGGCAAGACGTCGCGACGGTGCAGCTGGTGGATCAGGGACAACTGTGCGGACCACGGCCCGACGCCACGCAAGGAGCTCGGCACCCCGATCGCGTCCGGGTCGTCCCTGTCCCGCAGCCCGTAGAGATCCACGGCCCCGGACTCAACGCCGGCCGCGAGCTCGTGCAGGGATCCGTGCCTTGGCCGCGGAGAGCCCCACGGGGCCCTCAGCGGCGGAAGGTCGAGCCGGGCCACGGTGCGGGCCGACGGCGGTCGGGCACCCGCGACATCGCCGAGCCGGCCGAAGATGGTCAGCGCGGCCGGGATCGAGATCTGATGACCCACGATGTGCAGCGCCAGCCCGGGGAACGGCTCGTTCCCGGCGAGGTGGCTGCCGTCCCAGGCGAAGGGGTCCGGTCGACCCACCGTCGCGATGAGCCACGCGGCCCCGGATCGCAACGGGAGAGCGCGGCGTAGGCGCTGCGGGCGGGGTCCGAGGACGACACGGCGGGCGCGGGCCGGCCTCATTGAAACGACGCTGTCGCGACTGGTCGGGGGGCGCGGAGCGCCGGGTCGCCTCGACGGGCGACCGCCTGCGTCCGGAACCGGACCCGACGTCCGGTCTCAGCAGCCTCGGGTCCTCGCGGGTCGAGCCACTCGACCGACGCGGTGCCGGAGAGGACGAGCACGGCGCCGTCGGTCCGGTCGATGAACAGCAGGACGGCGCCGAGGTCGGCCTCGAGGTCGCCGAGCGAGTTGAACATGTTGTTGCCCGGCGGGTCCGGCCACCACAGGTCGAGGCCGTCGTGGCACACGAATCCGGTGGGACCGCCGCAGTGGGACGCGTCGGCTCCGCGCGCCGGATGGGCGGTCCCGAGGAAGAAGGTGTCGGCGCCGGTGATCAGCGCACGGTCGGCCGGACTGAGGTCGACGTCGTGCACGACCGAGCCCTCCTCGACGCCAGCACCGACGGCCGCATCGACGGGTAGGGACGAGCGTGCGGCGCGGGGTACTACGGGCAGTTGCCGTAGGCCTGATCGACCTCGATCTCGAGCCAACCACGTCCGACACCCGTGAGCAGACCGTTGACGCAGACCCGGCGATACGCGGCGAACTCGATCGCGACGAGCCCTACCTGCTCGCCGATGCTCATGCCGTCCAGAGGGTCCCCCCGGCCGGCGTGGCGGCGATGCGCAGGCTGCGTCGCGAGGCCCGCAGGAAGCCTGCCGGGCCGCGCAGCGGTGAGGTCCACAGCCGACCTTCCGGACCGCGCCCGGTCAGCGCCTCGAAGGTGCGATCACCGAGGAAGCGCTCCGACCCGCCGGAGAGATCCGGTAGGTCGAGCATCCGTTCGAGGTGAGGCGCCTCGAGGCCACCCCGACTCGACGTTGGACTGGGGGCTCCCCGACGCGGAACCCCGAAGGGTTGCGCCTCTCCCGTCAGATGGTCATAGTCGCCAATATCGTTAGATGGTCGACGCTGTGGCGCGTGAGCACATCCGACATCGCCCCGACCGACAGCGGTGCCCGGTGCGCGGGGAACCGATCGCCGTCGAGCTGATGAACACGCTCTGGGCCGACCGCAACGGGCTGCACGACGCATCGACGACGACACGCAGTGCCACCGAGTGGCTCGCATCGGTCGCCGACCGGCTTCCCACGGTCCGAACGACACGTGAGCCGACACGCCGCAGCCTCACGGCGTCGGAGGCGAGCCGGCTGCGCCGCCCCCGCGACGCGGTCCGGGTGGTCGCCGCCGATGTCACGACCGACCCTCGCGCCGTGGCCGGTCGACTAGGCCGCGAGCGAAGAACGGTCGATGACGCCCTCTCCGCCCTCAACCACGAGGCCGAGTCGCCGCCCGCACGTCTCCTCCGCCGAGCCGACAGCGTCGTCACGGCCGATCGCCGATCGACGACTCCGTTCGCGGCATGTACGGCGGGCTTCGCCGTCGACGCGATCCCCTTGCTGACCGGCGACCACGAGAGCGGGCAGCTGCGCGCCTGCCTGGCTCCGGCTGCGTGCTCTACTTCATCCAGGACCACCCGTGACGGCAGGGGTGCTCGCCCGCCTGCACCAACCGTGCGCGGGTCGCCCGGCACTACGAGCGGACGAACGCAGCGAAGCGTGGTTCGCCGCCGCACTGACACCGAAACGGCACGCGGTGTTCCGTGTCGGGGGCCGGGCCCGTGTGGCGCGGTAGCGGACACAGGCAGCTGGGGGCGACCTGCCGAAGCAGATCACCCCCAGCGTCGGACGAGCCTCAGAGAGCGGCGATGCCCTCCGGGCCTCCGACGGCGTCGATCTTCGGAAGACCGGTCGTCACCCCCGCGGGCACCAGGCTGCCGTCCTGCTGGGTCGCGAACGCGTCAACCTCGCCGGCGAGCCCGCTCAGCACATACACGAACCGACCACCCGATGAGGCGGCCAGGTCGATCGGACCCTTGGCCGTCGCGGCAGCGACCGGGGCGAGCACCGACGTGGCGCCGTCTTTCGCCACCGTCCACGACGTGAGCGTGCCGCTGCCGGCGTTGGCGCCGTATAGGTACGAGCCGAGACGGACATTCCAACACAGGGCGGCGCCGCCCGAGGAGGCCGAGACACCGAGCGGTACGAGCGACGAGTCCGACGTGACCGCGTACGACGCCGTGCGACCGTCACCGGCTTGCGTCACCTCGAGCCGCCCGCGGCCGTCGAAGACGAACGAGAACGGGACCGGACCCTGCGACGCGTTCACGATCGCGTCGCCGAGGCTGCCGTCGCGGCGCACCGGGAAGGTGATGAGCGTGTTGTGGGTCTTGGTCGCGACCACGAGGGTCCGGCCGTCCGGGGTCAGCCCGACCTGGCTCGGCGAGGTCAGGAAGAACGGAACGGCAGCGTTGGACAGCCCGAGGCTTCGGACCGACCCGGGGATCGGGACGAGGCGCTCGTCACGGAGGCGGAATCCCGCGACACCGCCTGTGCCACCGGAGTTGAGCACGTACACCGCGGACCCGTGCGTCGTGACGCTTGACGGGAACGAGCCGCCGGACGGGACGACGGACTCGAGCGTCAGCCGGTCGTGACCGATCCTCAGCGCGGACACCGTGCCGCTGCCGGCGTTGACCGCCACGAGACTCTCGTTGTCGTCCGCCAGCGCAAGGGAGCCCTGCGAGGCCAATGCGTCGACGGGCGCGCCGACCTGCTTGCCGCCGAGGCCACCCGTGGCGAACACGCCGACCGGTGACAGGGAACCGTCGTCACCCCGTGCGAACGCCTCGATGTTGTTGCCGACCCCACCGTTGAGCTGGACGAAGACCGCGCGGTCGCGGAGGTCGCCCGAGCGGGTGCCGTGCGCCGATGCGGCCGTCGCAGGCACCAGCACGAGCGTCGACGCCACGGCGGCGGTCGCCCACAGTCGTAGGTTCCTCATGTCGTTCCTCTCGTCAGTGCCGGTCGCTCGACCGGCCTGACGTCCACCCTGTGCGCGGCTCGCCTCGAAGTCGCTTACGCACGTCTTACGACGCACCTGGGCGGCAGTCCGTAATGTCTCGACAACCACGGGGCAGCAGGCAGGTCCGTCGACGCGGACGTCGCGACCCTTCCCGCGGCCCGACCGGGATGGGACATAGTGGCGTCGACCGCCGCGGCGGCGCGTCTTGGGAGGAGAGTCGCCATGAGCACGATCATGTCCAGGCGGGACCTTGACTTCCTCCTGCACGAGTGGCTCGGGACCGACGGGCTTCTGGCCCGAGGGCGGTACGCGGACCACTCGCGCGACACCGTCGACGCCGTGCTGGACCTCGCCGAGCAGGTCGCGAGCACGCACTTTGCGCCGCACAACCGCTTGTCGGACCTGAACGAACCGACCTATGACGGCACGAGCGTCAGCGTGATCCCCGAGGTGGGCGTCGCGCTGCGCGCGTTCGCCGACGCCGGCTTCCTGTCCGCCTCGGTGGACGGAGCCGGTGAGAGCCCGCTGCCGGCGAGCGTGCTGGCCGCCTGCATGTCCTGGTTTCAGGCCGCCAACGCGGGCACGAGCGGCTACGCGATGCTGACGATGGCGGCGGCGAACCTGCTGCGCACGCACGGCAGCCCCGAGCAGGTCGAGCGCTACGCCGTCCCAATGACCGAAGGCCGCTGGTTCGGGACGATGATGCTGTCCGAGCCGCACGCGGGCTCGAACCTGGCCGACATCACGACCCGCGCGCAACCGCAGGGCGACGGCACGTACCGCCTCTTCGGGCGCAAGATGTGGATCTCCGGGGGCGATCACGAGCTCGCCGAGAACATCGTGCATCTGGTCCTGGCCCGCACTCCCGGGGCGCCGGCCGGCACGAAGGGCATCTCGCTGTTCATCGTGCCGAAGGTGCTCGTCGGCGACGACGGGACGCTCGGGGAGCGCAACGACCTCACCCTCGCCGGCATCAACCACAAGATGGGCTACCGCGGCACCGTCAACACCGCCCCGGTTCTGGGCGACGGCGTCCACACCCCGGGAGGCTCGGCCGGAGCCGTGGGCCACCTGGTCGGCGCGGAGCACCGCGGCATGGCGCTCATGTTCTCGATGATGAACGAGGCGCGCATCGGGGTGGGGCTCTGTGCCGCCGCGATCGGCTACACCGGCTACCTCGAGTCGCTCGCCTACGCCCGCGAGCGCCCGCAGGGCCGACCCGTCGGCGCCGATCCGACAGCACCTCAGGTGCCGCTCGTCGAGCACCCCGACGTGCGCCGCATGCTGCTCGCGCAGAAGTCCTACGTCGAGGGCGCGCTCGCCCTCGTCCTGCTGGCCGCGCGGCTCTTTGACGACTCGCGGACGGCGCAGGACGCCGACGAGCGGGAGCGGGCCGCGGCGCTACTCGGCCTGCTGACGCCCATCGTGAAGAGCTGGCCGTCGCAGTACGGCCCGGCTGCCAACGACCTCGCCATCCAGGTGCTCGGCGGCGCGGGCTACACGCGCGACCACGACGTCGAGCAGCACTACCGCGACAACCGGCTCAACGCCATTCACGAGGGGACCCACGGGATCCAGGCGCTCGACCTCCTCGGCCGCAAAGTGATGCTCGACGGGGGCACGTCCCTCGGGCTGCTCGTCGCACGCGTCCAGGCGACCACCGAGCGCGCCCGGGCGACCGGGCCGGTCGGCGAGGCCCTCGCCGACCGGCTCACGGCGTCCTGCTCCGACCTCGTCGCGACGACGGCGCAGCTCGCGACGCTCGGCGATCCGGCCCGGATGCTGGCGGACGCGACGGCCTACCTCGAGGCGGCGGGGCACGTCGTGGTCGCCTGGGTGTGGCTCGACCAGTGGCTGGCAGCCCACGGCAAGGACGGGACGTTCTACGACGGCAAGCGCGCCGCGGCCACGTACTTCCTCACCCGTGAGCTGCCGAAGGTCGGTCCGATGCTGGCGCTGCTGCGCGACGCCGACGGACTGACCCTGGGGCTTGACCCCGCCGTGCTGTGACGGGGTCGATGGACTTCCGAAACCCGAGCCGCTAGAGCCCCATGTCCTTGGCGATGATCATCTTCATCACCTCGGAAGTGCCACCGTAGATCCGGTTGACGCGGTTGTCGGCATATAGGCGGGCGATCGGGTACTCGTTGATGAAGCCGTAGCCACCGTGCAGCTGCAGGCAGCGGTCGATGACGCGGTGCGCGACCTCGGTGCAGAACAGCTTGGCCGAGGCGGCCTCGGCGGCCGTGAGCTCGCCGGCGTCGAGCGCCTCGAGCGCGCGGTCGGAGACGGCCTGCGCGGCGTCGACCTCGGCCTGGCAGGCCGCGAGCTCGAACTTCGTGTTCTGGAAGTGCGCGACCGGCTGGCCGAAGACCATCCGCTGCTGGGTGTACTCCTTGGTGAACTCCACGGCGGCAGCCGCCTGGGCGTAGGCGCCGATCGCGATGGAGAGCCGCTCCTGCGGGAGGTTCTGCCCGAGGTAGGAGAAGCCCTTGCCCTGCTCGCCGAGCAGGTTCTCGACGGGCACGCGGACGTCCTGGAACGACAGCTCAGCGGTGTCGGAAGTCTTGAGGCCGAGCTTGTCAAGCTTGCGGCCGACGGAGTAGCCCTCAGACGCGGTGTCGACCACGATGAGGGAGATGCCGAAACGCCGGTCGGTCTCCGACTGCGGCGAGGTGCGCGCGCACACGAGGACGCGGTCGGCGTGCACGCCGCCGGTGATGAAGGTCTTGGCACCGTTGAGCACGTAGTGGCTGCCGTCGTCGGACAGCTTCGCCGTCGTGCGCATCCCCGCGAGGTCCGATCCGGTGCCGGGCTCGGTCATCGCGATCGCCCACATCTGCTCACCGGTGACGAACGGCGGTAGCCAGCGCTGCTTCTGCTGCTCCGTCCCCAGCGAGAGGATGTACGGCAGGCACAGCGCCGTGTGGACGCCGGACCCGCCGAAGCTCACGGCCGCGCGCGCGACCTCCTCGGTCATGATGGCCGTGTACTTGAACGAGGTCATCCCAGCGCCGCCGTACTGCTCGGGCACCTCGATGCCGAACATGCCCAGCTCGCCGAGCTTGGTGTACAGCTCGCGGGGCACGAGACCCGCGGCGTACCACTCGTCGTAGTGGGGCGTGACCTCCTTAGCGATGAAATCGCGCAAGGTGAGGCGAAAGGCCTCGTGGTCCTCGGTGAACGTCGTCCGGCGCATGCTCTCCACTCCTTCGTTACCCATGGGTAACCCTGCCAGCCCACCACCGGCCGCGCACACCGGGGGCCCCGCCCCGGGCGACCACCGCTGCCAGCCGTCCCCCGGCCACCGCTCGCAGACCCTCCGTTAGCCTGTCCTAACATATACCCCCCGGGGTATTGTCGTCTCACTGTCCGACTCGTGAATCGCTGGGAGTGCGCATGGCTCGCGTCGTCGTCCTGGGTGCCGGGATCTCCGGTCATACCGCCGCCCTGCACCTGCGCCGTATGCTGGACCGCCAGCACGAGGTCGTGGTGGTGTCGCCGAACTCGCAGTGGAACTGGATCCCGTCGAACATCTGGGTCGGGGTCGGGCGGATGAAGCCCTCGCAGGTGACGTTCCCGCTCAGGCCGGTCTACGACAAGCACGGGATCGACTTCCGCCAGGCCAAGGCCGTCGCGTTGCACCCCGAGGGCGACGAACGCACCGCGAAGGGCTACGTCGACGTGGTCTACACCGACCCGAAACGGGCCGGGGAGACGCAGAGCATCGAGTACGACTACGTCATCAACGCGACCGGACCGAAACTGAACTTCGCGGCGACCCCGGGGCTCGGCCCGGACGGCCACACCGTGTCGGTGTGCACCTACGGCCACGCGGAGCAGGCGGCGACTCAGCTCGCGCAGGTGATCGGCAAGCTCAAGGCCGGCCAGCGGCAGACCCTGGTCATCGGGGTCGGGCACGGCACCTGCACGTGCGAGGGCGCCGCGTTCGAGTACACCTTCAACGTCGAGCACGAGCTGCGCGCCGCCGGGGTCCGCGACCGCGCCGAGGTCATCTACCTGACCAACGAGTACGACCTGGGCGACTTCGGCGTGGGTGGGCTGTCGTTCAAGCAGAGCGGCTTCGTGACCACGAGCAAGCTGTGGACCGAGTCGCTGTTCAAGGAGCGCGGCGTGAAGTCGATCCTGCGCGCCCACGTCCAGAAGGTCGAGGAAGGCCGGATCTTCTACGAGACCCTCGACGGCTCCCAGGACACCCTCGACTTCGACTTCGCGATGCTCCTCCCCCCGTTCCGCGGCGCGGACCTGCAGGCGTTCGCCCGCGACGGGTCCGACATCACCGCCCAGGTCTTCGCCCCGTCCGGGTTCCTCAAGGTCGACGCCGACTACACCGCGAAGCCGGTCGAGGAGTGGAAGGCCGCGGACTGGCCGAGCACGTACGTCAGCCCGTCCTACCCCAACGTGTTCGGTGTCGGCATCGC
>Ga0075015_100000979_pt1 | contig 10495 bp, 8 predicted proteins | sample AleBraG_ABR_2013_FD_71476 | JGI IMG/M metagenome (GOLD analysis project Ga0075015, IMG submission 71476) | Freshwater sediment microbial communities in response to fracking from Pennsylvania, USA - Alex Branch Run_MetaG_ABR_2013 | ecosystem: Environmental > Aquatic > Freshwater > Creek >...
GTTGACGTCGAGCCACATCGACAACCCGAGGACGTCGTCGATCTCGTCGGGCGTCACGAGCCAGGGACCGCACGGGTTGAACGTCTCGGCCGACTTCCCCTTCGACCACTGCCCGCCGCGTTCCATCTGGAACGCGCGCTCGCTGACGTCGTTGACCAGAACGTAACCCGCGATGTGCGCCGCCGCCTCCTGCTCGTCGGCCAGGTAGCGGCACCGGGTGCCGATGACGATGCCGAGCTCGACCTCCCAGTCGGTCTTCGTCGACCCGCGCGGGATCAGGACGGTGTCATGCGGGCCGACCACGGTGTTGGGCGACTTGGTGAACAGGATCGGCTCGTCCGGGACCGCCTGACCGGTCTCCAGCGCGTGGTCGCTGTAGTTGAGGCCGATGCAGAGCACCTGGTGCGGCCGCGCGATCGGACTTCCGATGCGCCGGCCGTCGAGCTCGTGGACCGCCCCCGCGGCCACCCGCTCGAGCACCACGGCGGGCAGGTCGGCGATGCGTCCCGAGGCGAAGAAGGCCTCGTCGTACGTCGACTCCAGGTCCGACACGTCGACGTAGACGCCGTCGCCGACGAGCACTGCGGCGCGCTCCTCGCCGACCGGGCCGATCCTCATGAGCTTCATGGTGTCTCCGGGTTCTCCTCGTTGCGGCCTGTCGCGGACGTCCAGCCGTCGCCGTCGACGGCGACGGTCCAGCGGGAGGTCGGGAGACCGACGGCGTCGACGTCGGCGAGGAACATCCGGCCCGACAGCGGGAACTGCGCCCGACGCTCGGGCTCGAGCTCGTCGCGGGCCGACGTGATCAGCATCCTGTCGCGCGCTGGTCCGACAAACGCCAGCGCCGTCACGTGCGGCACCGGGACGTGCACGACGTCGAGCACCTCGCCGACGGGGGAGAAGCAGGTGACGCGTGCGGCGTTCCACTCGGCGACCCAGATGCGACCGTCGGCGTCGACGCAGAGCCCGTCGGGCGAGCCGTGCAGGGTGCTCACGAGCGGGCGCCACCTGCCGACGTCGCCGGAGTCCACGTCGTAGTCCGCCGACCACACCGTGCCGGGCACGCTGTCGTTGACGTAGATCGTCGCGCCGTCGGGCGACCAGCCGATGCCGTTGGCGAGGTTGAGCCCGTCGCGCAGCAGGGTGCCCGTGCCCTCGGGCTCGAGCCGGAACAACCCCGCGGCCCCGTCACGGTGGTCAATGGCGAGACTGCCCACGACGAGGCGTCCCGCGGGATCGACGGCGGCGTCGTTGAGACGCAGCTGCCGGGTGCGGTCGACCAGTGGTGCGGAGGCGCGACGCGAGCCGTCGGGCGAGAGCAGGAGGATCCGGTCGTGCGCCGCGACGAGCAGCCCGCCGTCGGACGTCGGGACCGCTGCTCCGATCGTGTCGGGGAGGTCGAGGACGCGCTCGCCGGTGACTGCGTCGTCGTCGAGGACGCCGCGGTAGACGCGACCCTGAACGATGTCGACCCAGCTCACCGTGGCCGTCTCGTCATCCCAGCGGGGTCCCTCGGACAGCTCGTGCTGCAGCGTGCTCGCGAGCCTCACGGCGTGGTCGGTCATCGCTGACGGGCCCGAGTACGCTGCATGCTCCGAGGCTAGAGGACCGCTCGGGTGACGAAGGGCAAGCCCCTATGACGCGCAGCCAGGAGTGGTACGCAGGCGCCGACCGGAACGCCTACATCCACCGCGCGTGGATGCGTCGCGGTCTCCCGTCCGACGCGTTCGACGGGCGCCCGCACATCGCGATCGCGAACACCGCCTCGGACCTCACGCCGTGCAACGCCCACCTGGTCGAGGTCGCGCAGTCGGTCAAGCAGGGCGTCTGGGCGGCCGGCGGCATCCCGCTCGAGCTGCCGGTGATGTCGCTCGGCGAGACGCAGGTGAAGCCCACCGCGATGTTGTGGCGCAACCTGGCGGCGATGTCGATCGAGGAGATGCTGCGCGCGAACCCGATCGACGGCGTGGTTCTGCTCGGCGGGTGCGACAAGACGATCCCGTCGTTGCTCATGGCGGCGTCGTCGGTGGACCTGCCGGCCGTGGTCGTCCCCGGCGGCCCGATGCTCACCGGCACGTACCGCGGCGTCGCGCTCGGCTGCGGCACTGACGTGTGGCGCCTCTCGGAGGAGGTGCGCGCGGGCGAGCTGTCGGAGGAGGACTTCCTGCGCTCGGAGTCCTCGATGGTCCGCAGCCGCGGGCACTGCAACACGATGGGGACGGCGTCCACGATGGCGGTCGTCGCCGAGGCGCTGGGCATGACGCTTCCCGGCATCGCCGGGACCCCGGCCCCGGACAGCCGGCTGCTCGAGCAGGCACACGCCACCGGTCGTCTCGCGGTGCAGATGGTGGCGGCCGACCGGCGTCCAAGCCTGGTGATGACGCGCGGGTCCTTCCTCAACGCGATCGTCGCGCTCGCCGCGTTCGGCGGCTCGACCAACGCGGTCGTCCACCTGCTCGCGATCGCCGGCCGTCTCGGGGTCGAGCTCGCGCTCGAGGACTTCGACCGGACGGGATCCGGTGTGCCGCTGCTCGTCGACCTGCAGCCCGCGGGGGAGTTCCTCATGGAGGACCTCCACCGCGCCGGCGGTGTGCTCGCGGTGCTGCACCAGGTCGCGGACCTGCTCGACCCGACGCCGGTCACCGTGACGGGACGCCCGCTCACGACCTACCTCGACGAGGCCCGTACGTGGGACCCGGCCGTCATCAGGCCGCGGAGCGCACCGATCATTGAGCACGCCGGCATCGCGGTGCTCCGAGGCGATCTCGCGCCCTCGGGCGCGATCGTCAAGACCGCGGCGGCCTCGCCGCACCTGGTGCGCCACCGTGGCCGTGCGGTCGTCTTCGACAGCGTCGAGGACATGCGGGCGCGCATCGACGACACCGGCCTCGACGTCGACGAGGACAGCGTCCTCGTCCTGCGCGGGTGCGGACCGAAGGGCTACCCGGGCATGCCCGAGGTGGCCAACATGCCGCTGCCCCGCAAGCTGCTCGAACGCGGCGTGCGGGACATGGTCCGCATCAGCGACGCGCGGATGAGTGGCACGGCGTACGGCACGGTGGTGCTCCATGTCGCGCCCGAGTCGGCGGCGGGCGGCCCGCTGGCGCTGCTGCGCGACGGCGACGTCGTCGTCCTCGACGTCCCGGCGCGTCGGCTCGACGTCGACGTCCCCGCCGCGGAGTGGGCGGCGCGCACGCCGTCCGAGACGGCCGCCGCGAGCTACGCCGCACCGGCGCGCGGCTGGGAGCGCCTCTACGTCGACCACGTGCAGCAGGCCGACACCGGTGCCGACCTCGACTTCCTCGTCGGCAGCAGCGGGGACGCCGTGACGCGCGAGTCGCACTGACACCCGGCGTCGTGGCGGCTGCCCCTAGCATCGGGACGTGCCCACCCGCGCCGTCGTCCACGGTCCTGCCGGTTCGGCGGGTGTCGCCGCGGGGTCGCCCGGAGCGGTGAGGGCAGGCACCGACGTGTTGCGCGCGGGGGGCTCGGCCGTCGACGCCGTGCTCGCGTGCGCGTTCGCCTCGGCCGTCACCGAGCCGGTCCTGTCCAGCCTCGGCGGCGGTGGGTTCCTGCTGCACGCACCGGTCGACGGCGAGGTCGAGGTCCTCGACTTCTTCGTGGCGGTCCCCGGGCTCAACGGTGACGGCGGCGAACCGCGCGTCACCACCGTCGTCATCGACTTCGCGAAGGCGGGACCCGCGGCCAGCGCGAGCGAGCAGGTCTTCCACGGCGGTTGGGGCACGGTCGCCGTGCCCGGCTGCCTCACCGGCTACCTCGACGCGCACCGCCGCTGGGGCCGGCTCCCGCTCTCGGCGGTCGTCGCTCCGGCCGCGCGGCTCGCACGTCGCGGCGTCGAGCTCTCGCCGGTGCAGCGTCGGTTCGTCGCCCTGGTGACCGAGCTCCTGCTCAACACCGACGCGAGCGTGGAGCTCTTCGGCGAGACCGTGTCGACCGGGCGCTACGTCAACGAGGGCTACGCCGACCTTCTGGATGCGCTCGCGACCGGTGACGCGACCGGGCTGGCGGACCCGGCGTACGCCGACGGGATGCTCGCCGCGTCGCACGCGGCCGGCGGCCTGCTGACGCGCAGCGACCTGCTCGCCTACGACGCCATCGTGCGCGCCCCGCAGCTGCACGAGCGCCACGGCATCCGGGTGCGCACCAATCCGCCGCCGTCGGCGGGCGGCGCCATCGTCCTCGATGCGCTGCTTCGGCTCCCCGCCTCAGCGGACCGGATCGACTGGCCGGCCGTGGCCGCCGCACAGGCCGACGCCGTCCTCGCGCACCGTGCCCCCGGTCAGGTGGCCGCGGGCACGACGCACGCGTCCGTGGTGGCCGCCGACGGGTCCGTCGCGGCGCTCACGACGTCGAACGGCTCGGGATCGGGCACCGTCGTCCCGCGCTGGGGCGTGCCGCTCAACAACATGCTCGGCGAGGAGGACCTGCAGCCCGGCGTCCCGCTCGCTCCGGGGCAGCGGATGGGCTCGATGATGGCACCGACCCTGGTCGAGTGGCCGGACGGGTCGCGCGTCGCCCTCGGAACCGGAGGCAGCGAGCGGATCCGTTCTGCGCTGCTCTGCGTGCTGGCCCGCCTCGTCGCCGCGGGGGAGGACCTCGAGGCCGCGGTGGAGGCACCGCGGGTGCACGTCGGGGGCGACCACCAGGTGCACGTCGAGCCGGGGCTCCTCGACACCGATCTCGCCGGGCTCAGCCGTCTCGCCCAGCAGCGCGGGTGGCCGGGCGTCGACACCTGGCCCGCGCCGAACGTCTACTTCGGCGGCGTCCACGCCGTACGCCGCGCCGCCGACGGCACCGTCACCGCGGTCGGCGACGCCCGGCGCGGCGGTGCTGCGGCCGTCCTGATGCCAGACGGCGAGATCCGTCTCGCGGGGTCCGAGGACACGACGGCGTGCGGCTAGCGTGCCGCCCATGAGCACAACCCCACGCACCCCGGACGCGACGCCGCGCTGGCTGGACACCCGCGAGTACCCCTTCGCAGCGCGCTGGTTCGACGCCCCGAACGGCCGCATGCACTTCATCGACGAGGGGGACGGACGGCCGATCGTCCTCCTGCACGGCAACCCGACCTGGTCCTTCCAGTTCCGCAACGTCGTCAAGGCGCTGCGCGGCTCGCGACGCTGCATCGCCCCCGATCAGCTGGGCTTCGGGCTCTCGGAGAAGCCCACGACCTACTCCTACCTGCCGGTCGAGCAGGCGCGGAACTTCGCCGCGTTCATGGACTCCCTCGACCTGCACGACGTCACGCTCGTGGTCGGTGACTGGGGCGGCCCGGTCGGGCTGTCGTGGGCGCTCGACCACCCCGATCGCGTCTCGAGCCTGGTCATCACCAACACGTGGATGTGGTCGGTGCGCGACGACTGGTACTACCGCGCGTTCAGCGGGTTCATGGGAGGCCCGGTCGGACGACTGCTCATCCGGCACCGCAACTTCTTCGCGGGGAGCTTCCTCATGCGTGCCTACGGCGATCGCTCGAAGCTGACGCCAGCGATACACCGGCACTACCTCGAGCCGCTCGGCACGCCTGACGAGCGCATCGGCAGCGCGGTCTTCCCGCGCGAGATCATCGGGTCGAGCGACTGGCTGGAGTCGCTGTGGGACCGACGCTCCGCGCTGTCGTCGGCGAAGGTGCTGATCGCGTGGGGGACGAGCGACATCGCGTTCCGGGACAAGGAGCTCCAGCGGTGGGAGTCGCTGTTCCCGGACCGCACGACGATCAGGTACGAGGGCTGCGGCCACGTCGTAGCCGAGGAGCGACCACACGAGCTCGGCGAGCAGATACTCGCCCTGACGGCGTGACGTGACCAAGGCCCGGTCCCGACCGGGCCGAGCCTGCGGGTGTGCGGTGCGGTGGCCCGAGGAGGACTGCAGCTCGCTCGCGACGACGGCGGCGGCCCGCTGCCCCGATGTCGCGGAGTCGATCCCGGCGGGGCGGCGACCATCCCGACGAGGACCGCGGCGACGGTGCAGGCGTGGGCGAACTCCGGGCCGAGGGGGTGGTCGGCGAAGTGAGCGCCGGCACCCCGCCCATCCCCCGAGATGCTGCCACCGTCGACCCGGTGGACGCTCATGTCCCGGGCAGGTGGCGCTGGTCGGGTGGAGCTCGAGCGTGGCGCGGATTTCCGCAGCGGGGAGTCGGGCCGTTGGCCACCCCGCCGGAATGCGCAACCACCCCCCGTGGTTCACTTGGTTGAGAGATCAACAATCTCTCTTTCAACTACTGCTCCGGAGTGCCTCCCATGACCCTGTTCCGCCTTGACTCCAGCATCCGCACCACCGGCTCGATTAGCCGCGCCGTGGCCGATACGGCCGAAGCCGCCTGGCTCGCCGAGCACCCGGCTGGGGAGATCATCCGCCGCGACCTCGGCGCCGACCCGTTGCCCTCCGACGCCTGGGCCTCGGCCGTGACGGCGTCCTGGGGCCCCGCCGAGTCCCAGACCCCGCAGCAGCGCGAGGCCGTCGCCTTGGCCGCGCGCCTGGGCGACGAGCTCCTCGCCGCCGACTCCTTCATCCTCGCCGTGCCGCTCTACAACTGGGGCATCAGCCAGCACGTGAAGACCTGGATCGACCTGGTCATTACCGACCCCCGCTTCGGATCCGGCTCCCAGACCCCGCTCCAGGGCCGCTCCGGGCTTCTGGTCATCGCCCGCGGCGGCGCCTACGGCGAGGGCACCCCCAAGTTCGGCTGGGACCACGCCACCGCCTACCTGACCCGCATCCTCGGCGAGGTCTGGGGTCTGGACCTGCGCATCGTCGAGGCCGAACTCACCCTCGCCGACGTCGTCCCCGCCATGGCCGACCTCAAGCCGCTGGCCGCCCAGTTCCTGGCCACCGCACATGACGCCGCGGCCACCCACGGTCGCGACCTCGGCGAGCAGGCCGCCGCACTCGCCACCGCCTAACCCGACCACCCCGAGGCGCGGGCGCCCCCACGCAGGGGCGCCCGCGCCGTCACATTCGGGCCTGTGGAGCGCGACCAGGTCGTGGCAACGTCGCTCCGTGACACGCCCCGTCAGGGCCCTGACCCGTGCCGCTGGGCGATCGCAGGCGCACCTGTGCTGGTCAGGTCCCGGGGATGTGGGCCTGCTGCGCTCCGAACTCGGCCCGGTCAGGACGCCGGCGTGCGGAGCTGCCCCAGATGAGCCAGCTGCGCGAGTTGCGCACGGGTGTCGTCGCGCGCGACCGGGTGACGCGTCGGTTGTGCAGGTCAGTGGCCGCGCAGGCGCTCGATCTCGCGCCGGTCACGCTTCGTGGGGCGTCCGGCGCCGCGGTCGCGGCGGATCTCCGCGGGTCGCTCCCCCTTCGGCGGCGGAGGCGGCGTGCGATCGTCGTAGTTCTGCGCGGCCAGGGGCGCGCTCGTCCGCTTCGTGATGAGGCCCGTGACGACGAGGACGCGGTCGCCTGCGGGCGTGTACGCGCGGACGGTGTCGCCGCAGCGCACGGGTGACGCCGGCTTGGCGCTGTCGCCGTTGACCTTGACGTGCCCGGCCTTGCAGGCCGCGCTCGCGGCTGCGCGGGTCGGGTAGACGCGCACCGCCCACGTCCAGGCGTCGACGCGCACGCTGGTCGGCGCCGCGGTCGTGGCCATGTCGGCAGCGTACGACCGGCCGCCCCGAGAGTCGGCCGGTCGTGGCGTGGTGCGGCGTCAGCAGGTCACACGACGCCCTGGGCGATCATCGCGTCGGCGACGAGCCGGAACCCGGCGGAGTTCGCCCCGGCGATCAGGTCACCGGGCCGGTTGAGCTCGGCTGCGGAATGCCGGCACAGCACGTGGATGTCGCGCATCACGTGCGCGAGCCGCGCCTCGCTCTCCTCGAAGGTCCACGCCTCGCGCCCGGCGTTCTGCTGCATCTCCAGCGCCGAGACCGCCACTCCGCCGGCGTTGGCCGCCTTGCCGGGCGCGAACATCACACCGGCGTCGAGCAGGCACGCCGTGCCCTCGCGCGTCGTAGGCATGTTGGCGCCCTCCGCGACGACGAGGACGCCGTGGGACACCAGCACCTTCGCCTCGGGGCCGTCGAGCTCGTTCTGGGTCGCGCAGGGAAGGGCGACGTCGACCGGAACGTCCCAGACGGCTCCCTGCTCGTGGAAGGCGGCGCGCGGGCGCAGTGCGGCGTAGGCGGAGACCCGGCCGCGGTGGACCAGCTTCACCTGCTTGAGCAGCGGGACGTCGATGCCGTCGGGGTCGTGCACCCAGCCCGAGCTGTCCGACACGGTGAGCACGGTGGCTCCCAAGCGCTCGGCCTTCTCCACGGCATGGATCGCGACATTGCCCGAACCGGACACCGACACGCGCATCCCCTCGAGGGTGCGGCCCTTCTCCGCGAGCATCTCCGCGACGAACATGACCAAGCCGTAGCCGGTCGCCTCGGTGCGGACCTGGGCACCGCCCCACCCGACGCCCTTGCCGGTGAGCACGCCCGCCTCGAACCGGTCGACGATGCGCTTGTACTGGCCGAAGAGGTAGCCGATCTCGCGGCTTCCCACACCGATGTCGCCGGCGGGAACGTCGGTGTCGTGGCCGATGTGGCGGTACAGCTCGGTCATGAAGGACTGGCAGAAGCGCATGATCTCCGGGTCCGAACGATCCTTCGGGTCGAAGTCCGAACCGCCCTTGCCGCCACCGATGGCGAGGCCGGTGAGCGCGTTCTTGAGGACCTGCTCGAACGCCAGGAAGTGGATGACCCCGAGGTTCACCGACGGGTGGAAGCGCAGGCCGCCCTTGTACGGGCCGAGCGCGCTGTTGAACTCCACGCGGAAGCCGCGGTTGACGTGGACCTCGCCGTCGTCGTCCACCCAGGGGACGCGGAACATGATCTGGCGCTCGGGCTCCACGAACCTTTCGAGGATTCCCGGGTCGAGGTAGAGCGGTGAGCGCTCGAGGAACGGCGCGAGGGACTCCAGGACCTCGCTGGCTGCCTGGTGGAACTCCGGCTCGCCCGGGTTCCGTGCGACCAGCTGGTCGTGGATCTTCTCCAGCCGGATGTCGACGGGTGAACGCGACATGGGATCGCCTCCTTCACCCACCCACGATTCACCTGTCAGGGCACGGAGTCTCGCCGACTCAGCTGTCCGGGGAAGGGGTCTCGCCGACGGGTCGCCCGGACGGGTCACCTGGGCAGGTCGTGACCCAGCGGCGCTCCTGAGCCCGTGCGAGGAGGGCGTCGACCAGTGCCTCGAGGTCATCGGGGGAGCCGAGGTCGTCCTCGGGGTGCCACTGCACGCCGATCGCCCACGCGTCCGGGTGCTCGACCGCCTCGACGACGCCGTCCTGCGCGACGGCCGCACGACGCAGCGCGGGTGCGACGACGGCGACGGCCTGGTGGTGGCCGTTGCGCACGGTGATGTCCGTGCGAGCGAGCACCTGGTGCAGCATGCTCCCGACCTCCACCGTCACCGGCTCGTCGACGAAGAGGTCGTCGCCGTGCGGCCCGTGGTGGACGCCGTTGCCCTCGAGGTGGGGCACGAGCGTGCCGCCGAACGCGACGTTGAGCAGCTGGTGGCCCCGACAGATCCCCAGCACAGGGACGCCGGCGTCGACGGCGGACCTGATGGCGTCGATGCAGAAGTCGTCCGCCGTCCGGTCGACGCCGTACTCGTGGGGGACGGGTCCCGCGACGCCGTAGATCTCCGAGTCGACGTCGCCGCCGCCGAGGAGGAGCAGGGCGTCGGTGTCGAGCACCGATGCGACGTCGGGCAGCGGCGCCGAGGTGTCGACGAGGGTCCAGTCGGCGTCGCGGGCCGCCAGCGCACCGAGCGCCGTGGCGGTGAAGCGGCGGACCAGCTTGGCCACCGGCTCGGTGAGGTCGGGGAAGTTGAGCGAGACCAGCACCGCGACCCGTGGACCGGTGCGCGTGCCGGGATCGCCGGGCAGCGTCTCGGCGGCGTCGACTCGAGCAGTCACGCGGCGAGGGTACCGGGCCAGTGATCGCCCGCGAGAGGCGCTTGCGACGCCGAGAAGGGAACCAGGCGTGGGTGGTCCGGCGCGCGCAGCCCGGCCCGCGCCCACAGCCCGAGGAGCAGCACGGCGCCCACGACGGCGACGAAGGAAGGGGCTCTCCGCCACCGCGGAGTGGAGGCCGAGGACGACGCGCCGATCCGCGTGACGGCGAGCGCGAGGGCCAGCCGCCGCACGCCGGACGGCGGGTCGTGGACCACGGGTGCGGAGCGGCCCTGGATCGGCACCGGGACAGGGTCGCGAGCGTCGCCTGCACTGCGCGGGCAGCCGCGGCGGGCGGCGCGAGCGGCCGTGCCCTCCGACGGAGCCGGGACCCGACGGTCAGGTCCCGGCTGCGTCGTGCGTCGTCTCGGCTACGGCAGCGTGATGCCCACCGTCGTCGCGAACACGTCCGACTTCTTGTTGCCGCTCGGGATCGCGCTGCCCCAGGCGAGCGCGATCCTCCTCGAGGAGAGGCTGGCGATCCCGATCGTGTCGCCCGGCCAGACCGAGGTGTCGCCGAAGTCGGTGCTCACC
>Ga0075015_100000980_pt1 | contig 10495 bp, 14 predicted proteins | sample AleBraG_ABR_2013_FD_71476 | JGI IMG/M metagenome (GOLD analysis project Ga0075015, IMG submission 71476) | Freshwater sediment microbial communities in response to fracking from Pennsylvania, USA - Alex Branch Run_MetaG_ABR_2013 | ecosystem: Environmental > Aquatic > Freshwater > Creek >...
CCACAGGATGGGGGCTTCCTGGATCGAACGCTACACATACTCAGTAAGGGCGTGGAAGCGCTGACGGATGTCATTATCGGCGCCAAGGAACTCGCCTTCGGATCGTTGTTGGCGCCACTGAACTTCCTGTCGGGACTAGGATTTGGGTCTGTGAGCGGCTACAAAGACGCTCGGAAAAGTAGCCACAACGTTCTGGAGTCGCTCGGTTTGGGGTTGGCAAACGGATTGGAGAACGCCGTAGGGGGATTTGCTTACGGTGTCGACAATGCGGTGCTGGGCGCCACATTCCGCTTAAGCCACCTCAACCAAAGTAACTTGTCCATCGGCCAGTCTCTGACGGATCTCGTGGGTGAAATCCCGCTGGTGGGGCATTTCCTCACCGGGGGCAACACGCCGGATGTTACACCGACGGGGCACATCTACACGGCCATCAGTCAGGGGATTAACGCCCCCAGCTTGCAACGCGACATCGAACGTAACAAACCTCTCCAAGATGCCGTGGCAAGCTATGTTTCTAACAATCAAACCGTACTTAATCAAATTACGTATCCCAATGGCTCGCTGTTCGATGTCGGATTCTCATTACTCGGGCTGTCGAACGGCTATGCCTACAGTGCAGCCCAACAGATTCTCGATCAAGGCGTGAGCGCGGGCGACACGGTGAATTTTGTGGCGCACAGCGGCGGGGTGCAGCGTCTGGCGGAGGCCTCGCGAATACTGGCGGACTATGATATTTATGGCAACGCCCTGGTGGGAATAGCCGGGCCGGTGATCGGATCGTTCAACAATCTGAATAATATCGGACTGGTGGGTTCGACAGGGCCGTTTGTGAGTTTTACTGGCGCAACGACTGAGCCGACTTCAGATCTGCAGTACGCGCTGCAGAATTTTGTATCGGCGGGAGGGAGCTCTCAGAACGTGACGTACCAACCCGTTCCGGGGCCAACAATTCCCCACGGGCCGCCAGACCCACTTTTTGCGCCTGACAAGCCATATTTCGACTTTCTGAAAAGTTTTCTTGCGACTTACGGCAATCAGACGGGTCACTGAAAACGGTGGATGGAATGATTAATCGGAGAATGTGGTTAGGAGCGGCAATGTTCGGATGGTTAAGTTCGGCGTGCGCAAGTAATCCTACCCGTCTCCGCCTAAGTCTTGCAAACGCGTTGCAGCTGTTGCCAAAAATGGGTACTGGCGCCGTTCTGACCGAAAAGCTGGGTGAGCCAGATTCTCGAGCTCAGTTTTTTGACGGCGATCCTAAAAACCCGTTCAACGCCGATAACATGTCCAGAGAGTTTTGGAAGAAGATATCGATAGAGACGCCAGAGGGGCTAATCGGCACGTTACCAATTGGAACGGCAATGCTGGCGTATTATTTTATCGATGGGCCAGCCATGCTGAACGCGACTCGCGGCGCACTATGGGTTTGCGTCGATGGTAATAGTCGGATTGTTGGTTGGTTCTATTCCAGTTCACTCCAGGGCAATGAAGATCATTCGTGGAGGATGTATTCGAAAGAAATGGTCGGGATTGAAGAAAAGGCCAGGCTAAAATGACCATCCTAATGACTGCGCGGCTTCGACTGTGGCACCGCTGAACGAGGTATCGGTATTGGATCACAAGGTGCAATTGCAAACCTTTCTTGCCCACCTCTCGGCCGGCCGGAAGCAGGAGGCTAATGATGTGCTCAGGGAAGTATTGACCTCAAACCCTTCCAAGGCCGGCCCCTATGCGCTGCTTGTCGGCGGCATGTTGGCTCAGAATGGACAGTTTCGCGAGGCCGTGCCGATCTACCAGGAAGCGATTCGTGTGAACCCAGGCGACCCCAACGCCTATTACTATCTTGGGGCCGCGTATCATGCGCTAAAGGAAGATAGCGAGTGTGAACGTACCTGGAATGAGCTCGAGGTTCGCTTTCCGGAACACGCCACCACCTATTGCCAACGCGCTCTGCGGGCGTTGAAGCTCGATCAGTTTTCTGAGGCAAAGGCCTATTTACAAAGAGCGATTGAATTGATCGAACCGGACAATCCCCTGCGTAATGATGCGGTGAAGACTCTGGCCGTTGTCGAGAAGGAGCTCAAACACTAGTCGAGTGGCGAATGCGCTATGTGGCGGCGGACATGCGGCCGAGTGAGCCAACCGGATGCTCACCAGCAACAAGTGCGGTGACGTCACAACCCACCGCTTTGATTATCCTTGGTCATCACGCAGGCGGTGCTGCATTACACGGGCAAGACCTACACCTATTGTAAATATTCGCGCGGCCACCTGAGAGCGTCGGAACGCATAGCAGCTGCGGGCGCCGTCATCAACTTGACCTAAGGAGATATCGCAATGATTCGAAGTCGAATATTGGCAGTCGTCTTGCCATTGGCAATGGTTGCCCAGATTCATGCCGGGGAGCGCAATCGTACGCCGGGAGGTGATCTACGCACAATCGATGGCATCGTCGCCATTCGGGTCATCGTCCTAGCCGAGAGACCCGCGACAACACGCCTGACTCTTACACATCCCTCTGTGCTCTTTGGCCCGGCGACCGGATTTGAAGTGGAGAGTGGATTATCGGTGCTTGTCGTGCGCGACTTGATGGAGGGAAATTGGGGTTGGTATGACATGCTGGCCACCACGGATATGAAGAAGTGGACGCTTCGTAAGCTCCTGACGGGCTTCAGCGTAAAGGCGGGCTGTATCACTTATGCCGGCGAGCTGACCGTAGATTTGAGGGTAAAGCCGCCGAAGATTGTTGAGACGAGAGCCGGACTTGATCAAGCTTTGGCCGATCTAAAGACAACGTACCCGGGCGAAGTGGGCAAATACGGCATGTGTCAATGATTACGTTTCACAGGGATGGCTCGCCAACGCTGGCGGACAGCGGGAAGTATGGCCCGATCACACGAAAATCTGGACACCTTCGCCTTCCACCTACCACCCTTCCACCTTTCGCGCCGGCCGATCCGCGGCCCCATACCGCAGCAAAATCCCCTCCACCACCGGTGTCGAAAATCCGCGAATCTGTGTCAGCCGCCCCTCGATCATCTTCCACTCGCCGGGATAGCTCACCACGTTGACGCTTTGTATCCACACCGCGTCCGCCCCCCACTTGCGCGCCCGCGCTCGCAGGGTGCAATAACGCTCCTCGGGCGCGCAAGACGCGCGCTCAACGCCACGGAAGCGCGCCACCGTCACATAAGGCCCAGTGGGCCGCTCTGTCTCAATTAGGAGCGCAACCGAGCTCACCGCCGCGAGATGAGGTGTCGGGGTCACCATCGTAAAGTTGAAGCCGGGCGTACACCCGCCAAGACCCAGGGATGCGCACCCACCGAGCCACCCATACCGCCACACGCGCCTGAGCATCACTTTCTGCGCCTCTGCTGGGAATCCAAGCGCCGAGTATCCTCTTTATCCACCACTTTTGACGCCAGTTTAGGTACGCTGAGCTCACCCCATAGTCGGGGGGAGCACTTGGCGCCTCGGCTGCAATGGAGACGGAGTCCACCCATGGTCACGGCAACGCTCGACGAAGATGAACTGGTGCATCTGGCCCTCCACGCCAGTCGCGCGCAGCGGCAGGATGAGGCCATGGCCTACCTCAAGCGCGCCATTGACGCGTTTCCCAACAGCGCCAGGGCCCACTACCTCTTAGGCGCCGAGTACGCGCAAATTGGCATGGTCGATCGCGCCATCGAGGCGATGAGCGCAGCGGTACGGCTGGACCCCACCCTCACCACCGCCCAGTTTCAATTGGGCTTGCTGCATTTTACTGCCGGTCGGCGCCGTGAAGCCGAACTGGCCTGGAAACCGCTGGACAAACTCAAACGCACCGACTCGTTGTATCTCTTCAAAAGCGCATTGCTGCACTGGCTGGACGATGACACCACGGCGAGCATTCGGGAACTTGAGCAGGGCATCGCCAACAATGCCTTCAGCGAACCCTTGAACGAGGACATGCGCCGTGTACTGCGCGATGTGCAGCTTCGCGCCGCCTCGCGCGGTGCGCCCAGCGCGGACGCGAATCAGGTCGCCTCACCGTCCACCCACGCCCTGCTGTCAGCTTACCGCAAGAACCGAGACAAGCCTGAAGGCGAGTAGCCACGCGCCATGCCCCTCGATCCTGTCAGCCATTTAAGCCAAGTGATGCAACTGATCGGGCAGCAAATGTCCGAGCGGGCCCAGCGGTTCGAGGCCGGCCTTATTGCAACGCCCTCGCCACCACCCCTGGCCGCCCCGGAGCGGCGCCACGATATTCAGGCCTTAAAACTCAAGGTGCGCGAGCGCGTCAAAGCCATAGCGCTCGATGACCCGCGCCGCGAGCATAAGATGCAGCGTGCCTTTCTCGAATCGGTGCTGGCCTGGCAATTCGGCGGTGAGCTGCTTCTCGATCAAGGCTTTGAGGACCTGCTCGCAGGTGTCCAGGAGAGCCTGAACGCTCATCCCGAGCTGCAGGCGCAATGCCTGAGCGTACTCGCCACCCTGTAGCGGGCGCTACAAGTCCACTTCGAAGCGCTCCAGCGTGGCCACGCCCTCGCGAATCAAGCGCAGTGCGCGCGCGTGCAGCTGCGACACGCGCCCCTTGGAGACCCCCAACATTTCCGCTACCGCCTGGAACTCCATGTGCTCGAAGTAGTGCAGTTGCACGATCTGCCGTTCGCGCTCGGGCAACGCGTTCACCATTAGCTTTAATTGCTTGCGCAAGTTCTCCACCTGCACCGATCGATACGGATCCGTCGCTTCCGAACTACCCCCGGCACTCCAGTCGCCCGATTCCTCCAACACGTAACCCATGGCCAGCAGGATGGTGGCGTCGACGAGCGTCGTGAACGCATCGGCGGGTTTTTCGCGGGCGCCCGCGCTCGGGGCCGGCGCCTCGCTCACCGACTCCACCCGCTCGCGCAGTCGAATCCGCCGCCGCTGCGCCGCTTGAGCGGCCCATTCCGTGGATTTCTCCAGACCATTGAAAATCGCACCCCGAATCCGATAACTGGCGAAAGTCTCGAAACTGGTTTCCCGACTGGGATTAAAGCGGTCCACGGCTTCCACCAGACCCACCCGCGCATACTGCAAATAGTCCTCGAAACGCACCGCGTTGTGGATGCGCCTGCCAAACAGAATAGCGGCCAGTTTGTGCGCCACGTCCATATAGCGCTCGATCAACCGCTCACGCACCTTGGCGTCCCGGGCGGCCAAAAACTCACCCCACAGCTGACCCTCTGCCTGCCGATCCGTCTCGCCCGCTGGCTCGTTGTGCATGAATGACCTCCGCAGCGCTCAGCGGAAGCTCCCCAGAAGCGCGCCGACCACGAGATTCCACCCGTCGATGAGCACGAACATCAGAATTTTGAGCGGCAGAGAAATCATCATGGGAGGTACCATCATCATGCCCATGGACATCAAAATGCTCGAGACAATTAAGTCGATCAGCAGAAAGGGCAAAAAGATCACAAACCCGATCTGAAACGCCGTCTTCAGTTCGCTCAACAAAAACGCGGGCACCAGGTGCACGGTGCTCAAGGCCTCGGCACTCTCCGGTAGCGGAGCCTTGGCAATATCCAACATCAGGCGAATATCGGCCTCGCGCGTTTGGCGGATCATGAACTCCCGGGCCGGCTTCAGCGCCGCCGTCAGCGCCGCCTCTGAGGTGATCGTTCCCTTCATATACGGTCCAAACGCCTGCTCGTTCGCCTGCTCGAATACCGGCGTCATGGTAAACAGGGTCAGCATGAGCGCCAAACTGACCAACACTGTATTGGGCGGCGTATCTTGCATGCCGGTGGCGTGACGCAGCATCGAGAGCACCACGATGATACGCGTGAAGGAGGTCATCACAATGAGAATGGCCGGCGCCAACGTCAGCACGGTGAGCAGCGCGAGCAGCTTGACGACGGTGGCCACTTCCTGGGGTTTGTCCGCCGCCTCGTGCAACTTGATGTCGATCCCGGGCAGACTCAAGGTCTCGGCGTGCACGGCCGAGGCGGCGAGCACTGCCCCGCTCGCTACCAGCACGGCGATCCGCCCGAATGGCCATGAACCCCCAGCGCCCATCTGCGTCCCGCTAGCCCGCAGCGCTCGAGCCAATGTCGCTGGCCCGCCCGCGGGCGGGCACGACGATCTGGATAACCCGATCTCCCGACTGCGCCAATAACGCTGTCGTGCCGTCATAGGCGATCACAAACAGGGTCAAGCGCGGCGTTATATGGTGGCTCTCCAAGAGTTCCACGCGGCGCTTGCCATCCACTGAAAACCCCCGCATGGCAGGCACCAAGCGCTTGGCGGCATACACCAACCCCACGCCCACCGCGCTCACCAACAACAAAGCGCCCACCACCCTGACGATAAGGGTGGTGAAACTCCCTTCTGCGTCCGCTCGGTACGCCACTGGCGCACTCGCACGCGCTGGCGGAGCTGCGCTCATTCGAGCAGCCTCTTCCGCCCCAACGCCCAGTGGTAGCGCCACAAAACACAGCAGGCCCAATCCCACCATGGGCCCGAGCGCGCGTCTGTTTCTCATGCAGCGATGATTTCGCTGATGCGCACACCAAAGGAATCGTCGATGGCCACCAAAAAACCGCGCGCAATCACCTTGCCATCCAGCGAGATCTCCACCGGATCGCGCGTATCCTTGTCCAAGGTCACCACGCTGTTTTCGCGCAGCTCGAACAGCTCCTTCACGGTCACTTCGCACTCACCCACGGAAACGCTGAGTCGAACCTTGAGGTTGCGGATCAAATCCAGATTCTCACCCACCAGACGCTTGCCGCTGGGCTCCAAGGTGGGCAACTCTGCCAACTTGAGCATATGCACTTCCGGGGTATCCTCTTTTGCCGAAGCCGTAACGCTCATCCCAACCTCCGCGCCTTCTTGTATGTCGTGTGATTAATGTTCCGTCGTGAAACGCGCGACGGTACGTCCGCGATGCGCGGCCAAAAAGACCGTGCCAACAGTTTGACCGTCGCGTACGCGAATGGTCAACGGCTGCTCCAGCGTGCGATCGAGTTTGATGACATCCCCGACCTTAATCGTCGCGAGCTCGCCCACCGCCATTTCCGCCCCTCCGGCCACCACTTCGAGCGGAACGCTGCCCGAGTGTATAGCGCTGCGCAGCGGCTCCAGTGCCCCGGTGCCCGGGTACGCCCTCGTGTCACCGGCGAGGTACCCCAACACCAATTCGGACCCCAGAACCATCAGCATTGGCAGCTGCTCCCCCAAGTTACAAGCGGCCATCATGGTGGCCTGGCCGGCAAACCCGGGCTGGAGCGCGGATCCTCGCTCCCACTGTAGAGGCGGCTCCGGGCTCGTCCCGGAGGGTTCGAGCGCCACCGCCAACGCCGCTCCGCACTCTTGCAGCAGCGCGTCGCCGAGCTCCCCCACGGCCTCCAATCCTGCCGCATCCAGCCCCTCGGCCAGCGCTCCCCCAAGCAACAACCGCGCAAACTCGCGAGTCCAGCCCTCACTCAAGCCCACAGCCACCACGGTCATTCCCGAGCGAGTACCCACCATCCACACCTTGGGATCCGACCGAATCTGCTCCCCTTCGCCCAGCGCACTCACTGTGCACGCCGCCTCTGCTGGCTCCCTCGTCACCCGGGCAATGAAGGCACGCACCACCTCCTGCACCCGACCCGCGAGCCGCTCCCGCTCGCTGCGATTCACCAACTTGTACGCTTGCACACCCATGCCACGCCTTCCCGTTGGGCTCACTTACCGCTGCGCATATCCAGCAGTTGCTGAATCATCTGGTTGGCGACACTGATAACCTGCGAGCTGGACTGATATCCCCGCTGAATAATCACCAGGTCCGTAAACTGCTGCGTCAAATCCACATTCGAGCGCTCCACGTTCTGCGCGCTCAAGGTCCCCATGACCTTGCCATCGGCCGTGCCCAGGAGTGGTGTCATGCCCGTAACATTCACGAAAGTCTCGTTACCGCGCTGTTGCAGTTGCTGCAAGTCGTTGAACCAGGCCAGCGCCAATTGCGGACCCTTCACGGTCTGCGCGTTGGAGTACTTGAGTGTGATAAACCCCTGCGTGTCGAAACTGGTCGACACCAACGAACCGGACGCGTACCCGTTCTGAGTGTTGAGCTTCAGTGAGGAGGTGGTGCCACCGGAAAAGTTGGTCGCACCGGTCAAACTGCCGGCGCCACCAAACTTGAGTACCACCGTACTCGCCGGCGCCTTATCAGGGGCGAACGAGAAGGAAAACGAATTGAAGCCCGTCGTCGGCGAACCGTCGGCCGAAAAACGAATCTCGCCGTTTCCGATCGTTTTTTGATTCTCGTCCTGGACCACCACCAACCAGCTGCCCGCAGTGGCGGTCGAATTATTGGTAAACGTCACCGACCAGGTGTGACTGGCCCCCACACTATCGAAAATGGTCAGGGCCGTAAGCTGATCGGTGGTTGCGCCGCTCGACAAATTGCCCACAAAATTCATTTCTGTGGTAGGCGTCGCCGGACTGGTCTGCAAGCCGGCTAAATTGATATCGTGTAGATCGCCCGTGCCGGTGATCGCCTGTACGTGCGCCCCGCTCGCCTTGTCCTCCAAGGTGCCGCCGGCGTTCAAATCGAATTGGCCGTTCCGGGTATAGTAAGTGTTGGCGCCGTCGTGCAGCACAAAAAATCCGTTCCCGCTGATGGCCACATCCAGCAAATTGCCGGTGTTGGCCAGCTGGCCCTGCGCAAAACTGGTGCGCGTGCCACTGGCTTCAGTGCCCTCGCCCACCTGCGACTGCGAGCCATCCTGAGACAGCCCGCTGCTACTGAACTGATAGAACAAATCACGAAACGTGACATCCGATGACTTAAACCCCGGCGTATTCATATTGGAAACATTGTTGCTCAGCGCGTTCAGTCCCTGTGAAAAACTGAGCATGCCGGTGTACGCTGAATAGACGGAACTGAACATGGGTCACCCCTCTTTGGACAAGCGAACTACCACCTTACTGAACCACCGACACTTGTGAGGGTCCGATGCCCGTCAGCACCGTCCCATCGGCCAACCGCACCGCCAGCAGGGGCGATCCATCGGACTGAAACGACACACTGCTCACCGTACCCACCTGTGAACCCGTGGCAGTTGTCACCTGGACGTTCTTGCCAATCAGCCCGATGGTTTGGCTTGCCGACTGCAGCGTCAATAATGAATCGGTTTTATCGTTTTGCGTCTGTTGCAGCGCCAACGCGGAAAACTGCGCCATTTGCGCCATGAATTGCTCGTTGTCCATGGGTTTGAGCGGATCTTGGTAAGACAACTGCGTCAGCAGCACTTGCAGAAAATCCTGTTGCGTCAACCCGGCCTGCTGCAATGCCGCCGTGGAATTCGTGGGCACCACACCGATACTTTGAACTGCCATTACGATCTCCTTTGTGGGAAGGCCCGGTCATCTCCCTGACCCGGCCTCAATTGATTGGCCAAATACAGCTCGTCGGCGACGGCAAGGTCTTGGCGGACGCTCACCGCTGCAAATTGCCGCGCCCTCGTCTCCCGATGCTCTTCGAGCGCGCGCACGGCCTGCCGGCCACTGTGCACGCGGCTGACGGCCGCGTGCCACTGCCCTTGCGCCAGCGCGAGGCCGCGGGTGTGCTCGCCAACTTGCACCGCGGCCCTTCCCTGGCAGTGATACAGCCGCCAGCGCGCATCAATATCGATACTCTGGCCTTGTTGGCACAGGTGCCGTTGCATTTGCTCCAGCTCCGCGACCACCGCCCGCGCGCCCTCGAGCGCCCGCTGTTGCTGCTCCACCGCTGTGCGTGCCGCGGCCAGCTCGGCCGTTAGACTCTCGAGCTCCGCACGACGCTTACGCAGCAGCGCATGGAGCGAATAACGAAACCCAGGCACCTGCCTCAACACGCGCTATTTCTCCTTGCTCATCAAAGTGTGCAGTTGCTGCATCGCCTGCGCGGCCGGCACCCTGACCCGCGGCCCCTGCGTCAAGAACCGCTCCAATCCCGGCATCAGGCGTATCGCTTGATCCAGTTCCGGATTGATACCGGTTCGGTAGGCGCCCACATCGATCAAATCGCGCGCGCCTTGGTACACACTGAGCACCTTGAGCACTTGCCTGATGAGCCCTTGATCGGCTTCGGTCACCAAATGCGGTAACAATCGGCTTACTGAAGTGAGCGTATCGATGGCTGGGTAATGGCCCCGGCTGGCCAGCGGTCGCGACAAACTGATGTGCCCATCGAGTATGGAGCGCACCGCATCCGCCACCGGATCATTCAGATCATCCCCTTCAGCCAGTACCGTGTAAAAAGCGGTCAGTGAGCCAGCCGATTCATGCGCACCCCCACGCTCGAGCAACTTGGGCAGCGCCGCAAACACCGAGGGCGTATAGCCACGAGCCGTGGGCGGCTCGCCAATCGACAGACCAATTTCCCGGCGAGCCATGGCGTAACGGGTCACCGAATCCATGGTCAGTACCACATCGCGCCCCTGATCGCGAAAATACTCCGCAATAGCCGTGGCTGCGTGGGCGGCCCGTACCCGTACCAGCG
>Ga0075015_100000981_pt1 | contig 10493 bp, 6 predicted proteins | sample AleBraG_ABR_2013_FD_71476 | JGI IMG/M metagenome (GOLD analysis project Ga0075015, IMG submission 71476) | Freshwater sediment microbial communities in response to fracking from Pennsylvania, USA - Alex Branch Run_MetaG_ABR_2013 | ecosystem: Environmental > Aquatic > Freshwater > Creek >...
ATCCAAGATGTGGGCACGCAGTTCAACGTCTATAGTCAAACCGATGGCACGGTCGTCGCCGTCCTCGAAGGCAGCGTCACGGTGACGCCGGTAGCGCCCGGCACCCCAACTGCAGTGGCCAGTTTGCGCAACGAAACGAATGCGCGCAGTGCGGCAGGTGATCGACCGGATACGGCGACAACCCACACCCTGAACGCGAACCAGGAAGCGCAGATCAGCCCCGCCGGCGCAGTCACCGTGCTCGATGTGCCCGATATTTCCGATACGGTTGCATGGCAGCAGCGGCGCATGGTTTTTCGCCAGCAGCCGTTGGGGCACATCGTTGAAGAGTTCAATCGATATAGCCCCCGCAAGGTGCGCCTGGAAGGTGCTTCCATAGAGAGCCGCGTCTATACGGGCATATTCGATGTGGACGATCCTGATTCGTTGGCCCAGGTGCTGGCTCGCGACCCGGAACTTGTCGTGGCAACTTCCGATGGCGGAATCGTAATCAGGCCGCGGTAGTCTTCTGCACCATGTGATTAACACTCTGCCGTGTCGCACCGGGCAGAGGCCCGGACTCGACAAGGTCAACGGGACCTACGCCTGCGAGAACGACTTCCTATTCAACCGGGTGCTGAAGAAGGATGGGGCCTACCCGCGCGCTGATCTTGGGCGCTGCCGTGAATTGCCTCAAAAACCAGGCAATCCATTTAACCGACGAGATGCTCAGAATGTACGTTTCCATGCTAGCGTGCCAGCGCAGCACTGCCCCTGATCTCGAAGTCCGCGGTTAGCAAGTTCGCGTCCGTCGAGTTTCCTCCAACCGTTATGTGATCGCTGGCAGGACGAATCACGCGCCTGCCTGAGTCGTCAACAAAGGACAGCTCCCGCGGACCGAGCAGCAGCTGAACCTCGCGTGACTCCCGGGCCCGGAGATGGATGCGCTGGAACGCCGCAAGAGCCTGCAACGCAGCGCCTGCGACCACAGGATAGTGCACATAGAGCTGCACAATCTCGTCTCCCTCCCGATGGCCGGTATTCCGAACCCGAACCGTGGCTGTGAGCGGCTGACCGGCATCTATCACGCGTGTCGAGAGTGCCAAACTACTATATTGGAAGTGGGTATAACTCAGGCCATATCCAAACGGGTAAAGCGGCTTTCCGGCGAAGTATCGGTAAGTCCGATTGTTCATGAAGTAGTCTTCGAACGGCGGCAACTGGCTGACGCTCTTGTAGAACGTCACGGGCAGGCGACCGGCCGGGTTGTACGCTCCGGCCAGCGTTTGCGCGACTGCGGCGCCACCTTCCTCGCCGGGATACCATGCTTCGAGAATTGCATCCGCGTGCTGGGCTGCCCAGTTAATCGACAGTGCACTGCCGTTCATCAGCACGACCACCAACGGCTTACCGGTCGACTTCAGTGCTGCGAGCAGTCGTTCCTCTGACGCCGGCAAGTCGAGCGAGGTGCGATCGCCGCCCTTGAAGCCGGGCAGATCGACTTTGGACTCCTCTCCTTCGAGTTGCGAGGTGATGCCGACCACCGCCACGACTACCTCGGCTTGGCGGGCCGCCTCGACGGCCTGCCGCAGAAAATCATCCTGTGTCTGTAGGAGCATGCCGAGCAGACGCAACTCGTGCATTAATCCAGGCAAGGACTGCAGCTCCACGGTATAGCGATGCCCGGCCTTCAGATCGACCGTTACCGTCTGGAGTGGCGCAAGCATGGCGCCGCGGGTGTCCAGCAGAACCTTGCCATCGAGCCAGAACGCGTCAGAGTCCCCGCCGAGGGCCAGCTGATAGCGGCCCGATGTTGTCGGGGTGAGGTAGCCCGTCCAGCGGATGGTATAGGCCTCGTGCGGGTGCCCCGGCAGTAGGTTTCGGCCAGGGCTTGCCGCCGGATCGGCGCCGTCGCGCTGGAGTAGCGGTTGGCCGTCCACCGAACGATCCGCGTAATAGGCGATCCTCAGGCCTGGCTTACCGTCGGCGTCACTGAACCAGCTGACCGGAAGCAGCGGCGGCTCGCCTGGAAAGTTGCTGCCCCGCTCAAAGGCGATCCTTGTTGTGGGGAATTGGCGCCGCAAACCTTCCAGTACGGTAGTTGATCGAGATGGGAACCCCGCGTAGTTACCCGCCAGCACCTTAACTTGGTCCGCGAGTGGGCCAATTACCGCGAGCTTCTTCAGGTTACGTCGCAGCGGCAGTATGCCGTTGTTCTTCAGCAGCACCATGGATTCAAGCGCCGCCTGCAAAGCGAGCGCGCGGTGCTCCGGGCCGTCGGCCAGCGCTTCGGGTGGTTGCTCCCGCGTCGAGTCGGCCCCGGAATCCAATGTACCGAGCGCGAAGCGCCAGGATATGCTTCGCTCCACCGCCCGGCTCAGGTCCGATTCCGGCAGCTTGCCCTCGCGCACGGCATCCACGTAATCCTGGTATGGAGCTTTTGCCTCAGGCCCGACCGGCGCGCCAAAGTCTGCCGCCGAGAGCATGCATTCATTGTCCATGCCCGCCCTCACGGCCAGCGCCCGAGCATCGATCGCATCCGCGGCAAAGTGGTGGTGTTCGCTGATGTCGCTCACCGCATTGCAGTCGGAGACGACGTATCCCCGGAATCCCCAATCTTTTCGCAGCGTGGAGTCCAGTAGCTCGGCATTGGCGCAACCCGGTGTGCCATTGATGGCGTTGTATACGCACATCACTGAGGCCACGTGACCCTCAACCACCGCGGCTCGAAAAGCCGGCAGGTAGCTGTCCTCCAGATCATGGTCCGATACCTTCGCATTGAATTCATGGCGTAGCGACTCAGGGCCGCTGTGTACCGCAAAGTGCTTGGCTGTAGCCACAACGTTCGGGTGGAGAGGGTCCGCGCCCTGCAGCCCCAGGATGAATGCCACCCCCATGCGGGAAGTCAGCAGCGGATCCTCGCCATAGGTCTCCTGTCCGCGGCCCCAACGTGGATCGCGGAACAGATTGATATTGGGCGAGAAGAACGTCAGCCCCTCGAAGATGCCAGTGGCTCCATCCTTCACCGCCTGACGGTGCCGGATCCGGCCCTCGATGGAAATAGCCTCACCCATCCGGTGAACCAGTTCGGGATCAAAGCTCGCCGCGAGGCCGATAGGTTCCGGGAATACTGTCGCGGACTCACTTGGCGAGACCACGCCATGCAGCGCCTCGCTCCACCAATTGTAGCCTGGCAGCTGCAGCCGCGGGATCGGTTCCGCGTGATTGAGCATCTGCGAGGCTTTCTCCTCCAGCGTCATGCGCTGGACGAGGTCATGCGCGCGCTCGTCCGGGGGGCGCGTGGCGTCCAGATAGGTCGGCGTCTGAGCGCTGAGGCCGGAGCACACCAGAACCGACATCAGCAAAAACAATCGGGGGCCATTTGCAGGCATGCTCATACTCACTCCAATGACTGTCGCACGTTGCGCCGACGAGCCGTCTAGCCCGGCATGGCTTCGAGTTCCACACCTTTGGTTTCACGTACTTTTGCGTAGACGAAAATCAGTGCGAGGGCGGAAAAGGCGGTGTAGGCGGCGTAGGTTGCCGGCAAGCCGACACTCTTGGAGAGCCATGGAAAGCTGGAACTGACCGCGAAATTAGCCAGCCACTGCGCGGCGCCGGCCACGGCCAGGGCGGAGCCGCGCATCTGGTTGGGAAACATCTCGCCCAGCATCACCCACATGATGGGCCCCCAGCTGAAGTTGAAGCACACCACGTAAATGTTGGCGGCGTAGAGTGCGATGGTGCCAACCTTGGGGGGCAAATTGAGATGGCCGTTCACCAGGCCGGCCTGGGCAAAGCACCAGGTGAGTATGGCCAGCGTCACCATGATGCCGACCGAGCCGATCAGCAGCAGCGGGCGTCGGCCAATATGGTCTATCAGTAGGATTGCGCCGACGCAAGCCAGGATGGAGACGGCTCCCGAAAGAATATTGATCTTCAAGGCATCCGCTTCGCTGAAGCCCACGGCCTGCCACAGTACGGCGCCGTAGTAGAAGACGATGTTGATGCCGATGAGTTGCTGGAACACTGCAAGACCTATGCCGACCCAGATGATCGGCCGCCAGCCACCGCCGAGCCTGCGGATATCGGCCAAACTCGGAGCATGGTCGCGAGCGAGCGAAGCACGGATTTCGGCCACTTTGGTTTTGGCGGTCACGGGGCCGAGCAGGCGCGCGAGAACGCCCTCAGCTTCGGCCGTTCGGCCCTTCGCCACCAGATAACGCGGGCTCTCCGGTATGGCCAGCAGCGTCACCAGGAACAGCAAGGCGGGCGCCGCCTGCACCCAGAACATAAAGCGCCAGGCTGCATAGCCACCCCAGAAGGCGCCGAGCGAGGAACCCGCTGCGCGGGCCAGGTAGTAATTGGCGATGAAGGCGCCGGTCAGCCCCGTAATGATCATCACTTGCTGGGTGCTGGACAGTCGCCCGCGGATGCGAGCCGGCGTGACCTCGCTGATATAGGCGGGTGAGAGCACACTGGCCGCTCCCACCGCAGCACCGGCGATGAATCGTGCCAGCGCGAGGATGGGGGCCGAGGGTGCGGCGCCCGAGGCGAGAGCGCTTACGATGAACAGCGCGGCTGCCAGCATCATCACGGTTCGCCGGCCGAAAATATCTGCAAAGCGGCCCGCGAGGAAGGCGCCGAGTGCACAGCCCGGGAGCAACGCGCTGACCGTGAGGCCCAATTGCGCGGCACTGAGGCCAAAGGTCTGCCGAAGACCTTCCTGGGTGCCGTTAATGGCGCCCGAGTCATACCCGAACATGAATCCGCCGAGCGTCGCCACGGCGACGATCAGCCCGATGAAACCCAAGCTACCGCGCTCGCTTTGATCTGGCGTCACCAGGTGTCCCCTATTTATGGTTATGGGAGCGCTACCATGACATGTTGCCCACGGAAGTCAACTCTCGCGCGGTGGGGGCCCGACCGAGTTGCGATGCACCAGTTCGAAATCCAGGCGTACATGCTGCGGTGTCAACGCCGTGGCGCCTGCTCGGCCGCGAACGGAAGAGACCAGCAAGGCGATGGCCTGTCGCGCCATCTCCGCGACAGGCTGACGGATGGTGGTGAGTTCTGGCCAGATGGTTGTGGCCATGGCGCTATCGTCGAACCCGCACACGGACAGCTCGCCGGGCACATTGATTCGGTGCCGGTGTGCCACCGCTACCGCAGCGGCGGCCATGTCATCGTTACTGGCAAAGAGGGCGGTGGGCCGCGGGTTGCCTCCCAGCAAAGTCTCGGCCGCGTCCAGGCCTGAGCGATAGGTGAAATCCCCCTGTGCCACGAGATTGGCATTGACTGTTAAGCCTGCCTCCTGCAGCGCCCGCTCATGGCCGGCGCGGCGCAGCGCGCTGGCGGTCTGGTTGGGATTGCCTGCAATAAATCCGATATGGCGGTGGCCGAGCGCGATCAAATGGGTCGTCATCGCATGCGCCGCGGCTTCATCGCCGATTATCACGGCGTGCGCGAACGGCGCGGGTTTCCCGGTGGCAATCTGTGCTACGGGCAAGCCGGAGCGCTCAACGGCCGCCAGCAGTTTCGCCTCATCGCAGTGCGGCGGTGGGAGCAGCACGGCATCAATCCGGTGCTGGACGAGCCGGCGCACGAGGGTCTCGGCGTATTCGCGCTCATCGCGTGGTTCGATGGCCAGCTGCGCATCGATGGCCGCGGCCTGCGCGAGACTACCGACCAGCAGTTCGCTGAGGTAAGCCGCGCTCGGATTGCTGTGGATCAGCGCGATTCGGCACTGCTTGCCCCCGGCAAGACTTCGCGCCGCCGAGTTGGGCGCGTAGCGCAGGGCACCGATAGCCCTTTGTACCGCATCTCGTGTTGCCGGCAGCACATTGGATTCGCCGTTGACGACCCGGGAGACTGTCATCGGGGACACGCCGGCTGCGCGCGCCACATCGGCGACGGTCGGCCCCGTCGTCTGGCGTGGGCGTCGCTTGCGCGTTGTCCGCTGGAGCTTTTTTCTGTCACCCATGGGTAGTTTCATATCCTTCGCGATACCCGAAAGAATGCGTAAATAATGTCAGGCCACTTGCCACAACGGCCATGGTAGCGCTACCTTGTATCCCAATCTAGGGGCTGGAGCGCGCTGGGATATGTATCTTGGGATCGACATCGGCACTTCAGGCGTCAAGGCGATCGTGCTGTCAGAAGCCGGGGCGCTGCTGGGGCAGGCCACTGCGCCGCTCTCGGTGTCGCGTCCGCGACCCCAGTGGTCCGAACAGCAACCGGCCGATTGGTGGACAGCGACTGACTCCGCCATGCTCGCGCTTTCATCGACTCTGCGCGCAGGCATCAGAGGCATCGGACTGGCCGGACAGATGCACGGCGCCACGCTGCTGGACGCGAAAGACCGCCCGCTGCGGCCCGCAATTCTATGGAACGATGGCCGCAGCGTCGCCGAATGCGCTGAACTTGAGGCAGCCGTGCCGCGCTCCCGGGAGATCACGGGGAACATCGCCATGGCCGGCTTCACGGCACCGAAACTGCTGTGGGTGCGAAAGCACGAGCCTGATGTGTTTGCGCAGGTGCGCACGGTGCTGTTGCCCAAGGACTACGTCCGATTGTGTATGACCGGTGAGAAGGCATCCGATATGTCCGACAGCGCCGGTACCCTGTGGCTCGATGTCGCCGCGCGGCGCTGGAGCACACCCCTGCTAGAGGCCTGCGGTTTGTCGGAAACGCAGGTGCCGGCACTCCATGAAGGGAGCGACATCACAGGAACGCTGCTTCCGGAAGTGGCAAGTCGCTGGGGAATGGCTCCAGTGCCAGTCGTGGCCGGCGGCGGCGACAACGCGGCGGGTGCGGCCGGGGTGGGCGTCGTGGCGGACGGCGACGCGCTGCTCTCGCTCGGGACCTCCGGGGTCATCTTCGTGGCGACGCGTGAATTTCGCTCCAATCCGGCGCGCGCCGTGCACGCGTTCTGCCACTGCCTGCCAAAGCTCTGGCACCAGATGTCCGTGCATCTATCCGCGGCCTCCTGCGTGGACTGGGCCGCTCGCCTTCTCGGCGTGGACGGACCCGCCGCGCTGTTCGTACTGGCGGAGCAGACGGGTCCAGCCACTGGCGCGGATGTCTTTCTGCCCTACCTGTCCGGTGAGCGCACTCCGCATAACGATCCCTATGTGCGTGGAGCGTTTCTCGGTCTCGGCCATGAAACCACTCCGGGCCGCCTCGCACAGGCCGTGCTGGAGGGCGTCGCGTTCGCACTGGCCGACGGCCTTGATGCGCTGAAGGATGCCGGCACGCGCGTGGCATCGCTGTCGGTGGTGGGTGGCGGCGCGCGCTCGCGCTACTGGGGTTCGATCCTGGCCGCTTCACTGAACACCCCACTGGTCTACCTGGAAGGCGGCGAGGTGGGGCCGGCACTTGGTGCGGCACGGCTCGCCCAGATTGCGCTGACGGGTTCGAACGCGGCGGCCGTCTGCGTCAGGCCGCCCGTCGCTCTTTTGATTGAGCCTGATCCGGCGCTGGCTGAACGGCTCGAACCCAACAGGATCCGCTTCCGTGGTAGCTACCAACGGCTCCGCGATCTATAACAGAGGAAATGCTATGAGCACCGACTATTTCGCCCCGTTTCCTACCATCCGCTACGAGGGTCCCGAGGCCACTGAGGACCTCGCTTATCGCTGGTACAACAAGGATCAGCTGGTGCTCGGCAAGCGTATGGAGGAGCACCTGCGTTTCGCCGTGTGCTTCTGGCATACCTTCTGTTGGCCGGGCAGCGATGTGTTCGGTGCCGGTACCTTCAGCCGTCCTTGGCACGCCGGACCCAATGATGCCCAGCATGCCAAGCTCAAGCGCGAGTCGGCGTTGGCCTTCATCGAAAAGCTGGATGTCCCGTTCTATTGCTTCCACGACGTCGATGTCATGGCCGACGCGAGCGACGTCAAATCCTTCCGGCGCAGCTTTGCCGAAGCCGTCGATCACCTGGAAGCGCTGCAGTCGAAGCATGGTCGGAAGCTCCTCTGGGGCACCGCCAATCTCTTCAGCCACCCGCGCTATATGGCCGGCGCCTCCACCAACCCCAACCCGGAAGTCTTCGCGTGGGCGGCCATGCAGGTGCGGGACTGCCTCGAGGCCACCCAGCGGCTCGGGGGTGCCAACTATGTGCTTTGGGGCGGCCGTGAAGGCTACGACACGATCCTGAACACGGAACTGGGTATTGAGCAGGACAATTTTGGACGTTTCCTGGCCTTGGTGGTCGAGCACAAGCACAAGATTGGCTTTAAGGGCGCGATCCTGATTGAGCCCAAGCCGCACGAGCCCACCAAGCACCAGTACGACTTTGACACTCAGACGGTCTATGGCTTCCTGAAGCGCTACGGGCTGGAGAACGAGGTTCGCGTCAACATCGAGGCGAACCACGCGACGCTCGGCGGCCACACGTTCGAGCACGAAATCGCGATGGCGCGGGCGCTTGGTATTTTCGGTTCCATCGACGCCAATCGCGGCGATCCTCAAAATGGCTGGGACACTGACCAGTTTCCGAACTCCGTCGAAGAGCTGACCCTGGCGTTGATCGAGATCATTCGCGCGGGCGGCTTCACCACCGGGGGCTTCAACTTCGATGCGAAGGTGCGCCGCCAGAGCATCGATACAGCGGATCTGTTTCATGGCCACATTGGCGGGATTGATGTCATCGCGCATGCGTTGCTGCGCGCGGCCGCAATCGTTGAGAACGGCCGACTGGACGCGTTCCGCAAGGAGCGCTATGCCGGATGGCAGGGGGAACTGGGCCGGAGTATCCATGCAGCGGGCACCTCGCTGGCCGATATCGCGGACCTTGCGGTTCAACGCAATCTCGCACCCAAGCCACTGTCCGGGCGGCAGGAATGGCTGGAGAATCTGATTAACCGGTTTCCCTAGGGGTTCGGCGGCTGCATCCCAACCCTTCTCAGGCGCGGCCATACAGCGCCTTTGGGTTGCTGACGAATACCTTTTCCCGCAATGCGCCGTCGCCCGTCCATTTATCGAACAGGTCGATCTGGGCTCCGACGTCCGGCAGGTGTTTGTCCATGCCGATGTACGGCCAATCGCTTCCCCAGAGCATACGATCGGGTGCCCGCGTCAGCAGCGCATCATAAAACGGGCGCACATCGGAGCCGTCGTTCCAGCGCAAACTGGTCACGCGCGTCGTGACGAGCTTCACCCAGACAGAACCGGTGTCGAGCAACCGCAGGAGTGACTGGAACGCGCTGTCCCGTACACCGCGGGTTACGTCGAAGGCGCCCATGTGATCGAGCACCAAGGGGACGCCGATTTCACCGAGCCAAGCCATGGACTCTACAATGTAGTCGCACTTGGCCCACACCAGGGCGTGCCAGCCCAGGTGTCGCAGACGAGGTGCCATTCTCTGCAACGCGTCCAGTCCCAGCGTGCCCGAGGGCTTGGGCGCTCCGATTCGCTCGCCATTTTCAGTGAAGCGCAGTCCGCGCACGCCCGCCCCATCGAGCGATAGCAGTTCGCTGTCATTGCTGCTCTCTGCTACGACTCCAATCGCGCGCGCGCGTGGGAAATGCTGCCTGACCGCATCCAGCGTGCCGCGGTTATCGAAGCCGTTGGCTGAGGCGTGTACGAGTACGCCGTGGGCAAATCCAGCAGTATCGAGCGTCGAATAGTACGCCTCACGCGGCGCCATGGGCGGCTGGTACCTGCTGTCTGGCGCCAACGGGTATTGATCAAAGGGTCCGAAGACATGCGCATGCGTGTCCCAGGCCCCCGCTGGTAGCGCTAACCGAGGGGCGGTGGCCTTGCGCGTGCACCAGGCCCGTGGTGAATCTGTCAGCACGGTCGTTCTCCTGAATGGTCGATGAGCGCAATTGGCCCGGCAGCAGCTGGAGATTTTACGCCAGGCGCACTAACCTGTGACTTGGTTTCCCCCGATGATCGCCGGCGCTGTATCACACGTGCACTGTACTGGAGAGATGAAATGACCATCGACCGTCGCAATTTTATTGCCGCAAGCGCGGCGCTCGTAGGCGCTCCCGCACTCGCGAAGGCCGCATCGATCGCAAGCGGGCGCGCCTTCCCGAAGGACTTTCTCTGGGGCGTGGCCACTGCTGGTCACCAGGTCGAGGGTAATAACATCAACAGTGACTGCTGGGTGATGGAAAATGTGAAGCCTACTGTATTCGCAGAACCTTCGCGTGACGCCGCCAACAGCTTCGCGCTGTGGCAGACCGATCTGGACCTGGCGAAGGGACTGGGCCTCAACACTTATCGATTTAGTCTCGAGTGGGCGCGGATCGAGCCCGAGCAGGGCCTGTTCTCGGCCGCGATGCTCGATCACTACAAGGCCATCATCGAGGGCTGCCGCGCGCGCGGTCTAACACCGATGGTGACTTTCAATCATTACACGGCGCCGCGCTGGTTTGCCGCCGCCGGTGGGTGGACAAACTCGGAGTCCCCAACGCTCTTCGCGCGCTTTTGTGATCGGGCCACGCGCCATCTCGGCGCCCAGATCGGTTATGCCACTACGCTGAATGAACCAAATATCGTGAGCC
>Ga0075015_100000984_pt1 | contig 10462 bp, 7 predicted proteins | sample AleBraG_ABR_2013_FD_71476 | JGI IMG/M metagenome (GOLD analysis project Ga0075015, IMG submission 71476) | Freshwater sediment microbial communities in response to fracking from Pennsylvania, USA - Alex Branch Run_MetaG_ABR_2013 | ecosystem: Environmental > Aquatic > Freshwater > Creek >...
CTCCAATACGCCCGCATGCGGGTCGGCACCGCGCCGCAGCCGCAGCCAATCGCGCCCCACCCACTCCCCGCTGCGTGTAATGAGCGACTCCCCTGCCGCCAGCGTCCGGCGTGCGCGCAGCGCCTGTGCCAGCGAGTCGGAACTCCTCACTCCGGCTAACAGCGCCAGCGCCGCGCGCGGCCCTTCCGCCTTGGCCGCCAGCGTGTCAGCGCGTGCCGTCTCGGTCGGCGCCTCCGCGCCGGACTTGAGTTCGAAGAAGGTCAGATTACCGCGCTCCAGCTTCGCCAGTTCTTCCCCCAGCGTATCCAGATCGCCGACACACAGCGCCTCTAGATAGTCACCCAACACCGTCTCGACCGCTTTCTCCCAGCCGGCCTCGACATTGAGCAGCGTGGCGGCCCGCGCCGGGTTGCCCTGTCCACTGCCGCCCCCATAGGTTTCCAACCAGGCGGCCGCGCCCGGTTCGCGTTCGCCCAGCGCGGCCTGCTGCAAAGCTTCCAGTGCCATGATTTCGGCGCGAGATTGCTCGCCCTGTACACGCCGCCGCTCCAGGTGTGCCTCGGCGCGAATCTGTTCGTTCCGCAACGACTGAACGGCGGCGAGGGCCGCACCCAGTTGTTGCTCGCTGTTCGTGGCGTGTTCACCTGCGGCCCGCTCGTTGGTGGCCAACTCTTGCACACTGGCTGCCGCGTGCTGCAGCTGCAACGCCTCGTGCTCGGCTTTGAGTCGATCCGCCTGACCCTGCAGTCGCAATAACTGGCTTTCCAGCTGCTCGATGCGCGCTGATTCCACTTCGCTGGTTTGACGGGCCGCACCCAGCTCACCGCTGAAGCCCTCCCAGCGCAGCTGCCAGGCGGCCATGGCGGCATCCATTGTCGCCAGTCCTTCGTTGTTGACCTGCTCAGTGGCGCGCAGCGCATTCAGCTCCGGCGCCAACTCATCGATCTGCGCTTGCAGCTGCTGCATACGCGCACCGTCCGTGACGATTTGCGCGTCAACGGCGCCGAGCGCACTGATCGTCTGATCAAGATCGTTCCGATGGCGAGCGCGCAGCTCGGTGGTGTAACGAATATTCTCCTCGGTGCGGGTGACCTCGGCGCCCAATTCGTAGCAGCGTGCCTGCGCGCGGCCCAGGTCCACGCCCAACTGGCCATGGAACTCGCGTTGCTTTTCCAGCGCCGCCTCACAGGCGCGCTGCTCGGCCAGTTCCTGTTGCATCGCCAAGTCGCAGCGCCGCGTGGCCTCGTCCTGCACCGCTGCGCCACTGTCGAGCTCGCGCAGACGCAGGGCCAGCAACTCGGCCGTCAGCAGTCGCTCACGGCCACGCAGCTCCTGGTAGCGCCGCGCGCTGGCGGCCTGGCGTTGCAGATGACGGATTTGTTTGTCCACCTCATCGCGTAGGTCCTGCACGCGCGCCAGATTCTCGCGCGTATCGGCAATGCGGCCTTCCGTTTCGCGCCGACGCTCCTTGTACAGCGAAATGCCGGCAGCCTCCTCGATGAACGCCCGCATATCGTCGGCGCGTGCCTCAATGACACGCGAAATCATGCCCTGTTCGATGATGGCGTAGCTGCGCGAACCCAACCCGGTACCCAGGAACAGCTGGGTGATGTCCTTGCGCCGGCACCGGCCCCCGTTGATGAAGTAGCTTGAAGCCCCGTCGCGGGCCACCACCCGCTTGAGGGCCACTTCGCTGTAGGCGGCGTAGGTACCGCCGATCTTGCCGTCGGCGTTGTCAAATACCAGTTCCACCGAGGCCGCACCCACGGGCTTGCGCGAACTGGAACCATTGAAGATGACATCGGCCATGGAATCGCCGCGCAAATGCCGAGCCGAGAGTTCACCCATCACCCAGCGTACAGCGTCGATGACGTTGGATTTGCCGCAGCCGTTGGGACCCACCACACCGGTGAGATTGCTGGGCAGCAGCACCGTCGTCGGATCGACGAAGGACTTGAACCCGGCCAAGCGAATTTTGTTCAGTCGCATCGAGCTTCCTGGATGAACGGCACAGCGGCGCGGCGCGCCAGCACAGCGCGACGCGCGAGCGCGACACCTCGCGCGGCGGTAGTGTAAATTATCCCGTCGCAGCTTTCGATCAATCTAACCACCCCAATTTCCGCCACCCACACCGCGACCGCCATGCCCTCAGTGCCCACCACCACACTGGAAACATTCGCCAATCCCAGTCCGGGGCGCGACTACACGATCCGCATGCGCATTCCGGAGTTCACCTGCCTGTGCCCGCGCACCGGGCAGCCGGATTTCGCGACTCTCTACCTCGAATACGTGCCCGACCAAACCTGTGTGGAACTGAAGGCGCTGAAGCTCTATATCTGGTCATACCGCGAGCGGGGCTGTTTTCACGAGGCGGTGACCAACGAGATCCTCGAGGTCCTGGTGGCGGCGTTGGCACCCCGCTGCCTGCGGCTGCGGGCACGTTTTAACGTACGCGGCGGCATTTTTACCACGGTAGTGGCCGAACATCGCTCACCGGGCTGGCAACCGGCGCCCGTGCTGAGCTTGCCCTGAATCACCGCACTGTACAGCCCCGACGCCCCCGGTATAATCGCGCGCTCAAAATTCGGCGCGGCCGAGATTAATAGCACCCAGGAGCACGCAATGGCCGGTAAAAAGCCTGCGTCCAAGCCCAAGAAACCCTCAAAGCCCGCGGCGGCGCGCGCCCCAGCGAGCCCGCGTTCGGCCCGGAAGAGCGCAGGCCATAAGGCTGAGCCGCGCCGCGAGCCGGCCTCCAGCCACCGCACGGCGGCCGTTCGCGACGGCGGACACGCTCACAAGTCCCCAGCGCATGCACAGGCCGCGAAAAACTCACCCAAGCCAGCCGGCCCGGTGGCGCTCAAGGCCAGCGGGGTGATGCCGAAGGCCACGGTGGCGGGCAAACCGGTGGGTGCGCCTGCCGCCAAGCCCGTACCCGTCCCGACCAAGCCCGCGGCCGCGGCCGCGGTCGGAGCCGGACCCGCTAAGAGCGCAACAGCCGCCCCAAAGCCCGCGCCACCCCCGAAGCTCCCGGCGGCCTCAACCGCGGCCCCGCGCGCCTTTGATAAGGCCGGCGTCATGGCGATTGGTGTGTCGACTCGTACCGGACCCCGACCGGTGGCGGACACGGAAGAAAATGACAGCCCGGAGCCCGGGAGCCTGTTGGCAGGACCGCGCAACGTCAAGCCCTACATCGCCAAGCGCGGCGAACAATACATGGGCAAGCAACAGCTGGGCCACTTTCAGCAGATCTTGGAAACCTGGAAGCGCGATTTGATGGAAGAGGTGGATCGCACCGTGTCGCACATGAAGGATGAAGCGGCAAACTTCCCGGACCCGAATGATCGCGCCACCCAGGAAGAGGAATTCAGCCTGGAGCTGCGAACGCGCGATCGCGAACGCAAACTCATTCGAAAGATTGAAGAGGCGCTCAAGCGCATCGAGGACGGCAGTTACGGTTATTGCCTGGAGACCGGCGAAGAGATCGGTATCAAGCGCCTGGAAGCCCGACCGGTTGCCACCTTGAGTATCGAGGCACAAGAGCGGCGGGAGCGCCGGGAGCGCCAATACGGCGATCGCGACGACCGCTACCGATAGCCCGCCGGCTACCTACCGTCTTCCGCGCGCGGTAACGGGCCGCTTCGCGCCCTCGCCCACGGGCCCGCTGCATTGGGGTTCGCTGGCCGCCGCCGCCGCCAGTTACCTGGACACCCGGTCGCGTGCGGGTCGTTGGCTGGTACGCATCGAAGATCTGGACAGCGCTCGTGTGATCCCGGGCGCCAGCGACGCCATTCTGCGCACGCTCGAAACCCTGGGTTTTTGGTGGGATGGGGAGGTGCTGTACCAGAGTCGGCGCCTGACTCTTTACGACGCCGCCTTGCAGCAGCTCTCAGCCCTGGGCAGCGTATACGCTTGCAGCTGCTCCCGCCGCGACCTGGGCGGTACTGACGACGCCGGCGGGTATCCCGGCACCTGTCGCGCCGGTCCTCGCCGGATGGGTCCGACGGCGCTGCGGTTTCGGGCGGACCTGCATCCAATGGGTGGCTTCGAGGATGCGGTGCGTGGCTGGATCGAACCGGTCACAGGCGCCGCCGGTGACCCGATAGTCCGACGTCGCGATGGCCTGTACGCCTACCAGCTCGCCGTCGTGGTCGATGATGCAGCCAGCGGCGTCACGCACGTAGTGCGGGGGGCGGACCTGCTGCCCAGCACAGCGTGGCAGCGGTGCTTGCAACGGGCCCTGCGGCTGCCCGCCGTGGCCTACGGGCACATTCCACTGGTAACCGAGCAGGATGGCACGAAGTTATCCAAGTCAAAGCAATCGATTGCGCCCCCGCAACTCAGTAGCACTACGCGACTGCTTCATGGGGTACTCACCTTATTGCAACAGCAGCCGCCGGTCGAATTAATGGGCGCACCGGTGACGGAAGTTTGGCAGTGGGGAATTGGTCACTGGCGGATTGAACGCTTGCGCGGATTGACGCGCTTGGCAGTATGCCCGCACCTGGACTAAGGTATGCGGGATTTAATGTCCGCGCGAGAGTTGAGGTGTGCGATGAGTGAACCTCGCTTGATCAAGAAGTACCCGAATCGGCGCTTGTACGACACCGAGCAGAGCCGCTATATCACGCTTGAGGACATTCGGGCGATGGTGACGGAACGCACGGAAATCAAGGTGACCGAGCAGCGCACCGGCCGTGATATCACACGCGCCGTGCTCCTGCAGGTGATTGCCGATATGGAGCAGACCGCTGCGGCGCGCCTGAGCGGGGGCTTTCTGGCGCTGCTGATTCGAAGTTACCTGGCCACGCCCACGCAAGTAGTCGCTGCTGCGCTGGAACAGACCCTGCACCAGGTGGTCAGCAGCGCTCCGGCGCCGTCGGCGCGGCCGCGCTGAGTGCAGGTAGGGCGAGCCGCCGAATCATCAAATGGTGAAGCTTCGACCACCGCGCCGGTCCGGCCCGACCAGCGCTTTCGCCGGTGGAGCCTCCAGGCTGGGCCCTCTTGAGACCAGGGTGCTGGAACTGCTTTGGCACTGCAATCGCGCATTGACCGTGCGGCACGTTCAGGGCGCCTTTACTGACCTTGCCTACACTACGTTAATGACAACGCTCGATCGGCTGTATCGCAAAGGGGTACTTACCCGGCGCCTCCAAGGGCGCGCCTTCGCGTACGAACCGTGCTGCTCACGGGATAAGTTACTCGGCGAGGCGATCTCCGGCCAGGTCACGGCCCTCCTCGCAGCCTCTGGCACCAGCGGCGCCGTCCTTTCGACGCTGGTTGACGTCGTCAGTCGAACCGACGCGGCATTGCTCGATGAGTTGGACTCGCTCGTTCAGGCAGCGCGTGTGCGGCTCAGATTGGAAGATACGTGACTTTTTCGGTGATACTGTTCGTCGTTCTCGCCGCCGCGTACGGGCTGTTAAGTACGCTGCTATCGCTCGCGGTCGCGGCAGCGTGGCGCCTTGGTCTCGAGCGCCTGCAGGCGTCGGCAAATGAGCTGCTTGCAGTGCGGCTAATCCCCGCCGGCGGTGCGGCACTGCTCACCTTGGCCGTGGTACTGCCCGCATTTCTGGTCTCGGAACCGGCTCAGGAAAGCGAGGCAGGTGGCCCATTGCTGGTGGCGTTGGCCTCGATTGCGCTGCTTAGCGTCGGCATTGGACTTGGCCGAGCATGGCGGGCGAGCTGGGCGGCGCGGGCGTTCCTGCGGGCCTGCGGTCCATTAACGCGCCAGTCCTACGTCACGGGCAGGCGTGTCGAGGTCGTTGACGTTGCGGAGCCTGTTGTCGCGGTCGTCGGCGGCCTTCGAGCGAGGATTGTCGCATCGAGTTGTGTCATTTCCGCATGTAGCAATGAGGAGTTCCGCCAGGTAGTCGCCCACGAATCGGCGCACCTGTCAACCCACGATAACCTCAAGCTCGTCCTGCTGCTGCTCAGTCCAGATGCGCTCGCCTGGCTGCCGGCCGGCGCGGCCCTGAAAATTCGGTGGCGAGCGGCGGCGGAACGGGAGGCCGACGAGAATGCAACGGGCCCCGATGTGCACAAGCGCCTGGCTTTGGCATCGGCGCTGATCAAAGTGGCGCGCCTGCAGGCGTCCACGTCGCCGCCCATAACGGCTTTCAGCATAGCAGTCGCGGTGGATGGCGTGGAAGGTCGGGTGCGCGGGCTACTTGCGCCATCGCTCCCAGCCCGCCGCTCAATCTGCCTCTGGGGTCTGGCAGCGAGCGCATTGCTCGGCCTCGTGGTCGGGATCCCGCTCTACGGAGTGATACATCAGTGCATCGAGACACTGGTTGCCTTTGGCCGCTGAGCGGGCACCTGCCCTTAAAAGCGGTAGGTGACACCGACGCCCAAAGAGCGTGGCTTCTGGTAATACGACGACTGCTGTCCTTGGCTGCCGGCGTACGCATAGGTCAAAGGACGCACGTCGGTCAGATTGGTGCCCCACACGCTGACGCTCCAGCGTTGAGCGAAACTCTTGACGCCAAGCCGCGCTCCAAGGGAGTGTCCAGCACCAAACGTGGTCGGATCTGCCAGGTAGGGGTGTTCGGCGCCCGTGTAGTGGTCGTTGGCCTGCGCAAACAGGGTGAGCTCACCCGCAACGGAATGCTGGTACTGCACCATCCATCCGCCGTTGAGCCTTGGCGCATCCGGAAGCATCTGACCGATGCCAACGGGCGTGAACAATGCAAGGCCGTTATCGTTCGTCAAGGTCTCCGTCACTCGGGCGTGTAGGTAGGTGCCGCTGAGCTGCACCTCGAGGCCCTTGATTGGGCGCCAGGCGATACTGCTCTCAACGCCGTCGATCCGCGAGCGCGGCACGTTGCCAAGACCGGCGATCAGCGGTTGCGTGCCGACCGGCCCGGCCCACAACGAAAGGCTCGACTGACGATCGCGGATCTCGGAGTCGAAGATAGCCGCGTTGAACTGGAGCGAATCGTGGAAAAAGCGGCTCTTGATGCCCAGCTCCGCAGTGCGAACGTGTTCAGGATTCACGAAACCCCAGTCCACGGAAACCTGTGCGGGCTGGCCGTAGAATATTCCCGCCTTGTAGGCGGTGGCGACGCTGGCATACAGCAGGAGCCTGTCCGAGACATGGAATTCAGGCTCGAGTCGATAAGAGACATTTTGGCTCGAGCGGGAATCATCGAGCGCGGCGAGCACCGTTTCGGGCACCACTGGCCCCGTGAAACCCTTGGCAGCGAACGTCAGCGAGCCCGTGGGGTCCAGCGTCACACCGTCGAAACGTGCCTGATCGCGCGAGTAGCGCACTCCTGTCACGAGCGTCCAGCGGTTTGAAAGGTGCGTTTCCGCGTGGGCGTACAGCCCCGTCGATTTCTGCGTCTGAACAAAGTTTGTCGCAGTAATAGCCTTACCTGAATCCGTGATCGAGGTAGCGAGCCCGTAAACGAACGTCCAGTCGAGTGCATCACGGCAGTGGAACCAGTTCTGGGAATACTCGGCCCCGACGATCCAATCGACGAACCCGCCGGCGGCGGAGGCCAGACGCAACTCCTCGCTGAATTGCTGCTGGTCGAAGTTTTTGGTCCAATTGTTGTCCGCTGCCGGATACCCGTCGTAGTTGTCGAGGCTATGCGCGGAGAGGTGATCGAACGCACTGATCGAGATGAGCGTGTCGGCGTTGAACCGGAGGTTCAGCGTAGCGACAGCCCCCTCACTGTTCTCGTTCTTGAACAGCGGTAAACCCCCGACCCTTACCAAGGTGCCACCCGGGGGGCTGTTCAGCAGCCCGGCAATCGGAAAGGGCGGAACAATGGGTACCAAGGCCTCGACATTCGGGGTCGACGGCGAGGACGGGACGGAGCGATCGTAGGCATAGTGCAGGTTGAGTAACAGGCTCGCGGTTTCGTTGAGCTGGACGTCAAGCAGCGCCTTGGCGCCACCGCGATCGAGCTTGCCGTAGGTGGTGCCCGTGTCGATGTCGGTCTGGTAGCCCTGCCCCTGCTTCGTTGCCGTTCCCGCCAGCCTGGCCTTGACGAAATCTGTCAACGGACCGCTGACAGCCGCAGTGATATCCGTCGTGTCCCACCGGCTGTAGTCAGCATCAACATACCCCTCAAAATGGTCGGTGGGACGCCTCGATATGATATTGATCGCACCGCCCGCCGTGTTCTTGCCATACAACGTGCCTTGCGGGCCTTCGAGGATCTCAATCCGATCCACGTCGTACATCGCCGCAGTCAGGAATCCTGGAAAGCTCGCGAACACCTCGTCGAGGTAGGTGCCGACACCGCTGCTGTTGTTCATGTTGAAGTCGTCAAGTCCGATGCCCCGTATCAGAAAGAGCGGGGTGCTGTCGGTCGTCGCATTCATGGTCGACAGGCTCGGTGAGACAGTCGAAAGACTCAGCGGCTGCTGGATGCGCAGCGCCTGCATCTGCTCGCCACTTACGGCAGTAATCGCGACGCCCACATCCTGCGCGGATTGGCTGCGACGTTGCGCTGTTACGACCACTTCCTCAAGGGCCGTATCGGGCTCCGCGGCCGGGCTCCCGGCGGTCGCTATCAGCGTCATCGGCGTCATCAACCAGGCCCAGAGTGCGCCCGTTCTTCGTGCACCGATACGAATCATAAAGTGCCAAGGCTTTAGGCAACCAGGATTGGCATGACAGGCCTGGCCCGCAGTTTAGGCGGGCACAGCGCGCTACTACCAGCGATCGTAGTTGCGGATCGCAACCGGCCGGTCCTCGGCGCGGTCTGGGCTTGGACCCTAGAGGTTACGCGGCGCCGATATCGCGCATGGACAGGCGCACCCGGCCCTGGCGGTCCACTTCCAGCACCTTGACGCGAATGACGTCGCCCTCTTTCAACTTGTCGGCGACGCGTTCCACCCGCTCATCGGAAATCTGCGAGATGTGCACCAATCCGTCCCGGCCCGGCAGTATGGTTACAAAGGCGCCGAAATCCATGAGCTTGGCCACTTTGCCCTCGTAGATCCGGCCCACTTCAACGTCGGCCGTGATCAGTTCGATGCGCCGCTGCGCTTCGCGCCCGGCTTCGCCCACCACCGATGCAATCTTGACCGTACCGTCATTTTCGATGTCGACGGTGGTGCCGGTCTCCTCGGTGATCTGGCGAATGACCGCCCCACCCTTGCCAATGACGTCACGAATCTTCTCCGGATCGATCTTCAAAGTGATGATCGAGGGAGCCCATTCCGACATCTTGGCACGCGGCTGCTGCAGCACTTTGGCCATCTCGCCTAATATGTGCAGCCGACCCTCACGGGCCTGCGCCAAGGCCACGCGCATGATCTCAGGGGTCACGCCCTCCACCTTAATGTCCATCTGCAGCGCGGTGACGCCCTCGCGCGAACCGGCCACCTTGAAATCCATGTCGCCAAGGTGATCCTCGTCGCCGAGGATGTCGGTGAGCACTTTGAAGCGTGCGCCTTCCAGCACCAGACCCATGGCCACTCCGGCCACCGGCGCCTTGATCGGTACACCCGCATCCATCAGGGCCAGGCTGGTGCCGCACACACTGGCCATGGAACTCGAGCCATTGGATTCGAAGATTTCAGAGACGACGCGGATCACGTATGGAAAAGATCCCGCCTCGGGCATCATGGCCGCGATACCGCGGCGCGCCAGATTGCCGTGGCCGATTTCACGGCGCTTGGGGCTGCCCATCATGCCGGTCTCGCCCACCGAAAACGGAGGGAAATTATAGTGCAGCATGAAGGGCTCGCGCCGCTCGCCCTCCAGGGCATCGATGATCTGCGCATCGCGCGTGGTACCCAGCGTGGTGGTGACCAACGCCTGCGTCTCGCCGCGCGTGAACAGCGCGGATCCGTGCGCACGGGGCAGCACACCGACTTTGACAGTGATGGGTCGCACCGTGGTCAGATCACGACCGTCAATGCGCGGCTTTCCGGCCAGGATGCGCTCGCGCACGATGCGGCTCTCGAGCCGACCGAGCTCATCGCCAATCTGATCAGGCTTGTACTTCGGCGTCTCACCAAGCCCTAAGGCCGCCGTCACTTCCGCCTTGATGGCCTTGAGGCGTGTGTAGCGCTGCTGCTTCTCGGTAATCGAGTAAGCCTCGCCCAGCGAGGCTTCGGCCTGCGTGGCCACCGCCTGTACCAGGGCGCCATCCAGCGCCGGTGCGGCCCAGGTCCAGCGCGGCTTGCCCGCCTCGGCAGTCAATTCGGCGATGGCTTTGATGGCCACCTGCATCTGTTCGTGGCCATACACCACTGCGCCCAGCATCACGTCTTCCGACAGCCCCTTGGCTTGGGATTCGACCATCAGCACGGCGTGAGCCGTACCGGCGACCACCAGATCGAGCTGCGAATCGAGTTGATCGCTCCGATTCGGATTAAGCGAATACTGGCCGTTCTTGTAGCCGACGCGCGCCGCACCCACCGGACCGTTGAAGGGCAGGCCCGCCAGGCACAGGGCCGCCGAGGCACCGAGGAGCGCCGGGATATCGGCATTGATGTCCGG
>Ga0075015_100000985_pt1 | contig 10461 bp, 7 predicted proteins | sample AleBraG_ABR_2013_FD_71476 | JGI IMG/M metagenome (GOLD analysis project Ga0075015, IMG submission 71476) | Freshwater sediment microbial communities in response to fracking from Pennsylvania, USA - Alex Branch Run_MetaG_ABR_2013 | ecosystem: Environmental > Aquatic > Freshwater > Creek >...
GACACCGCGGGTCGTGGCGGTCGTGGGCCCGACCGCGTCCGGGAAGTCCGACCTCGGCGTCGCCCTCGCGCTCGCCCTCGACGGTGAGGTGGTCAACGCCGACTCGATGCAGCTCTACCGCGGCATGGACGTCGGCACCGCGAAGCTGTCGCAAGCGGAGCGCCACGGCGTGCCGCACCACCTCCTCGACGTCTGGGACGTGACCCAGACGGCGAGCGTCGCGGACTACCAGTCGCGCGCGCGTGCGGTCGTCGACGCGCTGCGCGCGGCCGGGCGGACACCGGTCCTCGTGGGCGGCTCGGGGCTCTACGTGCGCGCCGTGCTCGACCAGCTCGAGTTCCCCGGGACCGATCCCGGCGTGCGGGCACGGCTCGAGGCGGAGCTGACCGCGCTCGGGCCCGGAGCGCTGCACGAGCGGCTCGCGTCGCTCGACCCGGCGGCGGCGGCCGCGATCCTGCCCAGCAACGGCAGGCGCATCGTGCGGGCGCTCGAGGTCGGGGAGGTCACGGGCGCGTCATTCACGGCGACGCTGCCCGACGCCCGCGACCTCTACCCGTCGGTGCAGATCGGTCTCGACGTGCCGCGGGCGCTGCTCGACCGGCGCATCGACGAGCGGGTCGAGCGGATGTGGGCAGCGGGGCTCGTCGACGAGGTGCGTCGACTCCTCGAGCGCGGCCTGCGCTCGGGGATCACCGCGTCGCGCGCACTCGGCTACACGCAGGTGCTGCGGCTCCTCGACGGCGAGCTCACCGAGGCCGATGCCCTCGCCGAGACCCAGCGCGCGACCCGCCGCTTCGCCCGCCGTCAGGAGACGTGGTTCCGCCGCGACGACCGCGTGCTGTGGCTGCCGTACGACGCCCCCGACCTCCAGTCCCGAGCCTACGAGGCCGCGACCACGATCGCCCCGTAGGGAAGATCAGCGCCCAACAACGGTCACGGCCGCGACCCAACGTCGCGATCGTCAGCGACGCCGCGAGTGTGACGTCACGTCGTCGTGGTGGTGGTGGTGGTCGTCGCGGCCGTCAGGCACCTGGTGTGCGGCGCTCCACGTACCACTCGCGGCCGAAGACCCTGCGGTAGAGCGGCATGGGGATCCGTAGGAACGCGGCGAGCGTGCGGTCGCCGTCGTCGGCGCTCGCCTGGGACGCGTGGGCGACCATCGAGGCGCGCTTGGCGTCGGCGTAGCGGCGTACGTCGACGCGGTGGGTGATGTCCGCGCTCGCGGTGAAGGCGCGCTCGAACGAGGCCGGGTCGAACTCGGGCGGGAAGCGGTAGACCGTCGCTGCGAGCCGGATGCCGCACAGGAGCAGGTCGCGTGGGACGGTGGCCTCGAAGACGCGCCGGGTGCCCGCGATCTCGGCCGCGCGCAGCGACAGATCGTGCACGCGGACGTGGTCGGGGTGGCCGTAGCCGCCGTTCGGGTCGTAGGCGACGAGAACGTCGGCGTCCTCCTCGACGAGGACGGCGGCCAGCGCGGCGGCGGATTCCTCGAGCGGTGCGCGGCACAGCGGCACCCGTCCGCCGTCGACCTGCTCGGCGTCGCCGTGGAGACCGGAGTCGGCGTAGCCCAGGTCGACGAGCCGGTGCACGCCGAGGACGCGGCAGGATTCCTCGAGCTCGAGTGCGCGTCGCGCGGCCAGCCCGCCCGTGCCGGCGGCGTACGTCCCGGCGGCGAGCCCTGCGGAGCCATCGGTGGCGACCACGAGGACGACGCGCTGGCCTTCGGCCGACGCGCGCGCCATCGTGCCGGCGGTCAGGAGCGCCTCGTCGTCTGGATGGGCGTGCACGAACACGAGGGTGGTTGCCGAGGGCATGGTCACACTCTGGCAGAGCCTCGCGGGCCGGTGGTGCGGGCTCCGTCCCGCCCACGATCGCGACGTGCGGGCCCGGCTCGGATAGTGGGGGACCTGGGTGGGGGCGGGTGCTGCTGGTGGCGGGTAGGGTCGCGGATCGTGCGGATCGTCCACATCAGCGACTGCTACCCGCCTCGACTGGGTGGCATCGAGACGCAGGTCCGCGCCCTCGCCGTGCGCCAGGCCGCGGCCGGGCACGAAGTCCACGTCATCACCGCGACGCCGTCGGAGCGGACCCGCAACGGCACCGAGGTGCTCGACGGCGTCATCGTCCACCGTACGACCGCGCGCATGCCCGCCGACCTCCCCGTGCACCCCAGAGTCAGCTCGGTCGTACGACGCCTCCTCGACGAGGGCGGCGCCGCCGCCGGAGCCGACGTCGTGCACGTGCACGGCGGTGTGGTCTCGCCGTTCGCCTACCCGGGTGCGCGCGCCGCGCGCCAGCTCGACCTGCCGACCGTCGTGACCCTCCACGGCGTGTGGGGCGGTGTCTTCTCCCCGGCCGCCCGCCTCGCCGACGTCGTGACCGGCTGGTCTCGCTGGGGCGTGGTGCTGACCGCGGTGAGCGACGCCGCGGCCGACCCGGTCCGGCGCATCGTCGGGCCGGTCGTGCCGGTCGGCATCATCCCCAACGGCATCGACGCCGAGGCCTGGCGCATCCCGCACGTCGCTGGCGACCCCGACGAGGTCCGCCTCGTCGCCGTGATGCGCCTCGCGCCGCGCAAGCGCACGATGCCCCTCGTCGCGATGGTGCAGCAGGCGAGTCGCTGCCTGCCCGCGGGCCGGCGGCTGCGGCTCACGATCGTGGGCGACGGACCCATGGCCGCTGCGGTACGCCGTCACATCGACCGCCACGGCCTCACCTACGGCCCCTGCGTCGTCGACCTCGCCGGCCGGCTCAGCCCGGCGCAGGTGCGGGCGACCCTTGCGGCGTCGGACGTGTTCATCGCGCCCGCGAAGCTCGAGAGCTTCGGCATCGCCGCGCTGGAGGCGCGCACGGCGGGGCTGCCCGTGCTCGCGTACGCACAGACCGGGATCTCGACCTTCGTGCACGACGAGCGGGAGGGACTGCTCGCCGCCGACGACCGTGCGATGACCGACGCGATCGTGCGCATCGCGAGCGACGGCGAGCTCCGGCGGCGGATCTCCGAGCACAACCGCGACACGGAGCCGGCGCAGGCATGGCCGCAGGTCCTCGCGACCGTCGAGGCCGCCTACGCCGAGGCCCGGGCCCGCTCCGGGCCCGCTGCCCCGAGCCCCGCCTAGCCGGTCCAGCGACCCTCGCCCGGGGCTGAGCCGGCGGCGCGCCCTGCGACGTCGATGCGGCACGTAGGCTGGGGGTCGTGACGTCGCGCTCCGAGGCTCTCGGCCAGCTGCGGGGCCTTCGTGTGCTCAAGGGGCACGGCACGGGCAACGACTTCGTGCTGGTGCCCGACCCCGACGCCGCGGTCGAACTCACCCCGGAGCAGGTGCGCGCCCTGACCGACCGCCACAGCGGGCTCGGCGCCGACGGCGTCCTGCGCGTGGTGCCGACAGCGACGAGCCCCGAGGTCGCGGAGCAGGCCGACGTCGCCCGATGGTTCATGGACTACCGCAACGCTGACGGCTCGGTAGCCGAGATGTGCGGCAACGGCGCGCGCGTGTTCGCCCGCTACCTCGTCGACTCCGGTCTCGAGGACGGCGGGCAGTTCTCGATCGCGACCCGCGGCGGTGCGTGCGCGGTGCGCATCGAGACGAACGGCGACGTCACCGTCGACATGGGTACGGCGTCGACGCCCGCGCAGCGCGCCATGCCGGTCGTCTCGCTGCACCACCGGAGCTGGAATGGCAGCAGCGTCCTGGTGCCCAACCCGCACTGCGTGGTGTTCCTCGACGACCCCGACGAGCTCGTCGCGCTCGACCTCACGGTGGCGCCGCTCGTGCAGCCGCGAGCGGTGTTCCCGGACGGCGTCAACGTCGAGTTCGCGCACCGGGTCGGCGCCCACGCCGAGCGTCACGTGCGCATGCGCGTGCACGAGCGCGGGGTCGGCGAGACGTTGTCGTGCGGCACCGGCGCGTGCGCGGTGATGGTCGTCGCTGCGGCCCGCGACGACGCGGCTGTGCAGACGTCCTACACCGTCGACGTGCCGGGCGGCACGGTCGTCGTGACGCGACGGGCCGACCTGCGTCTCGAGCTCCGCGGTCCCGCGGAGCTCGTCGCGCAGGCGACCATCGGCGGGGTCTAAGTGACCGACATCGAGATCGACGTGGACGACGGCGCGGCATTCGCCGCTGCGTGCGCACCGCTGGTCGCCGCCCTCGGCGGGGGCTTCATGATCTCCGCGCAGGCGAAGGCCTTCTCCGAGGCGCACGGACTGCGCGGACGCCAGGGTTACACCCTCGGCCGGGGGAGCGTGCTCGGCGACGTCGACGCCGACGTCGTCACCTCGGCGTTCGGCTTCTGGCCGGCGGACAAGGTCCGCGAGTGGTGGGACAGCGCCCGCGCGATCCTCGACGTGCGCACGGCGCAGCGCGGCTACGCCGAGACCTGCCGCGCGTGGGGCCGCGCACGGTTCGCCCGGTTCGGGGAGGTCGCGCGGCTCGGCGAGCTGCTCGGCTGGGTCGTCGACGGCACCGACGTCGCCGCCCTGCCGCTGTACGCCGGCTGGCGCGCCGTAGCGCTGCCGGACGACGCCGAGGGCCGGCTGGCCCAGCAGCTGCACGTGCTGCGCGAGTACCGCGGCGGGGTGCACCTCGTCGCCGTCGTCGCCTCCGGCCTCTCGCCGCTGCAGGCGGTGCTCTCCGGTCCGGGCGGGGCGAGCAACGCGTCGTTCTTCGGATGGGAGGAGCCGTTCGAGGACGCCGTCGGTCTGCAGACCGCGCGCTCGGAGGCCGAGACGCTGACCGACCGCCTCGTCGCGCCCGCGTGGGACGTCCTCGGCCACGAGGAGCGCGGGGAGCTCCTCACCCTCCTCGGCGGCGCCGCGGCCGCGGCCTTCCCGCCGTCCGACTGACCCCCGCTCGGCCCGGAGGAGCGCCGGTCCGGGTGGCGCGGGGCTTCCCGTTCGCCGGGCGCGGGCGCATCGTGCGACCCTGGTGTCACGATGACCACGCCTCACGACGACTCCGTCGACCTCGACCTCGACCTCGAGTGGGTCGACGACGACCCCACCACCGGTGCTCTCGACCTGTCCGACCGCGCGGCGCTGCGCCGTGTCCGAGGGCTCTCGACCGAGCTCACCGACGTCACCGAGGTCGAGTACCGCCAGATCCGGCTCGAGACCGTGGTGCTCGTCGGTGTCTGGACCGAAGGCACGCTGCGCGACGCCGAGCGGTCCCTCGCCGAGCTCGCGCGGCTGGCCGAGACCGCAGGATCCGTCGTCGTCGAGGGTCTCGTGCAGCGCCGCGACCGACCGGACCCCGCGACCTACATCGGCTCGGGCAAGGCCCAGGAGCTGCGCGCGGTGGTCGTCGAGACCGGGGCCGACACCGTCATCTGCGATGGCGAACTCACGCCGGGCCAGCTGCGCCAGCTCGAAGACGTCGTGAAGGTCAAGGTCGTCGACCGCACCTGGCTGATCCTCGACATCTTCGCCCAGCACGCCCGTAGCCGTGAGGGCAAGGCGCAGGTGAGCCTTGCGCAGATGCAGTACCTGCTGCCGCGCCTGCGCGGCTGGGGCGAGAGCCTCTCGCGCCAGGGCGGCGGCGCCGGCGGCTCGAGCGGCGGAGTCGGGACGCGCGGCCCCGGCGAGACCAAGATCGAGACCGACCGACGCCGGATCCGCACCGCCACCGCGAAGCTGCGGCGCGAGATCAAGGAGATGAAGACGGCGCGCGACACCCAGCGCGCGGACCGTCGTCGCCACGGCGTCCCGAGCGTCGCGATCGCGGGCTACACCAACGCCGGCAAGTCCAGCCTGCTCAACCGGGTCACCGGTGCCGGCGTGCTTGTCGACGACGCCCTGTTCGCCACCCTCGACCCCACCGTCCGCAAGGCGCAGACCCCCGGTGGTCGCGACTTCACGGCCACCGACACCGTCGGCTTCGTGCGCCACCTACCCCACCAGCTCGTCGAGGCGTTCCGCTCCACGCTGGAGGAGGTCGCTGAGGCCGACCTGATCCTCCACGTCGTCGACGGCAGCGACGACGAGCCCGAGGAACAGCTCGCCGCGGTGCGTGCGGTACTCGCGGAGATCGGTGCGCAACACGTGCCCGAGATCGTCGTCATCAACAAGGCCGACGCCGCCGATCCGCTGGTGCTCAGCAGGATACTGCGTCGCGAGCCGCACTCGGTGATCGTGAGCGCGCGCACCGGTGAGGGCATCGAGCGGCTGCTGCAGCTCATCGAGGACGACCTGCCGCACGCGTCGGTAGTGATCGACCTCGTGGTGCCCTACAGCCGCGGCGACCTCGTCGCGCGGGCGCACCGCGAGGGTGAGATCGAGAAGGTCGAGCACCTCGACACCGGTACGCGCATCGTCGGCCGCGTCAACGAGCCGCTGGCCGGCGACCTCACCCAGGCGAGCGCACTCATCGCCTGATCGTCACGCGGCCTCGACGTCCGCGGACGCAGGACGACTGGACTCACCGCGGCGCATCGCCCGCGGGTGGACCCGCGGCGTGCGGCACGATCCGCACGAGTTGCGCGCACCCCCACCACCGCTGCGCGCGCATGGGTGCAGCTCGGACGCCGCCAGCCCGTCGAGCAGGGCCGCGCGGACGAGGCACTCGTTGAGGCCGAGGCCGAGGCCGCCGTGCGCGTGCGGCGCGACGAGCAGCGACGCAGCGAGCCGACCGCCGGCGCGGGCGGTATGGGCGGGGTCCAGCTCGGCAGTTCGGGATCGGCGCTCGAAGGCGGTCACGCCGGTGGTGACGACGGGGCCTGCGCTGTCGTGGTCATGTCCCGACGGTCGGAACGTCACGGGCGCACCCTGCGGTGGGACGCGAGTCGGGCGTGGAACGAGACGGACTCACTCCGCGGTCGTGCTGAGGTGAGACGGGGGGTGTCCGCGCATACCGGTGCGCGGTCGCCGGTGCGTCCGTCGTGGTCGCGGCGACCGTCGAACAGCCGCGCGTCGGCCGTTCGAGCGCGACGTAGAGGTCCTCCTCGGGGCTCCCGACGGGAGAAGCGGCGGTCCGGGGCGAGGTGTCCGTGCGGCGGACCCGCGTGGCGAGCTCCACACCCGGGGACGGGCGGCACGGCACGGCTCGGGGTGCTGGTTGGATCGGGGGATGAGCACCCCGGACGCGGCTGCGGCCGTCGACACCGAGTCGGCGTCGGAGGTCGCGACGGCGCTGGCCGCGGCGGTCGCGGCGTTGGGGGGCGAGGACCGCACCGGCCAGCTCGAGATGGCGGAGGCGGTCGCCGCCACCCTCGCTGGGGCGGGTCACCTGCTGGTGCAGGCGGGTACGGGCACGGGCAAGTCGCTGGCCTACCTCGTCCCGGCGGTGCTGCACGCCACGAACCCCGACCGGCGGGTCGTGGTCGCCACCGCGACGCTCGCGCTGCAGCACCAGCTCGTCTCGCGCGACCTCCCGCGCCTGGTCGAGGCGCTCACGCCCGTGCTGGGCCGGACCCCGACGTACGCCGTTCTCAAGGGCCGGCACAACTACGTCTGCCTCGACCGGCTCCACCGTGGCGCCGACGACCGTGAGGACTCCGACGCCGACGCCCTGTTCGCGGCGCCGACCACGACGCTGGGCAAGCAGGCGAAGGACCTGCGCGAGTGGGTCGAGGAGACCGACACCGGCGACCGCGACGACCTGCCGTTCCCGGTCGACGGCCGGGTGTGGCGTGGTGTGTCGGTGTCCGGCCGCGAGTGCGTGGGCGCGGCCAAGTGCGCCTACGGCGACGACTGCTTCGCCGAGGCCGCGCGCGCCAGGGCGAACGCGTCGCAGGTGGTCATCACTAACCACGCGATGCTGGCGATCCACGCGATGGACAACGTCCCGGTGCTGCCCGAGCACGACGCCGTGGTGGTCGACGAGGGCCACGAGCTCGTCGACCGCGCGACGGCCGCGGTGACCAACGAGATCTCCGAGGCGATGGTCGAGCGTGCGGCGCAGCGGGCGCGTCGTCTGGTCGACCCCGACCTCTCCGAGCGGCTCGAGTCGGCGGCCGAGGCGCTCGGCATCGAGCTCGCGGTGCGCGCCGAGGGGCTCTTCGGCCCGGTGCGGGTGGAGTCGGTGACGGGCGGGCTGCTCCTCGCGCTCGCGGCGGTGCGCGACACCACGCACGCGGCGGTCACGAAGCTGGCGTCCGACGTGTCCAGGGACGACCCCGAGGCGCTGGCGGCCCGCACCCGCGCAAAAGGCCTCCTGCAGGAGGTGCACGACGTCGCGGGAGAGCTGCTCGCGCTCGACGAGACCGACGTCGCGTGGCTCGACCCCGGCGACCGTCGCGTTCCCGTGCTTCGGGTGGCGCCGCTCGAGGTCGCGGGGCTGCTGCGCACGTCGCTGTTCGACACCTCGCGCGTGGTGGTGACGAGCGCGACGATGCAACTCGGCGGGTCCTTTGAACCGGTGGCCCGGTCGTTCGGGCTGGCGCTCGACGGCGCCGGTTCGGCCGAGGGGGCCTGGACCGCGCTCGACGTCGGATCCCCGTTCGACCATGCGCGCCAAGGGATCCTCTACGTCGCCTCCTCGGTGCCACCGCCCGGGCGCGACGGCACCGACAGCGCGGCGATGGACGAGCTGGCCGACCTCATCGCCGCGGCGGGTGGCCGCACGCTCGCACTGTTCTCCTCGTGGCGGGGGGTCGACCGCGCGGCCGAGCACCTCGCGGAGTCGCTGCCCGACCGGCTGCTCGACCGCAGGATCGTGCCGCTCGACGTGCCGGTGCTCGTGCAGAAGCGCGGCGACTCGGTGGCCGACCTCGTGTCGCGCTTCGCCGCCGAGCCGCGCTCGGTGCTGCTCGGCACGCTGTCGTTGTGGCAGGGGGTCGACGTGCCCGGGGAGGCGTGCCACCTCGTGGTGATCGACCGCATCCCCTTCCCACGGCCCGACGACCCGCTCGTGGCCGCGCGGTCGAAGTACGCGGAGGAGCACGGTGGCAACGGATTCACCGCGGTGTCGGTGCCGCGCGCGGCGCTGCTGCTCGCCCAGGGGGTGGGACGCCTGATCCGCTCCTCGACCGACCGCGGCGTGGTGGCGGTGCTCGACCCGCGCCTCGCGACCGCGCGCTACGGCGACTACCTGCGCCAGTCGCTCCCGCCGTTCTGGTTCACCACCGACGGCGCCCTCGTGCGCGCGTCGCTGCGTCGCCTCGACGAGCTCACGGTCGAGGCCGCGAGGCCGGCCAAAGCGTCGGCGAGGAAGCCGTCAGCGCGCAAGAAGCCCGCAGCCGACTCCGGGTAGCGGCCCCCGCCCTCGCGAACCGCAGACATGGTGTTCGCGCGAGGTGCCGTGCGGTGACACCACATCGGGGCTGTCGAGAGACGTCTACAGCCGGCGCAGCACCGCGACGACCTTGCCGACGATGCGGGCGTGGTCGCCGTCGATGGGCGAGAAGTCCCTGTTGGCCGGGAGCAGCTTCACGTGGCCGTTCTTGCGCTGGAAGGTCTTCACGGTGGCCTCGTCGTCGAGCATCGCGGCGACGATGTCGCCGTTGACGGCGTCGACCTGCGAGCGCACCACGACCCAGTCGCCATCGCAGATGGCGGCCTCGATCATCGACTCGCCGACGACCTTGAGCAGGAACAGCTCGCCGTCGCCGACGAGGGACTTCGGCAGTGGGAAGACCTCCTCGACGGCCTGCTCGGCGAGGATCGGGCCGCCGGCGGCGATGCGTCCGATGACCGGCACGTACGACGCCTCCGGCATGGAGTCGCCGATGCCGGTGATGTCGGCGCCGGACTCGGCGGGGTCGACGACCTCCATCGCGCGGGGCAGGCGGGGGTCGCGGCGGATGTAGCCCTTCTTCTCCAACGCGGCGAGCTGGTGGGCCACCGACGACGGCGATGTGAGGCCGACAGCCTCGCCGATCTCGCGCATCGACGGCGGATAGCCGCGGGTCTCGATGGCCGTGCGGATCATGTCGAGGATGATCCGCTGGCGCACGGTGAGGCCGTCGGCGTCGGGCAGGCCCTCGGGGACCGGGATCTCGACCACCTTGGGCCGGCCGGCCTTGCGGCGCGGGGTCTCGGGACTGTCGGTGCTGGCCATGGTGCTCCTCGCCGTGATGGGACTCGGGCGTGCGGGTCGCTGCCGCGCGGACTGCGGACCCGATTGCGGGTCGGGCTGTCGGACCCCCCGGCGAGACTTCCTGACATGCCGGGCGACCGACGCTCACGGTAGCGACTTCGGACAGGTGTATCAAACATCTGTACGGACAATGCGTGACACGGCGCGTCGCGAGTGCTAGAAATCAGATAGACGTTCGATCGAACATACGTTCGGAAGGCCCGCACCACTGTTCCCACCCGCACCACGTCAGGCACCACCGAGGCAGCTCGACCCCCTGGAGGCAGACATGGCCACGATCTCGATCGCTGCTCCGGCCCAGCGCCGCACGGCCGCGACGGGTCAGGTGCAGGGGACGAGCGCCTGACGCGACGGGCCGGGCGAGCACGAGCGTGGCGCGCGTGGCGTACCCCGTTGTGGCCGAGGAACGCTGGGGCGCCACGGGGCG
>Ga0075015_100000986_pt1 | contig 10453 bp, 12 predicted proteins | sample AleBraG_ABR_2013_FD_71476 | JGI IMG/M metagenome (GOLD analysis project Ga0075015, IMG submission 71476) | Freshwater sediment microbial communities in response to fracking from Pennsylvania, USA - Alex Branch Run_MetaG_ABR_2013 | ecosystem: Environmental > Aquatic > Freshwater > Creek >...
TGGTCGCGCAGCCGCACGAGCAGGCCGCCGGCCCCTTCGACCAGCACCAGGTCGTGGCAGGAGGCGAGCGAGCGGACCACACCGGCGCAGGCGTCCAGGTCCATCTGCGGCAGGCCCGCCAGTCGGGCGGCAGTGGCCGGAGCCAGGGGCAGCCGATACCGGGCCACCTCGCGGAGGCTGTCAGCGGGCAGCCCGGTCAAGGCACTGATCTGGGCCAGATCCGCGGGCTCGTCCGGGCCGACCCCGGTCTGGGCAGCCTTGACCACCGCGACACTTCGGCCAGCCGAAGCAGCGACCGCCGCCACCGCCGCAGTCACGATGGTCTTGCCGACCCCGGTGCCGGTGCCGGACACCACCAGGACCCCGCTGGGCGGAGCCGACCCAGTCGCGGCGACGCCACCAACGGCAGTCACCTCCTGGGTCCGGTCAGCTGAGCCACCAGCTTGTAGCGGTCCCCCCGGTACAGCGAGCGCCCCCACTCGACGGGCCGACCCGCCCGGTCAAAGCTGTGCCGGGACGCCAGCAGCAGTGCCAGCCCCACCTCCACCCCCAGCAGCGCGGCTTCCTCCGGGCTTGCCAGAGCGGTCTCAATGGTCTCCTCGGCCCGTCCCAGCCGAACCCCGTAGCCGGCCGCGAGGGCCTCGTACAGTGACTCGAGTCGCTCGAGGTGGCCACGAAGCCGCGGGAAGCGAGCGGCGGCCAGATAGGTGCGCTCGATGGCCATCGGCTCCCCGTCGACCAGCCGCAACCGCACCACCCGCAGCACCCGCGCCCCGGTCCGGACCTCTAGCCGAACAGCCATCTGCGGGTCCGCCCGGACCTCGTCCATGCTGATCAGTCTCGACGCCGGCGCGTGGCCCTGAGCCAGCATGCCGCGGGTGTAGGACGTCAGCTCCAGGCTCTGAGCGACCTTGGGACGCGCCACGAAGGTCCCACGGCCCTGGACGCGCTCCAGACGGCCCTCGACGACGAGCTCCGCGACCGCCTGACGAACGGTGGTGCGCGAGGTCTCGAACTCGGCGGCCAGGCAGCGCTCGGTCGGTACCGCGCTGCCTGGCGGCAGCGCAGAAGCCAGCTCGGTCAGGTGACGCTTGAGCGGGTAGTACTTCGGCTCGGCAGGTGTGGCGCCGGTCGAGATCAGTGCCTGCTCGAGCGACATGAGCCCATCGTGGCACGCCTTGACTGCAGGCCACGATCCTGGCACCCTGCAGATTGGTCTAGACCAATCGGTCTGACTTGTTGGTGCCCTCGCCCGACCGGCAGGGCCATGACGCAGTCTCGTGGAGAGTGCACGTGCCAGCCCCCGGTTCGATGATGGCCGCCGAGATCGCTGAGCAGCCGGCCGTTCTGGCCCGCCTGCTGGACGACGCCCTGGCTTCGACCCGGATGGTGGCTTCGGCTGTGGCGAGGCGGTCGCCGCGGTTTGTGCTCCTTGCTGCCAGAGGTACCAGTGACCATGCCGCCCTGTTCGCCAAGTACCTGCTGGAGATCCGCCTGGGGCTGCCGTGCGGGCTGATGTCGCCGTCCACGATGACCGCCTATGGCGCGCGTCCGAGGCTGGCGGACTGTCTTGTGGTGGCAGTGAGCCAGTCGGGTTCGAGCCCGGACCTGGTCGAGTCGGTGGCGGTGGCTCGTGCCTGTGGGGCCACCACCTTGGCTCTCACCAACGCGCCGGCATCGGACCTGGCGACGGCCGCTGAGCTCCACCTAGACGTGGGAGCCGGGCCGGAGCGGGCGGTGGCCGCCACCAAGTCCTACACCGCACAGTGCTTGGCTTTGTGGCTGCTCGTCGACGCCCTCGCCGGTGGCGACGGCTCGGCCGCCAGGGGAGTGCCTGACGCCGCCCAGGCTATGGTCGAGCGGCGCGGCGAGGTTGCCGACCTGGCTGCCCGCTACCGTTTCGCGTCCCGGGTGGTGCTGACCGGTCGCGGCTACTCCTACCCCACCGCCCGGGAGGCCGCGATCAAACTGATGGAGACCAGCTACCTGGCGGCCCACGCTTTCTCGGGGGCGGACCTGATGCACGGCCCGATGGCGATGATCGACCCGCAGTACCCCGTGGTCGCGGTGGTCCCTGCCGGGATCGGGCAGCGAGCCATGGAGCCTGTGCTGTTCCGACTACAGGCCAGCGGTGCCGACGTTCTGCTGATGGGCACCGAGGACGCCGGGACCGGCTGCACGTACTTTCGGCTGCCGCCAGGTCTCGACGAGCAGGTGCACCCACCGGTCGACATCATCGCCCTGCAGTGGCTGTCGTTGGAGATCGCCCTGGCCCGAGGCCTGGACCCCGACGCTCCACGTGGGCTGGCCAAGGTGACCCAGACCTGGTGACACCGCTAGTGAAACCGGTGTGGTGACCCCGACATCGGCCATGGTGACCACGCCTGGCGCCCCGGTCGGGGACAGTGAGCAGGCCGGTTGGCGCCCTCGACCGCCGAGCCAGTCCCGAGCCTGCCGGAAACGTGAGCAGGATCACCGTTACGGCGGCGTGAATTCTGTGACAACTCCGCTTGTGGTGACCAGTTCGGGGTCTGCGGTGACCGATGCTAGGAGGGCGTGGCCGTACCGCAGCTGGTGATCAGCGACAGTCGTCGCAACGGTGGCCACGTGGAAGAGAGGCCCGAAATCTCATGTCCGAGAACACCAGCATCACTGTCGAGCAGGCGACGCAGATCGCCGAAAAGTGGGCGGCCGTCCGCGACGAGTCGGTCAACACCCACCTGGATGTGCAGCGCGTCGAGGGCGGCTTCAGGGTGGAGCTGGTCGTCTATTACGGCGTCGGACCTTTTGAGCCGCTGGGGTCAGCGTCGGCAGTGATCGACGAGACCGGGCACCTTCACCAGGTCCGCGCCGCCTGATCTGCCGCCTGAGTTGCCACCGCGACCAGCGCAGCGGCAGTCCTGGCGACGTCGTCGTCGCTGAGGTCGGCACGTGCGGTGATCCGAAGGCGGCTCACGCCGTCAGGGACCGTCGGAGGTCGGAAACATCCGACCCGGACTCCGGCGTCGGCCATCGCCGCTGCTGCCGCCACGGCGGCCAGCGGCGAACCGATCCGGACTCCCACCACGGCGGCGTCGGGTGCCCCGGCCGCCAGCCCGGCCTCGAGGGCAGCCTGGTGGAGGCGTCGGGCGGCTTCCCGGACCCGTCCGGGAAGGTCGGGCTCGGCGCGGAGCACAGCCAGTGCTGCAAGGGCGGCGCCGGCGCTCGGGGGAGCCAGGGCGGTGTCGAAGATGAACGTCCGCGCGGAGTCGACAAGATGGTCGATCACACGCCCCGACCCGAGCACGGCCCCCCCCTGCGCGCCGAGGGACTTGGACAAGGTGACGGTCACCACCACCTCAGGCAGCCCAGCTAGACCTGCCGCGGCCGCTGCCCCTCCGCCACCGGGCCCGAGCACCCCCAGCGCATGTGCCTCGTCCACGACCAGACCGGCCCCGGCCTCGCGGCAGACCTGGGCCAGGGCAGCCAGGTCCGCCAGCTCTCCGTCGACTGAGAACACCGCGTCCGTGACGACCAGTGCACGCACCTCGGTCCGCGCACCGAGCACGGCGGCGACCGCAGCCAGGTCGCGGTGCCCCACCACGACGACCCTGGCTCGCGACAACCGCGCCGCGTCGACGATGGACGCATGGTTGTCGGAGTCGCTGACCACAAGAGAGCCGGGTCCGCTCAAGGCGGTGATCGCGCCCAGGTTGGCCAGATACCCGGAGGAGAAGACCAGAGCCCGCGGCTGCCCGACGAGGGCGGCCAGCGCCTGCTCCAGCTCGACGTGCAGCGCGGTCGAACCGGTGACCAGCCGTGACCCCGTCGAGCCGGTGCCCCAGGCGGTGGCGGCAGCGACTGCGCCGGCGATCACCCGAGGGTCCCGGCTCAGCCCCAGGTAGTCGTTGGACGCAAGATCTAGCAGTCGCTGGCGCAGGGGACGCGCAGCCAGCGTGCGGCGAAGCCCGGCCTCGGTCCTGGCCTGGGCCACCTCGTCCAGCCAGTCGAAGCAGCCGCCGGCACCCGCAGCGGTCGGCGCCGGATCCGAGATGCCCACGACGGGCGATCCTGGCACGAGTGGGGCGAGCACGTTCAGGCAGGGGCCCCAACCAGACCCCCCCCGGACCCGGCACCAGGGCCCGGCGGACCGGTGGCGGCCTGTGGGTGCCTGCGCCGCGGGCACCGGTGGACGACGTACCCTGCGATGCGTGCCAAGTCTCAACGACGTCACCCAGCGGCACACCGACCTCAGCGACGCCGACCTCGACCGGCTGCACCTGCTGCTCGCCGACTGGCAGCTGCTGGCCGACCTGGCCTTCTCCGACCTCGTCTTGTGGCTGCCGACCTGGAACGGCTCGGGGTACGTCGCCGGCGCGCAGATGCGTCCCACCACCGGTGCCACAGTGTTCGCGGACGACCTGGTCGGTACGTTCCTGCCCCGCGGTCGGCGGCCGCTTCTGGACGAGGCGCTGGAGCTGGGGCGGGTGGTGCGTAGCCGCACCCAGCACGCGTTGGCCCCTGCCGAGGCACTGCCGGTCCGCGGCGACGACGGGCGGGTGGTCGCGGTCATCGCCCGGCACGCCGACCCGGCGACATCACGCACCCGAGGCAGACTGGAGACCGCATACGTCGAGGTGGCCGACCAGCTGGCCAGGATGGTCGCCGAAGGCAGCTTCCCGTTCCCTGGCGGCCTGGAGGGACTGGACTCATCCCCTCGCGCCGGGGACGGGCTGGTGCGCCTGGACGTGGACGGAACCGTCACCTACGCCAGCCCGAACGCGCTGTCGGCCTACCGCAGACTTGGCCTTGCCGCCGACCTGGTGGGCAGCCGGCTCGACTCGGTCACCCGCCAGCTGGTACCCCGCCGCGGGCCGGTCGACGAAGACCTGGTCGCCGTGGCCGGTGGTCGAGCCGCCCGCGGAGTCGAGGTCGAAGGCAAGGGCACCATCGTCCAGCTCCGGGCCATCCCGGTGCTCGCCGCCGGTGCGAGAGTCGGGGGAGTGGTCCTGGTCCGCGACGTCACCGAGGTGCGCCGCCGGGAGGCCGAGCTGCTGACCAAGGACGCGACGATCCGCGAGATCCACCACCGGGTCAAGAACAACCTGCAGACCGTCGCTGCTCTGCTTCGGCTGCAGGCGCGCCGCACCGAGCTCCCACAAGCCAAGGGAGCCCTGGAAGAGGCGGTTCGGCGGGTCACCTCGATAGCGCTGGTCCACGAGCTGCTGTCGACCGCCCCGGACGAGTCGGTTCCCTTCGACCAGGTCGCCGACCGGGTACTCGCAATGGTCGCCGAGGTCTCCAGCTCAGACGGCGGCGTCCGCCCCACCCGCAAGGGAACCTTCGGTGTCGTGCCCGCCGAGATAGCAACTCCGCTCGCGGTGGTCCTGTCCGAGCTCGTGCAGAACGCTGTCGAGCACGGCCTAGGCGGCGGCAGCGGCTCGCTGTTCGTCATAGCAGACCGTGACGGCACCCGGCTCCAGGTCGAGGTCGTCGACGACGGGGTCGGGCTGCCGAAGGGTTTCGACCCGGCCACCTCAGACCGGCTAGGGCTCCAGATCGTCCGCACCCTCGTCGAGGGCGAACTCGGCGGCACGCTGACCGTGGAGCCCGGCGAGCTCGGCGGCACCAGGGCCGCACTGGAGATCTCGGTCGAACGCTAGCCCCGGACGCCGCGACGCCCGGCTCCCCAATCGGGAACCGGGCGCCGCGAGAACCGGTGCCGGCCGGTCAGGCCATCCGGGCCCGAGCGCGAGCGGTGCGCCGCTTGAGCGCGCGACGCTCGTCCTCCGACATGCCGCCCCAGACACCGTGGTCCTGTCCGGACTCCAGTGCCCACGTCAGGCACGACTCGCGTACCTCACAACGGCGACAGATGATCTTGGCCTCTTCGATCTGGAGCAGTGCCGGCCCGGTGTTCCCGATCGGGAAGAACAGCTCAGGGTCTTCGTCGCGGCACGCGGAACGGTGACGCCAGTCCATGCTGGGTCCACTCCTGTCCTCAGCCGGGCGGCGGGGTGGGCCACCCGGAGTAGTTGCTTGTGAAGTCTTTCACGAAGCATCCCGTTCATCCTGCGCCGGGTTCCGGCACTGACGAACGGGCTGCTCCCTGCACCTGAACGAACGCGTCTACGCGCTTGTTCCTCGTGCGGTACCTGAAGCCTTCCAAAGCACACGCTCCGGCACAAGACTTTCGTGATCGAAACTTGACCTTTTGTGGCGTGTGCTCCGTCACACGGGAGCGCTCCCGCGCCTGCGCGGCAGGTCAGACGACTACGGAGAGTGCATCCGGGTGGGACGCGAAGTAAATGCTGACCCGCTCCCCGATGGGCTCTCCATCGAGCTGGACCGCGGTGGGTCGGTCCGCCCAGACCCGCATTCCGGTGAGGTCATGGCGGGCCACGACGTCTCGCCCGTGCGGGCGCGAGCCGGGCTGCAGGAGCTGGCGGACGTGTCGCGCGGTGGACAGGGTCCGCAGCCGAAGCAGGGCGAGGATGTCGAACCCGGTGTCGAAGGAGGCCTCCGGGCAGGCGTTGATGGCCAGCGATCCGAGATAGGTCCATGGAGCCGTGTTCTGGACGATGACCAGGAACACCCCTTCGATGGAGTCCTCGCCGGGAATGGCGAGGGTCAGTGGCGGCCTGTCACGTTCGGTCTCGCGGTAGAACTTGCCCAGTGCTGCTCCCAAGAACAGGGCCGCGCTGGCCCCCCGGCCGCGTTCGCGTCGGCGCTCGACCTCGCCCACGACCTCGGCGTCGAGTCCGACTCCTGCGCAGAACGTGAACCAGCGGCCGTCGGCGGTGCTGAGCCCGATCGTGCGGCGCCGGCCCTCGCGCAGTGCGTCGAGCACCAGGCCGGTGGCCTCGACCGGGTCGTCCGGCATTCCCAGGGCCCGGGCGAAGACGTTCGTCGAGCCGCCGGGAACCACGGCCAGTGCCGGCCCGGCGGGGTTGGGGCCGTTCTCCAGAAGGCCGTTGACGCACTCGTTGACGGTGCCGTCCCCGCCGAGAGCGATGAGCAGGTCGTGGCCTTCTTTGGCGGCACGGCGACCGACCTCGATGGCATGGCCGCGGTGGGTGGTCTGCACGACCTCGACGTCCAGGTCAGCTGACAGTGCGTGGACCAGCACGTCACGTGACCGAGCGGTCGTCGTGGTTGCTTTGGGATTGACCACCAGCAGGGCCCGCATGGCGCCCAAGCGTACGGGGACCGCACGTATCGTCTGGACTGTGACTGCAGCTGGAGCCGCGCGTCGACGCCGCGCTGCCGTGGTGACGGTGGCTGTCGGAGTCGCCGGACTTGAGGCGGCGGCACTGCTGGTGTACATCGCCGTGATCGTGGTGCGGGCGGCCGCCGGGGACCATACGACCTGGCTGAATGTGCTGCTGCTGTGCCTGGTGCTGCTTGCGTGGGCGGTCGGGCTGGCGGTGGCGGCGCGAGGGCTGTGGGCTGGTCACCGGTGGTCCCGGGCACCGTTGGTGGTCGCCGAGCTGCTGCTGCTGGCGGTCAGCGTCTCAATGGTCCAGGGCGGACTGGGCTGGGTGGGGTGGCCACTGGTGGTGGGAGCTGTTGCAGCATTGGGCGCGCTGTTCGCCCCGGCGATGACTGAGCTACTCGGCGAGCCCGGACCGTAGCTCGGCCAGTGTGCGTGCCAGCAGGCGCGACACGTGCATCTGCGAGATCCCGATCTCGTCGGCGATCTGAGACTGAGTCATGTTGCGGAAGAACCGCAGGAGCAGGATCTGACGTTCCCTGGCTCCAAGGTGGGCAAGCAGCGGACGCAGCGTCTCTCGGTAGACCACACCATCGAGGGCTGCGTCGTCCACTCCGATCGTCTCCAGCACAGCCAGCGACCCGTCGGCGGAGTCGCCGCCCGCGTCCAGGGACACCGCGCTGTAGGCGTTGGCCGACTCGAGGCCTTCCAGCACCTCCTCCTCCGAGGCCCCGATCCGGGTGGCGATCTCGGCGACCGTCGGGGCCCTTGCGAGCTGGTGTGCGAGCTCCTCTGCTGCAGTGCTCAAGGCCAGTCCCCGCTCCTGTAGGCGTCGGGGGACCCGCACCGCCCATCCCTTGTCTCGAAAGTGTCGCTTGATCTCGCCGACGATCGTCGGAGTCGCGTAGGTGGAGAACTCGACTCCGCGGTCGGAGTCGAACCGGTCCACCGACTTGATCAGCCCGATGGTGCCCACCTGGACGAGGTCATCGAGGGGCTCGCCCCTGCCTGCGAACCGTCGGGCCAGGTGCTCCACGAGCGGCAGATGCAGCTCGACGAGAGCGTCCCGCGCGCTGTGGTGCTCGTCGCTGTCCTCGGCGGCCACGCTCATGGCTGCGAACAGGTCCCAGGATCTGCTGCGAGTGGCGGCGCGCCGACTCGCGATGTCTTCAGTGGGGCCGCTCACGCCTCGGCATTCCCCCCGCGGTGCTTACGCAGTGTGATGGTGACCGTGCCGTCCGGGTCGGCGCTGGCGTCGACCTCGCCGGCGAGGGCGGTCAGGACGGTCCACGCGAAGGAATCCCGCCCCGGGGTGCGGCCTGCGTTCGTCGTTGCTTCGACGTTGACCTCGAGGCAGTCAGGCTCGAGGGTGAAGCGACAGGTCAGCGGCAGGTCGGGGCGTGCGTCGGGGAGCAGCAGGGCGCAGGCCTCGTCGACGGCGATCCGCAGGTCCTCGATCTCGTCGAGGGTGAAGTCAAGCCGTGCGGCCAGTCCGGCCGTGGCGGTTCGCAGCACCGACAGGTAGGCCGACTCTGCCGGCAGACGCAGCTCCACGACGTCGCGGAGCCGGTCGGTTGTCTGCGGGCGCGCTCGGCCGTACACGCTCATCTCGCTATTCCTGTCTTCGGTCTCCCCGGACGCCCAGAATAACCTGTCCGTGTGACGCTCAGATTGCGCCCGGCCAGCCCGCCGCCGCCCGCTGCAGGGCCGCGCCGGTCAGCCGGTTGACGGTCCACTCGTCCATCGACAGGGCGTCGATGCTGCGGTAAAAGCTGATCGCCGAGCTGTTCCAGTCCAGAACCCACCACTCCAGCCGCGGGTATCCCCGCTCGACGCAGATCCGCGCCAGCTCGGCCAGCAGCGCCTTACCCTGGCCCTGACCGCGCAGGTGGGGGCGGACGAACAGGTCTTCCAGATAGATGCCGTGCCGGCCGCTCCAGGTCGAGAAGTTGACGTACCAGACGGCGAAGCCCCCGAGGCGGTCCCCTTCGTCGAGGACGAGAGCCGAGACCTTCGGGTCCGGCCCGAACAGGGCGACCTGGAAGTCCGCCGCGGTGGACTCGACCTCGTGTCGGGAGCGTTCGAACTCGGCGAGCTCACAGATCATCGCGAACAGCTCGTCGACCTCCTCCGGGCGAACCGGGCGGACGGTGGCTTGAGTGGACACCCGCAACTCCTGTCGGTGGGATAGGTCGTGGCGCGGCCGGCACTATCCGCGTGGCCGGGTTGGCTAGCTCAAAGGGTCGACAGTCAGGGGATTGGCCAGATTCCAGTGCCGCAGGGTGGCCACGCCGTGCTCGGATCCGAGTACCGACGTCGATCCCACGCTCAGCTCCAGCATTCCGCCATCGGTGACGGCCCGGCCGAGCCATCGCGCTGCCAGCGACCGAAGCAAGTGCGAGTGGGCGACCACAATGACGGTCGTGGTGGGGTCGAGGGTGCCAAGCCGGCCAAGCACACGGTCGCAGCGGGCCGACACCTGCTCGGCGCTCTCCCCACCCGGGCAGGGCTGGGTGAAGACCGTCCAACCGGGGGCCTGACGGCGGATCTGCGCCGTGGTCAGCCCCTCGTAGGCGCCGTAGTCCCACTCGACGAGGTCCTCGTCGAGGTCGAACGGCGCCAGCCCGGCGATCTCGGCTGTTCGCCGTGCCCGCGTCAGCGGGCTGACCAGCACCGCCACCGGACCGGCCGCGGTCACTGATGCCATGCGCGGCGCCAAGGCGGCGGCCTGCCGTTCACCCTCGGCGTTGAGGGGGATGTCGGTGCGCCCGGTGTGGCGGCGGGCGCTGCTCCACTGGGTGGCACCGTGACGGACCAGCACCACGCCGTCCACGGCGTGAACCGGCTCCACCCCTCTTCCCCCGCCGACCGACCGTCCCGGCCCTTAGGCCTTCTTGGTCTCCCAGAAGATGGTGTCGATCTCGGCGATCTTGGCGAGCAGCGCATCGGCGACCGCAGTGTCCGTAGTCCCCTTGGTGCCGCCCGCGCCCGCGAGCTTGGTGGCCTCGTTGAACAGCCCGTTGAGCTGCGGGTACTTCTCGAAGTGGGGCGCCTTGAAGTAGTCGGTCCACAGCACCCACAGGTGATGCTTGACCAGATCGGAGCGTTCCTCCTTGATGGAGATGGCGCGGGCCTTGAAGTCCGGGTCCTCGCTGCCGTGGTACTTCTCCATGCACGCCTTCACCGACTGCGCCTCGATCTTGGCCTGAGCGGGGTCGTAGACGCCGCAAGGAAGGTCGCAGTGGGCACTCACCGTGATGG
>Ga0075015_100000987_pt1 | contig 10451 bp, 9 predicted proteins | sample AleBraG_ABR_2013_FD_71476 | JGI IMG/M metagenome (GOLD analysis project Ga0075015, IMG submission 71476) | Freshwater sediment microbial communities in response to fracking from Pennsylvania, USA - Alex Branch Run_MetaG_ABR_2013 | ecosystem: Environmental > Aquatic > Freshwater > Creek >...
CGCGCGGTCCGCCGTCACCCGGGCCAGCGCGACGTAGGCAACCCGCGCCTCGGGCGAGACCTCGCCGAGCTCGCGCACGTGCGCGGCCACGGTACCGGCGTCGCCGCGCTGACCGGGCCGGTGGCGCGCGGCGACGCCGGTACCGTGGCCGCGCACGTGCGCGAGCTCGGCGAGGTCTCGCCCGAGGCGCGGGTTGCCTACGTCGCGCTGGCCCGGGTGACGGCGGACCGCGCGCTGGCTGCCGGGACGCTGCGACCGGACGCCGCGGAGGCGCTGCTCGACGTACTCGCCCGCACCGAGGAGGAGCACCGATGACGGCGGAGACGAGGGTCGTCACCTCGCGGTCGGGCCTGCGGTCGGCGTACGACGCGCTGCCGTCCGGCACGCGCCGCGCGGTCGTCCTGACGATGGGCGCGCTGCACTCGGGCCACGCGCACCTCGTGCGCGAGGCTCGCGCCCGAGTCGGCGTCGACGGCCACGTCACGGTGAGCGTGTTCGTGAACCCCACGCAGTTCGCCGCCGGCGAGGACCTCGAGCGCTACCCGCGCCGCCTCGAGGACGACGTCGCGGTGTGCGCGCGCGAAGGCGCCGACCTCGTGTTCGCGCCCTCGGTCGAGACCGTGTACCGCGACGGGAGCCCCTCGGTCACCGTCGATCCCGGGTCGCTCGGGACCCTGCTCGAGGGCGCCGTGCGCCCCGGTCACTTCCGCGGCGTGCTGACGGTCGTGCACAAGCTGCTGTCGCTGACGCGGCCGGACCTCGTCCTGTTCGGCGAGAAGGACTACCAGCAGCTCGTCCTGGTCCGTCGCATGGTGCGCGACCTCGACCTGCCCGTCGAGGTCGTCGGCGTGGCGACCGTGCGCGCCGACGACGGGCTCGCGCTCTCGAGCCGCAACGCCTACCTGTCCGACGCCGGGCGCCGCACCGCGCTCGCGGTGCCGCGGGCCCTGGTCATCGGCGCCGAGGCGGCGCGCGAGCAGGGGTCGGCGCGCGACGTCGTGTCCTCCGTGCAGACCTACCTCGACGCAGTCGCAGACCTCGTGACGGACTACGCCGTGGTGACCGACCCCGAGCTGGGCGCGCCTCCCGAGGTGGGTGAGGCACGGCTGCTCATCGCGGTGCGCGTCGGTCCGGTCCGTCTGCTCGACAACGCGCGGGTCGTGCTGGCGGGCGCCTCGTGAGCGTGCACCTGCCGCGCCGGCTCGCCGCGCCGGCACCCGGATGGACCCACGAGACCGACGTCGTCGTCGTCGGGTCGGGCGTCGCGGGTCTCACGACCGCGCTCAACGCCCGGGCGGCCGGCTACCGCGTGCTCGTCGTCACGAAGGCCCGCGTCGACGAGGGGTCCACCCGCTGGGCGCAGGGCGGCATCGCGGCGGCGCTGGCCGACGACGACTCGCCGGCAGACCACGAGGTCGACACCCTCGTCGCCGGAGCCGGGCTCTGCGACCCCGAGGCCGTGCGCACGCTCGTCACCGAAGGGCCGGGTGCGGTGCGTCGCCTCATCGCCCTCGGCGCTCGCTTCGACACCGACGAGACCGGCGACATCGCGCTCACCCGCGAGGGCGGTCACCTGCGCGACCGCATCGCGCACGCCGGCGGCGACGCCACCGGCGCCGAGATCTCGCGCGCCCTCGTCGCCGCCGTCGAGGGGCGCGCCGGCATCGAGCTCATCGAGAACGCGCTCGCGCTCGACCTGCTGCTCGACGACCGCGGTGCGGCGCAGGGGCTCACGCTCCACGTCATGGGCGAGGGGCAGCGCGACGGCGTCGGCGCGGTGCTCGCCCCCGCGGTCGTCCTCGCCACCGGTGGCCTCGGCCAGGTGTTCTCGCTGTCGACCAACCCGTCGGTCGCCACCGGGGACGGCATGGCCCTCGCGCTGCGCGCGGGAGCAGCGGTCGCCGACCTCGAGTTCGTGCAGTTCCACCCGACGGTGCTCTGGCTCGGCTCGGACGCCACGGGCCAGCAGCCGCTGGTCAGCGAGGCGGTGCGCGGCGAGGGCGCCGTGCTCCGCGACGACGCCGGCGTGGCGTTCATGCAGGGCCAGCACCCTCTCGCCGACCTCGCACCCCGCGACGTCGTGGCCAAGGCGATCATGCGACGCATGCGCGAGACCGGCGCCAAGCACGTGTGGCTCGACGCGCGCGGCTTCGGCATCGAGATGTGGGAGCGCCGGTTCCCGACCATCCTCACCTCGTTGCGCGCCATCGGCGTCGACCCGTCGACCGACCTCATCCCGGTGGCCCCGGCGCAGCACTACGCGTCGGGCGGCGTGCGCACCGACACCGACGGGCGTACGTCCATCCCGGGCCTGTTCGCCGTGGGCGAGTGCGCCTGCACGGGCGTGCACGGGGCGAACCGGCTCGCGTCGAACTCGCTGCTCGAGGGCCTGGTCTTCGCCGCGCGCATCGGCGACGTCCTGGCGCAGGGTCTCCCGGTGCGACGCGACCCGGTCGTGCCCGCCGATCCGGGCACCGTGCTCTCGTCCACCGCGCGTCGCTCGCTGCAGGCGGCGATGACCGAGGGCGTCGGCGTGCTGCGCTCGCGCGACTCGATGGCCACCGCGCTCGGTGTCCTCGAGGCGGTCGGGGCGACGACCTCGACCGACCCGCACACCGGCTCGTGGGAGACCACCAACCTGCACGCGGTCGCGACCGTCCTGACCGCCAACGCGAAGACGCGCACGGAGACGCGCGGCTCGCACTGGCGCGAGGACTTCCCGGACACCGACGACGAGCACTGGCACCTGCGTCTTGTGACGGTGCTCGGGCCCGACGGGGTCCTGGTGAGCACGCGGGAGGACGTCCCGGTCCCCTCGACCCGTCCCACGCAGGAGCCGGTATGAGCCTTCGCCCCGCGACCCTGGCCGCGCTCGACTCCGCGGGCCTCGACCCGGTGCGGGTCGAGGATCTCGTGCGCGCGACGCTCGCCGAGGACCTCGACGGCGGGGTCGACGTCACGTCGGCGGCGACGGTGCCCGCCGACCAGCGCTCGACCCTCGACCTCGTCGCCCGGGGGACGGGAGTCCTCGCCGGCGTGCCGGTCGCGGCCGCGGTGTTCGACGCCGTGTCGGAGGGCGACGCCGACATCGTCGTGGTCAGGCCCGACGCCGCGCGCGTGAGCGCCGGCGACGTGCTGCTCACGGTGACGGGTCTCACCCGCGACCTGCTCACGGCGGAGCGCACCGCGCTCAACCTGCTCTGCCACCTCTCCGGCGTCGCGACCGCGACGGCGCAGTGGGCCGATGCGCTCGCCGGGACGGGAGCGCGGGTGCGCGACACCCGCAAGACCACGCCGGGGCTGCGCGCGCTGGAGAAGTACGCCGTGCGCTGCGGCGGCGGGGTCAACCACCGGATGTCGCTGTCGGACGCCGCGCTCGTCAAGGACAACCACGTCGTCGCCGCGGGTGGGGTGGCCGCGGCGTTCGAGTCGGTGCGCGCGATGTGGCCGGGGCTCGCGGTCGAGGTCGAGGTCGACTCCCTCGGGCAGCTCACCGAGGTGCTCGAGGCCGGTGCCGACCTCGTGCTGCTCGACAACTTCACCCCCGACCAGATGCGCCTCGCGGTGGGGATCGCCACCGAGCACGCCGCGCACGCCGGCACGCCGCGCGCGCTGCTCGAGGCGAGCGGCGGCCTGACCCTCCCCGACGCGGCCGCCGTGGGACAGACCGGCGTCGACTACGTCGCCGTCGGGGCGCTGACGCACTCGGCGCTGGTCCTCGACGTCGGAGCCGATCTGCGCCCCCTTCCCTGACCCCCGTCCCGCATGAACGTGCCCCACGCCGACGGGCGAACGCGGGCACCCCAAGGAGTTCCGAATGCTGCTCGCCATCGACGTCGGCAACACCAACACGGTCCTCGGCCTGTTCGACGGCGAGGACCTGCTGCGCTCCTACCGGGTGAAGACCGACCCGCGGTCGACGGCGGACGAGTACCGCCTGACGTTCCGCGGCCTGCTGCGCGACGATCCGGACATCACCGGGGTGGCGCTGTGCTCCACCGTCCCCGCGGTGCTGCGCGAGATGCGCACGATGCTCGAGCGCTACTACGGGCACGTGCCCCACGTGATCGTGGAACCCGGTGCGCGCACCGGAGTGCCGGTGCTCATGGACAACCCGAAGGAGGTGGGCGCGGACCGCATCGCCAACACGCTGGCGGCGCACACCCTCTACGGCGGTCCCTGCATCGTCGTCGACTTCGGCACGTCGACGAACTTCGACGTCGTGTCGGCCAAGGGCGAGTTCCTCGGCGGCGCCCTGGCGCCGGGCGTGGAGATCTCCCTCGACGCGCTCGCCGCTCGCGCGGCGCAGCTGCGCAAGGTCGAGTTCGTCGCGCCCCGCTCGGTGATCGCGAAGAACACCGTGGAGGCGCTGCAGTCCGGCGCGCTCTACGGCTTCGCGGGTCAGGTCGACGGCATCGTGACGCGCATCGTGGCCGAGCTCGGCGGCGAGGTCACCGCCGTCATCGCCACGGGCGGTCTCGCGCCGGTCGTGATCAAGGAGTCGTCGACCGTCACCGTGCACCGCCCCGACCTCACCCTGCAGGGCCTGCGCCTGGTCTTCGACAAGAACACCTGACCTGGGTCACCAGACGAGTGTGGCCGGGCACCGACGGTCCCCGGCCACCCTCGCGCTCGAGGCGGAGGACGGGCGCACACCCTGCGTGCCGTCGGCGCGCCAGGTGCGCGGGATGAGGTAGTCGCGCGTGCCGATCGTCATCTCCTGCGGATCGGGTCAGCGGACGGTGGGAACGGCGGGTGGTCGGACCGGCCGGCCGTCCACAGCGCCGCCGGCTGAGGCCCGCCCGATCCTCAGGTGCGCGCGACCCGGTAGGCCGCGCACACGTAGGGCACCTCCACGACGTCGCGTCCTGCCGTGTCACCGTGGGTCGCCAGCAGCGTCCGCACAGCGGCGTAGACGTCGTCGGCGTCGGTCCTCAGCCGCACGTAGGAGAACGTCGAGACCAGGCCCACGACGGCCTCGGGTGTCATCGCGACGCGATGCGGGAAGTCGGCCCGCTCGACCCCGGGGTGCACCGCCGCGATCTCCGCGAGGGCGTCGGACCGGGTCGCACGCATCGCGTCCTCGCCCTCGATGAGGTCGGACAGCGCGTCCATCCACGGCACCCGGTCGTCGCGCACGTTCCAGAGCAGGCCGATCACGCCGCCGGGCCGCACGACACGGACGAACTCGGCTGCGGCCGCCGCCTTGTCGAACCAGTGCCAGGCCTGAGCGGCGGTCACGGCGTCGACGGAGCCGTCGTCGATCGGCAGGTGCTCGGCGTGCGCCAGGACCGTGCGCGCCTGCGGATGGTCGGCCGAGAGCTGCGTGAGCATTCCGGCATCCGGCTCGAACGCGGTGACGCCGAGCCCGAGCCCCGCGAGCAGGGCGGTGAACGCGCCCGTCCCGGCGCCCACGTCGGCGACCTCGCGGACCGGCCGGGTCGCGGCCTCGAACACCCACCGGACCGCCTCGAGGGGGTAGGTCGGTCGGTGCGCGGCGTAGTCGGCCGCAGCGGCGCCGAACGACAGCCGGCGGTCGTCGAACCCGGGGGACGTCATGGCCCGACGCTATCCCCGGCGAGGTCGACGCCGGCCCCCGATAGCCTTGCGCGCATGGCCGACCATCCCGGAGCGCTCGCCGATCACGAGGACGACGTCCCCGAGCAGATCCGCGTGCGCCGGGACAAGCGCCAGCGCCTGCTCGACTCCGGGCGCGAGCCCTATCCGGTGCGGGTCCCGCGCACCCACACGATCCCGCAGGTGCGCGCGGCCTACCCCGAGCTCGAGCCCGACACCGCCACCGGCGACATCGTCGCGATCGCGGGTCGGGTGATCTTCGTGCGCAACACCGGCAAGCTCTGCTTCGCCACGCTGCGCTCCGGGGACGGCACCGAGATCCAGGCGATGCTGTCGCTGGACAAGGTCGGCGAGCAACGCCTCGCCGACTGGAAGTCCGACGTCGACCTCGGCGACCACGTCGCGGTCGAGGGCGAGGTCATCACCTCGCGCCGCGGTGAGCTCAGCGTGCTCGCCGACTCCTGGCAGATGGCCGCGAAGACGCTGCGTCCCCTGCCGGTCGAGCACAAGCCGCTCGCCGAGGAGACCCGTGTGCGTCAGCGCTACGTCGACCTCGTGGTGCGGCCTCAGGCGCGGGAGGTGGCCCGCCTGCGCGTCGACGTGGTCGCGTCCCTGCGCGCGAGCTTCGCCCGGCGGGGGTTCCTCGAGGTCGAGACCCCGATGCTGCAGACCATGCACGGCGGAGCGACCGCGCGACCGTTCGTCACGCACTCCAACGCCTTCGACATCGACGTGTTCCTGCGGATCGCGCCCGAGCTGTTCCTGAAGCGCTGCATCGTGGGCGGTCTCGAGCGCGTCTTCGAGATCAACCGCAACTTCCGCAACGAGGGCGCGGACGCCACGCACTCGCCCGAGTTCGCCATGCTCGAGTACTACGAGGAGTACGCCGACTACCGCGACAACGCCCGGATGACGAGGGAGCTCATCCAGGAGGCCACCCTCGCCGCGTTCGGGTCGCTGCAGTTCGAGCGGCTCGACGGCGAGAGCCGCGACTTCTCCGGCGAGTGGGACGAGGTCTTCGTCTACCCGTCGGTGTCGGACGCCGTCGGCCGCGATATCACCCCCGTCACCCCGCTCGACGTGCTGCGCGATCTCGTCGAGGCCGTCGGCGTCACGCCGGAGAAGACCTGGGTCCCGGGCAGGTACGTCGAGGAGCTGCTCGAGCACCACGTGGTGCCCACCTTCACCCGGCCGACCTTCGTCCTGGACTACCCCGAGGACACCTCGCCGCTCGTGCGCGCCCACCGGGAGCTGCCCGGGGTCGTGGAGAAGTGGGACCTCTACATCGACGGCAACGAGCAGGGCACGGGCTACTCCGAGCTCGTCGACCCGGTGATCCAGCGCGAGCGGCTGGTGGCCCAGTCGCTGCTCAAGGCGGGCGGCGACGCCGAAGCGATGCAGGTCGACGAGGACTTCCTGCGCGCGCTGGAGTTCGGCATGCCGCCCTCGGGCGGCGTCGGCATGGGAATCGACCGCCTGCTGATGAACCTCACCGGGCTCAACATCCGGGAGACCATCCTGTTCCCGCTGGTGAAGCCGGAATGAGTCCCGCCGAGCGGCTGCGCATCCGCCCGGCGCGCACGGCCGACGTCCGGGCGATCCGCAGGCTCGTCGACACCTACGCGCCGGACCGGCGCCTGCTCTCGAAGGCGACCGTCACGCTCTACGAGGCCGTCCCGGAGTTCGTCGTCGGCGAGCTCGACGGCGAGGTCGTCGGATGCGGCGCGGTGCACGTGATGTGGGAGGACCTCGCCGAGGTCCGAACCCTGGCGGTCGAATCGAGCCTGCGCGGCACGGGGGTCGGCAGCGTCATGCTCGAGCACCTGGTGCAGCGCGCCCGCGACCTGGGCGTGAAGCGCGTGTTCTGCCTGACCTTCGAGACCGAGTTCTTCGGCCGGCACGGCTTCGTCGAGATCGACGGCACCCCGGTCGAGCACGACGTCTTCGAGCAGCTGCTGCAGTCCTACGACGAAGGTGTCGCGGAGTTCCTCGATCTCGAGCGCGTCAAGCCGAACACCCTCGGCAACCACCGCATGCTGCTGGTGCTCTGAGCCCGCGATGGCCGTGGAGCACCCGCGGGACATCGTCCGCCCGCTGCGCCGGGAGACCGTGCGCCGGCTCGCGGTGGTCGTGGTGGTGCTGCTCGGTCTGCTGACGACGGGTCTCATGCTGGCGCAGGCGCGTGACGACTCCCCGACGTTCGACGAGCCGGTCTACGTCTCGGCCGGGCTGCTCGCGCTGACGCAGCACGACCTGTCCTACAACGCCGAGCACCCGCCGCTCGCCAAGGCGATCGCGGCGCTCCCGGTGCTGCTCACCGGTGCGCAGCTCCCTCCCGGTCATGCGGTCGGAGCGAACGACGAGCGCACCTACTCCGCGGCCTTCCTCCGCGAGCAGCAGCGCGCCGGGATCCTCGGGCAGGTCACCTTCGCCTCGCGCGTGCTGCTCGTGGTCACGGTCCTCGCGGTCGCCGCGCTGCTGGCGCTGCTCGGGCGACGGCTCGTCGGCCTCGCCGGCGGACTCGTGGCCGCCTCGCTCTGGCTGGTCTCGCCGATGGTCCTGGGGCTCGGGCATCTCAACGGCGTCGACCTCCCGTTCGCGCTCGCCGTCGTCGTCTGGGCCGTGGCGATGCTGCAGGAACGCCGCTCGCCGGGCCGCCGGGCGGCGCTGCTGCTCGGAGCCGCGGTCGGGTTCTGCCTCGCGACGTCGATGCTCGGCCTGGTCATGGTGCCGCTCACCGTCGTGCTCATGGTCGTGCAGCGGCGCCGCGCCGCGATCGGGCCGGCCGTGCTCGCGCTGGGCGTCGCGTGGGTCGTCCTGTGGGCGTCCTACGCGGTGCTGGACCTCGGCGTCCTGACCTCGCCCGACTGGCTGCTGCCGCGCCCGTACGTCGACGGCCTGCTGGCTCTCCCCACGAGCGACTCGGCGCCGACCCACGGCTACCTGCTCGGCGTCGCCTGGACGGGCGGCGCCTGGTGGTTCTGGCCCGGGAGCCTGCTGGTGAAGGTGACGACACCGGTGCTGCTGGTGCTGATCCTGGGACCGCTCGGGTGGCGGCTCGCCGAGCGGTCGGTGCGCCGTGACGCGCTCGTCGTCCTGGCGATCCCGGCGCTCGCGCTCGTCGTGCCGTTGGTCGGCGGCGCCCGCGACCTCGGCGTGCGCTACCTGGTTCCGACGTTCGCGCTGTGGTGCGTCGGCGCGTCCGCGGTCGTGCTCGTCGCGCGACCGGGTCTCGCCCGCGTCGGCGCCGTCCTCGTCGCCGGCGTCGCCGCGGCGATGATGCTGTCGTCGGTCCCGCACTCCCTGGCGTACACATCGCCGCCGTTCACGCCGGCGTACCGCGTCGCGACCGACTCGAACGTGGACTGGGGCCAGGACTTCGAGCTGCTGCGATCCTGGTCTGTCGGGCTCTCGCCCTACGTCGACTGGTTCGGGCCCCGGGGCACCTCCTACGCGGACGTCCCCGGCGCGCGCGACCTGCTCGCGGTCGACCCGGCCACCGTGCGGGGCTGGGTCGCGGTGTCGGCCACGAACCTGACCAGCGTGCACGCGGACCGGCTGTCGTGGCTGCGCGCCTACTGTCCGGTCGGCACTCTCGGAGGATCGGTGCTGCTCTACCGGTTCGACCGGGCACCGGACACCTCGCCCGGGCCGGTGGCGCCGGCGCTGCCGTGCGTCGGCGAGGAGAGCACGCGTCCGTCCGCGGGATAGCCTGCGACCTCGACCCGAGGAGGTGGAGCACGGATGGTGGTCTACGGCGTCGCCGCAGCCGGTGTCTTCCTCGTCGTGCTGTGGGTCACCCGCCGCGGCTTCGCCGCACCCGACTCCGAGCCGCCGCGGCAGTGGCGGCTGGCCGGCTGGATGATCTGGCTCTCCCTGCTGTTCGGCGGGTTCACCGGCGTCTCGCAGCTGACCGCACCGCTGCTCTCCAGCCTTCCCACGTCGGCGCAGCAGCTCGTGGGCGGCGCGATCCTCGGCGGCGTCGTCGCGCTGGTCGTGCGGCTCGGCGCCTCGATCGCCCTGCACGCCGACATGGACATGCTCAAGTGGGGCCTGCTCTACCAGGTCATCGCGCTCGGCGGCCTGCTCATCACCGCCGGCGCCACCGGCATCTCGTCCTACGCCGCACTGGCCGTCATCCCCGCCTTCGGCCTCCTCAGCCTGCTCCTCGCGTTCCGCACCCCGCCCCAGCACCCCGGTGCCCGGCCCGTTCCGCCGCCGGGCACCAGCAGGCGCCCGTAGGCCGGACCGTCTCGGGGGTGGGGTGCGTGCTCAGCCGGTGTTGCGCAGGCCGGTCGCGATGCCGTTGACCGTGAGCAGCAGGGCCCGACGCAGGGTCGGGTCGACCTCGGCGTCGCCGGCGGCGCGGGTCGCGCGCACCCGGCGCAGCAGCTGCACCTGGAGCAGCTGCAGCGGCAGCAGGTAGCGGTCGCGTGTCACGAGCGTGGCCGCGAGCGCCGGCTGCGACCCGAGCAGCCGCCCGCGACCGGTGAGCGCGAGCACCTCGCCCAGCGTCGTCGCGTGCTCCTCGGCGATGACCTCGAAGACGTGGCGCAGCTCGTCCGGCACGAGCTGCTCGACGTACTGCCGCGCGACCGTGAGGTCGGTCTTCGCCAGCGTCATCTCGACGTTGGAGACGAAGTTCTGGAAGAACGCCCAGTCGGCGTGCATCTCGGCGAGCAGGTCGCCGAGCCCGGCGTCGCGCGCCGCGCGCAGACCGGACCCGACGCCGAACCAGCCCGGCACGATCTGCCGCGACTGGGTCCAGCCGAACACCCACGGGATCGCGCGCAGCGCCTCGATGCCGGCGTCGGCCGACGCCGGCATCGAGGCGCTGCGCGCGATCCCGTGGGTGTTCGGCTGGACCCAGTCGC
>Ga0075015_100000988_pt1 | contig 10449 bp, 6 predicted proteins | sample AleBraG_ABR_2013_FD_71476 | JGI IMG/M metagenome (GOLD analysis project Ga0075015, IMG submission 71476) | Freshwater sediment microbial communities in response to fracking from Pennsylvania, USA - Alex Branch Run_MetaG_ABR_2013 | ecosystem: Environmental > Aquatic > Freshwater > Creek >...
AACGCCCTTGGCGCTGAGCGAGGCCACGGTCGCGTCGACGGCGTCCTGCCCCCGTGCGCAGATCGCCACGTTGCAGCCCTCGGCGGCGAGCGCTTCGGCGGTAGCCCGTCCGATGCCCTTGCTGGCCCCGGCCAGAACGGCGTTCAACCCCTTGAGACCTAAGTCCATGGCGATATCTCCCTTCGTGTCGCACCAGCAAAAACCGGCATGCTTGTTTGTTATAATTGACTATAGGCAATGCGGCCGGGGCGTCTAGCGGGATGATACGGCGCAACACAAAAAAGGCCGGAGACACCGCGGCCATCAGCGCGCGCCCCCCCCGGGGCTGAATCGTACTCCGGCGGAAAACAGTGTAGAGCTTGATTCAGACGCCGGCACGACCTCATCAAGTCCAAGGAGCCGATCGAGTGGACGATTTCAGCATCCGCGCCCTAGCCCTTCTGGAGCCGGAAGGTCTCGACGCCGAGGGCCAAGGCTGGCAGCAGCGCAAGAGCGTCCAGACCCGGATCGCCATACTCGAGGCAGCAATCGACTGCCTGCAGAAGCATGGCTACGGGCGAACGACGACGCAGCTCATCGCCGAAATAGCCGGGATTTCTCGGGGCGCCATGCTGCACCACTATGCGACCAAGCAGGACCTCATCGCGTCGGTCATCGACTACACGGTCTACAAACGCTGGGCCATCTTTCTGGAAGGCATTCGCGCGCTCAAGGATCCAGCGCGAATTCACAAGATGGCCGGCATCGAGATTTCCTGGGCGAGCATGCAGACGCCGGAATTCGCCGCCTATCTGGAACTGGCCATTGCCTCGCGGACCGATCCCGCCCTGGCGGAAATTTTCCTGCCCAAGGCGCGCCAGCTGGATCAGACCGCGCTGACCGAGGTCATCAAGGCCTTCCCTGAATGGGCCCACGATCTTGAGGGTTATGCACTCTCCATGGACTACGCCACCGCCACCCTCATGGGCCTCCTGATCAACCGCGACACGTGGCCGGAAACGGCCCAGCGCGGGGTGCGGGAGTTCCTTGGCAAGACCATCGCCATGCTGCGCCGCGGAGAGTTGAAGCCGGCGGCCTGATCGGAGCCGCTTTCCGGCAAGCCGTAACGCCGGAGACTTGCAGCCTTTGACAGACCTCGGCAAATAGTCGAGCATCGCGTCTGCGTCGGGAATTTCAGAACCCGTTCCGAGGAAGCGCCCGATCGGTGACCCGTACAGACCTTGCCGCGCCGGTCGCGCCGCCGAAAGTTGAATCTCCCGCGCCGGGCGCCTGGTATGCGGTGATCTTTCTCACCCTGGCGTCCAGCCTTTCGACTATCGACCGCCAGGTCCTGGCCATGATGATCGGCCCCATCCGCCGCGACCTTATGATCAGCGACACCCAGATGGGCCTGTTGGGCGGCCTCGCATTCACCATCCTTTACTGTTTCGCCCAGGTGCCGCTGGCCTGGATCGCGGATCGCGGCTCCAGGAGGCAGGTGATCACCGCTGGCATGTTCTTCTGGAGCCTGATGACGGCGGCCTGCGGAACCGCCCAGAGCTTTGCCACCCTGTTCGCCGCGCGGATGGGCGTGGGCCTGGGGGAAGCTGCGCTGGGGCCGGCCGCCTATTCCATGCTGTCCGACCTGTTTCCGCGCCGCCTCCTGCCCGCCGCCGTCGGCGTTTTCGCCGCGGCGCCCTTCGTCGGCGTGGGCCTCGCGAGTCTGGGCGGCGGACAGATCATCCAGGCGTTGGAGGCGCGACCCGACCTCGTTCTGCCGCTGATCGGGACCGTGAAGTCCTGGCAAGCCATGTTCCTGGCGCTGGGCCTGCCTGGGCTGGCCCTGGCTTTGGTCGGACGGTTGACGCTGCGCGAGCCAATCCGGCGCGGCGCGGCCGACTTTTCCGCCGCGACCGCCTTCACCTTCGCCGGCTTCGCGCATTTCCTAAACGAAAGACGACGGTTTCTAGCCCTGCTCTTCCAGGCCTACATTGCGCTGTCGATTCAGGGCTGGGGCCTGTTCTTCTGGGTCGTGGAGTTCCTCGTTCGGGAACGCGGCCTGCCGCGCGGCCAGGCCGGGCTGATCTACGGGCTGATGGCGTTCGCCTTCGGCCTGGGGGGAAGCATTGTCTCGGGACGGCTCGCCGGCAGATTGCAGGCCCGCGGACGCAGGGATGCGACCATGCGCCTGGTTCTGTTCAGTGTAATGGCGCTGGCGCCGCTGGCGATCGCCATGCCCCTGGTCCCCCGCACCTGGCAGGTCCTCGTCCTGTTGGCGCCGATCACTTTCCTGATGGGATGCCCCGGGGGCCTGGGAACCAGCGCGCTTCAGTTCATCGCTCCCAATGCGCTCAAGGGCCGCATCATCGCCGTCTACCTGCTGGTGGTGAACGTCATCTCCCTGACCCTCGGCCCGTGGCTGGGGGGGCTGATCAGCGACAAGGTGTTCGCCGGACATTCGCTGGGCGGCAGTCTGGCGCTGATGGCCGCCGTCGACTACCCCCTGGCGATCGTCTGCCTTGCGTTCTCCCTGAAGCCGTTCCGCCAGGCGCTGAGTTCGGCTGAAGACCCCGCGTAAGGCTGAAACGAGATCAGCCGGCCGGCGCCCATCCGGCGTGGAAGCCGAATGGCACGCGGTATGGAATGCGGATCGTCGCCACCGGGGGCCCCTCGAAGTTGCGGGCGTCAATAATCTGGCATTCGCTGCACTGGGCATTTTCGTCCCAGACGAACATGATGACATAGCCGTCGTCCTCGGCCTTGGCGCCATCGCGCTTGACGAACACGCCTTCGCCGCCCCAGCGGCCGGCGCCGAGCTCATGCACCTGAATGGCGCCCGTTTCGTTGTCGTATTTCAGCTCGGCGTTGAACATGGCGTCGTGGGCCAGATCAAAGCGCGCGGCGTAGGTGTAGCGGCTCTTGCGGCCGGCCAGATCGTCGTTGATCCGGGTGAAATCGCAGTGGTGTTTCGTGTCGAGATGCCGCTCGCTGGCCTTGCCGGTATTCATGTTCAGCCGCCATTCGTAAAGCTGGCCGAGCTGGTCACTCATGTCGACGTGCTTGCCGGCGTTCTCGGTCGCCCGGGAAATGTCGGAGCGCAGGGAACGGCTGGCCTGCACGACGATCTCGTCGCCCTCCTCCCAGGCGTTGGACACGTGAAACACCATTGAGACATCGACGTCGAACCACTTCACGTCGGCGTCCTTGCCGTAGCGCGGGATCACGCCCAGCCGTGAGCCGTTTTCGGGCTCCCAGTCGAGCATGAGGCCCCCGCTCATCGCTCGCTGGAGGTCGAAGGTGATCGGCATGTCCAGGAAGACGGTGAAGTGCTCGGTGATGGCGCAGTCATGCATCATCACGCCCTTGGGCATGGTGACCGGCGTAGTGTGCACCAGCTCGCCGTTCGGGCTGATCACGCTGTAGGTCAGGAAAGGCGGAAACGGCGCGTAGCCGAACGTCATCATCTCGCCGGTCACGGCGTCGACCTTGGGATGGGCGGTGAAGGGGTGGGTGAGCTTGCCGCCGAAGGTCTCCTCGCCGACCGTGCCGAGATCCGGCAGGGTCATCTTGTGCGGCGGGGCCGCCTCCATCAGGGCGTAGAGGGTGTTGTTGTGATAGACCATCGCCGTATTGGCGGTGTTCTTCATCAGGCCCTCTTCGGGAGGCGGAACGCCCTTCACCAGGTCGGCCATTCCGGCCATGCCCTTCCAGATCCAGGTTCCCTTGGCGCGCTCCAGACGCAGACCCTCGGTGTCGACGAAACGATTGCGATAGGTCGCCTTGCCGTCTTCGAACTGCACCGCGTGGATCATCCCGTCGCCGTCGAAGATGTGATAGGTTTCCACGTCCGGCACGAACACCGGATTGGGTCCGATGCGCAGGAAATGGCCGTTGATGTCGGTCGGGATCGTCCCCGACACCTCGAGGAGGGGCGCGACATGCTCCTCCGTCACGGGCGCGTAGTTGCCGGACAGGAACGGGTTGGCCGCCTGAATGGTTTTGGAAATGGCGTTCATGTGATCTCCTCCCGATAGGCGACGCGCGAAACGCGTATGGTGGGGCTCTTTTAGGATGCCGGCCAAAATATACAATATAAATTTACGGCGTAAGACCTAATCAGCGCGGTCGTGATAGCGCCTTGACAAGACGCCGAACGTCAGGACGGGTCCCCACTGTGAACAGCCCCGACCTTGGGGACGGAGCGCGAAAGCCCCGTCCCCCGCGGATCAGAACTTCGCCGCAAGCTCCAGGCCCCAGCTGGCGCCGGGCCCCCAGGTGCTGGACGCGAACAGGGGCGCAATGAAGACCGGCGTCTCGTGCCGGAAACCGGTAAGGTTGCGGCCGAAGATCGTCGCCTTGTAGTTGTTGTAGGCGTAGCTCAGCGACGCCGACACATCGGTGTGTGACGGAACGAAGGACGTCGATTCATTGTAGAGCGAGCCATATTCCGAATCCACCCAGTTGACCTTGGCGCCGAGCGTGAGATCGCCAGGTCCGAGGGGCAGGGTGTAGTTGGCCGAACCGCCCAGAGTGACCTTCGGCGCGGCACGGGGGATGAGGAAGGTCGCGTTGACAATCGGCACCGGTCCGGTCTGATTGCTCGGATAGCCGATCAACAGATTGGTGTACTTCGCGTGGAGATAGCCGAAGGACGCCGCGATGTTGAACCGGTGGGTGACGACCCACTGCAATTCCGCCTCAAGACCTTCATAGCGCAAACCGCCGACGTTGGTGAACACCGTCACGACCGTGTTGGTCGTCTTGTCGAACTGGATCGATGACTCCTGCTTGTTGGCGAAATCGTTGAGGAAGCCCGCAAGGTTCAGCTGGACCCGGTGGTCGAAGAACTGGCCCTTCATGCCCAGTTCGTAGGACTTCGCTGTCTCCGGCTTGTACTGATTCTGGAGAAAATCGGCGCTGTTCTGGTTGACCCCAAAGAAACCGCCGGAGTGCCAGCCTTCCGAGAACGACGCATACCACAGAACTGATGGCGTCATCTGGTAGGACAGGGCCACGGTGGGCGTGAGCTGGGTCCAGCTGTTGGTCAGATCGGCGCTGCTCGGGAAGGCATTGTTATTTACGTTCACGAGAGGCGCGATGTAGGACTGATAGCCGATAAAGTGCTTGCGCTCCCAAGTGTAGCGCACACCAGCCGTCAGGATGAGGTTAGGCATGAATTCCCAGTCGGCGCGGGCGAAACCGGCCATCGAGTCGGTCCACTGCTTTTCATAGAGGATGTTCAACAGGCCAGGGCCGTAGCCGCCGACCCCGGCGACTCCGCCCTTTGGCCCCGTGGGGTCGCACTGGACGCGGCCAAAGGCCGCCTGGAGCGCCGGCGTGGTTCTCGGCGCAAGGCAGGCCGAAATTGGGTCAGGAAACCCTGTCGCGGCAGCCGTGTCGGACGGGTTTGAGGCCGGCGACCCCGTCCAGACATTGTCCTTCAGATCATAGCCGCTGATATCGCTGACGAAGGTCCAGAAATCGCCGCTGGTGACCCATCTGCGATCGAAATAGCTGTTCCAGTAGTAGGCGCCGAGCACGCCGTTGATCTTGCCAAGCGAAGTATCCCAATTTCCCTGTAACCGCACTTCCTCGCTGAACTGATGATAGTGGGCGTCAGTGGAGATGTTGATGAAGTTGGTGCTGCTGCCGTCAAAATCCTCGGACGCTTTTTCGTTCTGCTTGCGATACCCCGTCACCGACACCGCCGTCAGATTGGGGCTCAACTTGTAAGACATGTTCAGCGTGTAGGCGTAGGTCTGAACGCTGCCCGGACTGGGAAAGTTATCGCTGATCGTGCTGGGAATCTTGGTGATGTCGGCGCGGATCGGGACATTGGGCAGACCGAAAGCCGCCGGCAGGAAGGTGCTGATCTCGGCCCCGGCGGTTCCGGCGAGCGCCGTACCCGGCGCGTTGATGTCGCTCGGCCCTTGCGGGACTCCCAGTCCGCCGAAGGTGGTGTTATAGTTGCCGAAGAAGGCGCCGCCCTGGCTCCTGTCGTCGTATTTCTCGACCGTGAGCAAAGCTTTGAACCGGTCATTGGGCGTGAACTTCAACACCCCACCGAAATTCTTGAAATTTTTCTGCGGCTGGTTGGTATTCAGGAAGGTGTTGTGGACGAAGCCGTCTCGGTTTTCCGTGATCAAAAAGAGCTTCAGCGCCAGCTTGTCCTTGATGATCGGCGCGTTGAGTACGCCGCGGAACTCCTGATCATTCCAACTGCCGGTGGTGTACTGGACCTTGGCCCCCCACTCACCGGTCGGCTCCGAACGCACGACGTTCAAGGCCCCGCCGACGGTGTTGCGGCCGAACAGTGTGCCCTGCGGACCGCGCAGAACTTCGATCCGGTCCACGTCAAAGTTCTGAATCACCTGGCCGGTGAGCGTGCCCAGATAGATGCCGTCGATCAGCACCCCGATGGGCGAGTCGATCGAGTTGTCGTCCAGACGGGAAGGACTGATGCCGCGGATGGTGATGACAGCCGAATTCGCCCGCTGAGCGTAGCTGTCGATCCGCACATTCGGCGTGAAGGCGACGATGTCGGTTACGTCGCGGATATCGGCGGATTTGAGCTGGCCGGTGATCGCCGTGATGGCGATCGGAACCTTCTGAACGCTTTCTCCCCGACTACGGGCGGTGACCATGACTTCTTCCACTCGGCCTGCGCTCGATTGCGCGGCCGGCGCCGATCCGGCCGCCTCGGCCGACGCCGATCCGGCGAAAAGCACCACGGCGGGCGCCGCCAAGGCCAGCGCGGCCTTGGACGCAGTCGTCATATAACGAAAACGAGACCCTCGGGTCATCACAACCTCCCTCTGTTTTTGCGCCGTTCTGGCTGGGCCGTTTCCGGGTCCCTAGGACCGTAGCGTAACGAAGGGTAACCGGCTGTCAAACCCGAATCGTGTTCTGTTCATAAAAAACGTCATTCATGCTTGTTTTATTTCGGCCAACCGGCCCGAATCAATAATATCAGCGCTCCTTCAATCGATTGGGGGGGCGCTAGGTCGGACGAATGGACGGGCACATCGCCGCGGCGCCTCTCACATTCGGCGCGATTTCTAGCCAAAAATCGAATCGATGCATCCGAATCGCACAAGAGGCGACCGTCCGGTCGGTCCAGACGAACCGGTCACGACGCCTTGGCGAATTTCATCCATAGCTCATACAGTCCCAGCATGATGCCGGGCTGATGTTCGAACGTGTTGCCCTCTCCGTATTGAAGCGTTTCGATGCGATCCATCAGGCAGGTCCAGGCGACCAGTTGTTCCTGGCGCGAAATTCCCTGACCGGGACAACCGCGCGACCCTCTTGAGAAGGTGACGTGACGGGTCACCGCCTTGCGGTCGAGTTGCAGATCGTTGGGGCATTCCCACTCTTTGGGATCGCGATTGGCCGCGGCCCACCGCATGTGAAGAATGGATCCCGTGGGCACCTTCACCCCCTGGAATTCCTCATCCTGGATCGTGGTGCGCGTTGAGAGGCCCTGTGTGGGTGAGCGCAGGCGCAGACTTTCTTCTATGAAACCCCGCAATTTGGAGCGGTCGTTGCGGACAGTGCGGTAGAGTTCCGGGTCCTCGCAGAACAGCTGCGCCTGTTCGGCCATGGCGTACTGGGTGGTTTCGAGGCCGCCGATCATCATGGCGTAGACAATGCCGTTGATCTCGACATCCGTGAGCTTGCGGTTCAGAGGGCGGTAGTTCACCTGGGTCAGCCAGCTGATCATGTCGTCCTTGGGGCGCTCACGCTTTTCCACGACCCAGTCGGCAACATACTCCGCGAAGCCGGCCAGGGTCTTCATCTGTTCGGCCGTCTGCTCGGGAGTGAGCAGATTGCGATGGCCGTGGCCGTGCACGAAGGCCACGACCTGCGCCTCGCCCCACTTCTCCATGCGCGGAATGTCCTCCTGCGGAAATCCCAGGACTTTGGCCATGACGATCTGCGGCAAAATGCGCGCGAACTGGCCCACGAAGTCCACCTTCCCGTCATCGATCCAGGCATCGATGAGCTTGGTGGCCGCCGCCGCGATCATGTCGTGATGACGCGTCGCGCCCGACCCCACCCACGGGTCGGTCAAATCGTCCTTGTGCGCCCGCCACAGTTCCTCGTTGGGCCGCAGACTTTGGATCGAAACCATCATGGCGTTCATCTGCGGCATGGACCCGTCGGGATTCGGTTTCGGCGGCGTCGTCAGGCCAGGCGGGTAGCGCTCCGGATCCATGACGACACGCACGATGTCCTCGTATTTGGTGAGAATGAAACCATCCGTCCCCGGAGCGCTTCCCTCACCCGGAATCCTGTGCACGGGCGCCTCGGCGTGCAGGATCGGATAGGCCTCGTACCAATGCTCCTGCGCTCCTGGGGAGAAGAGATCGACGTCCTCCAGCTTGATCGGACACTTCATCGCGTTCTGAGCCGTCCTCGGTTCAGTGCGAGCCATGACAATTTCTCCTGGATACTTTATTCTTAAGTGGCGGGTGACGGCGCTAGAGCTGGACGCGCTTGGTGTAACCGCCATCGACCACGAGGTTTACCCCCGTCACCCAGCTGGCGGCAGGGCTGGCCAGGAAGGCGACGACCCTGGCCACTTCCTCGGGCGCGCCGAAACGCCCGTTGGGCTGCAAGGCCTTATGCATCTTGTACATGTCGGGCATGCCCTTGCCGATATTGTCCCAGGCGCCGCCGGGAAATTCGATCGGCCCCGGAGAAACGACGTTCACCCGGATATTGTCGCCGCCCACGGCCTGGGACAGCTGCTTGGCGTGGGTAACCATGCCGGCCTTCATGGCGTTATACGCCATGGGCCCCATGAAGGTCTCTACCGCCGCAGTGGTGCCGATGAAGATGATCGATCCGGCGCCGCTGGCCTTGAGATGCGGCATGACCGCCTCGCAGCCGCGCACGGCCCCCATCATGTCGGCCTCGAAGCACTTGTACCAGCTGCTCTCGCCCTCCATGCCGCCGCCAGCGGAAACATTGTGGACGAATATGTCCACGCCGCCCAGCTTCTGGGCCATGTCCTCGATCCAGGCCTTGTAGCTATGGGCGTGGGCCACATCGAGCTCGCCCCCCACAACCTTGCCGTGCTTGGACAAGGTTTCCACCGTCGCCGCGACTTCGGCGGCGTTGCGTGATCCGATCGCCACTGCCGCGCCATCAGCCAGAAGGGTTTCAACGATGCGCCGGCCGATCCCGCGGGTCGATCCAGTGACGAGGGCTCTCTTGCCCGCAAGTCCGAGGTCCATGAGCGTTCCGTCTCCCTGTCTGGCGCGCAGCCCCCCGTCGAATATCGACCCGGACGGCTCTGTTGCGTGTGTCTTCGGATTTTGTCACCTTGTCACCCAATTGTGCAACGAATTTCTGTTTTCAGAGTTTGGCTATTGCATCAAAGGGGTCGCAGGCGACCTCGGACGCCAGGGGAATCTGGCTTTGGGCCCGTGGAGGAGAAACGACGTGACAGCGGTCAATCGCATGGACGACCCCGTCGTTCCCGGCTCGCCCGACGAGATCAACTTCCTCGACCCCGAGGTGCAGGAATGCCCCTACCCCGCCTACACAGTCTTGCGGGAACAGGCGCCGGTCTGGCGGGATCCGATCACGGGCATGTACAACATCACGCGCTATAGCGATCTGCGAACGGTCCTGCTCGACACCGACAACTTTCCCAGCGAGCGCCCGCGCGGCCAGGGGCAGTTCGACGACGCGCGGGCCCGGAAAATCCAGGCGCTGTACAAGGAAAAAGGCTGGCTGCCCGCCGCGACCCTGGCCGGCCGCGACGATCCGAACCACAAGCAGATGCGGTCGATGTTCGATCACGCCTTCCGCGCCGGCAAGATCAGGCTGCTCGATCCATTCGTGCAAGCCCTGGCCTACCGGCTCGTCGACGCTTTCATCGACGAGGGCGAATGCGACTGGGTGAAGCAGCTGGCTGTCCCGCTTCCGCTGATCGTCATCGGCAAACAGATGGGGGCGCCCGAAGCCGACATCTGGCGGATCAAGGCCTGGACCGACGCCTGGGTGCAGAGACTGGGCATGATGCAGACCGAAGAGGAAGCCATCTGGTCCACCGAGATGGAGATCGAGGCGCAGCACTATTTCCAGAAGATCTTCGACCGCGTGCGTGAAACGCCCGACGAGACCCTGCTCTCCGACATGGTCAACACCGTGATCCCGGAATGGGGCCGCTCCCTCACCAACGAGGAGCTGCACGCCGAGATGATGGCCGACACCTTTGTCGGGGGCTCGGAAACGACCACCAACGCCCTGTCCGCCGGCATCATGCTGCTCGGGCGCGACCGCGAGGTCTGGGAGGCCTTGAAATCAGACCCGGACAAATATCTGCGTACCTTCATCGAGGAGGTGCTTCGCCTCGAGTCTCCGGTTCAGGCCCTGTTCCGGGTAGCCCGGCGCGACATAGACATGCACGGCGTGACGATTCCCGCCGGGGCGGTGATCAACACGCGCTACGCCGCG
>Ga0075015_100000990_pt1 | contig 10442 bp, 5 predicted proteins | sample AleBraG_ABR_2013_FD_71476 | JGI IMG/M metagenome (GOLD analysis project Ga0075015, IMG submission 71476) | Freshwater sediment microbial communities in response to fracking from Pennsylvania, USA - Alex Branch Run_MetaG_ABR_2013 | ecosystem: Environmental > Aquatic > Freshwater > Creek >...
CACTTGCCGTTCGCTCATGAGCAAACTGCCATGAGCTCCGCGAGTGATGCACACCAGGCGCAAACCATAACGCTCCAGCAGGCTGCGAGCATGGTCTTCTGCTGTTTCGCCCTGCAGGGCAAGGATGCGGGCGACTTGCGGTAGTTCCAGATCGTTGAGTTTCGCGATGTGGGCCAGCTGCAAGGACTCGTGCAAGGTCTCGCGACTGAAGAATTGCTGGCGCAGGTTGACGTCGTAGACCCGCAAGGTCTGACCGGGCAATGCCTGCAGAAAGCGACGGATAGTGGCACGCGAAACCGGGGAGCGCTGCGCGAGCGAGCCAAAGCAGAGGACGTCAGCCGTAGCCGCCAGATCGGCCCAATCAGCCGTCCATTCCAGGAAATCCCAGGCTACATCTTCCGTAATCCTAAAGTTGGGCTGGCCCGCGGCATCCACGCGCACGTGGACGGTACCAGTCGCGTGCTCAGAATCTCTCTGCAGAAAGGAGAGAACCAACCCCAGGTTCTCTAGAGTCTGCATCGCCTCGCGGCCAAGATCGTCGGCTCCAAGGCGACTGGCAACCACGCCCCGATCGCCCAATACATTGGACATGTATGCAAAATTCGCCGGGGCGCCGCCCATCTGCTTACCGGACGGCAACAGGTCCCACAGAACCTCGCCAAGTCCTACAACTGTTGCGGGTTTTGTCATTATTTCCTAGCACCTGTTGCGCCGGAGTCGGGACGCCTCACTTTGCCTCGTCCGGCGCAGCCTTGTTCGAATTGTCGGAACTGGAATGCAGTCTTTCTGCTTCGCGGAGTTCGTGTTGCGCCTCCTCCTGGCGGCCCAGTTCCCGGTACGCCTGACCAAGAAGATGGTGCGTGATCGAATTGTTAGGATCCATGGTGGCGGCATGCTGCAGCGTGCGGGCGGCCAATTCCGCTTCGCCCTTCTTCAGGAGAACCTTCCCCATCAGGATGTACGGGCCGGTCGATGTGGCATCGAGCCAAATGGAGCGCTGCAGAAGCTGTTCCGCAACCTCCCACTTTTGCACGCGGGTGTAGGCGTCAGCGAGTTTGTAGTACGTAGGGGCATGACCGGGGTTGACGGCCAGCTCTTTCTGGAACTCCGCGATTCCCTCTTCGATGCGCGATTTGTAGAGGAACAACTCGCCGAGCAGGAAATGAGCAAGCGGCAGTTTGGGATCGAGCGCGACAGCCTTCTGGGCATACTGTTCCGCTACCGGGTCATACTCCTGACGCAACAGCATGCGGGCCGTAAACAGGTAGGCGGCGGCAGAATCGGGCGCCACGGAAAACATGGTGGCGAAGGCGTGGCGCGCGTGATCGTAGTCCTTAGCCAGGATGTAACAAGTGCCCAGAATGTAGGAAGCATCGACATTAGAGCGCGGGAACCAGGTCTGGACTTTTTCCAGATAAGGAATGGCGTCCGCGGCATGGCCGGTCAAGTAATAAGACAAACCGAGCAACTGCGTGGCTTCGCGATCGGCCGGATCGCTTTCCAGAGCCTTCTTTAGGGAGATTATCGCCTGTGCATAATCTCCTTTTTTATAATAAACAACACCGAATTCATGATCTATTACTTTAAGGTCTGTATGCTTACTCTGGAGCTCGCGTAGCTGCGCCAGTGCTTCGTCGTGCTTTCCCTCCTGGGAGAGGCGGCGGACCTGAGCATAGTCTGGCGGAGCGGCTTCCGACTGTGCGGCGCTTGTGCCGGCGTCCTGCGGAAGGGTTTGGACGAATCCCGCGATTGCGGCGGGCGAGCAACCCGCCAGTGCCAGCCAAATGATCATCTGTCTTACTAAAAACATCCTCACTCCTGATTCAGAAAAATGCCGTTTGCTCGTCCGAAGTTCTCTTTGGCCCTACTGACGTTCCATACCGCTGCGCAACAGTAGCTCCAAGTTCTCGCGAGCCAGCGCGTGCTGCGGGTCGATCTGCAAGGCCCGCTCGAATTGCGCTCGGGCTTCCGCTTTTTGTCCCAACTCGGCCAGCGCGCCACCGAGGTTGGCGTGGGCGTTGGCATCCTGCGGGTTGAGGTCGACGGCGGCGCGAAGCTGTTCCGCGGCGTCTGCAAAATCCTCTTTCTGTGCCAGCACGATGCCCAAATTGTAGTGTGCGTCGAAATACTCCGGCCTCGCTTTAAGGGCCCGCTGAAAAAACTGCACGGCTTCGTCGGCGCGTCCTGTGGCATGCAGAGCTTCGCCCATGGCGTTATTGGCAACCGGGTCTTCCGGACGAAGGCGCAGAGCCAACTCGTACTGCGGAATCGCTTCCTCGACCCGCCCACGCGCTTCCAGCATGGCGGCCAGGTTGTAGTGCGCTTCGAAGTCGCCCGGATTCTTGTCCACGTTGTGGCGGGCAAGAGCTTCTTGTAAAACCATGCGGGGATCCTCGGTTCCCGAGTTCGCAGACGGCAGCACCTGGAGCCACAGGTGAGCCATCTCATCTGACGAACGATTGCCCCCGAGAACGCGCTTCGGAGGATGGTTCGGGTTGGCCAGATTCTTGTCGGAGTTGTCGTAGGTATAGTGCATCGAAATCACGGTGCCCTTTGGCAGCGGCACTGGCTGACCATAGCGATAGACCGCCTGCCAATTCACGTCCCAGTGCGGGATGTGGATGAGCGTCTTCGTTGTCCCATCCGGCAACTTGGCCAGGGCGAGTACATCTTTGCCAAGGTAGTGCGTGTGCGGATACATGCCCAGGAGCGAGACGTCGATGGGCAGAGTGAATTCGTCCGTCACCAGGAAGTTCTCCTCGCCGGGAGGAATATCCAGCCGGGCATCGTTCTCGATCTGCAACAACATCGGGTGCAGGGTCGCGGGCTTATCGGCAAAGTAGATGCCGAGACTAGGCTGGATCGTCTCCGGTTTACCGGAAGGTTGCAGGTGTGTGTTCAGGATGAGGTCGGTACCTCTATCGAGACGAAGCGCCATGCCTTCCGGCTCCCAGGTGGAGGCCGTGCCCGGCTTCCAGAAAAGAAAATGGCTGTCCGGTTCGAAGAACTCCGACTCCATGCGGATTTCCATCCCGGCAAATCCCGCTCCGGGCACGGCTTCGCGGCGGCGCGAGGAGTGCGCGCGATCAATCAGAACGTTGGCGTGGTGCACGTAGCGCTTGTCGCCGGGACGAATCTCCACCGCCTTCGCCCATTTTGTCTCCGCAATCGGCAAGCGGAAAATGAAGTTCCAATACATATCGGTTCCGCTGGCGGGGAGTATGTAGGGCTTCTCTGCCGTTAAGACGAGGTCGGGACGACCGAGTTGCCAGCCTTCGACAAACCTGGGCGCAGGCGGCAGGTCGGATGGCTGTCCTTCTGTCGCGCCCTGGTTAACCCATTTCTGGAACAGCGCAATTTCGGAGTCGCTCAGGCGGAGTTCGTCGGCAAAAGCCCATTCCTGCGGTTCGGGCAGCCAGGGCGGCATGATTTTCTTGCGGGTGATGACGGTGATCTGCCGGGCATGGCTCTTCACGTCTGAATATGTAAGCAGGGGGAAGGGCCCGGCCTCGACGGGACGGTGGCAGCGCGAACAATAGCGGTAGACGATGGGGGCAATGTCGCGATTAAACGTCACGGTGGCAGAGCCGCCACCGGGCTGTGCCGAGGCCGCCAAAGCGCGCGCGGCAAAATGTCCCACTGCGCCGGCTGCGACCACGGCCAGCGCCAGTACCACGCGTCTTCCCTGTCGTCGCGTCATTCAATATCCGAGATGTAGCAGCCGACGGCGGTGGTTTCAGCGGGCGCGAACGGCTTGTCTTTCAGGACAGCCTGAATCGCATCTTCCAATTCGTGCGTCGTGGGCGCAGTTCGCGCCCGGGTGAAGTCTTCATACAGATTGTCGATGCGGCCGTGGTAGGCGAGTTTTCCTTGTTTGTCGAAAACTGCTGCCTCGGGAGTGATCTGGGCATGTGCCTGCTTAACTAAAGAGTGCTCTGCATCGCGCAATGCGGCCAGTTTGTAGGAGAACGAGTGCACGTAGTTCTTGATCGTCTGCGCCGATTCAGACTTGTTGGGAAATACGAGATAGAACTGGGCCTGCTGCTGAAATTCCGCGCTGATCCGTTGCAGGGTCGGAGCATAGCGATTCGACACCGGGCAATCGGTGCGAAGAAAGACCAGCACTACGACCTTGCCTGAGGTCCCCGACAACGGATTGAACGCCGTGCCGTCGAGTTGCGTCGCGTTCTGCCCTGCCGAGATCGAACCCAGGAGCGCCATCCCGGAAAGCAACAGGGCTCGCAAGAACTGCCGGGATGGGAGTTGGGCAAGAAAGGCCCCCATAAGAACTCCCTGTCGTCGAAGGGGAACAAAAACCGGGGGAGCCCGCAGGCTCCCCCAGATTAATTTACCTACGTCAGTTCAGCTAGAAAGTCACCCGAACGCCGAGCTGCATCGCGCGCATCGAGGTGCCTTCCTGCAGACCGGTGATTACGCCACCGGAACCGCAGTCAATGCAGGTATTCCCCTGCGCCGAGCTGAAACCGTACACAGGGTGATTGAAGACGTTGAAGAACTCCGCCCGGAACGTCGCCTTGATGCGCTCGGTAACGGTGAAGTTCTTGAAGAGCGACATGTCAGACATAAACTCGCCAGGTCCGGTGAAGCTGTTGCGTTGGACGTTGCCGAAGGCGCCTACCTGAGGCCGGCAGAAACCAACGGAAGCGCAAGCCCCCGCAACGCTGTACACAACCTTACCCGTGGGGTTCTGCGCAGAAATAGGGAGCGTATAGCCTCCCATTTGCGAGACCGTAACGGTCTTGGTTGGGTCGTTCGGGTGAGCAGGATCTTGCAGCACCGTCACCAGAGGCGTGAAGTACTGCACGGATTTGCTCACAGGATTGAATTTCCCCGACTTCATGCGAAGCGGTGTTCCGTTCCCGTCCGGCCGGCAGGGACCGGTGTCACGGTCCGCGTTGCAGTCCGAGTAGCTGGGCGTAAAGGGCAACCCGCTGCCCAGCGTCCATGTCGAGTTCCACTGCCATCCGCCGATGACGGCGTCGGCGGCGCGGCTGATGTTGCCGAAAAACTTCTTGCCTTTGCCCATGGGCAGTTCGTAGACGGCGGTCAGCACGAAGACGCTGTTCCGGTTGTAATCGTCACGTCCATAGACGACATTGGGATCTACCGGATAGTTGCCGTCGTGGTTGTACGCCCTGGAGTAGGTGTAGTGCGCCAGGAACTGCAACCCTTGTGACATTCGCCGGTCCACTTTGACTTGCAGGGCGCGATAGTTGTTACTTGCCCAACCAAAGTAGTTGATGTCACCCGAGCAGCAGACCACGCCCGGCCAGTCGGCATAGGTGAACTTGCCGTTGTACGGGCGCCGCGCATCGTACGACAAACCGTTCGCGAAGCCAGCGACCGTCGCTGTATTGACATTAAAGGAGGGGCCATTCCCTTGGAAGGTGTGCGTGCCCTTGTTACCGATGTAGGCTACGTCCATGCTTGTCTTATTGTCGAGTTGACGCTGCACGGTTACGTTCCACGTGTCTACGGTAGGCAGGTTAATCTTATCCGCCCGGACGTTCGGTGTGACACTGCCGGTCGGTCCACGGAACGGGAGGATTCCAGAGCTGGGTACCGCCGGAAACGCGCTTTGCGGGTCAGCTGGGCCGGCTGCGAAATTGAACGCATATCCCTTGTTGTCGCCACCTCCAAGGTTCTGGTTGGCGAGAACCGGGAGATTCTGGGTAACAGTGTGCCCGAACACTGTGCCGAACACCCCGACATCGAAGCTGCGGCCGTAGCCCATACGAACCACCGTTTTCGGGTTCATCTGGTAGGCCAAACCGAGACGTGGGGCGAAGTTCTTATAGTTACTCTTGGTGCTCCCGTTATTGCTGATGCCGCCGTAGCCGGCCACGCGAATCACGCCTTCGGGCAGTACCGCGAAGCCACCCTTGGCCTTGCCGTTAACCGCTTCCGGAGTGTAGATCTCCCAGCGCAGTCCGTAGTTGAGGGTTAGCTTGGACGTGATGCGCCAGCTATCTTGCCCGTAGAAGAAGTAGCGCCCCTGCGTCTCAGTCGCCGACAACTCGCCCGGCGAACCAACATAGCGGTTGAAGGAAGAGACCTTGCCAAAGAGGAACGTGGCTAGGTCAAGGCCACCGGTGTCCGATCCGGAAGCGCACTTGCCGCCGGAGAGCGTGCAGTTCTCCGTTCCCAGGTGGCTGAAGGTCAGCTGGCCGGTGCGGTTGGCGTCGGACGGAGTGCGGAGATTGCTGGCATGGCGCAGGTCCACGCCAAACTTGAAGGTGTGGTTGCCATGCGTCTTCGTCCAATTGTTGACGAACTGCAATTGCCACTCGCTCTCGGTCAGCGGGCAGTTGCAGCGGCTGATGTTGAGGGCCTCGCCGAAACTGGATTGCGTTCCATCGAAAAAGAATCCAGGCAGACCGTTGGTAGAGGGGTCCGAGGCAATGTTCAGTCCCGTAAGTCCCAGGGCGCTGGCTGCGGTGGCGTTGCCCTGGTCGAACTTGGTGGAATGCGGATTGTACTTGAACCAACCCAGACGGAAGTCGGTCAGCAGAGAGTTGCTCAGGGTGTAGTCAAAACCCGCCGCCAAGCTCTGGTTCTTGATCAGCGACTGGCCAGCCAGACCGCCCTGACCAAACCCGGAACCGCCGATCTTCGCTCCATAAACCGGAGCCCCGGAGATGAGGAAATGCGCATAGCTGTAGCGGCCGAAGACCTGTAGCTTCTGACTAGCCGCGAAATCAATACGAGTGTTAAAGCCGTAATCGTTGAATGATCCTGAGCCGTTCGCGGTGTAGTTGTTGAGCGTGCCATTTGAATTCGCGGATGCCGTCTTGTTCGCGGCAGGCAAGAGACTCAGGATACTGAGCGCCGTGGCCGACAAGTCGGTTTTCGGAATGATGTTACCGGGGTACGCCGTGCGACTACCCAAGGCTTGGTTCGCGTTGTAGACTTGGCCGCCGCCGCTGAGGCCTGCGCCGAGATACTCGCTCAGGTTGCATGTGGTTGCAGCGGGATCTGGATTGAGACAAGTGTTGCGCACAAGATCCGTCGGAACGGTTCCGGTATAGCTGGTTCCGGCGCTGCGCCGCGTGCCCTGGTAGTCCCCAAAGAAGAACAACTTGTTCTTGATGATCGCCCCGCCGATCGAGCCGCCGTATTGCTTCCACGTGTTATTCGGAACACCGGTGGAGAACGGATCGCTGGCCAAACCCGCTTTGTTGCGGTTGAAGTAGAAGCCGCTGCCGTGCAGTTCGTTGCTGCCCGATTTGGTCTGGGCGGTCACGATGCCGCCGAGAGCTTTACCGAACTCCGCGTCTGAGGTCTCGGAGGAAATTTTGGTCTCGGTCACCGAGTCCAGGTTGGGATTGATGACGATGATGCCCAAGATCGGATCCTGATTGTCCGTGCCGTCCAGCATGTAGCCGGTGCCGCTGAAGTGCTGGCCATTCACGAACGTCTGCTGGCTGCCCTGCGGATTTTCGGTGGAGGCGTGGCTCCATCCGGTCAGGCGCTGTGTGCCGGGAGAGAGCAATTCCAGATTCGTAAAGTTGCGATTCAGCAGCGGTAGATCTTCCACCGCGCGCGCATTGAAGCTGATAGAGACGTCAGCGCGGTCGGTCTGCAACTGGGGCGCTTCACCGGTCACTTCGACCGTTTCCGTCGCGCCGCCGACCTGCACGGCAAAATCGACTTTCGCGCCACTGTTCGCCGACACAATAACGTCTTTCTGCTCCGACGACTTGAAGCCGGCCGCTTCGATCTTGACCGTATAGGTGTCCGGGATCAAGTGCGAAACGGCGTAGTTGCCGCTCTCATTGGTCGTCGTGGTGTCGACGGTGCCCTTGCTCTGGTTGGTCACCGTGACTTTCGCGTCTTTCACCGAGGCGCCCTGCGCGTCGGTGATGGTGCCAAGAATGCTGCCGTACACTGCCTGCGCTGACGCTTGTTTCACAATCAGAAAAGGAACTACTAGCGCCATTACCGCCAGCAGGCAGATAAGTCTGGATCGAAACATAACTGGGCTCCTCCGTTAAGTCGCCGCTCTAAAACTAAGGGTTGATCTTGTCCGCGTCCGTTTGCATGTGCCACCTGGCCGGTGGCTACAGGCCCGCTCCGGATCGCTAGTTTCCCCACAGCTTGAAACTGGGGAGGAGTTATATAAAAGTACTAGTAACCTGTCAAGACATTATTTGGGAATTGTAAAGGTGTGTGTCTCAGGCTGAGAATTCCGTCCGCCGTTTAGAGCGCGAAAGGCTGGTTCAGAATATAGGCAAGAAGCGCTATTAAACTGATCGTGTCAGGGTTCCGTCCGCCGTGGAATCGTGGCGAACGGGGGTCCGAAGAGCGGGACGCTGGGCACCACAGGAGTTACGGACAACGAGCTGACACTGGAAGAGTATGTCGCGGGGAGGGAGGCCGGGGGTGGCCACGCGGTCGAGCATCGCCCTCACCGCCGCGGCCCCAATGTGCTGGCAGGGCTGGTGCAAAGTGGTCAACGGGACACGCAGCAGGCTGGCATATTTCACGTCGTCAATGCCGACAATCCGAACATCATCCGGGGTGCGCAGACCGAGCACGTCCAAGGTGTGCATGAGGTTGGCGGCAGTCATGTCGTTGCAGCAAACCAGTGCCTTGACGTTTGATTGGCGGAGGTAGCGGCTCACAAAATCGGGATCGGACGGGTCCCCTTCCGCGATCCAGGATGGCGGCGGACTGACGTCGTAACGGGATAGAGCGTCACGATAGCCGACTATCCTAGCCGCCACCGTCTCAGCGGAATAGGGGCGGCTGAGAAAACCAATCTCGCGGCAGCCTAACCCCAGCAAGTGCTCAGTGATGGTAAAACCCGCGCTACGATTGTCGATTCCGACACGATCATAGCGACTGCGGCGGGGATAGCGGTACAAATCGCGGTCCAGGAGTACGACCGGGATGTGCGCCGCGTCGAAAGCCTCCAGCACCCGCTGGTTAATCTTCTCGGCATCCGGCAGCAATTCAATGGGGGCAAAAAACACGCCAGAAACCCGCCGCGAAATACACTGCTGGCAGGACTGCCAGACTTGCTCGGCCACGTCCCCGTAGGAGTCGGCCGTGGTGGCTGCCCAAAGCAAGGCATGGCTTCCTGCCTGGGCTGAGCGCGTCATTTCCCGGCAGATGGGATCAAAGATCTCGGTTTCTCCGAGGCGAGGAATGAGCAAGCCGAAGAGATGGCCCTGCTCAGAGACGGCTGGGGCGACATAGGTACCGGAACCGGCCCTACGGTTCACCAGACGCTCGCGTTGCAAGTCGAGCAGAGCTCGCGCCACGGTGGGGCGAGATGTTGCGTATTTCTTCACCAGCTGGGCTTCCGTTGGAAGCTGCTGGCCTTCCTTGTACTGGCCCGAGGTAATCGCTCGACGCAGTTCCTGGTAAATCAGTTGGTGTTTTGGTTGACCCATTTGAAATTCTACGGGATTACGTAAATTGATATTACATTTACAACCAATTGGAAGCAAATAGCAAGTGCTTTCTTGACGAATTCTAGACGGGCGGAGAAGAGGTGCCTGCCTATGATAATCCGTAGACTACTAGCCCGTGGAGGACAGCATCTACCGAAAATGGGAGTCTAATTCTTGAGCTCTGGCGAGTTCTCGTTGCGACTCCGCGAGCTTGCCGCTTCGTTTCAGAGCCAACGACAACTGATAGTGTGCGGGAGCGTAATTTTCAGCCGCCTTAATGGCTGACTGGAACTGGGAGATGGCGCCCTCCAGGTCACCGACCTGCATCAGTCGCTTGCCAGAGTTGGTAGCAAAGAGTGCCGCCTGGAGCTTGTTGGACGAAGCGGTGAGTTGTTCTGCGGCCGCTGCCTCGGCTGCGGCGCCGTCTTTATCGCCAAGCTGACGCAGGACCGCCGCCAAGGTGGTGTGGGCGCCGGCAAAGGCGGGTTGCAGACGGATGGCCTCACGCAGGGCGGCCGCCGCCTCAGGAAATTTGCCTTGCTGTTTCAGAACCGTACCAAGCGTATATTGCGCCTCGGCGTAGTTGGGCTGGACGGCCAGCGCCGCACGGAGTTGCTCGTTGGCCTTGTCGAACTCGCCGGTTTGCCAGTAAATAACACCCAATGTGTAATGCGGATCGGCGAGATCGGGTTGGAACTCGCTCGCCTTCAGCAACTCAGGGATCGCCTTGTCGAACTGATCTTTGAGTTTGTAAGCGAGCCCGAGGTTGTAATGCAGAGACGCGTCGGCGGGAGATTGTCCCAGTGCGCCTTGCAATTCGGCGATGGCAGCGTCGAAATCCGCTTTCTGGAGAAACGCGATGCCGAGGTTGCCGCGAAAGCTGGGGTCGGCCGGGCGCAGTTCCATGGCCTTGCGAAAATTCGGGATTGAGCTTTCCGCATCGCCACGCTGGATCAGCGCCAGACCGAGATCGTTGTATGCCTCGGCATCCTGAGGCCGCAGATGGATGGCTTGCTCAAAGGA
>Ga0075015_100000991_pt1 | contig 10434 bp, 11 predicted proteins | sample AleBraG_ABR_2013_FD_71476 | JGI IMG/M metagenome (GOLD analysis project Ga0075015, IMG submission 71476) | Freshwater sediment microbial communities in response to fracking from Pennsylvania, USA - Alex Branch Run_MetaG_ABR_2013 | ecosystem: Environmental > Aquatic > Freshwater > Creek >...
TTACTGCTGGGTCCACGCACCACCTGGGACCTAAATCGCCGCCAGCTTGGGCCCACGGACGGGCCGACCGGTTCACCGTGGCGCGTTCAGGCGCTGCTGGCCAGTGCCGGCGGTGCCATTCAACTGCCCTGAACGAGCCCGCGCCCGAAGTGTAAACTGCGCGCCGCATACTGCGCGCGGTGCGCATTTATTGGAGATGGTCATGCAAAGTGACCCGGCGGCCGAGCTTCCCTACACTGATCGCCCGGAGGTAGCCGAGACCTACGCCGATCAAGTGCGCTTGATTCATTTCGACGGCCAGACAGTACGACTGGAATTCGCCGTCAGCCGCCCCATGTTGGCCGGCCCCAATCGGGCCGTTGTCGGACTGGTGCCGAGCGCGCGCTTGGTGCTGACGCCTTTTGCGGCCGTCGCGCTGCACGAACAACTCACGCGATTGGTGGCCGTGTTGGAAAAAAGTGGTGTCATCCAGCGTCTGCCACCGGTCTCGGTCACCCGCAATTAGCCCAAGCGCAATCGGAGTAGGCCAAGTCCGTGGAACGCCGAGCAGATCTAATCGGTAACGCACTGCTGCTGACGGTGGTGGCGGCCATGCTGCTGGGTGTCTACGCCGTGTTGCGGCCATTTTTACCGGCGCTGGTGTGGGCCGCCATTATCGTCGTGGCCACCTGGCCGATCATGCTGCGCGTACAGAGGTTCTTCGGCGGTCGCCGCGGGTTGGCGGTGACTGCAATGAGCGCCTTGCTGGTCTTGGTGGTGGTGGGACCGATCAGCGTGCTGTTGGGTACGCTGGTGACGCGCATCCCGGAATTGCGCGAGCTCGCGACGCGCGTGTTGGCCGGACCCTGGCCGGGGCCTCCGGCCTGGCTGGAGCGTATCCCCTACGGCTCGCACTGGGCCGAACAGTGGCAGCACATGGCCACGCAAAGCCCAGCCGACTGGGCGGCGTTCTTCCGCCCCTATGCGGGTGAGGCGGCTGTGTGGCTCAGTCAGCACGTGGGCACATTGGGCGGCTTGACGTTGGAGTTCTTGCTGACGCTGGTGCTGGTGGTGGTGTTCTATATCCACGGTGAAGCCGTGGCGCTGCTGGCGCGGCGCTTGGCGCGCCGCATCGGTGGTCCACGCGGCGAGGAGAGTGTGCAGTTGGCGGCCCAAGCAGTGGGCGCCATTGCGGCAGGCGTGGTGTTGACCGCACTGGTGGAATCGATTTTGAGCGGCATAGGCCTGGCGGTGGTCGGGGTGCCGGCGGTGGGCATACTGACTTCGGTGATGTTCATGCTGTGCGTGATGCAGATCGGACCGATGCCCGTATTGGCGCCGACGGTACTGTGGTTGATCGGCACGGGTCACACGGCCTGGGGGATTGCGTTGGCGGTATGGGCCATGGCGATGTCCGTGGGCGAAGGACTGCTGCGACCCTGGCTCATTCGGCGCGGTGCGAAGCTGTCGTTCATTTTAGTTCTGGGCGGCGTCATCGGTGGGCTGCTGGCGTTTGGCGTGGCCGGTATCTTCATTGGCCCCATATTGCTTGCCGTGCTCAAGCGATTGCTGGAATTGTGGTTGGCCGAACGGAAATGAGCGCGACAGTCCTACAGGGAACGGTCTATGGCTGACAGTGACGGTGACGGTGTCAGCAGCGTTGACAGCGGCGGTGGCAGCAGCGGCGGCAGCGGACTCGTCAGTGCCGCGCGCTACCAGGGCGCTGCTTCGCTGGCGCGCGTGGTGGTGGGGCTGGGTGCCGGGCTGCTGGCGGGCGGTTTTTTTTGGTTTGGATTGATCGACGCGCCCATCGGGGATGTGGCCATGACCGGCATCGCCATAGGGACGGGGGCCACGCTGGGGGCGATGATCGCGGCGTTGATCAGTCTGGAGGCGACCCTGTCAGCGCCGGTACCGCCGACCACTGGACGAGCGCACTACGCCACGCGAGTGCGTCGGTTGTCGTTGCTGCTGCTGATCATTGGGATGCTGCTCATCCTTGGTGCGGCCACGCTCACGCTCAACGTCAAGGGCACGGGTGGCGACGAGGCGGCCACCACCACTGTGGCGACGTGAGCAACGCGTGAGCGGCGAGGGCGGCGATGACGCCTCGATCTGCTAGCGTCCTGCGTTGGCTCATGATCGGCGCCGTACTGGCCGCCGCTGGCGGCCTGCTCGGCACGCGCTTGCCACGCGGCGTAAATGACGTCGAGCTCGGTCGTGTACGAGTGTATCCCGCGTGGTTTGCGGAGCGTGGTTTCACGTTCATGTTTGCGGGCGAGCGGGGCTGGACGGGGGCGGACGCCGCGGCCGCGCGCAGCTTGGCGCGAGCAGGACAGCGCGTGGTGGGCATCGATTCGCGTGGCCTGTTGAAGGCGGCGGAACAGCAATCGGGTTGCCTGTACTTGCCCGGAGTGCTCGAAGGCTTCAGCCGCCGGGTGCAACGCCAAGCTAACAGCGGTCGCTACCTTGAACCGTCCTTGGTGGGTCATGGAACGGGCGGCGCGCTGGTGTACCTGGCGTTGATCCAGGCGCCGGCACTGGCCTTTTCCGGCAGCGTGATCGTGGCTGCGTCATCCTCGCTGCCCTTTGCGGGCGATTTTTGCGACCTGCAGCCCGTACGGCGCGGTGCGGGCAGGTACCTGCCCAATTTCATGGCCCTTGGACCCGCCGCCCCGCCCCACATTTTCGTCGCCGGGAAGGCTGACGAGTCGGCTCTAGCGCTCCAGTACGGTGCGGCGCTCAAGAGCTTGGCCGAGCGGGCGCCGGCCAACCCGCTGGCCGACTTGCCGCTGGTGGAGTTACCCGCCGCCGGTGCGACTGATCTGCCGTTCGCCATACTTTATTCGGGGGACGGCGGTTGGCGCGATCTGGATCGCTCGCTGGCCTATTTATTGGTCGACAAGGGGCTGTCGGTGGTCGGCGTCGATGTGTTGCGCTACTACTGGAAAACGAAGCCGCCCGATGTGGCGGCCGCGGACCTCGTGCGCATCATCCGCTACTACCAAGCGCGGTGGCGGCGGGCGCGAGTAGTGCTCATTGGCTTCTCCTTCGGTGCCGACGTGCTGCCTTTCCTGGTGAATCGCTTGCCGGCTGAAGTGCGTTCCCAGCTGCAATTGGTGTCCCTGCTTTCGCCGGAACGACATACCGCCTTTGCGGTCGATCCGCGCAGTTGGATGGGGGCCAACACCCGCGAGGGCGCATTGATTGGACCCGAACTCCAACTCCTGCCGCGGGCCCTGGTGCAGTGTGTGTACGGCGCCAAAGAAGCCGCTGGCAGTTTGTGTACTGACCCTTCTGCACGTGGGACGCAAGTGGTGGTTAAACAGGGAAGCCATCATTTTGATGGCAATTATTCGCTACTGGCCGAGCAGATAATGAGCGCGGTGCGCGGCGCGCCTGGGCAGTACTCTGGGCACTGATGTCAGGCGGAGCCCGCTTCAGCCGCAGGACCCATCGCCTGCAGCAGCGCGTCGACATCAGCGTCCACCATGTCGTAGGCGGTGACCAGGCGGACCACGGGCAGCAGTTGGTCAGGCGGCGCCGGCCATTCGTAGAATTCAAACCCCGCCGCGCGCAGCCCGTTGACCTGTGCTGCGGGGAGCGCGGCAAACACCTCGTTGGCCTGCACTGGCTGCAACAACTGGATGCCGCGCCGGCTCAATCCCGCGGCGAGGCGTGTGGCCAGAGCATTGGCCTGCCGGGCATGGCGCAACCAGAGATCATTCTCCAGGTAGGCGACCCACTGCGCGCTCAAGTAGCGCAGCTTCGACCACAAGTGGCCGGCGCGTTTCCGTCGCAGCTCGAACTCCCGTGCCAGCTCCGGGCGGAAGAACACCACTGCCTCGGCGGCCAGCGCGCCGTTCTTGGTGGCGCCGAAGGATAAGACGTCCACGCCGCACTGCCAGGTGGCGGCGGCGGCGCTGCAGCCCAGGTGCACCAGCGCGTTGGCAAAGCGTGCCCCATCCATATGTACCTTGAGGCCGGATGCATGCGCCCGGGCAGTCAGGGCACTCAATTCGGCGCAGCTGTACACTGTGCCCCACTCGGTGGCCTGCGACACGCTGAGCGCCGCTGGCACCACATGGTGTACTCCCATGTCGTGCGCGTGCGCGATGGGCCCCGCCAGCTGGGACTCGCGCAGCTTGCCGTCGCTGGCGCGGAGCCCGATCAGCTTGGCGCCACCGGTGTAGAACTCGGGCGCACCGCATTCGTCGGTGGCGATGTGGGCTTCCTCGTGACAGTACACCGCGCCGAAAGGAGGCACGATGCTGGCCAGGCTCAAGGCGTTGGCGGCGGTACCGGTGGCTACAGGAAAGATCACCAGGTCGGTCTGGAAGGCCTCGCGCGCCAGCCGCTGCAGCCGCGCGGTCCAGGGGTCGTCCCCGTAGGAATGCACCGTGCCGTCGTTGGCCTGGGCCAAGGCGGCTATGATCTCGGGCGCCACGGGGGCTACATTGTCACTGGCGAATGAGCGTCGGGACTGGGACATACATACTCCAGGAGCAGTGGCGCTGGGTGCGATAATCTACTGCATGGGCTGCCGGTCTGGCTGACTGGCTTCGGGGGTCACGTGTATTGGTGGGTGAATCTGTCGCAGGCGAGACGTCACGAACTGGACGGCGGCTACCTGTGGTCGGAGACTCCGGCGCTCCGGCGCGCCAAGCCCGGCGACATCGTATTTGTCCACACCGGTGGACAAGTCGGGCTGCTAGGTCTGGTCACGGGTGTGCCGTTTGCGGCGCGCCGCAGTGCCGCCGCGGGGCGCAGCGGGGTGCGCCGCAGCAGCGAGGGGCAGCGCCTACCGGTGCATTTCGAGGAGCTGTTGCAACCGCTCCGCCCGCGCGAGCACATCGCCGAACTCAAGCCGGTGCTGCCATCGCGTCAGTCCCCGCTCCGGAGCACGGGCGATGCCAACCCGGCCGTGTACTTGGCGGCGGTGAGCGAGCCCTTGGCGCAGCTGCTGTGCAGTTTGCTCGGCGGTCAGGTGGAAGAATTGCAGCGCGGCGCACCGGCGCTGGGCAGCGCCGAACGCTCAGACGATGTGGCCGAACAGGCCCTGCAGGCCCGGCCCGACCTGGATGCGGGCTCGCGCAAGCGATTGCTCGGAGCGCGGCGCGGTCTGGGTGTGTATCGCGAACACGTGGAACGTCACGAGCAATCGTGCCGTGTGACCGGACTGTTGGATCGACGGCACCTGCGTGCGCGGCATATCAAGCCGTGGCGCGATTCAAATGACCGGGAAAAACTCGACGGCTACAATGGATTGCTCCTCTCGCCGCACGTGGACCAGCTGTTCGAGCGCGGCTTGATCTCGTTTCAGGACTCCGGTGAATTGCTGGTGGCGCGAGAGCTCAATCCAGCGGTGCTGCAGGCCTGGGGTATCAATTTACCGTGCAACGTGGGGGCTTTTCATCCGCACCAATGCCGCTATCTGGCCTGGCACCGTGAGCAGGTGTTCGAGCAGCAGGCGGGCGGGCGGCGCGTGCCGGCAGTCTAAAAGCGAATGCCTACGCAAGCGTTGTTCCCCACTCTGATCTACAGCGCCAGGTTACGCACGCCCGGACGGGATGCGCTCAATCGCCGATTGCTGCAAGAGTGCCAGCAGCTGCGCTTTGACGATCGCGCCGGACGCAACTGGTCCGCGCGAAATTATCCGGGCGGGTACACCTCCTACCATTCGCAATATCGCCTGCACCAGATTTCGCCCACGTTCGCGAAACTTGAGCACCATGTGGATGCGCATGTGCGCCGCTACGTGCAGGCGCTCGACCTGGATTTGCGCGGCCGGAAACTGGCGATGACCGATTGCTGGGCCAACATCATGCGGCGCCAGGTGGTGCACAGCCTGCACCTGCATCCATTGTCCACCATCAGCGGCACCTACTACGTGCGCACGCCGCGGGGCGGCTCGGGTCTGAAATTTGAAGATCCGCGCCTGGATCGCTTCATGGCGGCCCCGCCGCGCAAAGCCGGCGCGCGGCCGCGCAGCCGCTCCTGGGTGACGCTCCCGGCGGTGGCCGGCGGCGTGGTGCTGTTCGAGAGTTGGTTGCGTCATGAAGTGCCGCCGCACCCGGTGGCCGAGGAGCGCATCAGCATCAGTTTCAATTACAGCTGGTTCTGAGCGTGACTGCCACTGAGCTGATTCTGGCGGTCATGGTAGGGGTGAGTCTCGTGGGGCTGTGGCGCGTGCCCGCACTCATCGACTGGAGCCTGTTTCGGCCGTACTGGTTGCTGCCCTGACGACAGTACGCCAGTGTGGTGGCCAGCGGCTTTGTACACGCCAATCTGCCCCATCTGGCGTTCAACGCGCTGACTTTCTGGTCCTTCGGTGCGCCGCTCGAGCAGCGCATGGGGAGCGCTCGTTTCGTGGCCTTGTATTTCGTTGCGTTGCTGGTGAGTGACTGGGGCACCTGGCTCAAGCACCGGGGTGACCCGAACTACGCCTCGCTCGGCGCTTCGGGTGCGATTCTGGGAGTGTTGTTCGCTTCCATCGTCTACTTCCCCACCGAATCGCTGTACCTGATGTTCCTGCCCGTACCCATACCGGCGCCCCTGTTTGCGGTCGGCTATCTGGCTTACACCTGGTATGCGGCGCGCACGCCACGCGGACGCATCAATCATGACGCGCATTTCAGCGGCGCGCTGGCGGGCCTGGCATTTGTGGCCGCCACGGATCCGGGCGCCTGGCGGCAGGCACTGGCGCTGCTGCGATGAAGGATCTCACGCAAGGATCCATCAGGTCGCATCTGCTGGCCATGGCCGTGCCCATCTTCGCCGGCATGCTGTTTCAGACGCTGTATTTTCTGGTGGACTTGTACTTTGTCGGGCGGCTGGGAGACGCGGCCATCGCCGGCGTGGCGGCAGCGGGAAATCTGAGCTTCCTGGTGCTGGCGCTCACACAGGTGCTGGGAGTGGGGACGGTGGCGCTGATTGCCCAGGCCGTGGGGCGCAAGGATCAGGCGGAAGCCAACCTGGTCTTCAATCAAGCGCAGACCCTGGCGCTGCTGGGGCTGGTGGCGTGCCTGATCGTGGGCTTCGCAGGCGCGCAGGCGTTTTCCGCTTCGCTGGGCGCCAACGCCGCCAGTGCAGCGGCAGGCCGGCGTTATTTGCACTGGTATCTGCCGGCACTGGCGCTGCAATTCGTGCTGGTGGCCATGGGTTCAGCGCTGCGCGGCACCGGCATCGTCAAACCCGCGATCATGGTGCAGATGCTGACCGTCATTCTCAACATCGTTCTGGCGCCCATTTTGATCGGCGGCTGGCTGACCGGCCGACCGATGGGGGTCGCGGGCGCAGGTCTGGCCAGTTCGCTGGCCGTTGCAGTGGGCGTGGTACTGATGACCGTCTACTTCGCGCGACTCGAGCACTATGTGGGATTCGATCGCCGGCTGATGCGACCGCGGCTGGCCAGTTGGCGCGCGATACTGCGGATCGGGTTGCCGGCGGGCGGCGAGTTCGTGATGATGTTTGCGATCTTCACTTTCATCTATTGGGTGATCCGGCCCTTCGGAGCCGATGCGCAGGCCGGCTTTGGGGTGGGCAGTCGGGTCATGCAGGCGGTGTTCCTGCCGGCGATGGCCGTCGCGTTCTCCGTGGCGCCGGTGGTGGGTCAGAATTTTGGGGCCGGCCAGCTGGCGCGGGTGCGCCACGCGTTCTGGACCGCGGTGTCGATGACCTCGGTGCTCATGCTGCTGGCCATGGCGCTGTGTCTGTGGCGGGCGCCGCATCTGATCGGCGCGTTCACCCACGATGCCGGAGCGGTGGCGGTGGGGGCCGAGTACTTGCGCTACATCAGCTGGAATTTTCTGTGCACGGGATTCGTCATGACCTGTTCGGGCGCGCTGCAGGGTTTGGGCAATACCTGGCCGGCGCTGTGGAGTTCGATGTCGCGCATTCTGACCTTCATGCTGCCGGTGGCGTGGTTGGCGGCCAGTCCGCATTTCGCGCTCGCCCACGTGTGGACGATGTCCATCGCATCGGTGAGCGTGCAGGCGCTGTTAATAGGCTTTCTGGCCGTGCAGCGACTCAAAGGCGCCTGACGGGCTCATTTTTCGGCCAGCAAATCGATCTTGGCCGCGCAGATGAAGTCGTTGTCGGACAGCCCCTGGATGGCATGCGTGGTGTAGCGCACGCGGCAATAGTTGTAGCCCACTTCCAGGTCCGGGTGATGATCCTCAATATTGGCGATATGCGCGAGGGCGTTGACGAAGCTCATGGTGCGGTAAAAATCGACGAACTGATATTCGCGGCTCAGGCTCTTGCCCGCATCAGTCAGGCGCCAGAGGGCATTGAGTTGCGCGCGCTGTGCTTCCGCTTGCGCGGGTGTCAGGGGCACGGTGCCGCCTTCGCAGGGTATACAGCGTTTGTTGCTCAGGGATGTCATAGCGGGTCTCCTTGAACGCGGCGTGGGAACCGCCGCGCCACATATTGTTCCACCAGCTGTTCAAACTCCTCGGCGATATGCTCGCCCTTGAGCGTAACGGTCTTGGCGCCATCCTCATAGACGGGGGCCACGGGCCGCTCACCGGTACCGGGCAAGCTGATGCCGATGTGGGCCTGCTTGCTTTCCCCGGGGCCGTTCACGACGCACCCCATCACCGCCACGGCCATCTCCTCGACGCCAACGAAGCTGCGGCGCCACTCGGGCATGCGGCGGCGCAAGTGCGCCTGAATGGTCTGCGCCAAGGTCTGAAAATACGTGCTGGTGGTGCGCCCGCACCCCGGGCAGGCGGTCACCAGCGGAGCGAAGCTGCGCAGCGCCATGGTCTGCAACAGCTCCTGAGCGACCAGCACTTCGCGACGTCGGTCGCCAGCGGGCTCAGGCGTCAGCGAGATTCGAATGGTGTCGCCGATCCCCTCCTGCAGCAGAATCGCGAGGGCGGCGCTCGAGGCGACAATCCCCTTGGATCCGAGGCCCGCCTCAGTCAGCCCCAGGTGCAGGGGCTGCCGAGTGCGCCGTGCCAGTTCACGGTAAACCAGGATCAGATCCTGCACTCCGGAGACCTTGGCCGAGAGCATGATGCGCTGGGCGCTCAGCCCCAACTCGATGGCGCGCGCCGTGCTGTCAATGCACGAGCGCACCAGCGCCTCGCGCATTACGGCCTGCGACGACAGCGGTTCGGGCAGGGCGCTGTTGGCGTCCATCAACCGGGCCAGCAACTCCTGATCCAGGCTGCCCCAATTCACACCGATGCGCACGGGCTTGCCATAGAGGCAGGCCATTTCCACCAGTTCCGCGAACTGTGAGTCGCGCTTCGCCCCGCGCCCGACATTGCCCGGGTTGATGCGGTACTTGGCCAGTGCCTGTGCGCAGGCCGGATGGGCCTTGAGCAGCTTATGTCCATTGAAATGGAAGTCACCGATCAACGGCACCTCACAGCCGACGGCCAGCAGCGCATCGCGAATCGGCGCCACCGCGGCGGCGGCGGCGTCCGTGTTAACGGTGACGCGCACCAGTTCCGAGCCCGCCTCGGCCAGCTCACGCACCTGCTGCACCGTCGCGGCGATATCCGCGGTATCCGTGTTGGTCATGGATTGCACGGCGATGGGTGCGCCGCCGCCCACTACCAGCCCGGCGATGTCCACGGCGTAGGTGGTGCGGCGGTGCGGGAGAGCTCTGGGGTCCATGGTGGCAATTGTAGTGGCCGGCGGTGCCCTGCTGCTATGATTCGCATACTTTGGGATTGCGAACGCCTCTTTACGATCTGCATGTTGCCCTGGGCGCTCACCTCGTCGATTTTGGCGGTTGGGACCTGCCGGTCAACTTCGGTTCCCAGCTCGAGGAGCACGCAGCCGTGCGTCGCAGCGCCGGGGTCTTTGATGTGTCGCACATGGGAGTACTGGAGGTGCGCGGCGTGCGCGCGCGCGAGTACCTCAGGCGACTCCTGGCCAATGATGTCGCGCGTCTGCGCCGGACGGGAAAGGCGCTTTACAGCTGCATGCTCAAGGAGGATTCCGGAATACTGGATGACCTGATCGTGTATTACCTGGGCGAGCAGTGGTTTCGCGTGGTGGTCAATGCCGGTACCCGAATCAAGGACTTGGCCTGGATGCGCGCCAAGGCGGGTCCGTTTGAGGTCGTCGTGGAGGAGCGCACCGATTTGGCGATGCTGGCCGTCCAGGGGCCCGAAGCGCGGGATCGCGTGGCGGCGCTCCTGCCCACCGAGCGGGCCGACGCGGCCTTGAGTCTGGAGCCGTTTTTTGGCGCCGTCGTAGGCGATTGGTTCGTGGCCCGGACCGGGTATACGGGCGAGGATGGGTTCGAAATCATGTTGCCGGGGGCACAAGCCCCGGCGCTGTGGAGCCGACTCAACGATTCAGGCGTGCAATCCTGCGGCCTGGGTGCACGCGATACCCTGCGTCTGGAAGCCGGAATGAACCTGTACGGGAACGACATGGATGAGACCACCCAGCCGCTGGAGAGCGCCCTGGCCTGGACCGTGGCCTTCGATC
>Ga0075015_100000992_pt1 | contig 10434 bp, 10 predicted proteins | sample AleBraG_ABR_2013_FD_71476 | JGI IMG/M metagenome (GOLD analysis project Ga0075015, IMG submission 71476) | Freshwater sediment microbial communities in response to fracking from Pennsylvania, USA - Alex Branch Run_MetaG_ABR_2013 | ecosystem: Environmental > Aquatic > Freshwater > Creek >...
ACGCAGCTAATTGTCTGCTGCTGCTGAATGGAACCAAACCCTCGGAGACCGCCGAGCGCGCCCTCGATATCGCGCTCATCCTGCACGCCGATCACGAACTCAACGCTTCCACTTTTGCTGCCCGGGTGGTGGCGGCGACGCTTTCCGATATGCATTCGGCCGTGACCGCGGCCATCGGCGCTCTGAAAGGGCCTCTGCACGGCGGCGCGAATGAGGCCGTGTTCCATATCCTGCAGGCCATCGACAAGGCGGGCGCTGATCCGGTGGACTACATCAAGGGCATGCTGGCGCAGAAAAAGAAAGTTCCCGGCTTCGGCCATCGCGTCTATCACACTGAAGATCCGCGGGCCACGCATTTGCGCAAGATGTCCAGCGATCTGGGAAAGAGCAGCGGCCAGAGCAAGTGGTTCGAGATGTCGGGCAAGATCGAAGAATTTGTGAAGACCGAGAAGAAACTCAACGCCAACGTGGACTTCTACTCCGCTTCCACCTACCACACCTTGGGGATTGACGTAGATTTGTTCACCCCGGTATTTGCCATCTCGCGAATCAGCGGCTGGGCCGCCCACGTCATCGAGCAACTCGACGACAACCGTCTGATCCGCCCGCGCGCCGACTACGTTGGCCCGGCCTATCCGCAGCGATATGTGCCTGTGGGACAACGTTAAAAGCTGTCCTACAAATGGCTCGGTCAGAATCCCATCCCCCATCCACCCGTCATGCTGAGCTTGCGAAGCATCTTGCGCGAGGCGCGTATACAGTTGGCCCGCAATCGTGCAGATGGGCGCCAGGTCTTCGGGACTGAAGTTCCTCAGGATGACTCCGAAAATTGTTCTGACGGAGCCACCTACGCTACTCGCCCCTGTCCCCGCCCACGTGTACAGCGTAAGATGGCAGTGTAGCCATGCATCGCGTCTATCTCGACAATAACGCCACTACCCCCGTGCTGCCCGCGGTCTTTGAGGCCATGCAGGTCTACTTCGGGGAGCACTTTGGGAACGCTTCTTCCATCCATCATCATGGACAGGAGACGCGGACAGCGGTGGAGCGCGCGCGCGAGTCCGTGGCCACGCTGTTGGGATGCCGCTCCTCGGAGATCGTCTTTACTAGCGGTGGCACCGAAGCCGATAACCTGGCAATCTTTGGACTCGTTAACTCCGGGCAGCATGTCATCGGCTCAACCGTCGAACATCATGCTGTGTTGAACTCATGCAAGCACCTGGAAACGTCCGGTTGCGAAATCACCTACGTTCCGGTCGATGGCCTGGGCCGGGTCGATCCCGACGACGTGCGCCGCGCCCTGCGGCCGACTACCCGGCTCATCACCATCATGATGGCCAACAATGAAACCGGTGTGCTGCAGCCGGTGGAAGAGATCGGCAAAGTCGCCGCCGAAGCCGATGTTTACTTTCATACCGACGCGGTACAGGCGGCGGGTAAGGTCGCGATCGACGTAAAGCGTATCGGCTGCGATCTGCTTTCCATTTCCGGACACAAAATGAACGCTCCGCAGGGCGTGGGAGCGCTTTACGTACGGAAGGGAGCCAGTCTGCGCCCGATGCTCTATGGCGGAAGCCACGAGCGTTCGCGCCGGGCGGGTACGGAAAACGTTCCCGGCATCGTAGCTCTGGGCAAAGCCGCAGAACTTGCCAAAGAAGCATTTGCTCGCGGCGATCTTGAGCAAATGTCACGCATGCGTGATCGTCTGGAGCAGACCATCCTGAGCGAGGTCGAGTCCGCTGGAGTCAACGGCCAGGGTGCGCGGCGCGTGCCGAATACCAGCAGCATCTATTTCGATTGCATCGAGGGTGAAGCGCTCGTGATTGCCCTCGACCTGAAAGGCCTGGCTGTGTCGACCGGAGCCGCATGTTCTTCTGGCGCTATTGAGCCGTCGCATGTCCTGACCGCGATGGGCATGCCGCCAGAACGGGCGCGAGGCAGCCTCCGTTTCAGTCTGGGCAAGCAAAACACGCCCGAGGATGTCGACTTCGCACTAAGCCTGATCCCGCCGACCGTAACTCGGCTGCGAGAGCTCTCGCCCATATACAATAAAAAAGAAGCTGTTAGCCATTAGCCATTGGTTCTTAGCTAAGCTAGGAGCCAGAAGCTCATCTCTCATGCCCACAACCAGAACCATTGCCGTCGCCATGTCGGGAGGAGTCGACTCTTCCACGGTTGCGGCCATGCTACGCGCTGAAGGCCACAACGTCGTCGGCCTGACCATGCAGCTCTGGAACCAGCGCCGTCTGGCCGGCCACGAGGGCATGCCCGAGTCGGTGCAGGGGCGGTGCTGCTCGCTGGACGATGTTTACGACGCGCGCCGAGTCGCTGAGACCATCGGCATTCCGTACTACGTGGTCAATCACGAGGAGCGCTTCGAGCGCGATGTGGTACGGCCGTTCGTCGAGCAGTACCTTTCGGGACGCACGCCCATCCCCTGCAGTTTGTGCAACAATCACTTGAAATTTGATCAGCTACTGATTGTGGCCCAGCAGATTGGCGCCGACGCTCTGGCTACCGGCCACTACGCTCGCGTGGAGTTTGACGACCAGCTTGGCCGTTGGCTGCTCAAGCGCCCCTCCGACCGTTCCAAGGACCAGACCTACTTCCTGTTTGGATTGACCCAGGCCCAGCTCAGCCGCACTCTGTTTCCGTTGGGTGAAATGATGAAGCCTGAGGTCCGCCAGTTGGCCGAGCAGCATGGATTGGCCCTGGCGCAGAAGCCCGACTCCCAGGAAATCTGTTTCGTCCCCGGCGGTGACTACAAGAAGTTTCTGGACGCCTATCTCGCAGAGCAGGGCGAGTCATTGCCCGACACGGCCGGCGAGCTGGTCACGAGCGACGGCGAAATTGTAGGCGAGCACGGCGGCATCCACAACTTCACCGTGGGCCAGCGCAAGGGGCTGGGTATCGCCACCGGTTCGCCGCTCTACGTAATCCAGATCAAGCGAGACTCTCGCCAGGTGGTGGTCGGCAATCAGGAAGAACTCTACTCCAGCACACTTCGGGTACACCGGACAAATCTCATTTCAGTCGAGGATTTGCGCGAGCCTATGCGAGTCATGGTAAAGATTCGGCATCGCCACGAGGGTGCACTAGCTCTGATTGAACAGTCTGGAGACGACGAGATTCTGGTCTCATTCGAGCAGCCCCAGCGAGCGGTCACGCTCGGTCAGGCGGCTGTATTCTACGCTGACGATGTAGTGGTAGGTGGAGGCTGGATCGCCTAAGACTCAGAACCGGGAACTGGTATCTGAAAACTGGTCTTCTAAAAAAAGCAGCCGGAATACTAGATAAACATTTCGTCCTGCGGAACGGAAACGTCGTGCCGGCGACGCCTTTCGCCGCCCAGCAGGAATTCCAAACCCGCGGTTAGACCCTGGATGAGGCCGGAGAGCTGGCGAATCGGCGAAATGACAGTCCGGTGGACTGCGTCGCTGGTCTCCTCAATTCGATCCATGGTGCGATTGAGCAACTCGTCCGCGCGAATCACCTGTAGCCGGGTGCGGTCCACAATATCTGTGACGGTCGCATCCAGCCGTTCCACCTGGCCGCGAACCACGGTAGTGGTCTCGCTGACATTGGTGGCGATGGTGTCGAGCTTCGGCCGCCACTCCACCAGCATGGACTGTGCGGTGTCGACCGTGGGCATGACTTTGGTTTTCACTTCGTTGGCGAGAGCTTCCATGCGAGAAGTGCTCTTGCGCACGGCCACGAAAAGCGCAACCAGGATGCCCGCCTGGATGACGACTGCCGCCGCCGTTACACCGACAAAAATCGGTAGATAGTCCATAGAATTTTCCGCGTTACCGCGCCGCTCTATCCAGCGCTGCGGAGAGGCGCAAACTTACAGATTCTTCGATGCGCCACCATCGGCTGCGGTGGCCTCGTGATAGGCCTGACGCCCCGCTTCATAAGCGGACTTGAACTGCTCTTTTTGCTGCTTGGCAACTTCGCGGCCCTTATCCACCAGGTCGGAAGCTTGCTCACGGGCCTTGCGGGCACGCTCGGAGACGAAGTCCCGGCCCTCACCCGCTTTGGAACGCAGTGTCTCGCGCATCTCGCTGCCGGAACGCGGCGCATACAATACTCCAACCGCTGCGCCTACACCCAGTCCTGCGAGAAACCAGAGGAAGCTATTGCTATCGTCTGACATTGATCAAACCTCCAAGCAACGAGTGGCAACTGCTGAGATCGTAGCATCCGCTGTTAGGAAATACAATTCGCCCTTGACCTAATTCAGGAGCTCTTTGCGTCCTTTGCGGATTTCTTGGCGAACCTTGCAGTTAAAGATTTCTTGGGCGATCTGGGCAAGGTCAAACCCTTTACCGCAAAGTTCGCCAAGAAATCCGCAAAGGACACAAAGCAAGCTTGCAAAGTCTGAAATGGGCACTAAATCCCCACCCACTTGTCGCCGCTGCGCCGAAGCGAGACAATGTTCCCGCACAAGCTAAGGAGGGCGCGCCTTGAAATACCGGCAACACGGTTACCAGGATCGCGGCGAAGAAACCCGGAAGAAAGAGTCAACCGAGAAGCCGGTCAAGAAAGATACCTTTGGTCCGCGTCCGATCCAGATGCCGGGCACGCGCTCCGTGTCCCGTTGTTCGCAGTGTGGTTCGCTGTTGCAGTCGCTCAGCGATCCCGTCGGGCAGTGCCCCAAGTGTGGCTTCGAACTGCACTCCTGCAAGCAGTGTACGTACTTCGATCCCTCGAGCCGATTCGAGTGCACTCAACCCATTCCGGAACGAATCCCGCGCAAGGACCAGCGCAATGAGTGCACGTTTTACTCCATGCGCGTGATGGTGGAGAAAGAGACCTCGACACCCGCCGCCCTGCGTCCCAAGGACGCCCGCCAGGCTTTCGAGAATCTGTTCAAGAAGTGAGTAGCACCGTAGACTGGCAAGATGCCTTAAGCCGCGGAGGGGCGCAAGAATGTAGCCCAGGGCGCAAACCCTGGGTTCAAGGTGAAGTATTGTCGGGAGCCCCAGAGGGGCGAGAGACGAGTCGCCCGCACTACAGATTTCTTTTCGTCCACTCGTCAATCTGCAGCAGGGCCTGGTTCAGGTTTTCCAGCGAATTGGCGACGCTAAAACGTAGATAACCTTCCCCAAAATCTCCGAAAGCAGTTCCTGACAGGCAAGCCACACTGGCTTGCTCCAGCAGGGCCTCCGCGAGCTTCTTCGATTCCCATCCCGTCTTGGTGATGTTGGGGAAGGCGTAGAAAGCCCCTTTTGGCACACGGCACGAGAAGCCCTTGATCCGGTTCAACCCCGCCACAAAAGCGTCGCGCCGCCGCTGAAACTCCGCCCGCATCCGGTCCACGGAAGTCTGGTCTCCGCGGACGGCTTCCACGCCGGCCATTTGGGTAAAGCTCGCGGTACAAGAGGTCGAATTCGTCATCAGTCGCGCGATGTGGTTCGCCAGGTCCGGCCGCATGACTCCATAACCCAGACGCCACCCCGTCATGGCGTAAGTTTTGGAAAACCCATCCAGGAGAATTGTGCGCTCCTGCAAGCCAGGCACCGACATGATCGAATGATGCTCACCGTCGAATACCAGCCGGCTGTAAATCTCGTCCGACAGCACCATGATATTGCGATCGCCAATGACCTCGGCAATGTCGCGGATATCCTGCTTGTTCAGCACCCCGCCAGTAGGATTCTGCGGCGAATTCAGAATGATGAGCCGGGTACGATCGCTGATCAACGAAGCTAACTCGTCCACATCAAAACTGAAGTCCTTCTCCTCGCGCAGTCGGATAGGCACCGCCCGCGCCCCGACGTAATCAATCATCGACTCGTAAATAGGGAAGCCTGGGTTAGGGAAGATGACTTCATCCCCGGCGTCGGCCAAAGCCAGCAGAGTGAAAAAAATAATCGGCTTGCCGCCGGGAACCACGACCACCTCGTCGCTGGTGACTTTCACTCCCCGGGAACGGCTCACGTGCTCGGCGATGGCCTGCCGCAACTCCAGCAGCCCAGCCGAGGGCCCGTAATGAGTCCACCCTTTGCGCAAAGCATCGATGCCAGCCTCAACCACATTGGCCGGCGTGTCGAAGTCGGGTTCGCCAATTTCCAGGTGAATTATCTTCTTGCCCTGACGCTCCAGGGCGCGCGCCTTGTTCAGAACTTCAAAGGCGGTCTCAGTGCCGAGGCGCGACATGCGCTCAGCCAGTCGAAGCTCATGCTGTGTAGCTTTATCCATAGGAGGCAAAACAAGTCATTATACAGGGCTGCGATCCATGTAGGCGCGAGCGCCCCGCTCGTGCTCTGGCGGAGACATAGGAGCAGATTCCAGAAAGGCGCACGGTTCGTTGTGCGTGCAGCACGAGCGAGGGCGCTCGCGCCTACATCGAACTCTCCGGGTATCATGGTCGCTGCATGTTTTCCAAGCGCACCGACTGGAAGCTTACCCCTAATCGCTTCACCGAAGCCCAGCGCGAGCTGCGCGCTGCAGGCAGGGAAGTACTTGACTTGACAATCTCAAATCCCACCCGGGTGGGCCTGCGCTATGACGTTGAGTCCATTCTCAATTCGCTATCCAGTCAGGAAGCCATGGACTACGACCCTCAGCCCAAGGGCCTCTCCAGTGCACGTGAAGCAGTGGCAGCTTACTACTGCGAGCAGCACCACGAATTCGAGATGGACCCGGACGCGCTCATCCTGACCACCAGCACCAGCGAGGGCTACTCTTACGTTTTTCGCCTGCTATGCAATCCCGATGATGAGGTGCTTGTTCCCAAGCCGAGCTATCCCTTGTTCGAATTTCTCGCCGACCTGCAGGATGTGACTTTGACCCCCTACCCGCTGCTCTACGATTACGGGTGGCAAATTGATTTCCCGTCACTGTCTCGGGCAGTAAACCCTCGCACACGCGCTGTGGTCGTGGTACATCCCAATAATCCTACCGGTTCCTACATAAGAGCCGACGAACGGACCCAGTTGAATTCCTTCTGCTGCGAGCATGGTCTCACCCTTATCGTGGACGAGGTATTTCTGGACTACCCGCACGACGGCGCCCTGCGACCGAGCTTTGTGCGCAATCAGGACGTGCTGACTTTCACCCTCAGCGGGGTGTCGAAAATCTCTGGCCTGCCACAGATGAAGCTGGCCTGGGTCGCCGCCAGCGGCCCGGCGGCGTTGGTAACCGCGGCCATGGACCGTCTGGAGGTGATTGCCGACACTTATTTGTCGATGAGTGCTCCCATCCAGTTGGCCGCCCCGATGCTGCTGGGGCAGAGGAAGAATATCCAGCCCTTACTGCTCGACCGCGTGCGCATGAATCTGGTCGAGCTCGACCGTCAACTGGCGCGGCAGAAGGCATCACAACATCTGCGGGTCGAAGGCGGATGGTATGCCGTGCTGCGCGTACCGGTAACCCGATCTGACGGGGATCTGGCCATTGATCTGCTTCACCAAGCTTCGGTGCTGGTCCACCCCGGCCACTTCTACGATTTCCCCAGCGACGGATACCTGATAATCAGCCTGCTGACCCGACCCAGCGAATTTCGCGAGGGCGCTGGGAGAATACTTGAGCTTCTGAACAAGGGGTAGCAATCGCTGGTTTCCTTTGGTTCTATGCTCGCCCCCGCGGCAACCGAGACCTGCGAACTGAGATCCGAGAACTGCCTTCAAGAGGATAGCAGCGCTGAAGCCAGCCGAACGGAGCAAAGAGTGCCGGTTCCGATGCAAGCGCTGCAGAGCAAAAGACCTTTACACATGGTTCCGGTTTGCCGAGTTCTCCAGACCAATGGGACAATAGCTACATGCACAAATCCTTCACTTCGGCGGTAAAACTATTGGCGGCTGGGATCATCCTGTTGGGGACTAACTATTCCCAAGGCCAGCAGACCCCGGCAGCAAAACCTCAAGCGGCTCCTGCAGCCAAGACGCGGCGATCCCCTGCCGCCAAAAACCCGATCACTCCAGTGCTCACGACCCAAAAAGACAAGTTCAGCTATGCCCTCGGAATGAATCTGGGAACCGGCTTGCGGAAGCAGTCCGTGCCTGTGGACCCGAACATTCTGGCGCGGGGATTAAGAGATTCGCTGGCTGGCGGCAAGACGGCGCTGACGGAAGATCAGGCGCGGGCCACGCTGATGGAAGTGCAGAACGAAATGCGCAAGAAACAACAAGAGCAGATGCAGCAGGCCGGGGAGGCAAGCAAGAAAGAAGGAGCAGCATTTCTCGCCGCCAACAAGAGTAAAGACGGCGTCATCACCCTGCCCAGCGGTCTGCAATACAAGATTCTGACCCAGGGCACCGGACCCAAGCCGACCGCCGGCGACTCGGTTGTGTGTAACTATCGAGGCACGCTGATCAACGGTACGGAATTTGACAGCTCCCACAAGCGAGGCGAACCGGCAACCTTTCCGGTAAGCGGAGTGATCAAGGGGTGGACCGAAGCCCTTCAACTTATGCCTGTGGGATCGAAGTGGCAACTGTTCGTTCCCTCGGACCTGGCCTATGGCGAGCGCTCTCCCGCGCCTGAAATTGGCCCGGACTCCACTCTGATTTTTGAAGTGGAACTGCTCTCAATCCAAAACAGGAGTGCCGGTCAGACCCCTCAAGCCCCAGACAAGAAATAGCCGCAGAGCGGCGCAAGGGTGTAGCCCAGGGCGTAAGCCCTGGGTGAACGAAGGGAAAGCAAGGTTGGTCGCATAGCCCGAAGTTAACCTAACTCTTCACCAGAAACGGATTGCTCTCGCGCTCTTCCCCAATGGTGGTGAGCGGACCATGGCCGGTCACAACCAGGGTTTCATCCGGTAGGGCCAGCACTTTTTCGTGCAGCGAGCTGATGATCTTCTGCATGGACCCACCCGGCAGATCGGTGCGGCCAATGCTTCCCGCAAATAGTGTGTCGCCAGCGATCAGCTTCTTCTCCGCGGGAAAGTACAGGCACACGCTGCCCTCGGTATGCCCAGGAGTATGAATCACATTCGCGGTCAGGGCGCCCGCCTGGACCGTATCCCCTTGTCCGATGCTGTGATCGATCTCAACCTTGCCGGGATCTTCCATTCCAATCCACGCGGCTTGCACATCCAGCATTTTCAGCAGGGCATAGTCGTTCTGGTTGAGTAGGATGGGCGCGCCCGTGGCAGCCCGCAGTTTCATGGCTCCGCCCACATGATCGATGTGAGCATGAGTAATTACGATTTGCTTTACCGTGAGATTGTGCTTGTGAATGATGGTGAGAACATCTTCGATGTCATCGCCGGGATCGATCACCATGGCTTCACGAGTGATCTCATCACCGATAACAGAGCAGTTGCACTGCAGCGGCCCCACGGGGAAAATTTCGTGAATCATGGCTGGTATTCGGTCGCTGGTCGTTAGTCGTTAATCAGAGCCAGACCGGTTAGGCCAACGACCAATGACTAATGACCAACGACTACTTCTGCTGGGCTGGCACCGGCGCGGGCGCAGCCGGCTGCGTCTTGGTCTGTGACGGACTGAGTCCCTGCACGATGGAGCTTGTGCTACTTCCTCGGCGCGAGGCCATAATGGAGAGCGTGATCGAGGTGATCATAAAAATGACCGTCGACCAGGTCGTCGCCTTGGAGAGAGCAGTGGCAGCGCCCCGCGGGCCAAAGGCCGTTTGGCTTCCCATCCCGCCAAACGCGGCTGCAATGTCACCACTCTTGCCGCTCTGCAGCAGCACCACGATGATCAGAAAAAAACAAACAATCACGTGAATAGTCGTAATTAGATATATAGCCATACAAGTCCAGTTATCCCCTGTCTCGACAAACCGACCAAACCAGCAAACAATTGGTGCGGAAGGGGAGGATTTGAACTTCTCCATCACGTTGATAACATGTAACTTATTGATTTTGCATCCGGCCTAAAGGCCCAAATGCCCCACAATCCCACATCATTGTACGTCTATTGTACGGCGAGCGCACTGCGGAAGAGAAAACCTTGCCGAAGTGTTTTTCTCTTCAATCTTGCCAACAACAGTTTGGCATCCGCCCTCCAATCGGTCAAGCGACTCACTTCCACGTAGCTGGTCAGCTTCCGGTTGACCGTGAGAACGAAGCCGCTGGCGCGGCGAACGCTTCGCGTGTACAAGTCTGATACGCCGGTGGAGTCTTGAAGGACTGACCGTGGCGCGTTACGATGATGTGAACAGGGACCGGGATTTCAGAAGCATATCGATGAGCATCAATAACGGACTCCTGACGCAACTCCTCTCAATGCAACAACTTCCAACCCAACGTCGATTCAAATCCCATGGCTCACCGGGTCCGCCGCAAACCCAGCGGCTTCCTTCCAACCTGCTCATCGAAAACGCCTCGGTTCGAGAATCCCGCCGCCACAAAAGCCTGTTCCGAGGCGTTTCCGATCAAGCCTAGTGCTGCGTTCGTTAAATGAGTTGACGTATTTATCGGTCTGACTTATTGTGCTCGGCATGGCACGTCGAGCACCCCATATC
>Ga0075015_100000993_pt1 | contig 10424 bp, 5 predicted proteins | sample AleBraG_ABR_2013_FD_71476 | JGI IMG/M metagenome (GOLD analysis project Ga0075015, IMG submission 71476) | Freshwater sediment microbial communities in response to fracking from Pennsylvania, USA - Alex Branch Run_MetaG_ABR_2013 | ecosystem: Environmental > Aquatic > Freshwater > Creek >...
AATCGAAGGCATCGTGGTGGACGTGAAGATCTTCTCGCGCAAGGGCCAGGAGAAGGACGAACGAGCCAAGACGATTGAAGGCAATCAGATCGCGAAGCTCGAAAAGAACTTGTCGGACGAAATCCGAATTCTGACTGATGAGCGCCTGAAGCGATTGGAAGGCCTGCTGGGCGGCAAGGAAGTGCAAGCCGACCTGCACGACGAGCGCACCAACAAGCGGCTGCTGACCAAGGACACGATCCTCGATCGCGACGCCATCGAGCGCATCTCGACCCGCAACCTGAAGCGCATCAAGTACGCCGACAAGGATCCGCGAGTCAATGAGCAGATCGACGAGATCGAGGAAATGACCTCGCGCCAGATCGACGTGCTCAAGAAGATTGTCAACGAAAAGAAAGACAAGCTGACCAAGGGCGATGAACTGCCTCCGGGCGTGATCAAACTGGTCAAGGTCTACATCGCCATGAAGCGCAAGCTGAGTGTCGGCGACAAGATGGCCGGTCGCCACGGCAACAAGGGCGTGATCGCCCGCATTCTGCCGGAAGAGGATATGCCGTACCTCGAAGATGGAACGCCGGTCGAGATCGTCCTGAATCCGCTCGGCGTGCCCAGCCGTATGAACGTGGGACAGATTCTTGAAACCCACCTCGGATGGGCAGGCTATGAACTGGGTCTGAAAATCGGCGAATTGCTGAAGCAGAACAGCCGTAACGACGCCATCCGCCGCGACCTGAAAGCTCTGTTCAAGGACACGGTGCTGGCGGACACCATCGCCGACATGAGTGAAGATGAGCTCGAAGCTTTGGCCCCAACGTTGAAGAACGGCGTGTTCATGGGATCGGCCGTATTCGACGGCGCACGCGAGACCGAAATCAAGGCATTGCTGACGAGCGCAGGCTTGCCCACGTCGGGCAAGACCACGCTGCGCGACGGCATGACGGGCGAGAAGTTCGAACAGCCGGTCACGGTGGGCTACATCTACATGTTGAAACTGTCGCACTTGGTGGACGACAAGATTCACGCTCGTTCCATCGGGCCGTACTCGCTGATCACGCAGCAACCGCTGGGTGGCAAGGCGCAGTTCGGAGGCCAGCGCTTCGGAGAAATGGAAGTCTGGGCTCTCGAGGCCTACGGCGCGGCGTTCATCCTGCAAGAGCTGCTGACCGCGAAGTCGGACGACGTTTACGGACGCACCAAAATCTACGAGGCCATCGTTAAAGGCGAGGCCGCGATGGAGCCGGGCGTGCCGGAGTCGTTCAACGTGCTGATTCGCGAGTTGCAGGCACTCTGCCTCGATGTCGAGTTGATCAAGATCACGGAGAAGAAACCGGTGGCGGTGGCAGCGGATTAAGGGCAGTTCCCGGTTCTCAGTTCTCAGTTCTCAGTGGTTGAGAGCGAGCAGACTTGGAGCCGGGAGATGCTCAAAAGGTTTGAAAACAAGCTTTGAATTAGCCTACGCGGCAATTGCTCTCAGTGCCGCAGACAGGCAATGATCTCAACCGGGTTTCACTGAGAACTGAGAACCGGGAACTGAGAACGGAAGTTGAGGGCCGCTGGTGGGCGCGTAAGATCCACAGGAAAGCGGAGGAACATGTTTCGTTCGAGCCCTTTTGATATGGCAAACCCCGTGGCTGACTTCGACGCCATTCGCATCAGCCTGGCGTCTCCGGAGAAAATCCGGAGTTGGTCGCATGGGGAGGTAACCAAGCCGGAAACAATCAACTATCGCACCTTCAAGCCGGAGCGCGATGGCCTGTTCTGCGCCCGCATTTTCGGCCCGGTCACGGACTGGGAATGTCTCTGCGGCAAGTACAAGCGCATGAAGCATCGCGGGGTCATCTGCGACAAGTGCGGCGTGGAAGTCACGCTCTCGAAAGTCCGTCGCGAGCGCCTCGGCCACATCGAGCTGGCATCGCCCTGTTCGCACGTGTGGTTCTTCAAGGGATTGCCCAGCCGCATCGGCCATCTGCTCGATATTTCCCTGCGCGATCTGGAAGCGATTCTCTACTTCGAGGCCTATGTGGTCGTCGATCCCGGCGACTCTCCGGTCAAAGAGCGCGAAGTCATCAAGGACGAGGCGAAGTATCGCGAACTCGACCAGCAATATCGCCCCGCCGGCTTCAAGGCGATGATGGGCGCGGAAGCGATCAAAGAACTACTCAAGCGCATCGAGGTCGATTCGCTTTCTGCCGAACTGCGCGAGAAAATGAAGCATGAAACCTCGTTGCAGAAGCGCCTGAAGTATGCCAAACGTCTGAAAGTGGTCGAGGCCTTCCGCAAGAGCGGCAACAAACCGCAGTGGATGATCCTGGACGTGCTGCCGGTGATTCCACCCGAACTGCGTCCGCTGGTTCCTCTGGATGGCGGACGCTTCGCCACCTCCGATTTGAACGACCTCTATCGCCGCGTCATCAACCGCAACAACCGGTTGAAGAAGCTGATGGATCTGCACGCTCCCGAAGTCATCGTGCGCAACGAAAAGCGCATGCTGCAGGAAGCAGTCGATGCCCTGTTCGACAACGGACGCCGTGGCCGCGTTCTGCGCGGCGCCAACAATCGCCCGCTGAAATCGCTCTCCGACACGCTGAAAGGCAAGCAAGGGCGCTTCCGCCAGAATCTGCTCGGGAAGCGCGTGGACTATTCTGGACGTTCCGTCATCGTGGTTGGTCCCGAACTTAAGCTGCACCAGTGCGGCTTGCCGAAGAAGATGGCGCTCGAGTTGTTCAAGCCCTTCATTTATCACCGGTTGGAACAGACCGGGAACTGCACCACCATCAAGCAGGCCAAAGAAATGGTGGAGCAGCAGGAACCGATCGTCTGGGACATTCTGGAAGAGGTCATCAAAGACCATCCAGTCATGCTGAATCGCGCGCCTACGCTCCATCGCCTGGGCATTCAGGCTTTTGAGCCGGTGTTGGTGGAAGGCAAGGCGATCAAGATCCATCCGCTCGTCTGCACGGCGTTCAACGCCGACTTCGATGGCGACCAGATGGCGGTGCACATTCCGCTGTCGCCCGAGGCGCAGGTGGAAGCCAGCGTTCTGATGCTGTCTTCGCATAACATTCTGTCGCCGGCGTCCGGCCAACCCATCACCGTCCCCACACAGGACATGGTGCTTGGTCTCTACTATCTGACGAAAGCGAAACCGGGTGCAAAGGGCGAAGGGCGCTCGTTCGCGAATATCGACGAAGTCGTGATCGCGCTCGAAATGGGCGAGGTGGAAACGCTAACCCCGATTCGTCTGCGTTATACCGGCGAGGTTATCGACCTGACCCAGGCCTACGACGATCAGGACGTGAACCACACGGAGCCCATCAACCTTAAGCGCGAGTATCTGAATACGACCGTCGGCCGCGCCATTCTTAACGACCATTTGCCCAAGGATGTGCCCGGGGTCAACGTGGCCATGCCTTATATCAACGGCCTGCTCAAGAAGAAGGGCGTCGGCCAACTGGTCAATTACTGCTATCTGCGGTTCGGCCTTGAAGTCACTGTGAAGATGCTCGACGAGATCAAGTCGCTAGGCTTCCGTTATGCTACGCGCGCCGGCCTGTCGATCGGCATCGATGACATGGTCATCCCCGACAACAAGAAGACCCTGGTGAAAGACGCCGACAAGCAGGTCATCGCGGTCCAGCAGCAGTACCTGGACGGCGCCATCACCAATGGCGAACGCTACAACAAGGTCATCGAAATCTGGTCGGCCATCACCGAAAAAGTTGCCGATGAAATGTTTGGCCAGATGCAGCGCCGCGATAAAGAAGGCCAGCTCAACCCGATTTACGTAATGGCCGATTCCGGCGCACGAGGATCGAAACAGCAGATTCGACAGCTCTCCGGAATGCGCGGACTGATGGCAAAACCGACAGGTGAAATTATCGAGACGCCGATCACGGCCAACTTCCGTGAAGGGTTGACCGTTCTCGAATACTTCATCTCGACCCACGGTGCTCGCAAGGGATTGGCCGACACGGCGCTGAAGACCGCCGACTCGGGCTACCTGACGCGCCGTCTGGTCGACGTCGCGCAAGATGTGATTATCAGCGAATACGACTGCGGCACGGTGGACGGAATTTTCGTCTCCGGCATCGTCGAAGCCGGAGAAATCATCGAACCGCTGCGCGACCGCATCGTGGGCCGCGTGTCGCTCGAGAAGATCAAGGACTACGAAGGCCAGGTCGTGGTGGATGTGAATCACGAGATCACCGAAGATCTGGCAGGCGCGATTCAGGCTGCCGGTATCGAGCGGGTCAAGATTCGCTCGGTGCTCACCTGCGAGTCGAAGCGCGGCGTTTGTGTGATGTGCTACGGACGCAATCTCGCTTCTGGCCGTCTCGTCGAACTCGGCGAGGCTACCGGCGTGATCGCGGCGCAGTCCATTGGCGAACCAGGAACGCAGCTTACCATGCGTACCTTCCACATCGGAGGTACGGCGTCGCGAGTTTCGGAACAGTCGCGCCTCGACGCCAAGAGCAACGGCACGGTGCGCTTCGTCAACTTGCAGACCGTGAAGTCGAAAACCGGCGACTTGGTGGTCATGAATCGCCAGGGCTCGATTGCCGTCGTGGACGAAAAGGGCCGCGAGCGCGAGCGCTACGCGGTCGTGTATGGCGCCAAGGTCAAGGTTGCCGAAGGCGGTCCGGTTACGCTCGGTGAGGCTCTGGTCGAGTGGGATCCCTACACCTTTGCCATCCTGACGGAAATTGGCGGCACGGCGCAGTTCAAGGATTTGCAGGAAGGCATCACGCTGCACGAAGAAGTCGACGAGGTCACCGGCCTGTCGCGTCACGTGGTGGCGGATTCTCCTGACGAGAAGCGTCAGCCGGCGATCGTGATCAAGGGCAAGGCAAGCAAGCGCTACCTGATGCCTTCACGAGCTCACTTGATGGTGCAAGACGGCGACACGGTGTTCCCAGGCGACGTGCTGGCCAAGATCCCGCGCGAAACGACGAAGACCAAGGACATCACGGGTGGTCTGCCGCGCGTGGTGGAATTGTTCGAGGCCCGCAAGCCCCGCGAAACCGCCGTCATCAGCGAAATCGATGGCGTGGTCCGCTTCGGCGAAGTTGCCAAGGGACAGCGCAAACTCTACGTGGCGGCCGATAACGGCACGGAGAAAGAGTATTCCGTTCCGCGCGGCGTCCACATCAACGTGCAGGAAGGCGAGCGCGTAAAAGCTGGCGAACCCTTGATGGACGGCCCGCTCAACCCGCACGACATTCTGGCCGTGCTCGGCGAAAAAGAGCTGCAGTCTTACCTGGTGAACGAAATCCAGGAAGTCTACCGTCTGCAGGGCGTGAACATTTCGGACAAGCACATCGAAGTGATCGTGCGCCAGATGATGCGCTGGGTAAAAGTCGAAGATGTGGGCGATACCCAGTTCCTGCTCGAACAGCAAGTGGACAAGTTCCGCTTCCACGAGGAGAACGAGCGTGCGATAGCGAACGGCGGCAAACCGGCCACCGGGCGTCCGTTGCTGCTCGGTATCACCAAGGCGTCGCTCTCGACCGATTCGTTTATCTCCGCGGCCTCCTTCCAGGAGACCACGCGCGTGCTGACCGAAGCTTCCATCCAGGGAGCGGTCGATCATCTGCGCGGCTTGAAGGAGAACGTGATCGTGGGCCGCTTGATTCCCGCCGGCACCGGCATGGAGTATTACCGGAACGTGCGCCTCTCTCCGGAAATGGAAGAGGCCGCCAGCAAGGTGCAGGAGGAAGTGTCGCAAGCCTACGAAGATGCCGAGCGCGCGCTGGAGCTCATGCGCCACGAAGGCGAGACGGAAGAACTGGCTGCAGAATAAGACGGGACGAATCCATAACAGGGGCGACGCAAGTCGCCCCTTAGTTTTTGCTCGTGTGGTGACGAGCGGAACCTGCCCTGAGCGGAGCCGAGGGGGCCCCGTTCATGCCGAGCGCAGCTCGGCAGCTGTCGGCGGCACAAGCAAATCCGGGCTCGGTATAGAATGTCGCTGAATTGGATGATGTTTTGTTGATGCCAATGTCTTTAGCACTGGAACCCCAACACCTGACCGGGCAGCCACAGGATCCGAACGCCACGCCCGAGCCGATTCCCGGTGGACTGGTGGTGGCCCCTGCCTTGGGCCGCTTCTGGCGGCTGTTCCGTCTGTCGATCTGGCGTGCCTTCGAGCACGATGCCTTCGGGACCGCCAAAGCCTCGGCTTATTCCTCACTTTTCACTTTTTTCCCGGCTTTACTGGTGCTCGGCTCAGTCCTGGCTACGCTCAGCCGGGGCCAAGTCTACCTGCGCGAGATCTCGTACGCGCTGGGCACTATCCTGCCTGCAGGCAGTTCCACGGTACTTGCCTACCTGAGAAGCAGCACGGACCGGCCGGTTGGCCTGCTCGTCTCCACCTCGTTGCTGACCGTCTGGAGCGCCTCCGGCGTCATCATCTCCTGGATGGATGGGTTCCGCCGTGCCTACCAGCTTCCCAAGACCTGGGGGCTGGTCCAGGAGCGCCTGATTGCGATTTCTCTGGTCTTGATGGCGGGTCTGCCCCTGACCTTCGCCACCATTCTGGTAGCTTTCGGCAGCCGCATCGAAACGCGCATTCTGTTTTTCATCGGACATGAGTTCGGACCGCTAATTCTGCTGCTGTGGGGTGCCATCCGCTGGGCCATTGCGATTATGACCAGCATCGCCGTGATCCAGCTTATCTATCACAACGCGGTGCCCCGCACCCAGCCCTGGCACAGCGTCTTGCCCGGTGCTGTTCTTGCGACCGCCATGTGGTTAATCTCGACCGCGTTGCTGGGATGGTACTTGCAACACTACGTCGACTACAGCGTCATCTACGGATCGCTCGGCGTGGGCATTGCGCTGCTGGTCTGGATGTACCTGATCTCGCTCGTAGTGCTGATTGGCGCCGAGTTCAATGCCATGCTCTTTCCGCGCTGTCTCACGAAAGTTCCTCCGCAAGCAGAACCCGAAGCTCGCTGACTGTGTCGTGGACTGTTGCTGACTGCGTGGTGGGGGCGGACTGCGTGGTGGCGGGGCTATGCCCAGCGGACGGCCAAATCCCCGTCTACAATGAGGGGTCGTTGCCATAAGCTTGGCGAAGCCGCCCTTGTTGGAGGATTCGCGATTTGAAACGCAAACTCGACCTGGTTGAAGCAGAACTCCCGGCTTCCGGCACGCCTCCGGAAGAAACAGCCGAACGTGTTCGCCGCGCAAAAATCGTCTGCACAATCGGTCCGGCATGCGATTCCGAGGAAATGATTCGTGACCTCATGCGCACGGGATTGGACGTGGCCCGGCTGAATTTCTCCCACGGAACCCACGCCGAACACGCCAGGAGGATCCAGCGGCTGCGCCGCGCCGCCCGTGATCTGAAGCGAACCGTCTGCATTCTGCAGGATCTTCAGGGCCCGAAGATTCGTACCGGCCGCCTGATAGATGGAAAAGCCGTTCTGCTGATGGCCGGGGCCGTGCTGACCATCACCTCGCGCAAGGTGCCAGGAACTGCCGAGCTGATTTCCACCGACTTTGCCGGACTGGCGCGCGAAGTCCAGCCCGGCGCGCGGGTGCTGTTGTCCGACGGCCGCATTGAACTCAAAGTGCGCGCAGTTCACGGCGACGATGTGCAATGCGAAGTCGTAAACGGAGGCACCCTCGGAGAGCACCAGGGAATTAATCTTCCGGGCGCGGCAGTGGCGATCCCCGCACTTACCGCCAAGGATAGGCTGGACCTCGAGTTCGGCTTGAAACAAGGAGTCGATGTAGTTGCGCTGTCGTTCGTCCGTTCCGCCGATGACATCCGCATGGCACAAAACCTGATGCGCTCGTTCGGGAAATCCGTGCCCATCGTCGCCAAGCTGGAAAAGCCGCAGGCCATCGAGCACCTGGAAGAGATTCTGGAAGTGACCAACGGCGTCATGATCGCGCGGGGCGATCTGGGAGTGGAACTGCCGCCGGAGCGCGTCCCGATCATACAAAAGCTGGTCATTCAACGAGCGAGCGTGTGGCGCAGGCCGGTGATCACGGCCACCCAGATGCTGGAGTCCATGACCGAGAACCCACGCCCCACGCGGGCGGAGGCGAGCGACGTAGCCAACGCGATTTTTGATGGCACCGACGCGGTGATGCTTTCGGGAGAAACCGCCAGCGGCCGCTATCCGCGCGAAACCGTGGCCATGATGGTGCGCATCATTCTGGAGGCGGAGGCCAGCATGGCGCAGGTGCCGTCGGCGTCGCGCCGCCGTCATGAGGAGCACCGTTATTCGGTTGCCGAAACGATCTGCGAGTCGATCGCCCACGCCGCCGAGGATTTGCCCATGCGCGCAATCGCCGTCTTCACGGAAAGCGGCAACACGGCGCGCATGCTTTCGAAGCATCGTCCGAAGGTTTGTATCTATGCCTTCAGCCGTAAACCGGAAGTCTGCAATCGCATGAACGCGTTGTGGGGCGTGCATCCCGTGCACAAGAAAGAATGGGAATCCGCGGAGGCGATGCTTCGGACTGCCGAAAAGGAACTGCTGCCGAAGGGACTTCTCCGCCCCGGCGACGTGCTTGGCCTGGTAGCAGGCACGCAGCTCACGTCAGGCGCCACCAATTTCATGCGGCTGCACACGGTGGGGGAGAGCGGTGGTGCACGCTCGCCGCGGCGGCACAAAAAATAGACCATTTATCCTGTCATCCGGAGCGGAGCAGGGACTTCACGAAGTGAAGTCTCTGCGCAGTCGAAGGACCCCTACCCTTCTATCGGCCGCGGCGTAGCATCGGTTCTTGCCAGGCTACAAATCGTCACGGCCGCCGGGCAAAGCGAAGGATCTGCTTTACTTATGCTGCCGAAAAATCGAAGGCTTAATGATGCAAACGGCGATCACATTCTCCGACGACTCACTGAATCCCGCAGTGCGCGGCTTTTTGCACGCGCCCGCGAATCCCAACGGCGACGCGCTGATCCTGACGCACGGCGCGGGCTCGAACTGCACTGCGCCTCTGCTGGTGGCGCTCGGCGAAACTCTTGCGGGCCATGGCTACATAGTTCTGCGCTGCGAATTGCCGTTCCGCCACGAGCGGCGAACCGGCCCCCTGACTGCGGCCATCGCGGAACGCGATCGCGCCGGCCTGCGCAACGCGGTTGCGGTCTTAAGCAAGACGGTCGCTGGCCGGATCTTTCTCGGCGGCCACTCCTACGGCGGACGTCAGGCCACGATGCTTTGTGCCGCCGAACCAGAGCTTGTCTCCGGACTCCTTTTGCTTTCATACCCCTTGCACCCGCCGCGCAAGCCGGAGCAGCTCCGTGTCCAGCACTTGTCCAGCCTGCGCACGCCGAGCTTGTTCGTTCACGGAACGCGCGATCCGTTCGGGAGCATCGAAGAGATGACCATAGCCCTCCGGCTAGTCCCGGCCAAAACCGAGGTAATGAAAGTGGAGGGCGCAGGTCACGATTTGGGTTTCAAAGGGAAAGAGCAAGCGCAGGGACTTCCGGCAAGTATCGCATCCAAGTTTTGTGAGATGTTCAGCTAGACCGTGTGGTGGCGGGGCTCTGCCCCGAGCCTTCTCGGCGCCCTCTGCGTCTCGGCGATGAGACTGTCCTAATTCACCCAGCCCGATTTCGATCCGCCATTTGTCTTGTCGTTGTCGTCGGGGGGTATGTAATTCCCGTGTTCGTCGAAAGTGACTTTGCGGTCATGGTCCCGCATGTAGACTTCGAATTTTCTCGCAGCGCGCTTCCGCTTCCAGCGATAGTAAGAGTTGCGCACACCGAAATAACGCTCGGACGCCGCGTAGCTCATTCCGCGAGAAGGCATGAACTTCACCCACAGGTAACCAAAGAGCAATCCACCGAGATGGGCAAATACCGCGACCCCGCCCTGCGACGGCTCAAAAACCGCAATGATCGCGACCACGACCCAGATGCCGACCAGATATTTGGCCTTGATCCTGAACGGCAGTGGAAACAGAAACATCTCCTGATCGGCGTAAATAATCCCAAAGGCCATCAGCAATCCGAAAATGCCGCCAGACGCGCCCATAGTCTCAGTGCCCGGTTTCATCCCCAGGAAATGGGTATAAGAGACAGCGACGGTCACCAATGCAGCACCCACGACGCAGAACGTGTAGCACTCAATGAATCGTCGCGGACCCCAGTCGCGCTCCAGGTAGGCGCCGATAAACCAGAGTGTGAGCATGTTGAAGAATACGTGGCTGAAGCTGGCGTGCAGCAATGCATACGTGAACAGCTGCCACACTTTGCCGTGCATCACGTCCACGGGGATCAGAGCGAGCCACTCCCGCATCAGGCCGACAGCATCCCGGGAGAACAGAGGCACGACCACCTGAAACAGGTAGATCCCCGTGCAAGTCAGAATGATGCGTTTCACCCATCCTGCAAATGGAGGGAAGCTGAACGAAATGGTTTGTCCGCGACTCACTCTATCTTTCTATCTCTCTGGCTCCGG
>Ga0075015_100000995_pt1 | contig 10419 bp, 9 predicted proteins | sample AleBraG_ABR_2013_FD_71476 | JGI IMG/M metagenome (GOLD analysis project Ga0075015, IMG submission 71476) | Freshwater sediment microbial communities in response to fracking from Pennsylvania, USA - Alex Branch Run_MetaG_ABR_2013 | ecosystem: Environmental > Aquatic > Freshwater > Creek >...
GTCCGCGATCGGGAAGATCTGACCGCCCGTGTGGCTGACACCCGACGTCGTGTTGGACACGACCGTGATGTTCGACCACCCGGTACCGTTCATGGTCATCCGGAAGTTGTTCGTGGCATTGCCGGATCCATCGTTCGCCGGGCACGGGTTCGCCGTGGTGAACGAGAAGGCGTCCGTGATGGTACCCGCGGTGCCAGGTCCGCTCGTGCCCTGCGTGCTGATGTTGCCTAGATAGGTGTTGAGCACGGCCGCGGAGGCACTCGGTGCCTCTGCGACCGCAACACCTGCGACCACGAGCGCCGCCGAGGCACCGAGTGCCGCGACTCGCTTGAACGTATGCTTCATGAGTCCAAGTTCTCTCTCTACTCAGATGTTTCGGGGTTAGTTCGTGGACTTCTTGGACGTGTCGCCGCACTGGCCTGAGCCTGCGTAACCGGCGGGGATGTCGGCGAACCCGTACTGGTTGACAATTGCCTGGCCGGCGGCCGAGCAGACGGTCGAGCCCGAGCCGACGAAGGTGCTGTTGATGAGCGTTGCGTTGGAACCGTTCACGGTGCCGCTGGCACCGACCGTCGCGGTCGGGATCACGTTGAACAGCGGACGGTTGAACCCGAAAGCCACGTTCAGCTTGTATGGCGAGGTGCCCTGGACACCGGCGCTAGTGAAGTCGATCGAACCGAGCGAGGAACGACCACGGATGTCGGAGATGATGCCGGACGCCTGCGCGATGTTCTGCCCGACCGAGATCGGGACCAGGTTGTCGGGCGAGACGAGGAACCGGCCGTCGTGCTCCTGGATCGGCGTGTTGGCGGCATTGACATCCTTGACACAGGTACCCGGGCCACCGGTTGAGCCGATCGTTGTGCTGGTGAACCCGAGCTGGCCGAGGAAGAAGTTACGCGTTCCAGAGCCGGCCTGCGGCAGCAGCGGCAGGTAGAGGCAGTTGCCGGTATTGCGCGAGTAGATGTCGACGAGGTCCGACTTGTTCAGGTTCTTCGGCACGTTGCTGACCGTGAGCACGGCGTAGGTCACGGAGTCCACGGCGAACGGGACGTAGGTGAGCTGGCCGACGGCACCACCTGGCGGCGTACTCGGGTTCGAGCCGCTCGACGAGCGAGCAAAGTCGACGCAGCCGTTGAGCGAGCCGGGACTGCCGAAGGCGGCGAATCCACCGATCGCGGCCGAAAGAGCGTTCAGGCCGTTGCCGGAGCCGTTGGGACGGGTGAATGTGCAGGCGGCGGTGCCGCGGGTGTTGATCGTCGCCGTGCCGGTGGCCTTGTAGTTGGCGATCGAAGTGCCGCCACCGAGGGCGCCGGACAGGCCTTCCATGACGTCTTGGCTGGTGTCGGAGCCCACGCCGGCAAGAGCGGTCGTGCTCCCGATATTCGTGTCTGCACTGGCCGGACCCGCGAATGCGAGGCCGATCAGCCCGAGGCCGGCGGCCATCGCTGCTAGAGCCCTTGTGTTCTTCACGAGCTTTCCCTTCCGTTCTGATGAGGGCGACGGTCGCCGCCCGCAAGTACTGCGCCCTCCGGTCGCCCCCACGTGTGGACGACCGGTCGTTCCTTAGGGGTGCTTGTGTTCAGTCGACTTCATATTCAGTTGCTGGCCAGGAACCGGTTCAGGCTGAGAACCGGCGCCAGAACCACGGCAGCGAAGGCCCGATCAGGGCAGCGACACCGCCGAGCATGAGAGCGGCGACAAGCGCAAGACGCGAGGTCGCGGCTGGCGTCGCCGGAGTAGCCACCACGAGGGCGACGGGTGTTGCGATGGGGCTGGACGTCACCGACGGCGACGGCTTGGCAACTGACGTTACGGCCGACGCGGGGACGACAGGGGGCGTCGGGGGAGCAACACCGCTATCTCCACCGGAACCCCCGATGCCCTGCGAGCTGGGGACGGCTGCGGGGGCGGCGGAGCTCGATGGGGCGCTCGACTGCGTCGTCGGGCTCGAGGAGGGTCCCGTCCGCGCCAGGATCAACGCTGCCGCCGCCAACGCGGTCTCGCGGGCCGCCTGGGGCAGCGGGACGTAGCCCAACGGAAGATCCCCAGGATCGACCCCCGGCTGCTGGCCCCTCGTGACCGCGTATTTGACGAGCGTCGAGTAGTCGGTGGCCTCCGGCTCCGACAGTGCGGAGGGCACCGTGACCGCGTACGTCACGGTAGTGAGCGGGTAGGCATTCGGGTCGAGGCTGGAGGGGTTCGGCGTCAGCACGCCGCTAGCGTCGCTGGGTGTCATCGCTTCGTAACCGGCAAGCAGCGAGGCCACCGACGGCGAGACGAACTGTCCAGCCGCGTTGCGCAGCTGAGCTGACGCAAGGCCGTATCGGTCCGCAGTCGCGGTGTCGGCGAAAGCCATGAGCGCGCGCCGGCCTCCCGCGAGGACGCCGGTCTTCTTGTACTGTGGCGGGTTCGCCAACGGGTCCCAGGTCGACCGTGCCAGCGGGTCTCCGCGGCTAGCGGAACGTGCCGCGTCGTGCATGTCGGCGGCATACGAGTGCTGGTCGAGCGTGCAGAGCGGACCCCGGCCGTTAGGGAAGGTCTGGCAGAACGGGTCGGCCTTTGGGAACTGGTCTGTGGGCAGGCTCAGCCCTTGATACGCAGGGTTGACCCGCATGCCCCAGGGATCGGGCATTCCCTGGACGAAGTTCACCGCATCCTCATCGCTCGCTACGTAGGCCCAGAGTTGCGCGTTTACGTCGGCGAGCCCCTCGGGGACAAGGATGTCCGGCAGGCCGCGCTGGAAGCTGAGAGCCTTGAAGGCCGGGTTTATCGCGAGGAAGTCCGGATCCTTGGTGAGGTCGTACGGGTTGTCCTTGAGATACTCGACATTTGCATTCACGGCCAGCCGGTAGGACTGTGTGAGCAGCTTCGCGACCAGCCGGGGAGTGAGCCTCACCTGACCGAGTCGTAGACCCTCTTGGCGCTTGACGTCCGGCGGCGCATTCGGCCCGCTCTGGCTCTCGATGAGGAAGCTGATCGTCAGGCCCGACAAGGCGACCGGCGCGTACACCAGGTGCTTCGTCGCAGATGTCTCGTCGTTGGGCACGGGGGTCGTGACGAACGCCATTTCGGGCGCCGAGGTACTGAGCTGCCGTTTGGCGACCGAGTCGGCCACCTGGCTGAACCCGTAGACGCTTCCCCCGTCCGCGCAGAGGGCCGGCTGCCAGCTGCCGATCGCCTCGACGAGCGTCTCGGCGCCCGAGGTGCGACGCTCGACCGCACCGATAGGGCAGACCTGTCCAACCTTGGCGAACGTAAGTGGCACGACCAGCCTGTTAGCCCAGTTGCTCTGGCTGAGCGGGGAACTCCGCAACAGTGGCACTGTCTTGCCGTTGACCTCGACGTCGTCGCGGGGGACGATAACCAGCCAGCAGTTCCGTGCGGCCCCGCTGTCGAGGACGGCACCACATCCGAGACCCGCGGACTCGCGGACGGTCTGCATCTCGAAGAACTCCTGACCGGTGCCGTCGGCGCGCGTCCGCCCGAACGCAATTTCGTTCGTCGTGTTGGCGTCGAAGAACTGGTTCGAGTTGCTGTCGACCGTCTTCCCTGAGACCGACGCGAACGGCTCGAAGACCGTCGCGTTCGGGTTAGCGGACGTCAGTGTCTCGTTGGGGTCGACGAGCGAAGACCCGTAGTTCAACTGGCGTGTTGTCGTGTAGTCGCCACCTCGTGTGTCGGCGCCCGCCAGGCCGCCGAACACGCACTGTGAGCGGTCGGGCCCCGATGTCGCGTCACCCCAGCACTGCATGAACTGGAGGTAGTTCGTCTGGAACTGACCGGAATCGGGGTAGGTCGGCTTCGCGCCGCTCCAAGTGATGGGTACTACCTCGTTGATGAGGTTCCGCGTCTTGGCCACGGTCACCGACAGGCCTGCGAACCGTCCCGCCCCCGTGACGGTCACGGAGCTGTCGGAAGTAGGAGCAGCGCCCGCCGCCGCCGGCCATGCCGCGACTACGACCCCCAGACCGATGAGCACGACACCGAGTGCCGGAAGCACTCGCGACGCCACCGAACGCGTCGAAGGCGCCGCATGACTAGCCGTCATGTGCCGTCACCCCGGTTGCTCAGTGCATGGGCCACGAGCGGCGGTCCAACGATCATGCCCACGAGTAGACCGGCGGCAAGCAACATCAAGGTGTACTGCGTCTGCCATCCAGTCGACGCAGCGAAGGACACCGGTTGCGCAGCAATTTGCTGACTACTCACCGTGGCCTGTCCTTGACTGTTCGTGGCAAGGACCAGCCCAGTGTTCGGGTCGACCGAGGCCGCAGTCTGCGCGCCGCCCGGGGTTGTCGTCGTGGTGGGACTCGTGGCGCCGCCCGCGTTCGACGTGGCCGAACCGGGTCCGTGTGTCACCCCGGGGCTTGGCGTCGTCGAGGGGCTCAGAATCCTGCCGGGTGTCGTGGCGTTCGAGCCCGACGGCGGGATCGCGGCGGCGAGGACGGTGGTCGGCGTATTGGCCGCACCGGCTGTGCCGGTCGAGCACTGGTAGGGCCCTTGCCTGTCGCAGACCGCGGGTTGCGGAGCAGTCTTCGCCAATGTGTTGGTTCCGTCGGAGGAGAAGGTCGGGTTGTTGCACTTCTTGATGTCGATCGACTGCGCCGCCACGCCCGGGATCTTCCGAACCTGGTTGAGGCCGGACTGCACCAGGTTGATCGGAAGCGGCGAGTATCCGAGTACGGGTGCCTGCTGCTGTCCCTCGCACAGGAAGTAGTAGGCAAACGCCCCGAGCGTCTTGCCCTTGTCCGTGCTGAACGTGTCGGTCGTCGCGGTGGGCACGATCATGTAGGAGTAGCTCGACATGGGATACGCGCGCGGATCGGTCGAGTTGTAGACCGGGGCCAGGTTGGGCTGCAGATAGGTGGGCGACGCCGGAGTCTCGTCGATCTGGGCTGACAGCAGCGCGACGGCCACACTCTGCGCGGTCGGCTCGACGTAGTAACCGGACTGGTTAAGCAGCTTGACTACCGGGAAGCCAGCGTTCAGGGCGTAGCTGTACTCGACGTAGTTGATGGTGCCCTCGTTCGCGGCCTGCGACACGTAGCCCGACACGCCGAGCGAACCCGACTGCGCCGTGAACCCCGAGCCGGGGACGACCGGGTAGAACGAGGTCAGCCCGCACGGCGTGGAACGTCCCGCCCTGGCGCAGTATGCGTTCCACACGTCCGGGTACTGCCTGCTCATGTAGGCGGTGAATTGCGCTGTGGTACCGGAACCGTCGGAACGCACGACCGGCACGATTTTGCGAGCGGGTAACACCAAGCCAGGGTTGTCAGCCTTGATCGCGGGGTCACCCCAGTTGGTGATGACCCCGGTGAAGATCTTGCTCAGTGTTTGGCCACTCAACCGGAGATTGGTGACCTGCCTTCCGCCGACCTTCAGGTTGTACATGAACGAGGTGCCGCCGGCGACGATCGGCAGATACGCGTAGGGCCGGGAAGGTGGCGCGTCCACCACGTTGTTGTCTCTGAGCCCATATGGGATCTCGGAGACACCAAAGTCGACCGTGCCATTGCGGAACTGGTTGCGCCCGTCCGAGGAGCCGGTCCCTGCGTAGTTGATTCGGAGCCCGTACTGGTTGACGTTTCGCCGCCACTGGTCGATCGCGTTCTGCGACCAGGTCGAACCCGCGCCGCTGATCGGGACATAGGTATCGGCGTTAGCCGCCGGCGCCGATGAGAGCGTGCCTCCAGCCACGACAGCGACGGCCGCTACCGCCAGGAGGACGCGTAGTCGGGGGTGGTCGCGGCGGGTGGCGGCATGGCGAGCCATAGCAGTGCTCCTCAGTTCTCGTTTGCGACGTGGGTGCCGCCAGTTGGCGGGTAGGCCGTGTGCCCGGACACTGGCTCGGGATTGTCCACTCGCCGCTTCAGGGAACGACCGGTCTCCGCTGCCACTCGTGCGTCGAAGCGTTCGACGTCGCGCTTCGATTGGCGAACTCGCTTCTGCCGTTGGCGTTTCGTCAGATTCCCTGGACCTCGGCCGCCGATCATGCGCGCCGCGACGAACAGGATGAGAACCAGGAGCATGAGCACGGCCGCACAACCGAAACCGCGGGCGATCAGGTTGGGTTCCGGCGACTTGACGAGCTCGAACGTCTCGAGCGGCAACGACACCATGGGACCGCTCAGCGGGTTGGCGTTCAATGCTGCGGTGAATCCAGCGGTGAGCAGGACAGGGGAGGTCTCACCGATGCCTCGAGCCGTGCCGAGAATGACCGCCGTCGCGAGACCCGAGCGTGCGGTCGGAAGCGTGACATGCCAGACGGTGCGCCACTGCCCGGCGCCCATCGCATACGACGCCTCCTTCAGCGACGAAGGGACGAGGCGCAGAACGACGTCGGCAGCGCGAATGATGATGGGCAGCATCATGACGCTGATCGCCAGCGCAGCTGCGAGCCCGGACTTCGGCATCCCCAACATCAGAATGAAGGTCGCATAGACGAACAACCCCGCGATGATCGACGGGAGCGCCGTCATGGCTTCGACAATCGTGCGGACGAAACGGGTGAACCGGCCAGGGATCTCATTGAGGAACACCGCACACGTGAGGCCGAGCGGGACCGTGATGAGCAGCGCGATACTGATCATCCAGAGGGTGCCGATCACGGCGTGGAAGATGCCTCCGACGTCCAGTGGATCGAGCGGTCCCGCGTCCTGCATGTCCTGGACGAAGAAGTTCGAGTGGACCAGCGCCTGCCATCCGCGGATGAGGGTGTAGGCGATGACGAACACAAGGGCCATCAGCAGGAGGAAGGCGAGGCTCTGCACCACCACGGCGATCGACCGGTCGCGAACGGCCGGGCCGGACTCGTCGAAGGACACCACGATCGCGTAGATCCCGAGGAAGCTCACATAGGCGACCACGACGAATCCGAGTGCGCCGTTCCACGGCAGTAGCTCGTCGAGCAGCCCAGCCAGCGCGATCGCGGCGATTACGGAGCCAGCGATCGCGAGCACGTCGGTGCGCCGGAAGTTCGACGTGGAGCGGCGGCGTTGTGGCCGGGCGCCAGTGGGCACAGGCGAAACCACGTACGTCTGCTGGCTCCCGACACTCTCGGGAGCAGCTTCGCCGCGGCGCGCAGACTCGTGGTCGGTGACATCGATGACAGCACCCGGATCAGTCACGTCGATCGTCTCGAGGCTCATGACGTCACGCCTCAGTTCCGGCGCCGGAGCGGCTACGAGCCACGATGGATGAGGCGATGAAGTTGACGATCAGCGTCATGATGAACAGGGCGAGCCCCGCCGCCATGAGCGCTGACGTGCCGAACGCCGTGGAGTCTCCGTAGCGCAACGCGATGAGCGACGAGACCGAGCTACCGCCGCTCTGCAGGATGTGGCTCTGGATGGCGGGGATGAACGAGATGATCATGAAGACGGCGATCGTCTCTCCGAGGGCGCGGCCGAGGCCCAGCATCGTCCCGCCGATCATCCCGCCCTTGCCGAAGGGCAGGACGACGGAGCGGATCATGCCCCACTTGGTGGCACCGAGCGCATATGCACCTTCGCGCTCTCCAGGGGGGGCCTGCGAGAACACCTCGCGCATCACTGAGCACGTGATCGGCGTCACCATCAACGCCACGACGATTCCGCAGATGAACGTCGATGAGGTGTAGAGAGTTGGACTTGTTCCCGAGAGCGGATCGCTGGGGTCCGCGCCGTCGACGGAGAAGATGGGGATCCATCCGAACCATGTGGCGATCCACCGAGACAGCCCGGTGATTTGGCCCTGGAGGAAGAAGAACCCCCAGAGGCCGTATACGACGGACGGTACCGCCGCCATGAGGTCAACGAGGCTGATAAGGCCGCGCTGGATCCGGCGCGGAGAGTACTCCGAGATGTAGAGGGCGGTGCCGGTCGCGAGCGGGACGGCAATCAGGATGGCCGTGAAGCCGATGAGGATTGTCCCGACGAGGACCGCTGCGATACCGAATCCGCCGCGACCCGCGTCGGGGTTCCACCCTTGAGTCGTGAGGAACGTCAGCCCAGCAACCGAGAGCGCCTGCCAGGCGCGGAAAGTCAGGAACAACCCGACGGCACCCATGATGACGAGCACAGCGATGCCACTGGCGCGGATGATTCCGCGGAACATGCGGTCCGAGCCGACAACTTTAGGCCTGAGAATCCTAGGCGTCAGTTGTGCGTCGCCGTCGACGAATGGCTCGGGAATGACCGTTCCCGTCGGCACCCGATCGTCCTCGGCCGAGACGACGTCAGCCGTCTTGACAGCCATCAGAATCTCACCGGAGCGTCGCCACCGGGGCCCCCGCGTAGCGCCTGCCACGACCACATGAAGGCGTCGTCCTCAAGCAGAGCACTCCACGTACCGACATCTCCTTCACGCGCGATTGCCTTCATATGCGTGGTCGCTCCCACTTTGACCGGCGGGCGCAGTAGTTGCATCCGCTCCTCGACCCGGGACGGGGCCCGGCTTACCGCCCTCGGCAGCGTGGCGATCAGAGAGACCCGTCGGGAAACTGGGAGGTGAACGAAAGGAGCAGCGTTCGTGAATAGACCGTGCTTCCTGACGTCGGCCGTGGCTAGTTGGGCGTTACCCGAGGCCAGGGTGTCCAAATCGCGTTAACCGGTGCTGTAGCTGGCACCGTCGCTCGCGACCTTCGCCGTCAACTCGAACGACGTTGAGTCCGTCAAGTGCGCTGTGCACGTGAAGGCCGTCGAGGACGGCGACGGCCTACATGACACGGCTGTGATCCGGGTAGGGAGGTTCTTCTGCTCAGCCGTCCGGTTGCCGCGGACCATCAGATCCGCGGCGAGCACCCTGGCGACGCGATAGTCCGGAACCGTTGGCCGAGTCAGCAGCACCACGACCACGATGCCCAGAATGAGCATCATCGCGACTAGGACGAGGCCGAAGGCCGTGCGCCTCGATGGCGGCGCGTTGCCGCTGCTCCCCGTCCGCTCGGGATCGACCACTCGAGGAACGAACCTCGTCAACGGCGGATGGTCCTCGGCCGTATCCGAGCCCTCGACTTCGTCAGGAGGACCCCACGATGGGACCGGCACCCAGTCCGTTCCGTCCCAGGCCCACCAGCGCTCACCGTCGAATCGACGCGAGCCGCCGGTCGCTGGCACGGAGGGGATGTCCGAGCCCACGGCCTCACGCCTCGGACGTCGAGGGCAGCGAGACTGTGCGCTGCCAGGGGAACTCGACCGGGTGGTCGTTCTCGGACGCCGGAGCGCTCGGCGCGGCCGCGCGGAACTGCTCGAGGTTGTAGCGGCACTCGCGCTCGTGTCGGAAGCCGCGTCCGGAGTGCGCGATCGACGAGCCGTCGTCATCGAGATGCCAAGCCCAGTGACCCGATGCGGGCTCGTGGACTATGTGCGCCTGGCCGGTCGTCGCCAGCGCGCGGACAAGGTGAATCGCGGCGTGGGCAGACTCGGCATCGAGGTAGGCGAGCGACGAGCGGCCGAGTTCCCGGTTGTTCGGGCCGAGCAAGCGCCAGCCCACTCCTCCTCCCGGGACCGGGTCGGCGGTGCCTGCGGCGAGCCGGGAACCCGGGACGAGCTGGAAGCGCGGGTGCGGCATCGCAGCACCTCCCAGGACAGCGCTCGGCCGGACGATCCGGACACCGGTGTTGCGAATCTGGCTCCCTAGCCCTGACGCGGCGCTGCTTCAAGGTGAACGACAGGCATGTGATACGTGAACGATGGAAGTCGCGATCCCGGGCTCGCCGCGTTCGGCACCGATCTGGCACCGGCCTGGACGCCGTGACGCGCGTGACCATCAGCGAGTTCGGTCGACGGGTGCAGGAGGTCGACGGGTGCAGGAGAACGAGTCCGACGGCGTGGAGCACTGCTGGGGCAACGTCATGATGGTGCTCGGCGGCCACGTGAACTTCACGGTCCACGGCAGCTGGCCGGGCCTGTCCGACGCCGCGCTCACCGACGGCGACCTCACGGCCACCACCGACTACCGCGCCGTCCTCGCCGACATCCTCGTGAACCGCGGAGCGTCGACCAGCCAGGTGCAGCAGGTCTTTCCGGACGACAGCGGCAGAGGCCTCTGTGGTCCCTGTCAGGCGGCGACGTCGAGCCCGCTCGCGAGGTCGACGACACGGCGCCGGATCTCGTCGCGCGTAGCGCGGGCGCCAACCAGCGTCCGCCCGAACGGGCCGACGTGCGCCCAATCGGCGTACTTGTGGCCGGGGTAGAGCGGGCAGGCGTCGCCCACGCCGAAGGTCACCACCACGTCGGCCGCGCGGACCGTGTCGTCGGTGAACAGCCGCGGAAGGGTGTGGTCGATCTCGATGCCGATCTCCCGCATCACCTCGATGGCCAGCGGGTCGACCGACTGGCTCGGGTGCGCGCCGCCCGACCAGGCCAGCGCCCGGTCGCCCGCGACCTGGCGCAGGAACCCCTGGGCGACCTGCGAGCGGCCGGCGTTGTGGGT
>Ga0075015_100000996_pt1 | contig 10414 bp, 6 predicted proteins | sample AleBraG_ABR_2013_FD_71476 | JGI IMG/M metagenome (GOLD analysis project Ga0075015, IMG submission 71476) | Freshwater sediment microbial communities in response to fracking from Pennsylvania, USA - Alex Branch Run_MetaG_ABR_2013 | ecosystem: Environmental > Aquatic > Freshwater > Creek >...
GCGCACATAGGTACGGCAGGACGGGTACGAGCGCATTGGATGCGAGCGTTGCATCCGTATAGGTATAGCCAAGCGTGTAATGCAGGTGGTCCGTGATGCGGCCGTCGAGCTCGAGCTCGAGGCCCTTCGACTTCGCCTTGGCCGCGTTCGTGGTCGCGTAGTAGCCCCAGGTGACCGTCGCCGTATTGAGCTGCACGTCCTTCCAGTCGATGTAGAAGACCGCCGCGCTGTAGTTGAACCCGGCTTCGCTGCCCTTGATGCCGACCTCGTAGTTGTTGAGCCGGTCCGGCCCATAGGTCTGCCAGGCCGCCGGCTCGAGGAAATTGCCGCTCGTCGGCACGGCGTTGGAGCCGCCGCGGCGAAAACCCTGCGATGCCGTCACGTAGAACAGGTCCTTCTCGGCGAAGTGCCAGGAGTAGTTGAGCTTGAACAGCGGCCGGCTGTTCTTGGTCGAGAAGGAGGACAATTGCTCCGTCGAGCGCGTCGGCAGCGATGGCTGGATGTCGGTGTTGACATCGGCGTCGGCCTCGAACACGCGCACGCCCGCGGTCACCTGCATCGTCGGATTCAGGTGATAGCCGAGCTCGCCGAATACCGCCTTGTTCGTGAAATGCTCCTTGCGGCGATAAAGGAAATCGCGGTCGCTGGTCGGCGCAACCGCATCGTAATAGTGAATCCAGGCAGGATTGGCGGTCTCGTAGGCATTCCACCAGGCCGTGAACCCGCGCAGTACGTCGGTCTCGCCCGAGTTGGTCTTCTCGTCCTGGTAGTAGAGCCCAACGGTGTAGTCCCAGGGCCCGCTCCCGTTCGAGACGAGCCGCAGCTCCTGCGCAAAGGAGCGATCGGAGTAGTCGCGGTTCTTGAACGCGAGCGAGCGCGGATAGTTGTAATAGAAGGTGAGGAAATGATGGGCGTAGAAGCCGGAGTTGTCGTTCGTGCTCGAGCCGGCGTGATCGGTGTAGGAAGTACTCGAGGTCAGCGAGGCGAAGCCGAGGTCGACCGTCGCCTCCAGGCTCGTGAGGCTCACGTCGCGGTGGCTCGGCTCGAGTATTACCGCGCCCTGCTGGTAGTCACCGTAGGTTCCGCCGAGCGCGTAGTTGGTCGCACCGGCGGGCGTGGTCTGGCGCCGGCCACCGACGCCGTCCTTCTGCTCGGCGTACGACAGTACGACCTTCGCGGCATCGCTAGGCTTCCACAAAAGGCTCGCGCGGCCGTACGTGATCGACACGTCATCGGCGTGCTGCTTTGAGGTGTAGGCGGCAGCCGGATCGAGGATGCCGTTCGGCGCGACTGGAATGCCGTTCGCGTCGAGCTGGTAGAGGTTGGGATAGTCGATGATGCCGGGCATGTAGAGCCGGCTCACCGTGCCGCGCAGCGCGAACCGGTCGCCGAGCGGTATGTTGAGCGTCAGGTCGCCGTCCCCGCCAATGCCGTCGCCGTGCTTGGTCTGCGAGGCGGTCGCGGACACCGTGCCGGAGAACTTGCCGAGCTCGGGCTCACGCAGGATGTACCTGACGGTGCCGCCGAGCGAGCCCGAGCCGTACAGCGTGCCCTGCGGCCCGCGCAGCACCTCGACTCGCTCGACGTCCTTGAGCAGAAAGTTCGCGTAGAGCGGAGTGTCGTTGATGTAGGTGGACACGGGCGAGGTCCCGGCAGGCAGGTAATCACCGAGCTGCGCGCTGTCGACGTTGACGCCGCGGATGCGCACGCCATTGACGACGCCGTCGTTACGGTAGCCGCGATCCACGACCGACACGCCCGGCACGCTGCGCAACAGGTCCACCGAGTTCGTGATGCCGAGCGATTCGATCTGCGCGCCGGAGACCGCCGAGATGTTGTACGGCACGTCGAGCACGCGCTGCTCGCGGCGCGACGCCGTGACGATGATCTCCTCGAGATCCGGGGTCGCGCGGTTCGCGGCTCCGGGGTCAGGGCTCGCCGCATGGCCGCTCGCCATGGCGAGCACACCGGCGACCGCGAGCGCGAGCGGCGAGCGCTGCGCGGGATGGAGCTGTACGTTCGAGGTCTGGCCCATGATTCTCCCTCCTTGAACAGTGTACCGGCCGTCAGCGCCGCGCGCCGCCGGCGACCGTCCGCGGCCTGCGCTGGCGCAACGCCCCGAGCCGCTTGAGCGCGGGCGAGCGAGCGCGCCCGCCGCCATAGCACGGAAACCTCAGCGCGGCATCGCGAAAGCTCTTGAGCGGCTGGCCGAGCCCGTGCCAGCCGCTCTTGCGGCAGCGCCGCACGTAATCGAGGTCGAGCTCGAGCGCGATGATCTCGCGGCCGCTGCCAGCCTGGTGCACGACCTCGCCACCCGGGCCGCACACGATCGAGCGGCCGGTGCCGAGCCGGCCGGCGACGTTGACGTCGACGAAGTAGCACTGGTTCGAGGCGGCGTTGGCGCGCGCGATCGCGAGCTCGACGTCGCGGTCGATAGAGCTCGTCAGCGTCGGGTGGATGATGACCTCGGCGCCGAGCCACACGAGCGAGCGCGACACCTCGGGAAACCAGGCGTCGTAGCAGATCGACAGGCCGAAGCGGCCAATGCGCGGCACGTCGAACACGACGAAATCCCCGCCGCCGGTCACGCCGGTCTCGAGCGGGCACCACGGGAACATCTTGCGATAGCGCGCCACGACGCGGCCCGCCGGGTCGATGACGGGCGCGGTATTGAAGACGGCGCCACGGCGGCGCTCGTAGAGGCTGCCGGGGATGAGCCAGATTCCAAGCTGGCGCGCGAGCCTCGCGTAGTGACGCTCTGCCGGCCCCGGCAGCCGCTGCGCGCGCTGCGTCGCCGTGCCGAAGCTGGCCAGCTCCGGCAGCACGATCATGTCGAGCCACGGGTAGCGCGCCTTGGCGCCACGGATCTCGCTCTCGAGCACGGCCAGGTTGTCGCCGTTCGGCAGCTCGAGCTGCAGCCCCGCGACGGCGAAAGTGGACATTGAGCCCCCCGGTTCTCCCCAGGGGCGCATGCTGACAGCGGGCGCTATCACGCCATAGCGCCAGATGGGCGCTCGCCGTTGGACCAGATGGCCCGGAGCGGCGTCAGTCGCCCCTGCCGGGCCCGAGGAGCGTCGCCATGTTGGCCAGCCGGCGCTCGGCGTTGAACCACTTCATCGTGGTGCCGTCGATGACGATGTAGAAGCGGCCGGCCTCGCCGTAGGCCCACTGCTCCCACTGGCGGAGCCAGAGGTCGCCCTCGACCCACCAGCGGCCGACGTCGCAGTCCTCGTCGGCGAAGCCGGCGCGGCCGGTAAGCCGGCCATCCGGATGAATGTCGATCGTGCACGGGTCGCCGTACACGGTCTCGAGGAACAGGCTGCGGCCGGCCAGCGTGCGCTCGATCTCCTCGCCGCGCAGCCATTTGCCGCGACAGTCGTCGAGCCGCTCGGCGAGCCCGCGGTCGAGGTCGCGGATGATCTCGGCGAGCCTGGCGACCGCGGGACGAATGCGGGCGACCTGGATGCCGCGCACGCTCATGCGGAAGCAGTTGCGTGGGTGATCGCCGCGCGCGTAGTAGGCGTCGACGGGCTCGACGTGCACGCCGCGCTTGGCTGCCTCGCTGATCAGGTGCGCGGCGTCGAGCTCCGGCGGGCCCTGCACCCAGCAGGTCGTGCCACCGGTCGCCGGTGCCGTCACGACCGAGCGCTGCACGTGGTAATTGAGGGCGTCGCGCAGCGCGATCCAGCGCTCGCGGAACACCTGGCCGAGCTGCAGCAGCATGGTGTCGTAGTGTCCGAGCGCGAGGAACAGCGCGGCCGCGCGCTGGTCGTGCGGCGGGGGGTGCCGCACGGTCAGCCGGCGCAGCTCGCGCGCCGCCTCGATGAGCTCGGGTGGCCCGACCATGAAGCCGAGGCGCAACCACGGCGCCAGCACCTTGGAGAGGCTCGACACGTAGACGACGCGGTTGTGGCGGTCCATCGCGCGCAGCGCCGGGTGCGGCTGGCCGAGGTAGTTACGCTCCGAGTCCGCGTCATCCTCGACGAGCACGATGTCGCGCGCGGCGGCCTTCGCGAGCAGCTGCTGGCGCCGCTCGGTCGACATCGTCACCGCCGTCGGCACCTGGTGGCTCGGCGTCAGGTACACGAGCTGGCAGCCGTCGAGCCGCGCGTCGACGACGACACCCTCGGCATCCACTGGCAGGTGCACGACCTCGGCCTTGCGCAGTGCGAGCAGGTCGCGAAAGTCCGGATAACCCGGCTCCTCGACGCCGACGCGCACTTTCTCGTCGACGAGCAGCTGCACGAGCAGGCCGAGCGCCTGCTGCGCACCGACCGTGATCAGTATTTCCTCGGGCGCCGCCCGAATCCCGCGGCGCGGCAGGATCTTCGTGCGGATCTGCTCGACCAGCATCGGGTCGTCGACATCGCGGCTGCGCGCCGACCACTCGCGGATTTCGCGCGTGGCGAGCGCAAGGCGCGTGACCTCGCGCCACTCGGCGAGCGGATAGAGCGAGGGATCGACGCTGCCGTCGAGGAACGAGTCGCCGGGCGGGCGCGCGCTGGTGCCGAGCATGCGCGGCGCGCGCGCGGGCTTCTGTATCAGGATCCGGGCCCGCCAGGCGGCCGCGTCGTTGGCGTCCTTCCCCGCCGCGGTGCCATTCATGCGCTCCGCAGCCATCGCCGGGTTGGCGTAGATGCCGCTGCGCTCGCGTGCGACCAGGAAGCCCTCCGCGAGCAGCTGCTGGTAGGCGAGCACGACCGTGTTGCGCGACACCGCGAGCTGCTCGGCGAGGCCGCGCGTCGAGGGCAGCCGTCGGCCCGGCGGGTAGGAGCCCGAGACGATGAGCTCGACGAGCTTCTCGCGGATCTGGTTCTGCAGCGAGAGCGGACTGGCCGGGTCGAGGTAGATCAGCGTGTCGGACATGCGCCGATCCTAGCAGCGCGCCGCAGCCCACGGCGCCTGCGTCAGCGGCGCAGCAGCCCGAAGGCGAAGTCGCGGCCGAGGCCCTGCCGGAGCGCGAGGTGGATCCACGTCATCGCGAAGGGCTCCAGATACCGCGCGGCCGAGAGCGGGCCGCAGTCGACCGCCTCGAAGCCGATGCGCGTGGCGAGCGCGAGCACGCGCGTGCGCGCCTGCGGGTCGTCGCCGCAGACCGGCATGAACACGGCTCCGCCCGGATACTGCGGGCGCGCCATGTTGTCGTAGCCCGTCGTATTGAAGGCCTTGACGACTCGCGCATTGCGCGCGGCGCGCGCGATCTCCTCGGCGCCCGAGGTCGTCGTGCCGACGGTCAGCCCGGCAAGGCCCGGCGCGATCGGGTTCGTGGCGTCGACGAGGATGCGCCCGTGCCAGTCGCCGACCGACCGCACGGTCTCGAGCGCCGCACCGTACGGCACGGCCAGGATCGCGATGTCGGCGGCAGCCACGGCGTCCGCGACGCTCCCGACCTTCGTGCCGGCGCCTATCTCGGTCGCGAGCCGGGCGTATTTCGCGGGACCCGGTACGCCGAAATAGACGGCCTCACCGCTCGCGGCGATGCGACGCCCGAGCGTGCCGCCGACGTTACCGGCGCCGATGATGGCAATCGTCATTTGCATTCCCTCCTCATGTTCGTGAATCGGCTGAGCCCGCGACTGGTTGTGCCGGTTGCGTCACCGGCCGAGTGCCTCGATGAGCAGCTCGGCGGTCTCGCCGCCCGAGAAGTTCTGCTGGCCCGTGATGAGGTTGCCGTCGCGCACGGCGAAGCCGCGCCACAAGCCGCCCTGCACGTAGTTGGCCCCGATCCGGCGCATCTCGTCCTCGATGCGCCACGGCATGACGTGCTTCTCGCGCGGCAGCAGGTTCATGCTCCAGACCGCGTTGTCGGCGAAGTCCTCCTCGACGTTCGCGAAGCCCGTGACGGTCCGGCCCTTGGCGAGATACTCGCCATGGGCGAGCTTCGCGTAGCGCAGGATCGCGACGCCGTGGCAGAGCGCGCAGGCGATCTTGCCGGCCGCGTGGAATTCGACGAACTTGCGCTGCAGGCCGACGGCCTTGTCGAAGGTGAACATTGGCGCCTGCCCGCCCGCGACGACGATCGCGTCGAATCTTGCGACCTCGATCGCGGTCGCCGGCTGCGTCGCGGCGACGAGCGCGGCGAGCTTTGGCGTCGCGATGAAGCCCATGCTGATCAGGTCGGACGCGGAATAGCCGCTCTTGTCGCGCGGATCGCTCATCGCGTCTGGCTCGCACTGGCCGCCCGCCGGGCTGAACACCTCGAGCTCGTAGCCCGCCTCGGTCAGCACGAAATACGGGTGCGTGAGCTCGCTCCACCAGAAGCCGACCGGCCAGCCGGTCGTGGTGGAGACGGCCGGGTTCGAAATGACGATCGCGACGCGCTTGCGCCGCGTGGCATTCACCGGATTAGGGTCCTTGAGGCTCATCGGGCTGCGCCTGTGGTCGAGCCGGAAGTATTCACGTAATGTCGGCTGTGATAAATGTCAATTCCAGAAACATATTGTTGCCCTGGCCAACAACAAAGTGGGATGTCGTGACGCTGGAGCAGCTGCGGGCCTTCGTGAAGATCGTGCAGGCCGGCAGTTTCACGCGGGCGGCGGAACAGCTTGCGACGCAGAAGGGGCATCTGAGTCGCGTGCTGAGCCAGCTCGAGCGCGAGCTCGGCGTCAAGCTGCTCGAACGCTCGACGCGCGCGCTGAGCCTCACGGAGGTCGGCCGCGAGGTCTTCGAGCGCGCGATCGGCATCCTCGGCGCGGTCGAGGACACGACGCGCCTGACGCAGCAGCTGCAGGGCGAGCCGCGCGGCGTGCTGCGGCTCACCTGCGGCGTCGAGTTCGGCATGCTGGCGGTCAGCCGCTGGATCGACGGTTTCCTGCGCCGCTATCCGGACATCAGCGTCGATGCCGACTTCACGGCGCGGCTCGTCGACGTCGTGCACGAGGGCTTCGACCTCGCGATTCGCCTCGGCGAACTCAGGGAATCGAGGCTCGCCGCGCGCCGGCTCGGCGAGCTGCGCTACGGGCTGTACGCCTGTCCGGACTACCTCAAGCGCCGCGGCGCGCCGGCGAGCGTCGAGGAACTGCGCGCCCATCCGCTGCTCATGTTCACGACCGGCGTCCATCGCGCCGGCTGGCGGCTGTCGGCCGGCGGCGAGGAGACGCGCATCGACGGCCCGGCGCGCCTGCGCGTCAACAACGTATTCGCCATCCTGAACGCGGCGCTCGCCGGCCTCGGCGTCGCGCAGCTGCCGGACATCGTCGCGGCAGAGGCCGTCGAACGGGGGCGGCTCGTGCGCGTGCTGCCGACCGCGGCTCCCGAGCCCGTGCCGGTGCACGCCGTGTTCCCGAGCAGCCGCTATCTCACGCCGAAGGTGCGCGCCTTCATCGACCACGCGATCAGCGCATTTCCCGATGAGTCCCGCGCGCACGGCGGCGCCTGAATACGCGACGACGGCGCGGCGCCGCGCTGCGTGCAGGCTACACTGGCGCCGCCGACGCTCCGCCGCGCCGCTGCCCCGGGAGGCGCCGCTGCCTCGAGGTGTCTTCGCATGCGCATGAGCCCGACACGATTCGCCCGCACCGGCGCAACACTCGTGCTGCTGCTGACGACCGCTGCCGCACGGGCGGCCGCGCCGACTCCGGCCGCCGCAGCGCCGACCGACACAGCCGAGCCCGGCTCGGCCGAGGCGATCGCGGCTGCGACCACCGATCCTAGCTACCTGTCGCCGTGGGTCACCTCGCTGCCCGACTCCGCGACCGTGCCCTCGCCGCGCAAGTTCTACGGTCGCATCATGGGCGCGCCGGGCGAGCTCACGAACACGGCGCAGGTCTACGCCTACGCGCGCGCGCTCGCGGCTGCCTCACCGCGCGTGCGCCTCTACACGATCGGCCGCACCGAGGAGGGCCGCGAGATCGTCATGCTCGCGATCGCCGATGAGGCTGGCATCCGCGACCTCGAGCGCCTCAAGGCAGCCACCGCGGCGCTCGCCGATCCGCGCCGCACGGATCCGGACGCGGCCGCGAAGCTCGCCGTCACGGCGCGGCCGATCTACTACTTCAATGCGGCGATCCACGCCGACGAGTCCGGCTCGGTCGAGTCGACGCTCGAGCTCGCCTATCGGCTCGCCGTGTCCGAGACGCCGTTGGTCCGGCAGATCCGCGAGCGCCTCGTCGTGCTCATCAACCCGGTGTCGAACCCGGACGGTCGTGACAAGCAGGTCGAGTGGTTCTACAAGTACCTGAAGGGCAAGACGGACTACGACACGCTGCCCCGCCTGGCGCCGCCCTACTGGTCGAAGTACACCCTCGTCGACATCAACCGCGACGGCCACCAGCTCACGCACGCCGCGACACGGGCGATCAGCGACATGTTCCACGCGTGGCATCCGACCGTGATCCACGACCTGCACGAGGCCGATGCGTTCCTGCTGACCTGGAACGGAACAGGGCCGTATGACCCGAACGTCGACCCGATCACGTTCACCGAGATGCAGGCTCTGAGCTTCCACGAAGTACGCACCATGACGTCCTTCGGCATGCCGGGCGTATGGACCTGGCGCTTCGGCGAGGGCTTTGCCCACCTCTACACCGAGTCGATCGCGATCAACCACAACGCGATCGGTCGCGGCTACGAGACCTACGGCAACGGTACGGCGGAAACGGTCGAGCGAACCGCGGCCGCCGACCGTCTCACGCGTGAATGGTACCGGGTGCTGCCCGCGCCGGCGAAGTTCCGCTGGTCCGCGCGCGACAACGTCAACTACAACGTCACGGCCATGCTCGCGGCGCTCGAGTACTCCGCGTCGCGCCCCGAGGGCCTGCTCGACGCCTTCTACCGCAAGGGCTGGAACTCCTGGCGCGCCGGCATCGAGAAGGCGCCGTACGCCTTCCTCGTCCCGGCCGGGCAGGGCGATCCGGCGCGCGTGGCCGCGCTCGTCTCGCTGCTACTCGCCCAGCGTATCGAAGTGCACGAGGCGGCGAGCCCGCTCGCGCTCAGCGACGGCAGCTACCCGGCCGGCACCTACGTCGTGCGGCTCGACCAGCCGTACCGCAACTACGCGGTCGACCTGCTCACGCGTCAGGACTATCCGCTGGGCTCGAACCCGCCGTACGACGACGTATCCTGGTCACTGCCGGCGCACTACCACCTGTCCGTGCTGCCGACCGCCGACGCGGCGGTACGCAGCGCGTCGCTCAAGCCGGTCACGACGCCGCCGGCGCCCACGGGCACGGTCGCCGGGGAGGACGCGCGCGCGGGCACACGCGCCTATCTGCTCGCCGATACCGGCCAGGAAGCTCTGCTGACCGCGCGCTACCGCCTCGCCCGCTTCCGGCTCGAGATCGCCGCGCGACCGTTCACCGCAGCCGGCCATGACTATCCGGCCGGCTCCTGGCTGCTGCCGGCCCAGGCCGGCCTCGGCGACGCGCTGCATGGCGTTGCGCGCGAACTCGCGCTCGATTTCATGGCCGTCGGCGCCTTGCCGGACGTGCCGCGGCAGGCCGCGCCCGCGCCGCGGCTGTGCGTCTGGGTGCCGTGGGCCGATACGGACACGATCGGCTGGGTGCGCTACTCGCTCGACCAGCGCCAGGTCCCGTACACGTACGTCCGCGACGAGGACATCCGTGGCGGCCGGCTACAGGGCGGCTGCGAGGTTCTCGTATACGGCGACGTCAACCTCGAACTTGCCGAGCAGATCCATGGGATCCCGAAGGCCTGGGGCCCGATGGCCTTCAAGAAGACCGCCCGCACGCCGAGCCATGGTACGCCTGCGCAGTCCGAGGACATCACGGGCGGCATCGGCTGGGTCGGGCTCGCGCAGATTCAGGACTTCGTCGAGCGCGGCGGCATCATGATCACGCTCGGCAGCGGCACGATGCTGCCGCTCGAGGGCGGCATCGTGCGCGGCGTGCGTCGCGAGTCCGGTGGTGTACCGCGCGTGTCGGATGGCAGCGGGTCGGCCGCCGCCGCCGCATCCGAGCAGAGCCCGGCGCGCACGCCCGGGACCCACGTGCGGGTCTCATTCGTGCGCCGCGATCACCCGATCGCCTATGGTTACGCGGCTCGCACCCACGTATTTCGAGCCAATTTCCCGATCTACGCCCAGCCACGCCGCTGGCTGCAAATGGCGTATTGCACCGGGTGCCTCGACGGCGAGATCGATCCCAGCGGCGTCGTGCTGGAGTGGGGCGATCGTGAGGGTGCGCCGTTCGTCTTGAGCGGGCAGGCATGGGGCGAGGCCGCCTTCATCGGCCACCCGGCGATACTCGACATGCCGGTCGGTCGCGGCCACGTCGTCGCGTTCAACTTCAACCCCGTCAGTCGCGACCTGAATCGCGGCGACCAGCGCATGCTGTGGAACGCGATCATCAACTGGCAGGCGATCCTCAAGGGCGTGCCGGCGGCCGGGCACTAGGCTCGCGGCGGCGCCGCCGGCACGCCCTTGAGGATCGCCTGCCAGTTGATGATCGCGTTCCAC
>Ga0075015_100000997_pt1 | contig 10413 bp, 9 predicted proteins | sample AleBraG_ABR_2013_FD_71476 | JGI IMG/M metagenome (GOLD analysis project Ga0075015, IMG submission 71476) | Freshwater sediment microbial communities in response to fracking from Pennsylvania, USA - Alex Branch Run_MetaG_ABR_2013 | ecosystem: Environmental > Aquatic > Freshwater > Creek >...
GGGCCCGGGCGTGTACGGCGCCGAGGCCGCCGCTCGCATTTGGTACGGCATCCCGGCGGCCCGCCTGAATCGCGAGCAGGCGGCCCGCCTGGCGGCGGTCATTCCATCGCCGCTGCGCCGCAAACCGGAGCGAATGGATCAGTACAGCGCCGAAATCCTTCGCCGCATGGGCCAAAGCGGCTGGTAACCGTGACCCTCCGGGTCGCGGCAACTACGGCTCTGGAGTGACTGCCGGCTCTTCATTCCGCATCGGCGAGGAGACGTTCCAACTCAGCGATTAGCGGCGGCAGCGCCGGCTGCTTGTTGCGGATGAAAACCAACGCTTCGTAGGCGGCATCGATCATGTGCCACAAACGAATGTGGTCACTCTCGCTCATACTTGTGCACTCGGGGATGGACAGAATCCACGGTCATAATGAGATGAGGGAATTCTCGAAATTCGACGCTCCGTCCAGCCCGCAATACTGGCAACGATACTGGTCCCGTTTCAGGACACGGCGACCTTCTTCCGATGTCATTGGCTTGGCCAAACCGGTCAAGCCGAATATTCTACCGATCGGCCCGAGCGACCTCTATCCACGTTCTACGCGCCATTATGCGCCGAACTCTCCGCAAAGAGAAGCCAATTTCGGGCGGCGCCTGAGGGCTTCTCGAAGGCCGCCGCTATGGGGTGATAAGTACCAGGCTGGACTCCTGCCCGGTCTTACCGTTGGTGTAGAGGAACAGGAGGCCGATCTGCGAAGGGGAGTTGCCGTTGTACGGCGCACCAAGGTACGGGTTCGCGGCGTTGTTGGGCGTGACTGAGACCGATCCTGATGTGCCGGCCATCACCGAAAAACTCGGGGGCGTATACTCCTGGGGCATGTCGAGTTCGTATTTCATGCCGCCGATGAGGTCGGTCAGGGTGCCGGTGTAGTAATTGTCGTATGCGGCAACATCGAAGGTGAACGGTTGGTTGAGCGCCACTGACAGACCCGAGGTGGCGGAAGTAAGGGCGCTCAGCGGAACCGTCAGGATGGCATTCGCGGAGTCGAGGTCTGCGTTAGTAAAGAAGAATGGGCCCGAAAAGGAACCTGCCGCCAGGTCGACCACAAACACGCCGTTCTGCCCGGTGTTGACGCCGGTCAGAATCGCCCCGATGTCCCCATTAAAGACGTCAAAGTCGGGGATGCCATCGTTGTTGGCGTCAATGTAAACGTCGAACTCGGCCGGAACGTCGGGATGGGATCGCTGGCCGAACGTGGTTACCGCAAACTGCGCGCCATAAACCGGCGCGGTCTGGCAAGTGGCAACACACACCAGCCGCACTCCGGCCGCCTGCAGGTTGATGAGCGCGTAATCGGAGCCTGGCGCTGGGAGCACGGAAGGCGGAAACTGCACTCCGGTGCCGGTGAGCGAGAAGGCGTCCGCCTGGCCGTCGATCGGCGCGGAAACGTTGGAAATCGGCAGTGGTGTAGGGTTCCCGTTCAACGCCAGCGAGTTGGCGCCGGTCTGCACGTTGGCAGATTTGTGGGGCAGGATGTGCCACGGGAAGTGAACGTTGTCATTCAAGTCGCTGAAGGTTAGATGACCGGCATATTCAACAGTATTGAGCAGATCGCCATTGCCTCCGTTGGAGCCTCCGTTTAGCGTCCAACTGGGGAGCGAAGCGGCGCTGACGGTGGCTGTGACCGTGAAGTTGGCGCTGCTGTTGGGGCCAACGAAGATAGTCGGCGGAAAGCTGAGTGTAAAGCCGGCGGTGTTTGGGGCATCCCGGTAAGTATTGGCGATGGCATACGTGCGGGCGTTGTTACTGTAGTTGCGCACCACCAGCTTTTTCCTGTAAGTCTGGTTCGAGCTGACACGGTAGGTTCCGAACGACATGCTGACCGCCAGCGGATCGCTTGCATCCCAAACCGAAGTGGTCGAGGACACCGCCCGGTTCACGCGCAACTCGCCCGCCCCGGTACGGCTCAAGGGGCCAAGCGATCCGGGCTGTGTGAGGGCATTGCTGTAAACGGTGGGCTCGGTATTCTCCATCAGGAGCGCTTTCACATCGAGCGGACTCAAGCTGGGATTCTTGGAGAGGAGCACCGCGGCGGATCCCGCGGTGATCGGGCACGCGAACGAAGTTCCGCTCTCCGTAGTCTGGCCGTTACCCGTGCCCACCGCGGCGCCCATAATTGTTCCGGGCGCGCTCATATCCGGCTTCAGCATGTTGTAGCTGTAGTTCGGCCCCCGCGAGGAATAACTGGCAACGTTGCCGGTCAAGCTGATCGCATTACTCGGACTCACCGTCGCGTTGACGGCCGAGGTTTGCAGCGCGTTCTTGATCGAGTTGCTAAGCGCCTGCGTAATCACCAGCGTCGGCGCGAAATTGGTTCCACCGCCGTTGGAAAACGAAATGGGATCGCCGGGTGCAACCAGGCCGATGATTACCCCGACCGCACCTGCGCTGACAGCCCGATCGACTTTCAGACTCACGGCGCAGGCCCCGCGGTCGATGAGAGCGATTGCGCCCGCCGGATCGGCGAGGTACGGGTCGGCGGGACTAGGGTTGGCGATCGAGTTGACCGGGCAACCCCGTCCAACATAGACCACGTTGTTGGTAACCGGCATATTGACTGGGGCCCAATCGACCGTAGCCGTGTTGCCGTACGTGCCCGCGATGCTGGCGGGCGAATTGATTACCAGCGGAATCCCGAACGCCACAGCGCTGGTTGTTGCCGCCATCGCCAACACCTCCGGAGTGGCTGCCGGATGGGCAACGACGTACGGAATATCACCATCGTTGCCAGCCGATACAACGCTCATCACGCCGAAATTCACCACGGCCGTAAACATCTCGCTGACGTCGTCTTCCCTCTGACCGAAGGAGCCACCAATCGACATGCTGATGATGTCCACCGCGTTGTTCAGCGTGCCCGTGTTATTGGGATCGAGCGCAAAATCGATGCCCTCAGCCATGGCAACGCCACTGCAATCGGAGGAGAGGGAACTGCAGACCTTGACCGCGTACAACTGTGCGCCCGGCGCCGCACCGAAGTGAATCCCGTCGAGACTGTGACCGCCCGCGGTATCGGCTGTCAGAGTGCCATGCCCAAAAAAGTCGATGGGATTGGGATCGGGCGTCAGGGGACCAAAGGGCCACGTCTCGCCCGTGAAATCGAAACCGCCAATTACCTTGCTGGTCGGGAAGAGATTCGGCGGCGTTGCACCGCCGGCGGCGGCCAGCGCTGCATTGTAATCTGCCACGTTGCCAGAACCACCCAAATTGTAATGCGTGTAGTCGATGCCGGTATCTAACATGGCAATGCGAATGCCCTGGCCTGTGAAACCTTGGTTCTGAGCGGCCACGCCTCCCACATAGGCGAGCGTGGTCGCCAGATCGGGTTGTGCCGGCGTACCGCCGGTTTGGGAGACCTTGTAGTCGGACATCGGCCGCACGGCAGTTACGCCGCTGATGCCATGAAGCGCCGAAATCTGGCGGGCATCAATGGAAACCATAACCGCATTGTGACCTTTACTAACGCGCCCGAGTTCGACCCCGCCGAGGGCTCGTACTTGCGACATCACCGCATCCTGTTTCTGCTTTAACTGCGCGAGATAGGCACGCTGCTGGTCGGCTGTCATCGTGATGCCATTCTGCTTGGCATTGGCTCCGACCACAACCACGAGCGGCGGGTCTTGCAGCTTGATCGCCAGTTGCACTTGCCCCGTCAGAGTGGTCCCCGAGGGCCGCGTGTACGGCGCGGTCATAACGGTTCCACTGTAGGCGGATGAAGATACATCCGGTGGTGCTGGGGATTGGGTCTGGGCGATGGCCGAACTGCAAGCCAATGCCACGGGGATCGGAATCCGGAATAGACGCATCACAGCATTACTCCTGGTTGGAATCGGCGCGTCTTGATCTAATCCCAATATTGGCCGAAAGTCAAGCGTTCTGGTACACGGTTAGTAACTCTCTTTGGTCAGCAGCGCAAGGAATCTAAAACTCTGTAGTGCTTTTTGTTACTTTCCGTGACTCACCGCTATTGCTTTTTGGGACCGGCCCGGTTAAACTGTCTCGATAATTCTTTAGCCGAGGAGGCCCGTGTTGAGGCAGAAACTGGCCGCTAGCTGCGTACTTTTGCTGAGTTCGTGCATGGTTGTGCCGTGCTCTGCGTCTCTCATAGTAGCCAGCGGTGCTGGTTCAACACCTGCCACCGCCGAGGATCTGACGGGTGTTTACCCGACCGAGATTGTCGGAACGCTGAGTGGCACCGATCTGACCGATGTCAACATGTTCAAGATCTTCAATCCCCAGCCATTCGACTTCTCGGCGATTACCGTGCTTCCGGCCGCGTTCGGCATAACGGACACTGTGTTGAGCTTATTTGACTCGAACGGCGTGGGGATTTACTTGAACGATGACATTTCCGGCGCGAACACGTTGTCGTGTTTGCCCGCCGCAGGTCCCTTGGATCCCTGCCCGACGAGTGGCATGGCGCTGCCGATTGGAATTTACTATCTTGCGATTTCGCGTTCAGCCAACTACCCGGTCGATGGTTCGAACAACGAGATTTTCAACCCGGTATTGTCGACCGACCTCGTCGGACCTTCTTCAACCAGCCCGATCGCCGGTTGGGACGGTAACGTTTTCACGACACCGAACTTCGATTTGGTCAACTACGACATCATCCTTACCGGAACCGCTCCGGAACCCGCTACCTGGTTGTTGACCGCAGGCGCAGGTTTGGTTTTGGGGTTGCTTCGACGGCGCCGGCCGCCAAACACCCGGCCCTGAGCTGCTGCGCACACACTGGTCTGTGACTTCGCAGCAACCCTGCAAAACCACTCCCTAACGGTCGTGGCTCTGAAAATCCTCGCATGGAGCCGGTGGGGTTTTTCGACCGCACCCACAAATCGCTGCGCCACCCCTATGCTACTTTCGGAATAGCCATGGTCAAGTTTCTCATCGGTCTCGCCACCGGAGTGGCGCTGGTCTTCCTCACCATCATTCTGTTGTTTTTCGTGCTCCTGCAGTTCCGGGAGAAACCGCCGCAGATCGCCGCCAACTCCGTTCTGGTCCTGCGTCTGGAAGGCGAGATTCCGGAGAAACCACCCGTTGAGTTGCCGTCGTTCCTCTCCGGCGACCGCGCTCCCCTAACCGTCTCCAGCGTTTGGATGTCCCTCAAGAAAGCCGCGGCCGATTCTCACATTAAGGCCATTGCGTTGGAACCGGAAGGCGTCTCCGCCGGCTGGGCCAAACTCGAGGAACTGCGCATGGATATCGAGCAGTTCCGCAAATCCGGTAAGCCCGTGTTCGCCTACCTCCGCACCCCAAGCGCGCGCGACTACTATTTAGCCACGGCCGCCGACCGCATCTTTCTGGGCCCAGCCGACCAGATGTACCTCAAAGGACTGCGCGCCGAAATCATGTACTTCAAGAACACCCTGGATAAACTTGGGGTGGCCGTTGAGGTGGAACACGCCGGCAAGTACAAGGATTTCGGCGACATGTTCACGCGCTCGGACATGAGCGCGGAAACCCGCGAAGTGATGACCAGCATGGTGGATGACTTGTACGGCCACCTGGTGGCCGGCATCTCGACAGGGCGCAAGAAGCCGGCGGAAGAGGTTCGCGCCATCATCGACCGGGGCCCGTTCACCGCGTCTCAGGCTCTCCAGGCCGGTTTGGTGGACGCGCTACGGTTCGAAGATCAGATGTGGGGCGAACTGAAGGACCGCCTGAAGTCGGGCGAGCCGGTCAAGGTGGCGCTCGACAGGTATGCCAAGGTGCCTCTGGAATCCGTGGGCCTGGGGGGCAGGAGCCGGGTCGCGCTGGTGATTGGCGAAGGCGATATCGTTCGCGGCAACGCCTCCGACGACGGTTCCGCCGAAAGCAGCCTCACCTCGTTTGGCTTCGTCAAACTCCTGCGCCAGGTGGCCGGCGACACCCTGATCAAAGCCGTGGTGGTGCGGATCGATTCGCCGGGCGGCGAAGTCGCGGCTTCCGACGAGATCTGGCGCGAGATGAATCTGTTGAGCAAGAAGAAGCCCACCGTCATTTCCATGTCCGACTTGGCCGCCTCGGGCGGATACTACATGGCCATGACCGGCGACCCGATCGTGGCGTATCCGGGCACGCTTACGGGCTCGATCGGCGTGGTGTTCGGCAAGCCGAACCTTCACGGCCTCTACGACAAACTGGGCGTCACCAAGGACATGGTCCAGCGCGGCACTCACGCGGGCATCGACTCCGATTACCGGCCGCTCGCGCCCGACGAGCGCCAAATGCTGCGGGCGGGGATCGACGAAAGCTACAAGGACTTCGTCACCAAAGTGGCCGACGCCCGCCACCGCAAGTTCGGCCAGATCGAACCGCTGGCGCAGGGCCGCGTCTGGATGGGTGACCAGGCCAAGGCCAACGGACTGGTGGATGAGGTCGGCGGCCTGGAAACCGCGCTCGATCTGGCCAAGAAGAAGGCCAACATTCCGGCCGCCGAAAGGGTGAGCCTGGTGATTTACCCGGGGCGGCGCAATTTGCTCGACATCCTGATGCGCAAGTCGCAGGACGATATGCTCGAAGTCAAACTGGCGCAGGTCTTCGGGCGCATGCCGTTCCGGGCCTGGCTGAAGGGCGGTTACTTGCGCCTGATGCCGTTTTGGATGGAGGTGCGGTGAACCGATTCACTGCCGGCCTTCTGCTCGTCTTCACTTCACTACAGCCCCTATCCGCCCAAATGACCTCGGTCAAGAAAGTATTCCTGATCGTGCTGGAGAACCACAACTGGTCCACCATCGTGAAAAGCCCCGGCGCGACTTACATCAAGAGCCTGCTGCCCAAGGCATCGTATGCCACGCAGTACTTCACCCCGCCCCACAATCACCCCAGCGAGCCGAACTACCTCTGGTTAGAATCGGGCAAGAGATTAAGCAGCACCGACAGTCCGCCCGCCCAAGACCATCACATCGTGAACGTCCCGCACCTGACGGCTCTTCTGGACGCCGCCGGCAAATCCTGGAAGTCGTATCAGGAAGACATCGATGGCAAGGTCTGCCCGCTCGCGAGCGTCAAGAACTACGTACCGCGGCACAACCCCTTCATCTTCTTCGACGATGTCACCGAGGGTCTGAAAAAAGATTCCACGAAGTGCATCGCCCACGTCCGTCCTTTCGGGGAACTTGCCGCCGACCTGGCTGCGAACCGCGTGGCCGACTACAACTTCATCACGCCGAACCTGTGCCACGACATGCACACCGATTGCGGCAGAGGTAAGGTCGGCGCGGGCGACGAATGGCTGTCGCAAAACCTGCCGGCTATCCTGGCCTCCGAAGCCTATAGCCAGGGCGCGCTTTTTATCACGTGGGACGAAGGCGATGAGTTCCTGTTCCTCGCCAAAGATGGACCCGTTGGCCTGATCCTGCTCTCGCCTTTTGCCAAGGGCAACGGCTACTCTAACGCGCGGCACTACACGCACAGTTCGCTGCTCAGAACCCTGCAGGACATTTTCGGCGTCTCGCCCTACCTGGGCGATGCCGCGAACGCCGAGAACCTGAGCGACCTGTTCCGGCCGAACTGAAACCGCATGTTCTACAACCCTCGCCTCAACCGCCTTTTCGCTCAGGATGGCAAGTGCTTCGATCTCGCCATCGACCACGGCGTCTTCCGCAACCCCGCCTTTCTCGAGGGCATCGAAGACTTGCCCGCCGCGGTCGCCACTGCCGTGGACGCCGCGCCCGACGCCATCCAACTGGGCACCGGACAGGCTCACCTGCTCCAATCGGTAGCCGGCAAACAACGGCCCGCGCTGGTGCTGCGCATCGATGTCGCCAACGTCTACGGGGACCACTTGCCTGCCCAGCTTTTCTGCCTGACCCTGGGCAACGCGGTGGAACAGGCCGTCCGCGCCGACGCCGCGGCCGTGGTGCTCAACCTCTTCGAAGCGCCCAATCAGACCGGCCTCTACCGCCAGTGCCTGGCCAACATCGCCGCCGTCAAACCCGAATGCGAGCGCTTCGCCATGCCGCTGATGATCGAACCGCTGGCGCTCGAACCCGGCGCCAAGGGCAACTACGAAAGCTCCGGCGACGCAGTCCGCATCGCCACCCTCGTCCGCCAGGCCGTGGAATTGGGCGCCGACCTGATCAAATGCGATCCGCCCACCGACTCGGCCGATTTTCACCGCGCCGTGGAGGCCGCCTCTGGCCGCCCGGTGCTGGCCCGCGGCGGGGGGCGCACGCAGGAGGAGACGGTTTTTCTCCGCACCCGCGAGTTGATGCAACAGGGCGCCAGCGGCATTGTCTACGGCCGCAACATCATCCAGCACCCGCGCCCCAAGCAGATGACCCGTGCTTTCATGGCCATCGTGCACCAGGACGCCGGCGTGGACGAGGCCATGGCCATCCTGAACGGTTGACTCCGGCTCCGGGTACACTAGAGAAGAGGGTACGGGTGCATCAGCACGCTCACAGTCACGACCATGGAACCGGGAACATTCTCCAATGGTCGCTGGTGGCCACAACCGTCTTCGCCGCCATCGAATTGGTCGCCGGCATCCAGGCCCACTCCCTGGCGCTGGTTTCCGACGCTGGCCACAACTTCACCGACGCCCTGGCCCTGCTGCTCACCTGGGTCGGCTTCTACCTGCAATCCAAACCGGCCAACGAGATCAAGACCTACGGCTATCACCGCGCCAGTGTGCTTTCGGCTTTCGTCAACGCCCTTACCCTGGTCGCGCTCTCGGGCTGGATCCTGTACGAAGCGGTGGAGCGTCTGCGCCATCCTCAACCGGTCCAAGAGTTGGTGATGATGGCGGTGGCCGTCCTCGGCCTGCTGGTGAACGGCGGCATCGTATTGGTCCTGCGCGCCGCCAGCCGCAACGACCTGAACGTCCGCAGCGCCTTCATCCACATGCTCGGCGACGCCCTGGGCGCGGTGGCCATCATTGGAGGTGCAGTAGCCATCCGCTACACCGGCTGGCAGCAAGTGGACCCGGCGCTTTCCATCCTGATTGGCCTGCTGATAGTCTGGACTGCCTGGGACATTATCCGCGAGTCGCTCAACATCCTGCTCGAAGGCCTGCCCCGCGGCATCCGTCTGCAGGAAGTTGGCGGGGCCATGCAGGCCATCGAAGGTGTACTGGACGTTCACGACCTGCATATCTGGAGCCTCGGTTCCAGCACCCACGCCCTGAGCTGCCACGTGCTGATTGAAGACGTCCCGCCTTCCGCCAGCGACATCATCCTGCGCCGTCTGAATGACATGCTGTCCCACCGCTTCCTCATTTCGCACACCACGGTTCAGTTCGAACACGTGAGTTGCGCGATTTCCGAGACAGGCTGCGCGATTCCGGTGAAGGAATCGCATGAGCACCATCGGCACTAAGCCGTTCGCCGCGCTGTACTTCGGTTGATATGCCTGACAGGAAAGGGTCAATGGAATCATGCGCATCAGACCGTCGCTCGTCGTGATCAGAATGTAGTCGTTCCCGCCGCCAGGGACAGACGCATGAAATGAAAGCCGCTGGCGCTCACGTGCAAAGTCGCAGGCGTCACGCCACTCTTTGGAGTGACATCGAGTATCAGGTTGTCCTGTTTCAGGCTCTCAGTGAACGCAATCGGGGCCGGGCTGTCGAGAGAAATAGTTTTGTCGCGTGACAACATATCGAGCGATGGGACTTGATAAGCGATGCTGGGCGGCGACACGGCCAAACCGATTTTGGGCGCAATAGTGAGCGTTACGGCGATCGCTACTGCGGGATTTGACCGCACCGTCGATTTGAACCTGAACCGAGCCATGATAGATACCCGGTGCCAGCCCGCTCGCAACCGCGGCAATTGTCAGCATGACTGGCAGAGTCTGGGCCTGTGCGGCGGCAGTGAGCCACGTCGCGTCAGAAGACACATTCACGATCTTGGGCGGAATTGGCGCGGCGAAATGAGAGTCGCCATCGCTAAGGACGACCTCCGCTTGGGCCGTAGCCACGCCGGGAAGCTGAAAAAAATCTACCGATCCGGGAATGGCGAAAGCGGGCAGCCCTTTCAATGCGAAATCCACGGCCACCTTGAGTAACGTGCCTGGCAACTGTTGCCCCATCTGGGCGTCCACCTCCCCCAAATACAAACCGGGTGTGGGTTGGCCGGGTTGCATCTGAGCAAATCGTGGTTAAAACTGAGCCAGCCGCTGCTTATAACGTTCGTCGACAACACATTCACTCCGCCGAATACGACGTTCGGCTGCAGCCAGTTCAAAAGGTAATCCGTCGGGTCGGTTCCAATGGTAGTGAAGCAGTGCACTGCCGGCGAGCGTCGGAGACCCGTTCACTGGTGGTAGGCACGGGGGCGCCACCTGCCACCGTTCCAGCCAGATAGCCCCGTCCGGGACGAATCCGCCGCGACTAGTGCGCCCGTCAGGCCAGGCACCAACATTGAGAAAATCAGCCTCCCCCC
>Ga0075015_100000998_pt1 | contig 10406 bp, 11 predicted proteins | sample AleBraG_ABR_2013_FD_71476 | JGI IMG/M metagenome (GOLD analysis project Ga0075015, IMG submission 71476) | Freshwater sediment microbial communities in response to fracking from Pennsylvania, USA - Alex Branch Run_MetaG_ABR_2013 | ecosystem: Environmental > Aquatic > Freshwater > Creek >...
GGGCGCTGATCATGGTCCGGCCTCTCCAGGGGATTCGGGTCCTCGAGCTCGGCAACATGTACGCGGCACCTACCGCCGGACGCATGCTGCGCGACTTCGGCGCCGACGTCATCAAAGTCGAGGAGCCCGCGACGGGCGACACCGCGCGCCAGTGGGTCCCGCAGGAGAACGGGCTGTCGCTCGGCTTCGCGCGCCTCAACGCCGGCAAGCGCAGCATCGGGATCGACATGCGCCGGCCGGCCGGCCGGGACCTGGTCCTCGACCTCGTCGCGAGGTCGGACGTCGTCGTCGAGTCCTTTCGGCCCGGACGGCTCGAGGCGTGGGGGCTGGGCCTGGACTCCCTGATGGCACGCAATCCCGCGGTGGTGCTGGCACGCGTGACCGGCTTCGGCCAGACGGGTCCGTACAGCGAGCGTCCGGGCTTCGGCACGGTGGCGGAGGCGGCCAGTGGCTACGCCTTCCTCAACGGCTGGCCCCACACCCCGCCGACGTCCCCCCCGTTCGGATTCGCGGACTCCATCGCAGGCATCGCCGCGGCTTTCGGGGTTGCGATGGGCCTGTTCCGTCGCGAGAGAACCGGACTCGGGGGAGAGGTCGACGTCGCCTTGTACGAGCCGCTGATGTTCATCCTCGGTGACGCCGTCCTGCGCTACGGCACCAGCGGCGAGGTGATGTCGCGGCAGGGCAACACGACCGGTGCGGCATCCCCGCGCGGCATCTACCAGGCCTCGGACGGTCGCTGGCTGTGCATCGCCGCGAGCTCGCAGACCATCGCGATGCGGCTCTTCGACGCGATGGGCCGTCCCGACCTCAAGACCGATCCGCGGTTCGCGACGAACGCCGCACGCCTGGCGAACAACGACGACCTCCAGCAGATCGTCACCGAGTTCATCGCGGCGCGACCACGCGAGGAGTCGCTCGCCCTCTTCGAGGACTTCGAGGTCGTCGCCGCCGCCGTCAACGACTCCAGCGACATCGTCGCCGACCCGCACTTTCGCGAGCGCACGCTGGTGCCGCTGCTCGGTTCGCTCCTCGGCGACGTCCTGATGCCCGGCCCCATCCTGCACATGAACGACTGCGACGTACCCGCCTACGACGGTGTGGCGACCGTGGGACAGCACACCGGCTCGGTGCTCAGCGAGGTGCTCGCCCTCGGGGAGGCGGCCATCGCAGGTCTGCGTGCGGACGGGATCGTCTCGGCCTGAGCGCAGCTGCGGGTCAAATCGAGGACAATCATCACTACTATCTAGGCATGCCCCCCGCGCAGCGATCTCGGCCGCCGAAGACTGCGATGCTGATCGCTCGTCGCATCGTCGATGACATCCGGCGTGGCGGGTACGGCGTCGGGGACCGGCTGCCGCCCGAGAAGCCGATGCTCGAGTCGTACCAGATCGGGCGCGGGACCTTGCGCGAGGCGCTGCGCTTCCTCGAGCTGCAGGGGGTCATCTCGCTCAAGCCTGGGCCGGGCGGGGGTCCGACGGTCGAGAAGCCCGACGCCTCGCACCTGTCGACGAGCCTCGTGCTGCTGCTCCAGTTCGAGAACGCGCCCTTCAGCAGCGTCGTGGAGGCTCGTGACAGCCTGGAGCCCATCATGGCCAGGCTCGCTGCCCAGCGGCTGACCGAGCAGGACACGGCGGCCCTCGTGGAGTCGGTGGACCAGATGCGCGCCAACCTCAAGGACCGCGACATCTTCCTGCAGACCAACAAGGACTTCCACGAGACGATTGCGTGGGCCTCAGGCAACCAGGTTTTTGGCTTCCTGGTGGACTCGCTCATCGGCATCGTGGACGGCACGTCGCTCGGCGTCGACTATCCGGAGAACCGACGCCATGCGGTGCTGGCCGCGCATGACCGCATCCTGCAGGCCCTGCTCGCCCACGATGAGGACCTCTCGGAGAAGGCGATGGCCGACCATCTGCACGAGTACACCGTCTACTTGGGCAAGAAGTATTCCGAGGTGCTCCACGCACGCGTGACGTGGGACCTGCTCCCGTAGCTCAGCGGGAGCCCCGCCAGGCGAGCGAGCCGCCGTCGACGAGGTAGATCCCACCGGTCATGAACGAGGCGTCGTCGGACGCCAGGAAGCACGCGAGCTTGGCGACTTCTTCCGCGCGGCCGCTGCGGGGGATCAGGTGCGTGGCGGACATGAATCTGATGACGGCATCCGGATCCGCTGCTGCCTCGATGAAGTTCTGAGCCATCGGGGTGTCGATGGAGCCGGGGCAGAAGGCGTTGACACGCACGTCGGGCGAGAGGTCGACGGCTGCGCACTTGGTGAGCTGGACGAGTGCACCCTTGCTCGCGCCGTAGGCCGGTCCGCCTGGGTAGCCGGTGATTCCCGAGACCGACGCGTTGTTCACGACTGACGGTCCGCGACCGGATGCTCGCAGGTAGGGGGCCGCTCGGCGGATGGCGAGCCATGGCGCCGTGACGTTGACCCGCATCACCTGGTCCCAGATCTCCGGGTCCAGCTGGTCGGTCGTGGTGGGACCGTCGGTCAGCAGCGCCTCGATGACGCCGGCGTTGTTGATTAGTGTGTCGAGACCGCCCGCGAACTGCACGGCCGCGTCGACCATCGAGGCGACCTGGTCGGCGTCACGCAGGTCGGTGTGCACGAAGCTGGCCCTCGCGCCTGCCGCGGCCACCAGGTCGGCTGTCTCCGCGCCGGTCGCAGCGTTGAGGTCCGAGACGACGATGCTCTCGGCGCCGGTGCGGGCGGCCTCCACCGCGATCGCCCGACCCATGCCCTGCCCGGCCCCGGTCACCAGGACGCGCTTGCCCTCCAGTGTCATGTCAGCTCCGCCGTCCCGCCTCGTGGTGTGCCGAAGGTTCGACGTTGTCACCTGTCGCGAACGGCGAGGGGCCGTTCGCGAACGTGACGCCACCGTCGACCATGAGCGTGCTGCCCGTCACGAACACGGCCTCGTCGCTGGCGAGGTAGAGCGCCCCGGCAGCGATGTCCTCGGGGATCCCGGGCCGACCGGCAACATCGATCCCACGCAGTCCTTCCGTTGCGCCGGCGAGGTCTGACGCGTCGCCCGTCACGATGTCGGCTGTCATCGCGCTCACAACGGCGCCCGGCGCGATCGCGTTGACCCGAATCCGGTAGTGCCGAAGCTCGGCGGCCACCGACTGGGTGAGGCCGATGACGCCGGCCTTGGCTGCGCTGTAGGCGTGCGGCCCGAGACCGCCCTGGATGCCACCCGGGCTGGTCGTCGACAGGATCGAACCGGACTCTTGGGGGATCATCACGCGGGCGGCGTGCTTCATGCCGAGGAAGGCGCCCCGCAGGATCACTGCGATCGTGCGGTCGACGTCGTCCATCCGGGACCTCGCGATGGACCCGGTGGCGCCGAAGATCCCCGCGTTGTTGAACATGACGTCGAGGCGACCGAACTCGGCCACGGCGAGGTCCACTGCCGCGGCGACGTCTTCCTCGAGGGCCACGTCGACGTGCGCGAAACGCGCCGCGGCCCCGAGCTCCTCGACGAGAGTCCGGCCGGCGTCGTCTTGCACGTCCGCGACGAGGACGAGGGCGCCCTCGTGCACGAAGCGCCGCGCGGTGGCCGCTCCGATCCCGCTCGCGGCGCCAGTGATGACGGCGACCTTGCCTTGCAGTCGACCGGTCATGTCGTCGCCCACCCTGCGCGCACGTCGGCGTGCACGTCGACCGAGATGGACTTGTACCGGAATCGCGCGGCGCCGTCAGCGATCACGACCTCGTCCACGTAGGTGCCCCAGCCGAGCACCGAGGTGTCCTGGCCGGCGAAGGTGTACAGGAAGTAGCTGCTCATGTGGGTACTTGACGGTCCCGTCACCTCGACGTCGAGGTTGCACATGAAGTGCTTCTTCGTCACGGTGGCCGCGGCGAAGGCCTCGGCGAAGAAGCCCAGGACCGCGGCGCGGCCCTGGAATCGCTGGGTCGGCACCTCGAGCACCGCGTCTTCGGTGAACAGGGTGTCGAGCAGCTCCAGGTCGACGCCGTCTAGCGCGGTGGCGTAGGTGCACGCCAGCTTTCGGCTGGCCTCGGCTGCCTCAAGACGGATGATGCGCTGCAGCAGCTCGTCCACGGCTAGTCCTTGTCGACGATCGTGATGGCCTGCTCTGGGCAGGACTCCTCGGCAAGCTCGGCTGGCTCGATGTCCTGCTGGCGCAGGACCACGCGGCTGCCGCGCTGGTCGACGAACCCCTCGTCGTCGCCTGAGAGGAGGTCGGGTGCCGCGTAGAGGTAGCAGCGGGCGTGCCCCGTGCACTTCGCGGCGTCGATGATCAGGACGCGCGTCATGGCGTCCACGCCAGGGGCAGTCGCTTGAGCGAGAGCTGCCCGCCGCGTTCCATGATCGGGTCGTCGGTGTCGATCCAGTAGTCCGGGATGTTCTCGTGCCATGTGCGCAGGGCGATGGCCATCTCCGCGCGGGCCAGGTGCATCCCGATGCAGCGATGCGGCCCGGCACCGAACCCGAAGTGCTGGTTGAGGTTCGGGCGGTCCATGTCGTATTCGGTCGGGTGGTCGAACTTACGGGGGTCACGGCCAGCACCGGCGAAGCCCATCCACACGGCGTCGCCAGCCTTCATCGGGGCGCCGTGGAAGTCGACGTCCTGCGTGACCACCCGGCCGCTGGCGATGATCAACCCGGACATGCGGATGAACTCCTCGATGGCCTTGGGCCATCGATCCGGCTCGGCGACGAGCTGAGCCCTCACATCGGGGTGGGTCGCGAGGAAGTGGTGGACGTAGCCGAGGCCGCTGCGGGTGGTGTCGAGCCCGGCCAGGTTGAGGGTGAAGCAGATGTTGAGGACCTCGGCCCGCGGGATGGGAACACCGTCGATCTCGGCTCGCAGGAGCCGGCTGATGATGTCGAGCTCCGGGTCGCGCAGGTCCTGCGACCGCTCCTGCACTCGCTGCTCGAAATACGCGAGGATCGAGGACAGGGCCGCGTCGTTCTCGCGCTTGGCCTCGGGCGAGGTGTCGAAGAAGCCTCGGAAGATCGCCTCGTTCCACACGATGAAGTCGGCGCCGTCCTCGATGGGCAGGCCCATGAGCTCGAGGAACAGCTCGGTCGGGTACTGGATGGCGAAGTCGGTGACGAACTCGCACCTGCCGGCAGGCTTGGTCTGCAGGACCAGAGCGGTGGCTCGCTCCTGCGCCTTGGGGAGGATTCGCTGGACGGCAGCGGGTGAGAAGAAGGGGTTGAGGATCTTCCGCAGCTTCACGTGCTCGGGCTGGTCGAGCTGGTTGGGCAGGATCGCCCGCGGGGGGAGAGTCGGGTCGAAGGCGTTGATCTGGCCGTTGCTGAAGGTCTCCGGCGTCTGGCATGCCTCGAGAACGTCGTCGTAGCGGTTGAGCATCCAGAATCCATGCTCGGTCGAGTCGTTCCAGCAGACGCGTGCCGCCTCGCGGTCGGCGTCGATGAGTACGAAGTGATCCCCGGCCGCCGCGTCCAGCCGGTAGTCGGTGTGGTTGACGGGACAGCCACCCAGATCCAGCTCGCTCTTGGCCGGGCTCATCGACGCTCCTCCCAGTGGTTCAGAAACCATAATCATCATTCATACAGTCAGTCAACGGTGACCGGACTGCGGATCGCGACCGGAGTGGTCAGCCAATGCCCCGCCCGACCCTTCCGCCTGGGTTCGTCCCGTCGCTGTCCTCGGCCGTGACAGGCGGGTGGTCGCTCGGACCGTCGAGACCGTGGTACCCGTCCAGCCTCTGGGGGTCCGGTTGTGCTTGTTCGCGGCGATCCGTGATCCACACCTCCCCGTGTGCACGGCGACCGGCGGCGAGGGTGCGGTCTGCCGCAGCGGCGCCGCCTCGGGGGTCCAGGGTTACCACCCTCCTGATCCCGTCCAGAAGTCTGGTGGCATGCGATGCCATCTTCGGCGGCTCGCCGGTGACGAGTCGCATGAGGACGTTCGTGTCGACGAAAGTGCTCACGCATGCTTGGTCGCTCGCCCAGCTCGGCTTGTGCGGTGCACGTCATCCCCAGGTGGCACTGCGCTTGTCCGCCGCTACCAGGATGGGACCGGCCAGAGAAAGGAAGTCGGGGGTTCGCACCAAGACTGCCCGCGCCCCCCTGAAGAGCACTTCGTCGCCCTCGCTGATTTCGAGCGCCTCCCGGACCGCCTTCGGCACGGTCACCTCCCCCTTCGAGGTCACTCTCGCGGCAACCTCCATCCACGACTCCTTCGCTCGTTCATTTCAAGTTAGAGACGGAGCAGGCGGGACTCGAAGGCCACTGTCGACATCCTGTGTGGATAGGACCGGCGAAGTCATCAACCGCCTCGCACGGGGGCGAAGGCCTAATCGGATTGACCGGTCGTACCACCGCCGCTGGTACGAGGGGGCGCGGGCACGCCGGACCTCTCTCGTGGCTCGCGCTGGTACTACGCATGAACGGGTGTTATCATCGGGTTATGCGTAGTGATGCTCCCGTGCTCGCGCCGACGTTCCGGTCCCGGACGCAAGGCGACCTCCTCGCTTTGGTCCTGCTGCACCCGGACCAGGAGTGGACCGTCAGCGACCTCGCGCGGCAGCTCGGGGTCCCGCTCACGACGGCCCAGAGCGAGGTCGGCAGGCTTGCTGATGGCGGAGTGCTCGCGACCCGGAAGGTGGGTCGCTCCCGGGTCGTGCGGGCGAACGTCGGGAGTCCGTCGGTGGCACCGCTGACCCAGCTGACACTGGTCACCTTCGGACCCCAGATCGTGGTCGCGGACGAGTTCGCGAGCATCGGCGCGGAACGGGTGGTCGTATTCGGATCGTGGGCCGCCCGCTACTACGGCGAGGCAGGCGAGCTACCGGCTGACATCGACGTCCTGGTTGTTGGCGACGGGATCGATCGTGTCGATCTCTATGCTGCGGCTGAGCGTGCTGAGGCGCGGCTCGGGATGCCGGTCAACCCGGTCCTGCGTTCGGCAGGCTCATGGGTCGAACCTGGTGACCCGCTGCTGGTGGAGATCCAGTCGAGGCCGTACGTGGACGTCACGGTACGGCCGGCGTGAAGTGGACGCGCGGTCAGGAGACCGTCGATCGGCTGCTCGCCGAAGCACGCCTCGAGCTCGTCACCGGGGCGGCCGCGGACGGCACGACATGGCTCGTCTCGGCAGCGGCGCTCCTCGAGTCCGCGAGACGTGAGAGTGGCCGTAACGCCGAGGCGGCGTACGTGCTGGCGTACGACGCCACGCGCAAGGCCTCAACGGCGCCAGTCGCCCAGCAGGGTCTGCGCACGAAGGGCGTCGGGCACCACGTCACGGTCGAGCAGGTCGTACGCGCCCAGTTCGGCGGACCCTTCGAGGCGTTCGGTGCGCTACGCCGCCGGCGATCGGAGATCGAATACCCGCAACGCCCAGGCGACGACATCGAACCGGCCGAGGCAGCAACTGCAATCTCAGCTGGTGCGCTGATCATCGCCGCAGCCGAACAACTACAGCCCCGGCTGGACCTGTACCGCTGAGTCAGCCACGTCATCTGGCCACGAGCCCTGCCCACCGAGTTGCGGGCCCAGAACGCGATGCGCTTGATCCGTTCGAACCGCGAGCCTCCCGAGCCGCTCGGAGCCACCGCCCACGTCCCTGGACACGTCCCGAGACTCCTCCCCGTAGCGGTCCGGCGCGGGGCAAGGTGTACTTCGGCCCACGTGGACGGTTGCTGCGCCATGACGCGACGCGCCAGATCGCCGACAGGCGCTGCCCTTCGACCCGCGGACGTTGCCTGCTGTCACGCGATGAGTTCCCACGACGATCCGGGCGGGATCCGGCTGACGCGGGCCCACCTGCTGCGGCACTCTGCGTGCGGCGCTCCGCTCACGGATGTATGGAGCTAGCGGCCCGCAGGAGCTGGTCGCCAACGGTGGACCGTTGATAGTTGACGACTCGACCTGTCCGGGTACGCCGTACCAGACCGCTGTGGTGCAGAACGCGAAGGTGTTGGCTAACGCCGCCCGGCGTGAGGCTGAGGCGCACTGCCAGCTGTGTGGTCGTTGCTGGCTCGCCCAACTCGACGAGCAGGGTGGCGCGGGTCGCGCCCAGCAGAGCGGCCAGTTCTGCGCCGGCAGGTCTAGCCGCTGACCACAGTCGCGCCCGTCCGCGAGCGGCGTAGCACAGGACCGGGGGTAGGCGTTCGTCGATCATCGAGTTGACGCCGTTCTCGAATACGGAGGGCGTCAGCATCAAGCCGCGGCCGTCAATGTCGGCGATGGCCTCGAGGCCTGCGGCGTCGAGCTCGAGGCGCCCGTCCTGCCAGCGCAGGTGGTTGTCGAGACCGCTGAACAGCTCACCCGCTCCGGCCGAGGCGAGTTGTCGCGCGCGGTGGTCGATGTCGCCGTCGAGCACGTCCCGCAACTGTGGCCAGTACGGTGCGATCAGCAGTTCCCAGTAGCTGTTCACTGCGTCGGCGATCGCGTCCCGCAGACCGGCCGGGTCGCGGTCGAGTGCATCTAGCGCCGCGGGAAGCTGCCCAGGTTGCCCGTCGTGATTTACGTAGGCGGCGTGGATGTCGTGGCGGACGCGATCGGGCTCGGTGCGTCGCAGCGTCGCCAACTCATCGCCGAAGGCAGGGATGTTGGTTTCTGGGTAGGGCGTCAGGAAGTCTGGGATCCAGCCGCGAGGACCTTCCAGTGAGTTCAGCAGCGGCCAGTCGAAGTGCCCCAGCAATGGGAGAGCTGCTTCGTGCCATCGCTGGTGCAGGGGGTGACGATCGGGGTGCCGGAGCACCCACATGCTCTGCACGGTCTCTTGGATCGGTGAGTAGCCGAACCGCACCGACGCGAGGTCGGAGACGTCGAGGCGCAGAGTCAGCATTCAGCTCAGGCTAAATCTCTTGTGGCGGTGTGGCAATCCCGCTGTCCTGCGTGGGTGACCCGGATCCTGCGGATGCCCCGCCCGCCCGCGACTGCCGAGCTGCGGCGCTTCGCTCTCGTGACATTTGTGGATTCCACGGGCACGAGCATGTATCTCACAGGTGCGGTCGTCTTCTTCGTCAAAGGGCTGGGGTTGAGCCCCGGGTTCGTCGGCGTCGGGCTGACGATGGCGGCAGCGGCCGGTTTGACCGCGTCGCTGCCCGCCGGGCGCTTCGCCGACCGGGTCGGTCCCAAGCGGGTGATGACCGTTTGCTATCTCGTTCAAGCGGTGCTGTTCGCCAGCTTCCCTTTCATGGCAGGCAGGGCGGCGTTCCTCGCCGTGGTGACCTGCATCGCCCTGGCAACTACTGGGGTCGGACCGGCGAAGCGAGTGCTGTTGTCGGATCTGGCCGGCCAGGGATCGCGGGTCGCAGCTTCGGCGTACAACCGGGCAGTGCTCAACATCGGGATGGGCCTCGGCGCTGCGGTGGCAGCTGGCGCGCTCGCGATTGGCAGCAGACCCGCGTACGACGCCCTGATGCTGGGAAACGCCGCGTCATTCCTGGTCGTGGTCGGGCTACTGCGTGGCATCCGCGTCACCTGGGAGCACCGGAGCGCTGTCGCGGAGCCGCTCGAGAAACCTCCGCGTGGTCGGACGCCGCTCCTTCAGCCAAGACTCGTGGCCGCAGCACTGAGTTGCGGCGCCCTATATCTCAGCGCCAGCGTCCTCGACGTCGGGCTCGCACTGCAGATCACCGAAAAGACTGACGTGCCGCACTGGATGATCGCAGCGCTTCTCCTGCTCAACACCATCCTGGCAGTGGCGCTTCAGGTACGAGCCAGCCGCGGCTCAGAGTCGATCGAGGGAGCGGCGAAGGCCAACCGACGCGCGGGAGTGGCGCTGCTGGGCGCCTGCGTGCTCTTCGCGCTTACGAGTCATCGTGCACCGCTGTTTGCGTCCGTACTGCTTGTCGCCGCCATCCTTGCGCTGACGGCCGGCGAACTGCTCAGCTCAGCGGGCTCCTGGGGGCTGTCCTACGGCATGGCACCTGCAGCACAGCAGGGCGAGTACCTCGCCGCCTTCGGCATCGTCAGCCAAGGCGTCCAGGTCGCGGGACCAGCAATGGCCGCCCTGGTCGTCGGCGTCGGGCCCGTTGCCTGGATCGCCCTCGGCGTGGCGTTTTGCGCCGTCGGGCTCGCCGCGCCACTAGTGACAGCCGGAGCACAAGAAGTGGGTGTATGAACCACCAGATGTCGGTCTGGGGCACGCGCCGAGTCGAAGACTGTCCACCAAAGGACCGCCCAGGCTTGTGACCTGGGGTGATACGTGGAGCGGGTGACCGGGATCGAACCGGCATGGCCAGCTTGGAAGAACCCTCCGAGCCATCCACGTTCGTCCGTCAGAGTGCGTCGTCGCAGGTCAGCGCGGTATGGGCTCCACTGTTGTCCACCGCGATCCGGCACTTTCCAGCCACTTAGGGCACGCGAAGGGCACGGCGGAAGGGATTTCGGCGTCTGGTAGATCGGCGGCGTGAGCCCTCGGGATCGTACGCTCGACCCCCTCGGGATCGTACG
>Ga0075015_100001002_pt1 | contig 10394 bp, 4 predicted proteins | sample AleBraG_ABR_2013_FD_71476 | JGI IMG/M metagenome (GOLD analysis project Ga0075015, IMG submission 71476) | Freshwater sediment microbial communities in response to fracking from Pennsylvania, USA - Alex Branch Run_MetaG_ABR_2013 | ecosystem: Environmental > Aquatic > Freshwater > Creek >...
CCAGCGCATCGCGCTTCGGCGTGAATTTCATACCGGAGCTGAAGGAAGGCCATTTCATCGTTCACATGTCGGCCGCGCCCGGCACCTCGATCGAGGAGTCGATGCGGCTCGGCGAAAGAGTCTCGCAGGCGCTGCACGAGCTGCCCGTGGTGCGCACCGTGGCGCAGCGCGTGGGACGCGCGGACAAGTCCGACGACATCCTGGGCTCCCATTACAGCGAATTCGACGTCGACCTGAAGCGATCGAGCGGCGCGGAACTGGACGCCGCCCAGGCGGCGATCCGATCGACCCTGGCTCAGTTTCCGGGCGTGAACTTCGCGATGCAGTCGTTCCTGACCGAGCGCATCGAGGAGACCCTGTCGGGGTACACCGCGGCCGTCGCAGTGAACGTGATCGGCGATGACCTGGACGCTTTGGATCTGGCCGCGCGCGCGATCGCACGCACCTTGCGCGGCATTGCGGGGGCGGCGGACGTGCAGCTGCAGACGCTGCCGGGAACTCCGCAGATATCGATCCGGCTCAAGCCCGTCGAGCTGCAGCGCTGGGGCCTGCGCGCGCTGGATGTCCAGGATCTCGTGCGCACCGCCTACGAAGGTGCCGTGGTGGGCCAGAGCTACGAGGCCAATCGCGCGATCGGCGTGATCGTCATCCTGGACCCGGAATTGCGACGCGACGTATCCGGCATCGGTGAAATCGGGCTGCGCGCGCCGGACGGCCGTTTCGTGCGCCTGCGCCAGGTGGCGGAGATTCACCCGTCGGCCGGCCGCTACGAAGTGCCGCACCAGGGCGGCCAGCGGTTGCAGACGGTCACCGCCAACGTACGGGACCGCGATGTTGGAGGATTCGTCGACGAAATGCGGCGCAGGCTTTCCGCGCTTGCGCTGCCGGCAGGCACGCATCTGGAATTCGCCGGCGAAGCCGAGGAGCAGGCGCGCTCCCAGCGGGACCTGCTCGCATACTCGGGCGTGGCGGGGCTGGGCATCGTGCTTCTGGTGTCCATCATCGCCCGCAACGGCCGCAACCTGGCGATCGTCCTGGCCAATCTGCCGTTCGCCTTCGTCGGAGGGGTCTGCGCGGTAGCCGCCAGTGGCGGCGTGCTGTCGCTCGGCTCCATGGTCGGGCTGGTTGCGCTGTTCGGAATCACGCTGCGCAACTCCATCCTCATCGTGGCCCACTATGACCGCCTGGTCCAGGTCGAGGGACGCACCTGGAACAGGGAGGTGGCGATACAGGGAGCTGCCGACCGGCTCGCCCCGATCCTGATGACCACGCTCGTCACCGCCCTTGGCCTTGCGCCCCTGGCGCTGGGTATCAACGAGCCCGGGCGGGAAATCGAAGGCGCGATGGCGGTCGTGATCCTGGGCGGATTGCTGACCTCGATGGTTTTGAACCTGCTGGTGCTGCCGACGCTGGCGCTGCGATTCGGCCGTTTCGACACGCCCGCGCCGTCACTGCGCTGACGCCATCGCCGGCGCCCTACCAGTTCACCGGGGCACTGCGCAGTGCGGCAGTGCCGCCGGCGCCTGCGGCTTTGGCGGCGGCCGGTGTTGACAGCGCGACTTTGGTGGATTGGGTGCGGGCGGTCCTGGCCGTCGCCGCGCCGGTGGCGGACGCTGCGGCCTTCCTGATCGGTGCCGCGGCAGCGGCCCCTTTGGGGGCGACGCCGGCCGGTTTGGGCGCCGCGACCGCGACGACGACGGGCGGCGCGGATGCTGCGGCAGGCGGCTTGACCTCGACGGGGACCTCGAGCGGCTCGGCACTGGCCACCTTCGCTTCGCCGCCGTGCTCGAGCACGACATGCTGTCCGATGCGCAGTCGCAGCGTGGTCGGGTAGCCGTACAGGGCGCCGCTCACATGATCGACGAAGACGCCGACCGAGCCGAACGGCAGCAGCGCTTCCTCCATGCGTTCGCGCCGCGGTTTCACGGTGGCGGTCGCGATGGCATGGTCCGACTTGCACGAGATCGCCAGCGCCTGCGCCGATCGGCGCACTTTGACGTCGTGAGCCGGCGTCGTCACCGTCAGCGCCGAGCCTCCTTCGCCAACCTGGCATTGCATTGCCTCGACCGGGCGGTCGCGGTCGTCGAGCGTTTCGATCTGCAGCTTCTGGGTCCAGTCGCCGGAGATGGTCGAGCATCCGCACAGGAAAATGGCGGCCAGCAGGCCGCAGCCTGCCCGCAAGCTTCGATGCATCGATTTTCCCCGGGCGAGGTTCGCCATATCCCGTCTTTCGGAGACGGGGCCCGTAACTGGAGGGGTTTGACCTGGACGCGCGGCTAATTCGAACGGACGATGGCAGGCTGCATGACCGGCGTGCCTTCTTCCGCGGCGCGGAAGGAGTCGGACCTGACGCCGGGCACCGGCTTGCCATTGACGTCGTTGCTGGCATCGAAGACCAGCTTCTGGCCGACCTGAAGGCGCAGCCAGGTCGGATAGGTGTACCGGTAGCCGCTGATATGGTCGATCATCATGTAAGCGGTCCCGCCGGGCAGCAGCATCGCAGCGGCGCCGCGGACCCCGCCGCGCGAGACGGCCTTGGCCTCGGCAATGCGATTGCCCAGGCGGCAGGTGATCTGCAGGTCCGAGGACGAGCGGTGAACTTCGAGCCCGAACATCGGCGAGTCTCCGAAATACTCGGATGAGGCATTGCTCAGGTGGCACCGCATGCCCTCGACCGGGTGACCCTGCTCGTCGACGGTTTCGATCTGCAGCACCTGCGTCGGATCTCCTGTCATGGTGGCACAGGCACCCAGCAGGGCAACCGGTACACCGATCATCACGAGAGAGGAAAGACGACGCATATGGGAGAAGATCAAGGCTTCGACTCGCGAGAAGGCCGTACCCGGGCAAGTCCAGCCATGTTACGTATAACTATCGGCGCGCCGCAGTCACTTTGAAGGCAGGCAAACGGATGAAGGGCGGATGCGCGCGTCGGCCGGAATCCGACCGGCGACATGTCACCTTAGGATTCTCGAGCTCGGTGGCCTTAAGGGCGCCGCTTAATGTCGCCGCTTGACGGTCCCGCCTGGCCGCGCAGGCGGATGCGCGCCGCCAGGGCACAGCCGGTCGGTGACTCGCAGCGCGCGATGAGATCGGCAGCGCCCTGCGCGACCAGGCGCCCGCCGCCGGCGCCGCCTTCAGGTCCGAGGTCGACAATCCAGTCGGCGTCGGCAATGACGTCGAGATTGTGTTCGATCACCAGCACGGTGTTGCCGGCGTCGACCAGCCGGTGAATCACGGCGAGCAGCTTTTCGATATCGGCCATCGACAGACCGACCGTCGGCTCGTCCAGCACGTAAAGGGTGGTCCCGCTTTCGGGCTCGGGGGCTCGCGCCCGCGCCAGCTCGGTGACCAGCTTGATGCGCTGGGCCTCTCCTCCCGATAGCGTAGGCGAAGGCTGTCCCAAGGTGAGGTAGCCGAGGCCGACGTCGCGCAGCAGGCCGAGAGGGTGCGCGATCGACGGGGTCGATGCGAAGAAATCCACTGCTTCGTCGACCTGCATTGCCAGCACGTCGCCGATGCTGCGTTCGCGCCAGCGCACCTCCAGCGTCGCGCGGTCGAAGCGCCGCCCGCCGCAGGTGTCGCACAGGACCTTCACGTCGGGCAGGAAGTTCATCTCGATCGTGCGCATTCCCTGGCCCTCGCAGGCCGCGCATCGTCCTCCGGCGGTGTTGAAGGAGAACCGGCCGGGCCCGTAGCCGCGGATGCGCGCCTCGGCCGTATCGGCGAAACGCTTGCGGATCGCGTCCCAGAAGCCGACATAGGTGGCCGGGCAGGAGCGGGGCGTCTTGCCGATGGGCGATTGGTCGACCTCCAGGACCCGCTGCACCTGGAGCCAGCCGTCGATGCCGCTGCAGCCCTTCCAGTCGAACCCGTCCTTGTCCGAATTGCCTCGTGCAGCGGCGCAGGTCGGCGAACTTTCGCCCCTCTCCCGCCTGGCGGGAGAGGGGCCGGGGGTGAGGGAGCGCGCTGCCGCTCGCGCCGAGCGCAAGGACGTGGTCCGCGAGGCAATCGCGGCGCGCAGGTTGGCCATGAGTACGTCGCGCGCCAGAGTCGACTTGCCGCTGCCCGATACGCCGGTGACGACCGTCAGCTGGGCCAGCGGTATGTCCACCTCGATGCTCTGCAGGTTGTGCAAGCTGGCGCCGCGAACCGTCAGGCGCGCCGCGTTGCGCGGGTCCGCGCGCCTCGGTCCGGCCCGGTTCGGCGTCGGCTCCCGCAGGCAGCGACCGGTCACCGATTGCGGGTCGGCCATCAGGTCGTCGATTTTTCCCTGCGCCACGACGCGGCCACCGCGGGAGCCGGCACCAGGGCCCATGTCGATCAGGTGATCGGCGGCGCGAATCGTGTCCTCGTCGTGTTCCACCACGACGAGCGAATTTCCCCGCGCGCGCAGCTTCGCCAGTGCTCCCAGCAGGATCCGGTTGTCGCGGGCGTGCAGGCCGATCGTGGGCTCGTCCAGCACGTAGCAGACGCCTTGCAGGTTGGAGCCCAGCTGCGCCGCCAGGCGGATGCGCTGCGATTCGCCTCCGGACAGGGTCGGGGCGGCACGGTCCAGCGCAAGGTAACCCAGGCCGACCTCCAGAAGGAAATCCAGTCGCCCGCGGATCTCGATCACCAGGTCATGCGCGATCGCCAGATCCCTGCCGGCCAGCTGCAGCCGATCGAGCCACTGGCGCGACTGTTCGACGGTCATCGCGCCGATCTGCGAGATGTTCATTGCGTCGAATCGGACCGCGAGCGCGACCCGGTTCAGGCGCCGGCCGGCGCATGCCGGACAGGGTATTTCCTCACCCTCGTACCAGGCGTTCCAGCCGATTTCCTCGCCGCTGTGCTCGGCCTTGAAGCCCGCCAGCGCCAGGCCGGTGCCGAAGCACTCCGGGCACCAGCCGTGCCTGGAGTTGTAGGAGAACAGGCGCGGATCGGGCTCGGGAAACGCCTGGCCGCACGATGCGCAGTTGCGCCGGGTCGAATACAGGCGATGCTCGAGCGGCGCCCGCTGCGCGGCCCCACCGTGTGCCGATAGCGCATCCTGCAGCCGCTCCAGCGGCCACAGGACCTCGACCGCGCCGTGCCCGAGCTCAAGCGCACCGGCGATCAGTTCGCGCAGGCGGGCTTCGTTGGCAGGCTCGACTTTCAGGTCTCCCAGCGGCAATTCGATCGTATGTTCGCGGAATCGGTCCAGCCGGGCCCAGGGTGACGTTGAAACGAACTGCCCGTCCACGCGCAGGTGCGAGTGTCCGCGGTTTGCCGCCCACTTCGCCAGTTCGGTGTAGTAACCCTTGCGGTTGATGATCAGGGGAGCCAGCACTCCGATGTGCTTACCGCGCAGCTGGTGGGCGATCTGGTTCGCAATGGCGTCGAACGACAGCGGCGACACCGGGATGTCGCAGTCCGGGCAGTATTGGACCCCGAGCTTGACGTACATCAGGCGCAGGAAGTGATGCAATTCGGTCTGCGTGGCCACCGTGCTTTTGCGACCGCCCCGGCTCACGCGCTGCTCGATGGCAACGGTGGGGGGAATGCCGTAGATGGCGTCGACATCGGGCCGGCCGGCAGGCTGCACGATCGATCGCGCGTAGGCATTCAGCGACTCCAGGTAGCGCCGCTGGCCCTCGTTGAACAGGATGTCGAAAGCGAGCGTCGACTTGCCGCTGCCGGAAACGCCCGTGATGACCGTGAAGGCGTCGCGCGGGATCGACACGTCGATACCTTGCAGGTTGTGCTCTCGGGCGTTGCGGATCTCGATGAATTCCTGTCGTCGCGGCGCCGGTTCTTCGGCCCGCACCTTCGTCCCCGGCGCGGGACCGGGGGTGAGGGCGAGTGCCGATTCGTATTCGCGCAGCGACCGGGCCGTGTGCGAGGTCGGATGCTGGGCGATCGCACCGGGCGCGCCGGCGGCCACCAGGCCGCCGCCCGCCTCGCCGCCCTCGGGGCCGAGATCGACGATCCAGTCGGCGGCGCGGATCACGTCGAGGTTGTGTTCGATGAGGATCAGCGAATGTCCCTGGCTGAGCAGCTTGCGCAGCGCCCGCATCAGGCGGGCCACGTCGTCGAAGTGCAGGCCGGTGGTCGGCTCGTCGAACAGCAGCAGCGAGCCTTTGCGCGCCAGCCCGCGGGCGCCGGGACCGGAGCTGTCCGCCTGCCCGAGGAAGCCGGCTATCTTCAGGCGCTGGGCTTCGCCGCCCGACAGTGTCGGCACCGGCTGCCCGAGCCGCAGGTATTCCAGGCCCACTTCCATCAGGGGCGCCAGGCGGCGCACCACCTCGCGATCCTGCGCGAATACCGACAGCGCCTCCGACACGGTAAGTTCCAGCGTATCGGCGATCGATCGCGCGCGCCCCTGCCGCGCAAGCGTGACCTCGAGCACTTCAGACCGGAAGCGCCTGCCGTCGCAATCCGGGCAGCGCAGGTAGACGTCGGAGAGGAATTGCATCTCGACATGTTCGAAGCCGTTGCCTCCGCACGCCGGGCAGCGGCCGTTGCCGGCGTTGAAACTGAACATTCCGGCGCTGTACTTGCGCTCCAGCGCCAGCGGCGCGCCGGCGAACAGGCGCCGGATCGCGTCGAATGCGCCCACGTAGCTCGCCGGGTTGGAGCGGGTCGTCTTGCCGATCGGGGATTGATCGATCAGTGATACGTCGGCGACAAGGTCCGCTCCCACGCAGCGGTCGTGCAGGCCGGCCGCTTCGGCCGACTTGCCCTTGGCCTTGCGCAGCGCCGGGTACAACACGTTCTGAATCAGGGTCGACTTTCCCGAGCCCGATACTCCGGTCACCACCACCAGGCGGTTCAGGGGGAACTCGACGTCGATGTTTTTCAGGTTGTGCTCGCACGCACCCGTCAGCGCAATGCGCGGAGTCGAGACATGCACCGCCTGGCTGCGAGGGACCTCGACCTGGCGTCGGCCGCTCAGGTAGGCGCCGGTCAGCGTGACGCCTCGGCACAGCGCCTCGGGCGTGCCTTCGAACACGACCTGGCCCCCGCGCTCGCCAGGACCGGGCCCCATGTCCAGCACCCGGTCGGCCGCCAGCATGACCTGCGGATCATGCTCGACAACCACCAGCGAGTTGCCGGCGCTGCGCAGGCGCTGCATCACGCCTATGACGCGATGCATGTCGCGCGGATGCAGCCCGATCGAGGGCTCGTCCAGCACGAACAGTGTGTTGACCAGCGAGGTGCCCAGTGCGGTGGTCAGATTGATCCGCTGTACCTCGCCGCCCGACAGTGTGCGGCTCTGGCGGTCCAGCGTGAGGTAACCCACGCCGACCTCGGTCAGGAAGCGCAGGCGCGAGGAAATCTCCCTCATGAGCAGCGAGATCGCCTCGTCGTCGGCGCGATCCTTGTCATACTCGATGAAGAAGTCGCGCAGGCGATCCAGCGGCATCAGCATCAGGTCCTGGATCGACCGGCCGCCGACGCGCCACAACCTGGCCTCGGGCTGCAGGCGGCTGCCACCGCACGACTCGCAGGGCGTGTAAGACCGGTATCGCGACAGCAGCACGCGGATGTGCATCTTGTACGCCTTGGACTCGAGCCAGGCGAAGTACCGGCGGATGCCGTACCACTGCGTCTGCCAGCGTCCACGCCAGGCCGGGTCGCCTTCGATGACCCAGTGGCGTTCCCGTTCCGACAGCGATGACCACGCCACGTCCAGCGAGACCTTGAACTTGGGCGCGTACTTCTCCAGGTCGCGCTGGCACTCCTTGAAACTGGCGGTCTGCCATGGTTTCACCGCCCCCTCGCGCAGCGTCTTGCCGGGGTCCGGGATGACCAGATCGAAGTCGATGCCGATCACGCGGCCGAATCCGCGGCAGGTCGGGCAGGCACCCAGCGGCGAATTGAAGGAAAAGGCGCTTGGCGACGGGTCGGCGTAGTGGATGTCGCAATTGGCGCAGTGCAGGTCGGAGGAAAAGCGCCAAACCGCTGCGCCGGCCTCGGACCCGGCCTCGAGCAGGTGCAGGTCCACCCGCCCGCTGCCCAGGCGCAGGGCCGGCTCGACGGACTCGAGCAGTCGTTGCCGGTCGACGCCCTGCGCCCGCAGACGGTCCTGCACCACGTCGATGCGCAGTCCCGTCCCGGTCGAGTGCTGCGCGTGCACCCGCGAGTAGCCCTGGGCCTGCAAATGCGACTCGATCTCTTCTGCGGTGAAATTCGACGGAACCGTGATCGGGAAGGTCAGCGTCAGGCGGGCGTCGGCCGAGCCTTCGCAGCGTTGCAGCACGTCGTCGACGATCGACTGCGGGGTGTCGCGCCGCACCGGCCGGCCGCAGCCCCTGCAGTAAAGCTGCCCGGCACGGGCAAACAGCAGCTTCAGATGGTCGTTCAGCTCGGTCATGGTGCCGACCGTGCTGCGCGATGTGCGCACCGGGTTGGTCTGGTCGATCGCGATCGCAGGGGGCACGCCGTCGATGCGGTCGACCGCGGGCCGATCCATCCGGTCCAGGAACTGGCGCGCATATGGCGAGAAGGTTTCGACGTAGCGCCGCTGGCCCTCCGCGTAGAGCGTGTCGAAGACGAGCGAACTCTTGCCCGAGCCGGACACGCCGGTCACGACGATCAGCTCGCCGGTCGGCAGGTCCAGGTCGAGATTCTTGAGATTGTTCTGACGCGCGCCGCGAATGCGGATCGCGTGGTGACGAGCCGGCATCCCCGCATTTTCGCCGATTTAAGAATTCCGGGCTTTTGGCTGCGCCCTATCGGCTTCATACCGGCGTTCTTGAGAAGGTGAAAAGCCTGAACTCGATGACTCGCGGCGCATTGCTCCACGCGCCTCATGGTTATCGATCGCCCCAAGATCTGATCTGCGAAAGGCGCTTGTGCGCGAGCGCCGCGACAACTACCAAGGAGCGATTCCGATGAAGGCCTTTCTCATCCTGCTGGCGGCCCTCGCGCTGGCGCTGCAACTCGCTGCCTGCGGCGGCGGATCTTCTTCGAGTCCGGGCGCCACGTCGGCCCCCGCCGGCATCAGCGGCGTGTCGACGCCGAAGAGCGTATCCGTAGTGACCGCCAACTGAGGCCGCCATGAATACAAACATGATTCGTAATTCGGCCCTGGCGGCGGCATTCCTGGCCGGCACGGCCGCCCAGGCGCAGATCCCCGCCACCGCCCCGTACAACACCGACCCCGTCAACGAGTACGTGCAGGACGACACTGCGCAGGGGATTTCCAGCCTGAACATGGTGTTGTGCGTGATCGGCTCGATGGATCCGGGCGACATGGTCAATGCCGGTCCGTACCTGGCACTGGTCGACGTCAATAAGTGCCAGAGCAAGGGCGGCAGTGCCGCTTCGGCCGGAGCGACGAATTACGCCAACGCGATCGTCGACGTCACGCGCGCCTCCAACAGCGATCCGATGATCGCCAAGGTCTGGCTGTCACTCACCGAGCAGGGCAACGCGAGCAACGTCTACGCCTACCTGACGGCGACGCAGTCGCCGACCGCCGCGCCGCCTTATGGCGTGTTCCGCATGGACTACATCGGAAAGAAAAACGGCCTGGTCGGATTCAACGGGTACATCGATTCCCAGCCCGGCGTGATCAAGTTCCTCGAGACCGGCGCCCAGTCGAGCGGCACCGCCCTGGCCATGACGGCGTCATCGACGACGTCGGGCGCCGGCACCATGCAGGTCGGCGGTAGCAACGGCCAGCCCCTGAGCACGTTCAATTTCGCCTATGACCCGGGGTTCTTCCGCCGCAGCGACGGCACCAACGACAAATGCTTCGACCGTTCCAAGGCGAGTGCAAGCGTTTCCGTCTGGCAGTACGGCACATACGATGCCACCACCGGTGTGCGTGTCGACCAGGCCAATCCCGGTTTCCCGATCCTGGCGACCTCCGGCGGCACCACGTACTACGGGTTTGCCAACTACTGGGGAATCAATTTCCAGGGCCTGGACATCCCCGACGGCCAACCCGTGACCGGCGTGACGGTCACCGACCAGCGCCCGGGCAACACGACCACCTACGCATTGAACAAGGTTGGCGGCAAGCTGACCCAGTGGACCAAGAACGCGACCACGCTCGGCGCGCTCGACGGCATTCCCTTCACCATGGGTGCCGACCTGACCAACCAGACCAACAACGCCGGGGCGGTTACCGGCTGGGGCAACTGGGTCGTCCAGTGGAGCTCGGCCAATTCGAATTTCACGGTCACCGGCCAGCAGGTATGCGGCTCCAATGGCTGCGTCGCCTCGGCACTGACGGGCAATGCGACCGCGGTCATCAGCAGCACGTTCCTGAACACCAGCCCCATTATCGGCTGGTCGGATTCGTTCGGCGGCAATCTCACCATTCCCGCGACCGGCTCGGCGCATGCCACGACCGACCCGGTCCTTTATTACACGCAGGCAACCATGCTTCCGGGCGCGGCCGGGGCCCCGGCAGCCCTGTA
>Ga0075015_100001003_pt1 | contig 10391 bp, 8 predicted proteins | sample AleBraG_ABR_2013_FD_71476 | JGI IMG/M metagenome (GOLD analysis project Ga0075015, IMG submission 71476) | Freshwater sediment microbial communities in response to fracking from Pennsylvania, USA - Alex Branch Run_MetaG_ABR_2013 | ecosystem: Environmental > Aquatic > Freshwater > Creek >...
GCATAGCTTTCCGCCAGCGCGGTCTGGTTCAACGGTCCGATGACAAGTACTTTGTTAACAGCCATCTTCAAGAGCGTCTCATGTGAGCTGGTTCGAACTGGCAACCTGAAGCGTTGATGGCAGCGGATAACGAGCCATCAGCGTTATCGGATCAGCCATCTGTCCGAAACTGCGTACCCGCAATTCGCGCCAGTCCTCCACGCAGAAGTCAACCTTCTCCGCCTGCCGCAAGGCGTTGATCTCGGTCAGCGCTCGTGTCTGCAAATATCGCAAGTACATCCGCTGATTGACGCTGCGAGGCAGAAATGCCAGAAGAAACGTGAGCCGCTCGGTCACCGCATGATGGTTCGCCAAATAACCCAGAAAGCGCCGCATGGAAGCGCCCGGACTTCCCAGCCCAGACTTCGGATGACGGACTTGTTCCGCAGGCGCCAATCGCAGCGGCAATCCAAGTTGGGCCGCGTAATACTTATAAACGTCAAGCCAACTCCATTGCGGAGAAGTAATCAGGTCATAAGTTCCCGGCTTCGGAGCGCCCTGCGCGACCTGCACAATAGCCTCGACAATCGCCGCCGTGAACACGGTGTTGGATGAGCGGAGTCCGTCGTGCGGCAGTGCGACTTTCCCGTCGCGAATCTCGCTGCAGATTTTGTTGGTGATGTTCTGCATCTCGCCCATCACGTGTCCCAGGCGAAACACAAACGCAGGATGACGCGAAGCGCGACAGAGCCGGCGAAACATTCGCTCGGCAATGAGCTTCTCAAGTCCGTAGGAGTCAGGCAACCAGAACTTCATGCCAGGCGCATAAACCATGATTGTGCTCGCGAATACGATCGACACACCAGGCTTTGCGGCAGCGACCAGATTGCGAACGATCTGGCGATTCATGTCCCTGTCAGCGCGTGGTATCGCCGTATTGCTCAAGGCAAAGTTCACCACCACATCGCAGTCTCCGATCAGGCTGCGCGCCTCTGCCGGATTGGAGATGCGCCCGTGTCTGCATTCCATACCGTTCGATCGCAGAAAGGCGGACCCTGAGAGGTTGCGTGCGATCGGCACAACTTCAATCCCTTCGACATCACGCAAGCGAAGAGACACCTCGACCCCAACCTGCCCGTTCGCGCCCAGAATCGCAACTCGCTTCATGGATTCCGCTTCCCTGCCCTATAAAGAGCTTCGACGGCTCGAATCGTGGGAAGGCAACTACGAGCGTTGAACTTGGAAGGCTCAGCGCTCCGCACTCCGTCGAGAAAGGCCATCCATTCCAGGTAAAAGGCTTGATACATCGTAGCGGCGCCAGCGTGTTTCATCGCGAGCGAGGCGACATCGCGGCCGTTTTTGGCGCCGTAAATCTCGATCTCTTGCGACGGCCAGCACGGGAGCTCAACAGTGCAGTTCTCGAACTTCAGTTCAATCGTGTTCTTTGCCGGACGAAGCCACGTCACCAGATAATCCAGGTCGCACGTGCCATGTGCCGTGCGCAATGTCAAACGCGCGTCGATTTCACGATCCACTCCGCCATCGCATACGAAACATTGTTCCACCGGAATCGCGTCGGTCGCATCAGTGATGTAAATCGCCAGGTCGAGGGAATGACATCCCAGATCCATCAGCACGCCACCGCCGCCGGAAGCAGCGTCGTCATAGAAACGGGAATCGGCGCCAGTCTTAGTTGTGAGAGCACCCTCGGAAATGGACATGGACCGCAACGGACCAAACCAATTTTCGGCGACGAGTAATCTCGCCAGGACTACGTTGGCATAGCTTCGGCGCTGAAAACCACAAGCTAACGAGTATTCGGGGTACAGGCTGCAAATTCGCTCAGCTTCCAAAATACCGGCCGCGAGTGGCTTTTCGGCCAGTACGCTGGTGCCGCGTTTGGCAAACAGTTCGTAGTACGGCAACCTCGCAGTCACTGGCACGGCGAGCAGCACGACATCAGTTCGAGGAAGCATGTCCAAGTTGTCAGCGGCAATGAAGGGGTCGATCTTGTAACTGCCAGCGACCGACCGCGCCACTTCGGGATCCTTGTCCGCGACGTACCCGATGCGAATGCCTTCGCAAGCGCTCAGAACCGGAAGGTGTATTCGGCTCACGATCTCGCCCGCGCCGACAATGCCCACCGAGAGCACGCGTGCTATGGGAGCATCTCCCGGCGCTGTCAATCCCGCAAACTCTTTTTTCGCAACCTCGGTCTTGGTCCGCTCCGTCATCAGTCAGTCTCGTCTCGGCTATATGAGGCCAGCACACTGGATTGCCGCAGCACTTCTTCGGCGTGCGAACGCGACCAGTTTCTCATAAACGTTTCCCGGCCATTTTTACCTAGACGCCGGCGGAAGGCATCATCTGATAGCAGCGTCGAGATCGCCTGTGCGAACTCTTCGGGATTTTCGCGGACCAGCAAATCATGACCGTCCCGAACGTCCAATCCTTCAACCAACTCAGGACAGGCGACCACGGCTTTTTCGCGGGCGAAAGCTTCGACAATCTTCAGCGGCACACCACCCCGGACAAACACCGGCAAAGCAATAACGCGGCACTGGCTGTACAACTCGTTCGACTCGGCAACAGCGCCGAGAAGATCGACATAGTCCAGACTGCGCAGCATAGTCTCGTCCGCGGCGGGCAAGTTTGCACCCGCCAGCTTAAGACGCGCCGCGGGATTCTTCTCCAGCACTATCGGGAATACCAGTTCGGCCAGAAACCTGGCCGCATCGAGGTTGGGAACGGACGAATAAGTGCCGATGAATCCCACGTTCTGGTCAGTCGTTTCGGCGCCCGGCTGAAAAACACATTCATCGAGGCTGTTGGCCACCACGACCACATTCACGCCTGGAGCTATGCGGGCCAGCGCCTTGGCCTCGGGAGGAGAGGTCGCCCAGACTTCGCTACATTGCGCAAGATAAACCCGTTCCTGGGTACGACTCGCAAGATAGTTGGCATAGAGTCCCAACCGGCTTATCGCCCCTTTCCCATAGTTGGCGAGAAACCGCGCAGTGAGTTCAGTGAGGACGTCAATCGCATCGGCGATTACGCGAAAACCGCTGTGTCTCAGCGGGGCGGCGTAATGCAGCATGAATGACGGCAGGACGACGAAGTCGGCCTCGACTCTCCGCGCCTCGGCGAGAATGATTTCAGCCGCGCCGATACGGTCGTAAGACGTCGAGAACGGATAGCGCTTGCCCGGAAGTCCGAGCGCTCCCCGCACAAAGAAATCAACTTTGTGTCCGATCAGTGCAGCGGTGGAAAAATCGCTATGCGGAAATCTGCGGCCGCCGTGACGAACCTCATCGCAAATGTGCGCCAGCGGAGTGGACCCGACTGACGCAGGTTCGCGTCCCTCGGTCGAGAAATAGAGCAAGGCATTGAAGCAGCCCAACCGCCGGACCAGTTCGAGGTTGCTGACCATGCGCAGGTGAAGACCGGTCGTGGCTGGGAAAGGAAAGTCGGGGAGGACCGTGAGAACCCGCGCCGGGCTGTTATTTTGCAATGTGCCGGGCTCTTTTTCTGTGACAGGCATTGAATTATTGATTGAGGTCCCGGCGGCGTGCAAGCAGGATTCCGCAGCCTTCCATTTTCGATGGACGAACTGTAATCGCGTGCGTCGGACTTAAAACCCGGCGCAACAGGTCCAGCGTCCCGGGCACGATTGGGTCGTGATACTCCATCGCGATGCGCTTGAATCGGCAGAGCAGGTCCGGCGAAGCTGCGGCAAAGACGTCATGCTCGGAACCCTCGATGTCAACCTTCAAGAAATCGATCTCCTGGGGTTGGACAAGACAGGCACGGGCAGGATCGAGATCGAACAGCCCGGAGAGGGGGATCACCGGCGTGCCATCCGCCGCCGCCGCATCCACTCGCAGCACGTGATCGAGCGAACGAGAACTTGCCGCCTGCATCTGTCCTTTGCCGAAGCTCGCGCCTAGAGCCACTTCGCAGCAGGTTACATTCTCCGGACAAGCTCGCGCCACATTGGCTTCTAGATACTTGAAGTTTTCCGGGAAAGGTTCGAGCGCAATCACCCGGCATCGTCGGTTCTGCCGTGCCATCTGGATCGCAAAGATTCCAACATTCGCGCCCGCGTCGACAATCGCGTCTCCGTCCGCTGGACGATAGAAGCCAGTGGTGTAGACATGCTCCAGCCACACCTCCATCAGTGCTTCCACTAGCCCGCTGCGTCCCGGAGGATGCGAGATGCGCGTGCCGTCCCAAAGCACAACTTCATCGCAAGGCTCGCCCGCGCGCATCCGCTCGACCAGGGTTCGGCCATTGCGAAAGCGCAGCATCAGCGAAGCCATCACAACAACGCTTTTCAGATACATATTTCAGATACAGATTTCAAACTAAAAAGACGTGTGGGGATGAGCTTAGAAGGCGGCGATCACCTGCTCGTAAACAGCGATCATTTTATCAACCACCGGGCGCGGCGAGTAGCGCTGTTCGATCAAGCTTCGCGCTGCATCGCGCATCTGTCGCCGCTCCGCGGAGTTTGCCAGTAAACGGCAGACTTTGCCGGCCAGTTCCTCGTCGCTCTCGGCAACCCAACATTCGCGTCCATTCTGGTAGTCGATGCCCTCGACGCCTTCCCAGGTAGTCACCACGGGCACGCCGTAGGCCATCGCTTCCATCACTTTGACTTTCATTCCACTGCCTCGCGAAGGCGCGTAGACCATGACCGCGGCTTTGGAGAAAAAGTCGGAGGGATGGGCAAGGTTTTCTGTCAGCGTGAGATCTGGTTGTGACGAATATTTCTGCAGATAGCTACCGGCGTTCCAGCCCGCGATATAAAGCTTCGCCTCGGGGAAACCCCGTTTCACCATAGGCCAAATGCGGGTGATCAAGCGCTCCGCCGCAGAACGGGACGGCTCCCAGTGCATGGACCCGATCAAGCCGACCGTGGATTCCTGTGCGGGCGGCTGCATGTTGTACAACGCGGTGTCCAGGGCGAAAGGCACGACCCAATAACGGCACTTGGGATTAATCGATTCTGCCATCTCCTTGAGCCGCGTTGTTAGCAGACGAACATCGTGAATACCGTGGAGCAAATGGTGGGTGGCACGGCGCGCCTGCCACAGCGCCTTGTGATCGCGAAATTCCATGTTTTCCTTCTCGGCCCAATCGATGACGTCGAAGAAGTGCACATTGAGCAGCGTTCGCGGCACACCCACGCCGAGCCAACCAGTGGACATTTGTTCGAGGTGCAGCACGTCGTAGCCTTTGGCCAGTTCGCTGTGCAGCAAGCTGGTCAGGGCCGAGTCCTGAAGCATCTCGCTGCGCGGACGCACCAGGTTCTGCCACTTACGCCGCAGTGCGATGGAATCCACTTGCAGGCGATGGCAGTGCAGCGTTAATTGCCCGGGATGCTGTTCGCTGGCCGTTGACAGCCACTGCTTCGCTTCAGAAACGCGTTCCTCCGGCTCCTCCGTCGCGGCTAGTGCCACGACTTCGTGATCGCGCGCCAGCAACTCGGTGATCAAGACGTAGAACCAGCGCGCAGCGGTGTCGCCGAATGGATGAGGCACAGCGGGCGTGACAACAATGATCCTCATTGATGCTCCGGCTTTGTGACGGCGTCGATTGTGGCTGCACCCTGATTGCGGTCTTGAGGAATGTCATCGCTTCGGCCCAGCAATTCCATGTACAACTTGAGAGTCTGCTCGGCGGCCTTGTGCCAGGAGAAAAAACTGGCGCGCTGGCGGCTTTTTTCGCCGAGAGCAGTGCGCAGCGCGAAATCGCTAGCGATTCGTTTCATCTGCTGCGCGATTGAGTCTGGATTTTCTGGATCGAAGAGCAGGCCGCTACCGCCCAGTACTTCCGGCAGACTGGTGGTTTCGGAAGCAAGAACGGGCACTCCGGACGCCATGGCTTCGACAAGCTGCAATCCAAAACCTTCGTAGCGCGAAGGATGCACAAACGCAAGCGCCCCCTGATACAGCGCGCACAAATCTTCATCGGCAATCTGGCCGGGACAGAACACTCGTTGCGATAGACCCAGTGTCCGAATTCTCCCCGCGACAACTGCAAAGTCCCATTTGTGCTCACCCGCCAGGACCAGCGCCGGAGAGCCATTCGGCAGCCGTGCAAGAGCTTCTACCAATGCGCCGATATTTTTTCTCCGATCGAACCCGCCGAGAAAAAGAAAGTACTCGGGCGGGAGTGCATATCTGTCGCGGGCGCGCGCAAGTTGTTCTGTGGGCAACACTTCATAGAAGCGCCGGTTGGCGGCGTTGTAGATCACCGCGACGCGTTCCGGGGACAGATGATGAAACCGGCAAATGTCCTGCTTCGAAAAGTTCGAGACCGTAATGTATTTGTCGGCGCTGTGCCGGGAGACAAAATCCGCATATCTGTTCCGCCAGCGGCCGCGCCAGTGCTCGCCGCCGCAGAACTCAGGCAGGCGATCGATAACGTCATGGCAGGTGAGAATATACGTGCATACCCGCGCCCAAGGAAGCCCACGGTTGGCAGTGGCGTGGAAGACATCGATGCGCGCCTGCCGCAGGTGCTTCGGGAGTTCGACCTGCTCCCACAGAATCTCTCTCCGCGCCGGGAAGACCACGGGCTTGATTTCCAGTTCGGCCAGAAACTTTGGAGCAATCGGCCCCGGCGAAAACGAATACAGGTCCACGTTGCAGCCCGCGATCTCCTTCATCGCGCGAAACAGTTCCACGGTGTAGCGCGCGAAGCCGCGCATCTCGTAGTGCATTAGGATGCGACCGTCCAGACCGATGCGAATTGGCGTTGGCGCTGATCTTGGCAACGCTAAACCTTACTCAGAACCTGAAAGCAATTTTGTTCGAATGCGCCGGATGAGATCACGATCCAGATGCATTTTACCCCGTCGTGCGAAAACGGCTGCGGATGCCTCCCGGTGCGATTCCTGTTTTGCGATTCTTGCGGCACTGACGCTAGAGAAAACCTCTCGCAACTGCCAAAGATCGCGCCGTCGAGCACGATGCGAATTGGAGTTTCGGTGCAGCACATCGCTTATCAAGGGATTGCCTGTTAGGATGGCACTTTCTTTCCGAGTGCTTGCAGGCTCGCTTCGACTATGGTTAGGTCGCCAACATATGCGGTCCCCTTGGCACAGCTTCCGGAGGAGTGTTAAGGCTTTCTGTTAGTGGGCGCTGGATTTCGCGATCCGGTTCTGGTTCTGTCCAGAATCTCCAGGTTGTTCAACGTCCCCGCCACATACGGCTGGTACTTGCCCGGGTCCTGCTGCGCTAGTCGACGGTAAGACTCCAATGCTTCCTCAAAGTGCTGGCGGGCGTCGTCAGTCCGGTTCTGGAGTCGATCCATTCTCCCCAAGTTGCTCAGCGTCATGGCCAGGTCCGGCAGGTATACGACGGGATTTTGCTCCGCCAGTTGCCGGTCAATTTTCAAGGCCTCCTCATAGTGCCGACACGCCTCGTCCATCCGGTTCTGGCTTGCCTCCAGAAGCCCAAAGTCAGTCAGCGTCACCGCCAAGTCAGGCAGGTACACGGCGGGACTCTGCTGCGCCAGTTGCTGGTCAATCTTCAGGGCCTGCTCATAGTGCTGACGCGCTTCGTCCATCCGGTTCTGGCTTGCATCGAGGAACCCAAACTCATTCAGCGTCAGGGCAATGTTCGGAAGGTACTTGGCGGGGTCGTGCTCCGCAAGTTGCCAGTTGATCTTCAAGCCCTCCTGATAGTGCTGGCGGGCTTCGTCCATCCGGTTCTGGAGTCGATCCAGGTTCCCCAAGTTGTTCAGAGTCGCCGCCAAGTAAGGTAGGTACACTTCCGGATTCTGCTGCGCAAGCTTCCGGTAAATCTCCAGAGCGCGCTCACAGTGCTGACGGGCTTCGTCAGTCCGGTTCTGGAGTCGATCCAGGTTCCCCAAGTTGTTCAAGGTCCTGGCCATGTCCGGCAGATATGCGCCCGGGTTTTGCTGCGCCAGTGGCTGGCGCAGTTCTAAGGCCCGCTCGAAATGGCGGCGGGCTTCGTTCATGCGGTTCTGCTCTGTACCAAAGTTCTCCAGGTCCATCCGCGTCATCTCGGTGTCGGGGTGCATCAGCGCAACTCCGAGGGCGTTATGCGTCAAGGGATTTTCCGCACCCTCCAGCGCATGCGACCACAACTCGTAATCGCTAACCCATAAACTCATCTGACGATTGGTGACACAGGCTAGCGCTGCTAAAGCGCACAATGCCGGAATGACCCGCCATACGGTGCGGACTTTTTTCGCCTCTGTTAGATCGGCAAGCCCCCAAGCAATCGCTACGAAGATTCCGATCAGCGGGACGTAGGCATAGCGATCCGCCATGGCGTACTCTCCCACTTGCACCAAACCGATGACCGGAACCAAAGTGCCCAGGAACCAGAACCATCCCACCGGAAGGTAGCGCTTTCTTCGAAAGCTCACGACGAACACGGTGACACTTATCAACAGCAGCGCGGATGGAATCCATTGCCATGCCGGGAGAGCGCTTACAGAATGGGGATAGAACGCAAGTCGCGCCGGCCAAGACATCCTCCACAGATATAACCCATAGGCCACGACAGCATTCTCGATTCGTATAGCGAGCGGGAGATCCGCAAAGGTACGCTCTGCAGCGTGCTGCGCCTTTAGGGTGATCCATGCACTGCCGGCCGAGAGAAAAAGAAGCGGGACTTTCTCCAGCAGAAGCCTCGAAAATGGCACCTGCACGCTCTTCGAGGTAGCCGGGCCGCGCTCGGTTCCATCCCCTGGCGTTCCATCCAGCAACGTTCTCTCCAGTGGCCAGTAATCCAGCAGCAACAGGACAAAGGGCAGCGTGATGACCATCGGCTTGGCCATCAGTCCCGCGGCAAACAACGCCGCCACCAGCAGATATCGACGCCAATCCGGCTTCTGCGCATACCACCCATAACCGCCGATCGCTAAAAAGAAGAAGAGCGTGCTCAGCACATTCTTCCGCTCCGCCACCCACGCCACCGACTCCACATTGAGCGGATGCAAGGCGAACAGAGCTGCGACCAGCAAGCTCGGTCCCACGCGCTTTGTAACCCATACCAACAACAGAAATAACACCACCGCATTCAGAGCGTGAAGCAGCACGCTGTCCAAGTGATGGCCGGCCGGATTTAGGGCAAAGAGTTGATAGTCGAGAGCATGCGAAAGCCAAGTCAGCGGATGCCAGTTCGCCGCCTCGGTGGACGTGAACGCCCACTGGATCGTGTTCCAGGATAAGCCCCCATGAATGTGGGAATTTGCAGTCACATAATCGCGGTCGTCCAAGACGACAAAGGAGTGTCCAATGACCGGGCTGTAAAACGCAATGGTCACGGATGCGAGTAAAACGCAGAGAACTGTGTTCAGCTTCTTGCCGGTGAGGGATGGCCCGGTTCTCGAAGGTGCCTTTGGTTTCGGAATATTCACCAACTTGTCACAAAACCTTAATATCACCTGCCGAGTGAGCAGATAGACTCGGGCTGCAATTCAAGCTTCGCTGTGGTGAGTTGCGTGTGCACAGCTCACACAGCCCATGTACCAACCTGCTTGCGTGCTAAGTGTCGCAAGTTAGCTCATGGTTACTAATGCGTGTGGCGCAATGCCCCATGTGCAATGAACTGAGGTTAGAAAACCAAGAGAGGAATCAACAACTATGTCGCGTACAAAATCGATTCTCGCGGTGCTGATACTGGCCGTGATCGTGAGCATCGTGCCCCAGGCACATGCAACAATTATCATCGAGGTAACGATTGCAGGCTCGTCGGCCATGTGGCAGACGCTGGCCTTGGGCGCTTATAACTTGGCTTTCCCTACTCTCCCTTGCGCTACGATAGGTGGAATACAGGGTGGGCACTGGACGAGCGCTTCCAACGGTGTGAACCTCACCGACACCCGCGTGTCGCCCAACAACGTTGACGCCGGCACCATCTGGATCGTTTGGAGTCCCGGCGCGAAGAAGGTCTGGTCCTTCAACAAAGTCGACTCCGTCGTAGGAGATCGTTGTTACTTTGCTCAACCTCAATGCACCGTCAGCGCTCCGTCGGCCAATCTCACAGGTAGTGGCTCGAGTCAGATCTCTTCCGTCCTTTGGGGCGCAGACTCGGCTTTGCCGGCAGCAGTGTCGTCTATCTTCTCGACCGGAACTCCGGTTACGGTGGCAGCCACGGACATCCGTCCTGAGGATGCGCAGTTTGCCGCCTGCCGCGTGAACTCTGGCCTCGGCGCCGGAACCAAGGGTGGTGCTTCCAGTGACGGGCTCGACGGCCTCGGCTACAACGGAGTCAACGCCTCCGGTGCTTGTCCAGCCAACGGCCTCGGCGCAGGCTCGGGTGCCTACGTCGGAACTCCCATCAAGAGCGGCTACCCCGGTAGCACCTCGCAAGCCAACGTTTTGTCGTTCAACATCAAGGGCGTCGACCCGATCACGGGCAACGCAATCC
>Ga0075015_100001011_pt1 | contig 10354 bp, 7 predicted proteins | sample AleBraG_ABR_2013_FD_71476 | JGI IMG/M metagenome (GOLD analysis project Ga0075015, IMG submission 71476) | Freshwater sediment microbial communities in response to fracking from Pennsylvania, USA - Alex Branch Run_MetaG_ABR_2013 | ecosystem: Environmental > Aquatic > Freshwater > Creek >...
ATACCGATCGCGTCGCGCTCCTGCTGCTGGCCGCGCTGGCCGCAGCGGCCCCGGCGGCCGTGCGCGCCGACGACCCCCTGGAAGGACAGCTCGAGATCCGCTCCGCCTACGCCGTGCCGAGCCACGGCGTCATCATGCTCACGGCGCGGGTCGCCTATCCCCAGGGCGAACTGCTCACGGCCTCGCTCAAGGATGGTGTCACGCTGAGTTTCGATCTCGAGTGCGTCGTCAGCCGCCACCGCCGCCTGTGGTTCGACGCCACGGCGGTCGATGTGTTTCGCCGCCGCGAGCTCTCCTACCACGTGGTCACCGACCGCTACCTGCTGCGCGACGTCGATGGCGGCGCGCAGGAGTCATTCCCGACCCTGGAGGCGGCGCTGACGCGGCTCGGTGCCGTCGAGGAATGGCCGATTGCCGTCGATGCCCAGCTGCGCAACGACGAACAGTGGCAGATCGCGCTGCGCGCCGGCGTGCGTCGCGGGCACATGCCCGATGCGCTGCGCGCGCTGATGTTCTGGTCCGACGCCTGGCACCGCACCAGCGACTGGTACACGTGGACACTCGTGCGCTGAAACGCTGGGGCCTGCGCGGCCTGATCCTGCTCGGCGCCGGCGCCGGCATCTGGGCCCTGCTGCTGCTGGCGCACAGCGCCGAGAACTCCGCCGACTTCAATCGCCGCCAGCCGTGGATCCTGCTGCTCAACGGCAGCGCCGTGTTCGCCCTCGGGGTGCTGCTGACCCGCAAGCTCCTGAGCCTGTACCGCGACTTCCGCGACCACGTGCCCGGCTCGCGCCTGACCGCGCGCACCGTCGGCATGTTCGGCACGCTGGTGGTGGTGCCGCTGCTGATCGTCTACCTGTTTTCGCTGGAATTCCTCAGCTACGGCATCGACAGCTGGTTCCGCGTGGAAATCAAGCAGGGCCTCAACGATGCGCTGGTGCTATCGCGCTCGGCACTGGAACTGCGGCTGCACGAACAGGCACGCCGCACGGAGAACTTTGCCCGCAGCATTGCCGCCGTCAACGGCCCGGATCTGGCGGTGCGGCTCGATGCCGAGCGGCGCGCGGCGCAGGCCGCCGACATCACGGTCTACGAGTCCGGCGGCCGTGCGCTGGCGGTCAGCAGCGGCGCGGGCGCCGCGCTGCCGCCGGTGCCGTCGGCCGAACTGATGCTGCAGATTGCCGGCGGGCGCAGCTACGTCAGCCTGGCGCCCGCGCCGCGCGGCCACGACACGATCGTCACGGCGGCGCCGCTGGGGCGCGCGGCCGGGGTTCCGCCCGGGCGCTTCGTGCTGGTCGACTACGAGGTGCCGGCGGAGCTTTCCGGCCTGGCCGAGGCCGTGCAGAACGCCTATTCCAACTACGGCGACATGTCGGCCACGCGCCAGCCGCTGAAGATCAGCTTCATGTTGACCCTGACGCTGGTGCTGCTGATCACGATGCTGGCCGCCGTCTATGGCGCCGTGTGGTCGGCGCAGCGGCTGACGCGCCCGGTCAAGGACCTGATCGCGGGCACGCGCGCCGTCGGCAAGGGCGATTTCGGCACGCGCCTGCCACTGCCGTCGCGCGATGAGATGGGATTCCTGGTGCATTCCTTCAACGACATGACCAAGCGCCTGCGGCGCACCAGCGAGGAGGCGGCCATGAGCCGGCTCGCCGTCGAGCGCGAGCGCGAACGCCTGGCGGTCATCCTCTCGCGCCTGTCCAGCGGCGTGCTGGTGGTGGATGCGCAGCTGAACCTGCGCAGCGTCAATCAGTCGGCCGGTGCGATCCTCGGCGTGGACCTGAACGCCGCGGCCGGCCAGACCCTGGGCGCGGGCCCGGGCGCGACGGCGCTGCTGACCGGCTTTGTCGCCGCGCTGCGCGCCCGGCTCGATGCCGGCGAGCGCGAATGGCGCGAACAGCTTTCGCTGCGGGACGAGGCGGGCACGCGCGTGCTGCTGTGGGCCTGCACCCCGCTGCCCGACAACAGCGACGAGGCGGGCCTGGTGATCGTCTTCGAGGACATCACGGAGCTGCTCACGGCGCAGCGCAATGCCGCCTGGGGCGAGGTGGCGCGGCGCCTGGCCCACGAGATCAAGAATCCGCTGACGCCGATCCAGCTGTCGGCCGAACAGCTGCGGCGCAAGCTGCTGGCCGGCCTCGACACCGAGCACGCGCGGCTGCTGGAGCGCGCCACGCACACCATCGTCCAGCAGGTCGACGCGATCAAGCAGATGGTCAACGCCTTCAGCGAATACGCCCGCGCTCCGGAGATGCAGCTGGCCCACTTCAGCCTCAACCAGCTGGCCGCCGAGGTGGCCGAACTGTACCGGCTGCAGGATCCGGGCGTGGCGATCCGCCTGGAGCTCGACCCCCAGATGCCCGAAATCGAGGCCGACCGCGGCCGGGTCCGGCAGATCCTGGCGAATCTGCTCAGCAATGGCATCGAGGCGCTGGCCGGCCTGCCCAAGGCGGCGATCACCGTCCGCAGCCGCTGGCTGGGCACGCCGAAGCCGGCGGCGGCGGAAATCACCATCAGTGACAACGGCCCCGGCTTCCGCGAGGATATCCTCAGCCGGGCCTTCGAGCCTTATGTCACAAGCAAGGCGCGTGGCACGGGCTTGGGGTTGGCGATCGTCCAGCGTATTGTTGAGGAACACGGCGGCAGAATTACCGCTGAAAACCTGGCCACGGGGGGCGCACGCATCCGCGTGCTGCTGCCGGCCACGGCGGACAAACGCACGGAGTTGCGGAGGGAGAGGGCATGAACGCGAGCCGGATTCTGGTGGTCGATGACGAAGCCGACATTCGACGGCTGCTGCAGGAAATCCTCAGCGAGGAAGGCCATGAGGTCGATGTGGCCGCCGACGCGGCCCAGGCGCGCGCCTCGCGGGCGCGTACCGCGCCCGACCTGGTGCTGCTCGATATCTGGATGCCGGACACGGACGGCATCACGCTGCTGCGTGAATGGTCGGGTGATGCCCGCAACGACTGCCCGGTCGTCATGATGTCCGGGCACGGTACGGTCGAGACGGCGGTCGAGGCGACGCGCCTCGGCGCCTTTGATTTCATCGAGAAACCCCTGTCGCTGGCCAAACTGCTGCCGACGGTCAACCGCGCGCTCGATGCGCGCCGCAGCCGCCAGTCGGGCGGCTACGCCGCCGCGCGCGCCAGCGCCCCCCTGCATGGGCGCAGCCGCACGGCGCAGCAGCTGCGCAGCGAGCTGCTGCGGCTGGCGGCCTATTCGGCCCCGCTGATGCTGATCAGCGAGCCGGGCAGCGAAACCGAGGCACTGGCGCGCTTCGTGCACCAGGCCAGCAACCGGTCCGGCGGGCCGTTCGTGAGCTGCAATCCGCGCTCCCTGCAGGACGACCACGCGGCGCAGGTGCTGCTCGGCGCCGGCGGCCAGCCCGGGCTGTTCGAGCAGGCGGCCGGCGGCACGCTCTACCTCGGCGACATCGAAGAGATGCCGGAGGCGGCGCGCCGCATCCTCGCCGGTGTGCTCGAGGGCGGCACCTATAACCGCGGCGGCGATGGTGCCCCGGCGAAGTTCGACGCGCGCGTGATCGCTACGGCGCTGCCCGGCATCGAAACGCGTGCCGGCGGCCCGACCATCAGCCGCGACCTGTATGCCCAGCTCGCGGTCCTGCCGCTGCGCGTGCCGCCGCTGCGCGAATACGCCGAGGACGTGCCCGATCTGCTGCGCCAGTGCATCGATCAGCTCACCGAAGGCGAGCAGCTGCAGTTCCGGCGCTGCAGCGTCGCCGCGCAGAATCGCCTGCGCAACTACCCCTGGCCCGACAACCTGCGCGAGCTGCGCAATCTGCTGCGCCGCCTACTGATGCGCGGCGGACCCGAGGAGATCTCGCTCGAGGAAGTGGAGCGCGAACTGGCCGCGCAGGCGCCGATCGATGCGCCGCTGGTCAAGCAGGATCTGCTGTCCCTGCCGATGCGCGAGGCCCGCGAGCACTTCGAACGCGCCTACCTGCAGCAGCAGCTGCAGCTGTGCGGCGGCAAGGTGGGGCAGCTGGCCAAGCGCGTCGGGATGGAGCGCACGCACCTGTACCGCAAGCTCCGCTCGCTGGGCATCGAGATCAGCCACAGCGGCGAGGACTGATCGGCCCGGCGGCGGCCGCTCAGTCCTCGACGCGGATCACCAGCGAGACGATCTCGGCGGCCTGGAGCTGCTGGCGGACGCGGTTGAGCTGGTTCAGGTCCTTGATCGGACCGATGCGGATGCGGTACCAGACGTCGGCGTCGAGGGCGACGCGCTGCACGTTGGCGCTGATGTTCTGCCGCGACAGCTGCGCCTGGATGCGCTGCGCATCGGCGGCGTTGCGGTACGAGCCGGCCTGCAGGAAATAGGTGCCGGGGCGCTCGATGCGTGCCGCGGCGTCGACATGCGCGCCGTGCTCCTTCTCCGGCACCACGACCTCGAACTTGGGCAGCATCTCGTAGAAATCGTAGCTGGCGCCGGCCCCGTCGGCGGCGTCGCGCGCCACCTGCGCGCCCGCCGTCGCCTTGGCGGCCGCCGCGGCGCGGCGGGCGGGCGGCGCGGCTTCGCCGCCGCGATCGGCACCGTCCGCCGCCGGCGGGCCGCCGCGACGGTCGCCGACGTAGACGATCAGCGCGACCAGCAGTCCCGCGCCCAGGCCGAGCCCGGCATCGCGCAGCCGCGCGAGCCCGGGGCCGCCGCGGCGTACGCTCTTGTAGTCCCGCGTGGTCAGCCGCCGGTTGCTCACATGGTCTCCGGCGCGGTGGCGCCCAGCAGCCCCAGGCCATTGCGCAGCACCTGCTGCGCGCCCAGCGCCAGGCCGAGGCGCGCGTTGCGCAGCGCGCCGTCCTCGACGATGAACGGCGCCGCGTTGTACCAGGTGTGGAAGGTCTGCGCGAGCTCACGCAGGAAATGCACCAGCGTGTGCGGCGTGCGGTTGGCGGCCGCCTGCGCGATCACTTCCGGATAGCGGCCGATGGCGGTGAGCACCGCGCTCTCGTGCGTGGAGTCGAGCCGCGCGAGACTGGCCAGCGCCTGCGCGCCGTCATAGGCGAGGCCGCGCGCGGCCAGCTGCTTCATCACGCTGGCGACGCGCGCGTGCGCGTACTGCATGTAGTACACGGGATTGTCGTTGCTGCGCGACTTGGCCAGTTCCAGGTCGAAGTCCAGGTGCTGGTCGTGGCTGCGCATCAGGAAGAACACGCGGCAGGCGTCGTTGCCGACTTCCTCGCGCAGCTGGCGCAGCGTGACGAACTGGCCGTCGCGCTTGCCCATCGCGACCTTCGCGCCGCCGCGAAACAGGCTGACGAACTGGATCAGGCACACCTCGAGGCACGCGCCGTCTTCGCCCATCGCCACCAGCGCGGCGCGCATGCGCGGGATGTAGCCGTGATGGTCGGCGCCCCAGACGTCGATGAGCCGCGCAAAGCCACGGCGCCGCTTGTCGAGGTGATAGGCGAGGTCGGGGGCGAAATAGGTCTGCGCGCCGTTGGCGCGCACCAGCACCCGGTCCTCGCTGTCGCCGAGCGCGCTGGTGCGCAGCCACAGCGCCCCGTCCTTGCGGTAGGTGTGACCGCCGGCCGCCAGACGCTCGAGCGTACGCTCGACCGCGCCCGAGGCGGCCAGGTCGCGTTCGGAGTACCAGTGCTCGAACTCGACGCCGAAGGCGCCCAGGTCCGCGCGGATGTCGGCCAGCATCGCGCCGAGCGCGAGGTCGAGCACGCGCTGGTAGCCCTCCGCACCCAGCAGCGCGCGCATGCGCGTGATGAGCGCGTCGATGTACAGCTCCTTGTCGCCCGCCGGTGCATCGGGCGGCAGGCCCTCGAGTACCGCGGCGGCCGGCCGCTCGAGTGTCGCGCCGAGCGCGGCGCGCAGCCGGGCCGCAATGGGATTGACGTAGGCGGCGCGATAGCCGTTGTCGGGGAACGGGATGGCACCGCCGCCGGCCTGCAGGTAGCGCACCCAGACGCTGGCCGTGAGGATGTCGACCTGGCGGCCGGCATCGTTGATGTAGTACTCGCGGTGCACGCGGTGGCCGGCGGCGCGCAGCAGGTTGGCGAGCGTCGCGCCGTAGGCGGCCTGGCGCCCGTGCCCGACGTGCAGCGGGCCGGTGGGGTTGGCGGAGACGAATTCCAGGCAGATCTCGCCGCCCGCGGCGGCCGCGCTGGTGCCGTAGCGCTCGCGCTGCTCGAACACGCGCCGCAGCGCATCGCTCTGCGCGCCGGAGGCGAGGTAGAGATTGATGAAGCCGGCGCCGGCCACTTCGGCGCGCGCCAGCAGTGCGCTGGCCGGGAGTGCGGCGACGATGGCCGCGGCCAGTTCGCGCGGCTTCAGGTTCGTGCTGCGCGCCAGCCGCAGGGCCACGTTGCTGGCGTAGTCGCCATGCGCGGCGTCGCGCGTGCGCTCCACGACGATGAGCGCGGCGTTGGCCGGTGCCTGCAGCGTGCCCTCGGGCAGGCGCGCGACCGCCTCGGCCAGCAGTGTTTCGAGCTCAGCTTTCAATCCGTGCCACCTCGAGCAGGCCCGCGCCTGCCACCGTTCACGACGGCCGCGCAGTCTACCGAATCACTGGATATCGAGGGGATCCACATCGAGGGCCCAGCGTACGCGGCGCGCTTCGGGCAGCTTGTCCACCTCCGGCAGCCAGGCCTCCAGGAAGCGGTGCAGCTCGCTGCGCCCCGCGTGCTCGATCAGCAGCTGGGCATGATGCCGCCCGGCGCGGCGCTCCATGGCCGCCGGAACCGGGCCCAGCAGCCGCGTCGCCGGGGCCGCGGTCGCCGGGGCCGCGGTCGCCGGGGCCGCGCCGGCACAGTCGCGCGCATGGCGCAGGAAATCCATGGCCGCGGTGGCGTCGCGGCCGGAGGCGCGGATCAGCGCCAGCCGGGTGAACGGCGGCCAGCGGGCCGCGGCACGCTCCTCCAGGGCCCCGGACGCGAACGCCTCGTACCCGCCCGCGATCAGGCTCTGCAGCAGCGGGTGCTCGGGGTACTCGGTCTGGATCAGCACTTCGCCGGCGCGCGCGCCGCGGCCCGCCCGCCCCGCCACCTGCACGATGGTCTGCGCGAGGCGCTCGGCGGCGCGGAAATCGGTGCTGAACAGACCCTGGTCCGCGTTGATCACGGCGACCAGCGAGACCCCCGGGAAGTGGTGGCCCTTGGTGACCATCTGCGTGCCCACGAGAATGCGCGCCGAACCGTCGAGCAGGGCGTTCATCACCCGCTCGATGTCGCCGGCGTCGCGCGCGGTATCCCGATCGAGCCGCACCAGCGGGGCCTGCGGGAACATGGCGGCCAGCGTTTCGGCGACGCGTTCCGTGCCCTGGCCGACCGGCCGGACCGCGAAGCCGCAGCGGCCGCAGCGCTCCGGCAGCGCCTGCACGGCGCCGCAGATGTGGCAACGCAGCTGCGCCGCGCTGCGGTGCACGGTCAGGCGCGCATCGCATTCGGTGCACGGCGCGATCCAGCCGCAGCTCGTGCACAGCAGCGTCGGCGCGTAGCCGCGGCGGTTCAGGTACACCAGCACCTGTCCGTCGCTGTCCAGGTGGCGCGCGATGGCCTGGGTGACGGGGCCGGCCAGGCCCTGGTGTACGGCGTGGGCCCGCAGGTCGACGAGCGCGATCCGCGGCGCCGCAGCCTGGTCGCTGCGGCGCGGCAGCGGCAGCTGACGGTAGCGGCCCAGGCGTGCGTTGTGGAGGGATTCCAGCGCCGGTGTCGCCGAGCCCAGCACGATGGGCACCCCCGCCTGCTGGGCGCGGCGCACCGCCACGTCGCGGGCGGAGTAGCGACAGCCGCCCTCCTGCTGCTTATAGGAGCTGTCGTGCTCTTCGTCGACGACGATCAGGCCCAGGTTGGCCACGGGTGCGAACACGGCCGAGCGCGTGCCGATGACGACCGGCGACAGGCCCGCGCGCGCCGAGCGCCAGGCCGCCAGGCGTTCGCCATCGCTCAAGCCCGAGTGCAGCACGGCGATCGGGACCGGGAGGCGGGCGCGGAAGCGCCCGAGCAGCTGCGGCGTGAGTCCGATCTCCGGCACCAGCACCAGCGCGCCGCGGCGGCGTTCCAGCGCCCTGGCCACGAGGCGCAGGTAGACCTCGGTCTTACCGCTGCCGGTGGCGCCCTGGAGCAGGAAGGCGGCATAGCGGCCGGACTCGGCGTCGACCGTGTCCACGGCATGGCGCTGGGCGTCGCTGAGTTCGGGCGCGGCGGCCGGTGGCGTGGCGTCAGGCGAGGGGCCCGGCGCCCGGCCTGCGGCATCGCGCCGCCGGCTCTGCACCCACCCGCGGCGCTCGAGCGCCCGGGCGGCCTCCCGCCAGCCCGGCTGCTGTGCATCCAGGGCCTCGGTACACAGGCCCTCGGGCGCTCCGGCCAGCCGGTCCAGGAGCGCCCGCTGGCGCGGGGCGCGGGCCGGCTCGCCGCCGGCCGCGGCCGCCATCCCTGCGGCCGTGGCCAGCAGCCAGCTCTGCTGGGCCCAGGCACTCTGCCCGGCACGCAGCGCGGCGGGCAGCGCCGCGGCCATCACCTCGCCGGGCGGGTGGTGGTAGTAGCTGGCGGTCCATTGCAGCAATGCGACCAGGCCCGGGTCGAGCAGTGGCTGCGCATCCAGCAGCTCGGAAACCCTGCGCAGGCGCTCTGCGGGCAGTGTCGAGCACTGCGCGTGTCCCACGATCATGCCGACCGCGCTGCGGCGGCCCATGGGGACGCGGACACGCGCGCCGACTGGCAGAGCGGGGGCCGACGTGCCGTCCGGCGGGAGGTAGTCCAGCACGGCGCGCAGCGGGCAATCCACGGCCACCTTGAGGATCCCCGGCTCGCCGGCGCCCGGCAGGCTCATGTGGATAAGTCTGTGGACGAAGGGTCGGTCCCCGCGAGTACCCTGGGCGCCACGCGGCGGTATGCGCCTCCGGTCGCCTGGGTATCCACGGAGAAAAAATTCTCTGAATTCATGATGTTATGAGATTCTCTGCGGGCCTGGATCTGCCCGCGGGCTGCACTCATCCCACGCGGCGTGCACGCTGTCACCTAAGTGGATGATTTTGCCCCAGGCTCGCCGCGTGCTGTCGTGTGTCAACGACTGTGCTCCGGGCGCGTTGTGCTGTATTAGCCATGAACGCCTTTGTTACATTGCCGGCCGACACCGCGAGCTTCCTCCCGCTCAGGAACATCGATTTGCAGGATTCGACGCAGCACGACGCCCGTTCTCTGGAGCGTTTTCTGGCTGGCATCGAGCGCAAGGCCTTCAGGATCGCACAGATCGGCCTGCGCCACGAAGACGATGCGCTCGATGCGGTCCAGGATGCGATGCTGCGGCTGGTGCGCAGCTACGCTTCCCGTCCGCCCGAGGAATGGAAGCCTCTGTTCTACCGCATTCTCGAGAACTGCGTACGCGACATGCAGCGGCGCCGCACGGTCAGAGGGCGCGTGATGTCCTGGCTGCCCTGGCCCGCGGGTGAGGAGGGCGAGGAAGCGCGCGATCCGCTCGAACAGGCGCCCGACCCGGCGCCGACGCCCGCTGCCCAGGTGCAGACGGACGAGACCCTGCGGGCGCTCGACGCCGTCGTGGCGGCCCTGCCCGCTCGCCAGCGCCAGGCCTTCCTGCTGCGCAACCTCGAGGGCATGGATGTGGCCGCGACCGCACGGGCCATGGGTTGTTCCGAAGGCAGCGTCAAGACACACTACTTCCGGGCCCTGCAGACCCTGCGGGCACAGCTGGGAGCGTTCTGGTCATGAGCGTCGAGTACGATCCGGCGACCCTGGAATTCGAGCGCCGCGCCCGCGAGCTGCTCGAGCGCAGCGCTGAAGCGCTGCCCGCCCGGACCCGATCGCGCCTGACCCGCGCGCGCTATGCGGCGCTGGAAGGGGCCGCGCCGCGCGCCACGGCAGTCGGCCGTGGGTCATGGCGTCGCTGGCTGCCGGCCGGCGCCGTGTCGGCGGCGATGCTTGCGGTGCTGCTGTTCGTCGGGCACCCGCATGTGCCGGCAGTGCCGCAGGGGAGCGTTGCGGGTGGTGAGGATCTCGAGCTGCTGGCCGATCGCGATGCGCTGGCGCTGGCCCAGGACCAGATGGGCGAAGGTCAGGCCGCGCCGGATCAGGACGCGGACTATGACTTCTACAGCTGGGCGGTCAGTGCGGCGCAGGACGAGGGCAATGGCCCGGTGGGTTCGTGACGCGGGCCTGTTCCTGTCCGCCCTGGTGCGTGGCCGCGCTGCTGTCCGCGGCCTTCGTGCCCGGGCTGGCGGCACAGGCGGGCGAGACGCCGGCGGACGCCGCGCTGCTGGAGTTTCTGGGCTCCGTCGACGCCAGCATGCCGGGCTGGCACAAATACGTGACCGATACGGACCGGGCGGCGGCGCGCGCTGCGGCGGTTCCGGTCAAGGCCGCGA